>OIZT01000204.1_pt1 | contig 41707 bp, 37 predicted proteins | sample 1588611 | NCBI WGS metagenome assembly OIZT01 (sample SAMN03283278) | human gut metagenome | biome: human-associated habitat; material: feces | host: Homo sapiens | place: Peru | collected 2012
AATTTTCGCTAATCACCAAATTTTCAGACACTTATATTTCGTCGAACTCACGTTAATTATATTATGTCTACCAGACATATATTGAGGTACAACCAATGATGCCAGTAGTATTAACAACAAGGAATAAACATTCCATATAAAATAAGGAATTAACAAACTCTTGACTCTTTTCTTTATTTTGCGTTTATATATCAGACCTCCAAAAGAGACATTCTTATAAAAGAACAAATATCCTGAAATAATATAAAATAGAGGGACGCCTATATGTCCAATACTCTCAAATGAATATGTGAAAACATCATACCATTTTATCGTATCAAGCGTTATATTTGCATCTGAGAAATTTACATTTTGAAATCTTGCATGGAACAAGACTATTGCAAAGATCAAAGGAAACCTCATTTTAGTAATTAGAGCCGAATCAATCAGCTCATAATCTTCACTACTTTTCATCACTAATTCTTTTTATAATTCTTGCAGGAGCTCCTGCTACAATACAATAATCAGGAATATCTTTAGTAACCACACTATTTGCTCCAATTATACATCCTGTACCGATAGTTACTCCTGCTAAAATTGTTGCTTTTTCTCCTATCCAAACATTATCTTTTATAATAACGGGACCTTTTGAGAACATTTCTCTTTCCAATGGTTTTTTACTTAAATCAGTTTCATTAAATTGCCCATGTGCATTATCTGTAATAAGAACTTTCTTACCCGTTAAAACACCAGAACCGATAACTATTCTATTTATGGATGTTATTTGGCTTTCATCTCCTATAGATACATTATCACCCAAAAGAATTACTGGACTATAGGTTACATCACCAATTTTTTCCCATGCCGTAAGTTGTACACGGCTACCTATGTAAACATTGCTACCAATATGAATTTTTCTCGGACCAATTAACATTAAAAAAGATGGGTTTATTACAGAGTCATTTCCAAAAGAAGCAAAATACCTTTTAAAAAAACCAGTATAAATATATTTATAGATTCCTTTAAATACATAATAGTACTTTAAAGTAAATATGTATGAAAAAAGGAATCCTATATAGCAAAAGAGTCTTTTCATTCTTTCATTCTTAATGACTGATTTTCAAATTCCTTGCCCAATAAGAATGTATTGATATCATACAATGACAATCTACGGATAAACTGCAAGAACAATACATAATTTTCATACCCTATTAACTTATAAAAAAATCTCAAGCCTTTATACAACAAAGACAATTTTTTACCGAAACCATCTATGTTTTCAGGATTCATTTTATCAACATTCACATTTTGGGAAGAAGGCAAAAGATGTTTTCCTTTAAGTAATGAATAAAAACTATTATCGGTATCTACAACAAAAGGATTTCCTTCAAAATTAAAGTTTACACACAACCCATTATATAATCGACGATGGAATGCCTCAATTTTTACACCATTCGAAAAAGTACCATAAGAATATGACAAACTAAGATATTTAGCAAATAAATCTTTATTTTTATGAATCTCATTGACATATATCTTCACAAGTTCATCTATGTCTTGATAAGATTTTAGATTACTAATTCTCATTCTAGACTTATTATCAACTTTTCCTTCGGCTAACTGCTTATAGTTGTAGCCTGCAAAATGACAGAAGACTAGTTTATCCATACGCTCACTAGTACCTTTTCTACTTTCAACATAGAAGGTATCACCTTTCTTTGTTACTTTTCTCTCAAAATAATTCCAAGGAGCGACATTAAGTCCTAAATTATTGGAGAAAAAGATTTCATCATAATCAAAAAACGCCATAAAGAAGTCAGACCACTTTTGATCTGTACATACCGCCCATAGCATTTCTCCAAAACAAAGTTTAGACAATCTGTCTTCCCACCATCTGATCACATTAAGTGTTTTAGGAGAATTCTTGAAACCTACAAATCCAAAATTACTAATACCATTAAACAAAAATCCTCTATCAGGTGTATCACCAGAATAAGGATAATCAGGAATCGTTATATGTGGTGCCGTAACTACAAGGAACTTATCTAACTTTTCGTAAATATAACTAAAGTCACTAAAAAGATAGATATCTGGATCTAAATAACATACAGTATCATATCCCTTTTGCACAAAGAAATACTCTATGCTAAAAGGTTTTATGCAAGTACAAAATTCTGTCAAATTATACTTAAATGCCATGTTAGTCCAGAGTTTCTCATCTATATTTAAAAACTCATGGGCAATAAGTATGTTTTTATCATTAACCACGGGATCGTCTTTGCCATATTCGTCGGCAACAACAATATAGAAATCAACATTTTTATTATATTTCAACACTGACTTCTCTAATATTTGGGCTAAACCAACATAATTTTTAGCACAAATCGTAAAGATACAATTTTTCATATTTATTACTTATTTTTTGTTTTTTTTCTTTTATTAATTTGGAATAAAATATAAAAATATGCAATATAAAACAAATGCATTCTAAAAAATGGAATGGATGTCAAAATATATGTCCCCCAAAAGCAAAAAGAAACAAAAAACAACTCCTTAGAATGATGTTTCAACGGCAGATGAACCATAGTAAAATACATTAGAACAAAGGTTGCTAATAGACCAAATATTCCATGACGAACCATTTCTTCAAAAACTACACTTTCTAATGCTCTTAACTGATAAGCTTGAATACCATTCAGATAGAGTAAGCATTGTTCTCCAAAACCCGTAATCGGCGACTGTTGAAGAAAATAGAAACATGCACCCAATTGTTCAAGTCTCATTTCTAAATTACTACCTCCAATTTCCTCCTGAGCTTTTTTATTAAACAGACTCTGAAAAACATCTATTTGGTCAGAAATCAATGGAAAAACAATAAATAGCAAAACAACACAACCAACGAACAATTTTATAAATTGCTTACCTTTAAATTTCCAAAAAGCCGGTATTCCAAAAATCAGCATAAATAAGCCAGCTCTCATTTTTGTATAAAAAATACATATTACAGCCAAAACAACAGTAACATATATAATAATACTACTTACTCCTCTAAAACCGTATTTTAATTTTGCGACTAAAATAGTTATAATGAAAATTGCAAAATTCATTCCCGCTCCTAAAGGATGTTCAAAAATTGATGTTAATCTATACCCTCTAATATCTCCTGCATTATATGCATCAATTCCATTTTCAACAAGAGACGATTTATAGTCAAAGATCACGTTTGTGTGAGTAGCAAATACAATTAATCCATATACTCCGGCAAATAAGAAAACTATAGTCAGTCCTTTAAGTAAAAAATTAAAATCTTTTTCTGAATTAACTATATTCCATATCAACCAGACCTCCAAACAGCTAGTAAAGCTATACCCAATAAACCGTGAAAATTCATCTTCAAATCCAGCCAATGAAGTAAAGCAAGAGGCTAATCTAGATAAAGCTAACATAATCAACGGAATAGATAACGGAAAATTTGAAAAAATATTTTTTCTCTTTTTAATTACATAATATACAACATAAAAAAAAGACATTACTAGAGATATCGGAATAGCAGGCAGACCACTAATATCAAGCAATTTTGCTTGTGGATACCAAACTACTTCAAGTAACATATACAACAAAAAACTTCTGTTAAAATTTTGTATTGCATATAAGATTAAGAAAAAACTTAATATTGAAAATATCATAAATTAATGAAATAACTAAATGTTCACATAAAAATATCAAAATCCAAGAAAAAAATATCAAGAAACTAAGAGCATACACAACTTTAGTAAATTCTATACAAATAAGTTTATTCACAAATAGAGACGAACCTACTATTAGTTATAATGATCTTTTCTAACTAATCATAACGACACATGATTTTCGTCCTAAACTTAATCACTTTATGTAGTGGCTTCGAATTTTAATGATTCCATTATGAATTACAAGCCGAATTATACGAGTTTATAACCCTTTTCACAAAGGCTTCATCCGAGTAGACCTTTTGCGAATAGTTTATACAATTTTGTCTAACTTTTTCTTTTTCTGTGCTAGATAAATAAAAGAAAGTTTGTAAAGACTGTGCAAAAGCTTGTACATCTTTTACAGGTACACAATATCCTGTACCTTTCCCTTTTACAGCATCTAAACATGCCCCCATTTCAAAGCCAACGATAGGAGTTCCGCAACATAATGCTTGATTAACCATCATTGGACCTGCATCGTTTATAGAAGAACATAAAAACAAATCAGCCATTGAATAAATTTTTGGTAAGTCTTGTACATTAACAAAGCCTAATCCTTTTGTTTTGAACTTTATTTTGTTTTCAATTTTATCAAAATTCTCGCCAATAGCAACAACCAAGACTTGTTTCTTTTCTTCAAAAGTCAAACTATTATAAAACGAGTTCAATGCACTTACTAAATATTTCACACCTTTTCTTTCGTTATCTAGTTGCTGTGAACCAATTAAAAGAACAAAAGCATCATTATCTATGGAATATTCATAACGGCTACACCTTATATCATGGGGGTGAAATACTCTTAAATCAATAATAGGATAGGCTTTACTCCAATTCTTCACGTTTTTTAAAAGATATGATTTTTCATAAAAAGAAAACATATAGCTATTTCCTGATATTACAGGTTGAATCTTATCATACACTTTAGCTCTATATAATACATTACGATAAGTAAAATCTTTGGGATTATGAGAATTAAAAGCAGGACATTCACCACATCCAGTTTGATATTTCTCGCATCCATTAGTAAAATGACATCCTCCGGACATAGGTGAGTAATCTACAAAAGCGAATCGAAACTGACAATGCAATTTTTCATAAATGGCATCAACAGTTTTGAAGCTCAACATCCCTTGCCAAAAGTTTATAAATACCAAATCATATTTTCGGTTAATCTTACTTAAGACTAACTTGATTGGTATCGGAGGATTTTCTTCATTTCTATAGAAAAAATTATAGCCATCTTTCGGTTCTATAGAGACACTATCTTTTAAAGAAAAAAACAACGCAATGATTTTTGTTTTTAATTTAAGCCATATTTTAACTATTTTAAACAACAACGTTGTGTTATCATAAATATATAAAAATTCCGGATTACTTTTACATTTATATAAAGTAAGCAAATCAATATCATACCCTGCTTTTTTAAAAGCAGAGTATGAATTAAGAGACATGATACCAGGACCTATAGTCGGATTTGCAGAGGATATGAGTAATATTGTAGGTTTAGACTTTTGCATAATATTTCTTTATTAACTCTACAATCATATCAACTTGCTCCAATTCTAATTCATAGTACATAGGCATACGTACCAAGCAATCAGCATACATATCACAATTTGGAAGTTCTGGACGTTCATCGTTGTGTTCCATGTAATAGTCACTTTTATGCAAACTCAGATAATGGAAAGGTGCAGTAACACCATTTTCTTTAAGAAATGCAATTAATGCAGAACGTTCTTCTAAATTACGACATACGAAATAGAACATGTGAGCATTATTCGTTGCATATCCCGGAATTTGAGGTAAACGTATAAAACCCTTTCCTGCCAATTGCTGAAGACCTACAAAATACTGTTCCCAAAGTTTCTTACGTTTAGCCTGAATAACATCAAGATTTTCAAGTTGAGCCCACAAAAAAGCTGCATTAATTTCAGCAGGTAAGAATGAAGATCCCATATCTACCCATCCATACTTATTCACAGCGCCACGGAAAAATTCAGCTCGATTAGTACCCTTTTCCCACAAAATTTCTGAACGGTGAATAAATCGTTCATCATTAATAGTTAAAAGTCCACCTTCTCCTCCTGCTGTAATATTTTTAGTTTCATGGAAAGAGAATGCGCCCAAATGACCAATACTTCCCAAAGGTCTACCCTTATAAAAAGAGTCAATTGCTTGAGCAGCATCTTCAACTACCAAAAGATTATGCTTCTCAGCTACAGCCATAATAGCATCCATATCGCAAGCAACACCTGCATAATGTACAGGAGCAATAACACGTGTACGTGGTGTTATTAATTTCTCTAAGGATTCTGCATCCAAATTTGGATTACATTGCATAGAATCTGCGAAAATGACTTTTGCTCCCTCGCGAAGAAACGCCAAAGCTGTAGAAACAAAAGTATATGATGGTACAATAACCTCATCTCCTGGATTTAATCCGCACAACATTGCACACATTTCAAGTGCATCGGTCCCAGAAGTAGTCAACAAACATTTCTTAAAGCCATAACGTTCTTCAAAGTAATGCTGACACTTTTTTGTAAAATAACCGTTACCAGATAATTTGCCTGTAAATACAGCCTGATACATGTAATGTGCCTCTTTACCTGTGAGGCATGGTTTGTTAAATGGAATCATAATATTTAATATTAAAACGTTATTTACTAAAATATAAATCTAATAATCTTATTAATGCTGATTTCATACCAATTTGAAGAGGAGCTTGTAATAGATATGGTTCTCCAACATCATTACCTTCTATAACAAGCCAACCTTTCTTACTATATGCTAAATCCCAGGCAATAACTGTTGCCCCCCCACACTTCATTGCCATCTCATTAACCATTGTTATAGCCTGGTTCCATTGTGGCAAATCAAAACCTACTATCTTGCATCTCGAATTTGGATGAATACTATAGTGATTATTAATATTATCACAAGCCATACTATTAACAAAGCCCGCATTTGTATCAATAGAAGCATAGATTCCACCAGCTCCAGCATTATCTACAGTGGACGCACCAACGCCCATACGCAAAGCTCCTCCTATTATATGAACATTGTTTTTAACCTTAAATGTAACGAGTCGTACAGTATTAATACTTTCTTTATGTATTACTGCTAATTCATCTCCTTGTTCTATCAATTCTTCTACCACAAAAGGTCCATATTTAATTACGTCGTCGAATAAAGATATTCCCAATTTATAATTTCTATAAATCTTTATTCCTTGTCCACTATGCCCCTTCAATGGTTTATAAATGAAAGAAGTATGTTTTAACAAGAATTCTGCTAATTCATTTTTTTGCGAATCATTATATACAACTACTAAATCACGTTTATAATAGTTCTTTAATTTTTTATACAACGCACCTTTATCCTCAAACAATTCTCTAATATTTGAATCGTTAACAAGCTGACAAAAACCATATTGACGTTTTAGATTATTAAAGCTACTTCGTCCAATATAATTACGTTCATAATATTTAAAAACGAAATATTCCTCAAAACTTGTTCCAAACCGATGCAAACAATAAATCATATCACGGACTAAAACTTTCCTTTTTAGATATTTTTTTATCTCTTCATCTATGGTAGCCCACTGCCTGTCGATTTGAACATTGGCAAGTTCTATTCCTTTTTTATAATACTTATAAGAAACAATCTTATAGAATAGAACATACAAAATCTTCCAAAATTCATATTTATCAGCAAGATAAGAAAGATTCCTCTCAAAAGGATTATCTATTTTCCATTTGCTAATAGAATCTGCTACAACAAAATATTTTTCTTTCATTTTATTCCCAAATTATATTTTCATAACCATTTGATGTCATAACCGTAATTTTCAATATTTCATGTATTTGCGATATAACTTCAAAAAATTCTTTATCAGTATTTGCAGACACAATGATAGGACCTTTTCTCATACCTTTAGTAATCATAGGTTCTGTAATATCACCCTCACTAATACCTCGAATATCAGCAAAAACTACATTTTTTAACTGCTTAAGAGTTTCAAGACCTTCGATTTTTGTAATTTTACCACAAGGCAATGTAAAACAAATATAAGCAGATATTTTATGTTCTAAAGCCTTGAATATATCATCTATTATTAAAGGTTGCCCCAAAGCACACTTTAACAATAAAGTATTGACATCGCAGCCTGTACTTAATGGAATAAGATGTGATGAGATATAAACTCCTCCACCTCGAATTGCACTTTCTACTATACAAAATTCACCTTGTTCATTAACAAGATATTCTGAGTGAATTATTCCAAAAGAAGGATTTACTTTTTGGGTAAATTTCTGTTCACATTGAATTATTCTATTTTGGATATTTATGTCCAACGATGATGGAAAAATTGTTTGTGAAGGAATTGGAGCAACCGTATTCTTAAAATAGATTCTATCACCAAAAGAAAGATTATAGTACTTTCCCTTATAAACAAAACCTTCACACACATACTCCCTTCCTGAAAAAAAATGCTCAACAATAACCTTTTTACATCTTGACTTAGACAAAGCATTATCAACAGCATTAGGATAATCTTCCTTCTTACTAATTGTAGATATTCCAATACTGCTTTGAGAATCGACTGGTTTTACTATCCAAGGAAAAGGGACATCGAAATATTCGGGGAACAATCCACTTTCAACAACAATATGTTTAGGAACTGGATTATTAATTTCATCACAAATATTTCGAAATTTCTCCTTATTACAATAAGAACTAACTTGCTCATAAGTATTACCTGGCAAGCGTAGTTTTTCTGCGACATATGCAACAGTAGGCATCATTAGATCATTTTGATCTGAAGTCACAGCATCAATATTATTGTTTTTAGCATATTCTACAATAGAATCTCTATCATAGATATCACATTCAAACAGTTCGTTAGCTATGTTTATTGCAGGATAATCTCCTTTAGGAGAAACCACAATAACATATAATCCCATTTTTTGTGCTTTCTGAACTAAAAAATATTGTCCAATCCCGGCACCAATAATTAAAATTTTTTTCATTCTAACTATACTCTTTACTATAAAATAACTTTTTGAGTAGACTGATATATCAAATATCCGCTTCTATCAGCACTACATTCAATATTTTTTAAAATAGGATTAGTTATCTCTGCTTCAACAATATTAGGATTATCTTTCCAATTATCAAAATATGATTTCAATTGCTCTGTTTCTTTACATAGGAAATATACACCAGAATACTTGCTGAATGTTTTTTTAGGTTCTTCAAACGTACCTAAAGCAACTTCTATAACTCCTTTAACAAAATCATAGCCAGTAGAAAGTCTTACAAGATCTGAACCTATAAAATCGCCACCCATTCTACCTCCAATTTCCATCACGGCAATACGTCCTTCTTTTGTTATCTTATACTCCGAATGTGAAGCTCCATTTGTTATACCTAGTGCATTAAGTGCTTTCTCCGTAATTTCGTAAATCTTAGCAAACATATCTGAAGATAATGTTGATGGTTGATGATGCTCTAGTTCTACGAAATGCGGAGCTTCTGTTGTAACTTTATCTGTTATCTGTAATGGATAATGCTTTCCTTTATAAGATATAAACTCTACACTTATTTCTCGGCCCTCTATAAATTCCTCAATCATTGCCTCATGCTTAAATGATTTATCAATAGCCAACTTTATAGCAGGATAATATTCAGAAGGTGTACATATTTTAGTAACACCAAGTGAACCAGATCTATCAGAAGGCTTTACTATTATAGGATATTGAAAAGTTCTTAATCCATCAAGCAACTTAGGGGAATGCAAAGTTTCAGGAGTAGCTAACATATACTGTGGACAAGGAACCCCTGCTTCCATAAATGCATTACGCATAAGATATTTATTATTAGCTCTTACTGCAGCCTCATAAGAATTACCTACTAATCCCATTTGCTCTGCCACATAAGCGACAGTTGGTGCTGCTACATCTGAGGCTATTGTACATATTCCATCAATTTTAGCTTTTCTACAAATTTCAAGGATTTGTTCTTTCTCTACAATAGATATATCATAGAACTCATCTGCGATATCAGCACAGACAGCTCCATCACGCCAAGCAAAGCATAGTGTATAGATTCCCATTTCTTTTGCTTTGCGAACTAAAGGTTCCTGTAAATAAGAAGCCCCAATTACTGCAATTTTTTTCATTTATGATGTATTTTATTTTTAACAAGTTCGATGACTTTATTTTTAATTTCCTTTTCCATAAAAATAAAAGAAAAAAAGCCAACAACTATCATTGTCACTATAAACATGATTATTGATTGAAAAATGCTATCATCAAAAACATACTTACATGGTATAGTTACCACTAAAGTAGGTATCAATACTTTTGCACAATTCCAATAACAAATAGTTAATTCTTTTATTGAATAATTAATATCTTTATATAATATATATGGTTTTACAAAATAAGAAAATCCAATAGCCATCACTATCGACACCACAGGAACCCACAAGGCACCTCCGCCTCCTCGCAGAATAAAATAAAGTGCGATAAATTGTAAAATACCCAAAAATACTGATGCTACAGAATTAAATCGTATTTTGTTAGCTGCCATCATTGGTATGTAAAACGATGTGGAAAAGACTCCCAAAATATTACAAGCTAATACGCATTGAGTAAAAAGCACAGCATATTCTGGAACATCTACTAACCAAACACCCATAATGGTTTTCATCGTAAAAATACATGGCAAAGCCAAAAATAAAACCATGTCAAAACAAATAACAGTAGTCTGTAAAGTTAACTTTTTAGAGGCATCATAATCTCCAGCTGCATATAATTTAATAATCTGAGGATTAAATGCCGTCCTAAAGTTATTAACGAAGCCCATCAACTGCGTAGACACTTGATTTGCAATCGTTTGTGCAGCTACAACTACAGGACTCAAAAACATATTAATAATAATAACCACACCTTGCAACTTCAACATTTCTGTCAAATTCGCCATAACATTCCATCCAGAGAAGCCTATTAATCCTTTGAAAACTGTGTGATTAAAGGTTAGTGTCAAATGTGCTTCATTATACTGCTTCATACAAAATATCCGATAAGCCATTGCCACCAACATTTGGATAAAAGCTATAAGCATTGCATAAACTATTAATTTGTCATAGCTCGTTATAAACAGCATATAACATATTCCTAACTTTGCAAAAGCCTCAAATATGCTAATATATGCATAAATATCAAAATTTTCATGTGAAGAAACCAAAGATGTATACGGAACCTGAGTTATACTTATAACTGTAGTTAAAAGAGAAAGCTGAAACACCCAAAAGCAAGCATCTAACCTATCTGGAGGTATCACTAACTTATGATACAAGAACCAAAGTCCACCAGTTTCCATGCACAAAAGAATAATACCTGCTAAAAGTAAATGTACATAAAAGGCGGTTACAAAGGTATCTGATAGCCTTTGGTAATCTCCTCGTCCTAGCTCATAAGTCAAAAATCTTGAAGTTCCAATGGTCAATGTTCCATTTAAAAATGACAACATTGCAACTACACCACCGACGACTCCATATAAACTGTAATCTGTAACTCCTAACTTGTCCAATACAACACGGGACGTAAAAAGAGAAACTCCCATGATGATAAACATACGAAAATACATAAATAATGTATTTTTTGCTATTTTTTTATTGTCTGACATAAAAGTTTTTCGATATACATATTCATTTTATTAAACCCTATTACAGCTTTTATCTTCTCAATAACTATGGATATTATTAAACATGGAATTAATAGTGAAACAAATATAATAATAGGATTACGAGTATAATAGATGAAATCCTTAAGCCAATACAGAAATATAAATGTATGAAACAAGAAAATATTCATACTATGCTTACCGAGAAAGGAAAAAATATCTTTTATAATTTTTGGAATATACAATAGTCTATACTCCATTATCAAAATGAGAACTATAAAACTATCATATAATATTTTGTCACAAGCCTTAATACGTTCCAAGAATACAATACCCAACACCAACAAACATAAAATACAATTTATCATCTTAGAAATGGGGGGGGTAAATGCTGGTATATTAATTTTATAGCAGTATTCTGCAAATACTATGCCCAAAACGAAGGGCAATAGGTACAAGAACACACTATTCACCATATTCAAGTAGTAGCAACCAATACCCAGTAAAATCAGAATCAAGGGATGCCGACTCCATCTCTTTATATATGGATATACAAGGTACAATATGATTATTGTCGAATAAAACCACCATGTTGGATTATATCCATATTGCCCAAAGACATTCAGTACTCCAAAAAAATCCAAAACGAGTTTGCTAAAGATCATACCACCATAGGCATCTTGAAATGTTCTCCCAAAGCAAAATACACTTATGGGAACAAACAATAGCCAAATCAGCCAATAGTTCATATATAACTTCACATAGCGATGAACATAATATTGTCTCAAACTTTCATGCCTTGTACTATCAACTTTCTGTAGACCATAACCAGAGAGAAAGACAAAGATTGCTACACAAACCTTTCCGAATTGTCCAATCTCGTTCACTAAATTGTAATGTCCAATCAAAAGAACATCATCATACAGTTCTTGTCGTACATAAAAAAGATGATGCAAGAGCATCAAAACGATAGCTACACCTTTTAGGAAATTGGTATCGCTAAGCGTTAGATTAAAAATATTAGTATTTATAGAAGTTTTCATCTATCCTTGTACATGTTATCGTAATACTTCTGATAATCACCAGAGGTTACATTATCCATCCATTCCTGGTTATTGAGATACCATTTCACGGTCTCCTCGATACCCTCCTCAAACTGGAGAGATGGCTCCCAACCGAGTTCCTTCTGCAACTTGCGAGAGTCAATGGCATAACGCATATCGTGACCCTTTCTGTCTGTTACATAAGTGATGAGATCCATATCCTCGCCTTCCTTTCTGCCGAGCAATCTATCAACAGTCTTGATAACCACCTTGATGATGTCGATGTTCTTCCACTCGTTGAAACCGCCGATGTTGTATGTCTCGGCAATCTTACCCTTGTGAAAAATCATATCGATGGCACGGGCATGATCTACTACATACAACCAGTCGCGCACATTCTCACCCTTACCATATACTGGCAATGGCTTGCGATGACGGATGTTGTTGATGAACAACGGAATCAACTTCTCAGGGAACTGGTATGGACCGTAGTTGTTAGAGCAGTTGGTCACGATGGTAGGCATACCGTATGTATCGTGGAAAGCACGCACGAAGTGGTCTGAGCTTGCCTTGGATGCAGAGTATGGAGAGTGAGGATTGTACTTGGTAGTCTCTACGAAGAACTCCTCGCCGTAAGCCTCGTGATTCTTACCGCTGGATGCCTTGGTGGTAAAAGGAGCAGGAATGCCCTCAGGATGAGTCATCTGCAATGCACCATACACCTCATCGGTAGAGATGTGGTAGAAACGCTTGCCCTCGTAACCCTCAGGAAGACTCTCCCAGTAAATCTTTGCCGCCTGGAGCAGAGACAGGGTACCCATCACGTTGGTATGAGCGAAAGTGAATGGATCCTTGATACTTCTATCTACGTGGCTCTCGGCAGCGAGATGGATGATGCCATCCACCTTGTAGTCCTGCATCAGCTTCAACATCAGGTCGAAATCACAGATATCGCCCTTAACGAAAGTATAGTTAGGCTTGTCCTCGATGTCCTTGAGGTTAGCCAGATTACCAGCGTATGTCAACTTATCGAGGTTGATGATGTGATACTCAGGATATTTGTTCACGAAAAGTCTTACTACGTGTGAGCCGATGAAACCAGCACCGCCTGTGATTAATATATTATGCATACTTACTAATTTATTTTTTAGGAATCCCTCAACCTTGCGGTCCCATCCCGCAAAAACTGGCGAGACCTCTGACGGTCCGCTAACTTTAGAGCGTAGCGGTTCCGAGCACGCCAAAAGTGTGCGGTTACATCCCCGCTTCCTGAGGAAGAGGGGCTTGGGGAGAAAGTGGAGCTCCCTTTGGAAAGGGAGACGGAGGGATTTGAAAAAAGTTTAATATTCAAGATTCTTTATCAAAGAAGTTTCATTCTCTTCAAGAATGGAAAGGAGATATTTGCCATAGTCATTCTTCAGCATTGGCTGAGCATTCTCACGCAACGTATCACTATCTATCCAACCTTGGCGATAAGCAATACCTTCCAAGCAAGCTACCTTCAAGCCCTGTCGCTTCTCCAGGACTTCAATAAAGGTGGATGCTTCAGAAAGAGAATCATGGGTTCCGGTATCGAGCCAGGCGAATCCTCTTGCCATGGTCTGAACCTTCAGTTGCTTATCCTTCAAGAACTCCTGGTTAACTGTTGTGATTTCCAACTCACCACGAGCAGATGGTTTGATATGCTTAGCCACATCCACCACCTTATTAGGATAGAAGTATAAGCCCACTACAGCATAATTGCTCTTTGGATGCTCAGGCTTCTCTTCGATACTCAGGCAATTGCCTTGTTCATCAAACTCTGCCACGCCATATCGCTCAGGATCGCTTACTCGATAACCAAATACAGTAGCTTTGTTATTCTGCTCTGCATCTACTACAGCCTGATGCAACATCTGGTTCAAACCTGCACCATAGAAGATGTTGTCACCAAGTACAAGGCAAGCAGAATCATTACCGATGAACTTCTCACCGATGATGAATGCCTGTGCCAAGCCATCAGGTGAAGGCTGCTCAGCATACTCAAATTTCACACCCAGTTGACTACCATCACCTAAGAGTCGCTTGAAACCAGGCAAGTCGAATGGAGTTGAGATAATCAGTATCTCACGGATACCTGCTAACATCAACACCGAGATAGGATAATATATCATCGGTTTATCAAAGATAGGAATCAGCTGTTTGCTGATACCTTTTGTGATAGGATACAAACGTGTACCGCTACCACCTGCTAATACGATTCCTTTCATGAAATATTAAATTATAATTTATTCAGATAAAATTTCATCATTCTCATTGCTTCGCTGTGAGAATCAAATCCATACTTTTTTACCTCTTCAGCATAGCTTCTTCGCTTGCCAAGATTTGCATTCACCACATTGATAATAGTATCAGCCCAAACTTCAGGCGATTCATTTAATCCTATATAGTGTGCCAACTCTGAAGCAGTAGTCTCTTCTGTTATATTTTTAGAGAAGAAGATTGGTAAGCCAGCACATTGAGCTTCTATGCCGACAACAGGCATACCCTCATACAAACTTGGCAGCAAGAATGCATCAAAAGCATTATAAAATTGCTTGATGTCATCACGACGACCTAAATCCTCTACTCTATCTTGCAATCCATATTCCTGTATCTTTTCATGCATTGCCTTTTCTAATTCGCCAAAGCCAATCATGACAAGTTTAGCTTTAGGCTGTTTTTTAGCAATCGAATTGAATATATCAATCAGGAAAAGAGGATTCTTCTGATCAACATATCGTCCGATAAAGCCATAAATCACCTTGTCTTCCCATCCAAACTTCTTTCTGGTTTCATCTCTAAGAACCTTATCAAATGCATTGGCATCAGCATTGATTACTGTCTTGAATATTGTAATATCACCTTTATCATAGGTTTTCTTACCAAATTGCCAAACTCCACAATCTATAGAATTTGCCATGTAGTAATTAGCAAACCAATGGGAGAAAGGACGAAGAGCCAGTTTTACTATAGTTTTCTTCTCATTCTTGTCACCTTTAGATATACTCTCAGAAATTCTAACCTTTACTCCAGCTAGCCAACCTAAGAACATAGGAAAGACATTCAATGTATTATCAAAGGCATGCATGATTTCATAGTTGTTGTCCTTCAATATTTTATAAGTCTCTCTCATATGTGCTCCAATATGCTTGTAAGGAGCAACCTTATAAACCCTGCCACCTAAAGAAAGAATTTCTTCCTCAGGAATACCATTTGAATCAGAATCACAGATAAAGTCAAACTGAATCTGGGTTCTATCAATATGTCGGTAATACTCCATAATAAGATTTCGTTTTCCACCAGAATGGAGTACACCTGCAATAATTGCTATTCTCTTCATAACCATCAACTATTTTACAGATTCATTATAAAAAGTAGAGATACCATTCAACATAGGAGTCAACTCAACTTGTGCCAAACGTTGCATCTTTTCAGTATCCAAAACCATGTTAGACACATCCATAGGGCGGGCATTCTCATAGACAATCTTAAAATCCTTCTTTGTGATAATCTTCAAGAATGCAAGAACATCATTCACAGAATAGCCTCTGCCACTGCCCAAGTTAACGGTCTCGTTGTTGACATCCTTATCTATTAACTGATAGAATACCTTTGCCAAATCATCAATATAGATATAATCACGGATTGCCGAGCCATCACCCCAAACTTCTACAGGTTTATCCTCCAAGATCTTACCAATTGCTACAGCCACCAATCCTTGCTTACCATGTAAATTTTGACCATGACCATATGGATTAGATGGACGAACAATTAAGTACTTCAACTTTTCTGTACGATTTTTAAAAAGAATACTATTCTCCATCATTTGCTTTGACCAGCCATAGTAAGAAATAGGTGCCATTTCATCTGTCTCAACAAATGGTAGCATCGTTGAACGATTACCATATATAGTACCACCAGAAGAGAAATAAACAAACTTGATATTCTCCTTGGCACAAATCTCCATCAACTTGATGGAAGGGAATATCATGTTCTTAAACTCATTGTTGAAATCATCATATCCACTACCAGGTATCAGTGTAGACACAAGATGAACCACGATATCTATCTTGTTACCAATCAAAATCTTTTCAACCTTGTCGATATTACCTAAAGCCTCTCGGTAAATCTTTACATTAAGACCATCAAGTCTCGACACATTGGCAAACTCTGGTTCTACAACAAAAACATTATATTTTTCGTTTGTCAAAAACTGCTTGACCAAACTGGAACCAATAAATCCTGCTCCTCCTATAAAAAGTATATTCATATTATTTCACATTACTATTAAATCTCAACATAAAGATATCCAACTGCATAATATCAGTGAATTCAAAAATCCTTTCGTTTCCACGTGCTGGCAGTAACATCGTTTTAGCTTCTTCTCGTAAAAAGTTATACCCATTTACCTGAAAAGCAATAGGTAAAACCTCTATATAAAAAAGCTGATTGCCCATCCAAAAGCGATATAATCCAGATTTCATCATCTCATCAATTACATTCTCGTTCATGGGAAGTTCAAGTCGTTGCTCTTCATCAGGGCACAATATGATATTATTGAAAACATAAAATACATGCGGATTACCAATATTAAAGCGAGCAAATTGGCGAACCATTTCAAACATTGGATGGTTACCATTTCCTGTTACTTGATGGTATTTTTGCAAGAACACTTCATAGAGAGATCTTTTGAATTGCCTGGTTATTGCTCTAGAATTAAAATTACTCCTAACCTTTATAGTACGCTTGGAATGATAATAATTGAAGAATACAGAACTAAATTTCTTATGAGTATCCTCATCTAAATTATGACCAAATATCCAAAAAGCATTGAAAATCTCCTTAAACGCTAAGTCGCATGAAGGAACACCTCGTGTTGCTTTTCCAAAATAATGATTGCAATCATCACAAACATCAAATCCAATATCATCGCTACCTAGGTTATGCGGAACGATATGAGGAGCAGCCCTAAAGCTTACCTCTGGTTCTGTTTTGCCACACCAAATACATTGGCAAGTTTTTACGTACCTCATACCGATTCCTTTCCGCCTTTAACAGCTTCATTCAACCACAATGCTAAATTCATGTCATCATTCATCTTCAAAAGAATGATAACAAATATCATCAAAAAATAATAATATGCGTTTTTATGTTCTTCTTCCGAATCCAGACAAGACATTGCTCCATGAGAATATTTATTTCTCAATTGCATACCGTTGGAATACTCTGAAGCATTCAAAAAGAAATTAATATAATGACGTTCTTGTGGACTCAGCAAATAATCATCATAGCTCAAAACACCTTCTTTCACCATCATATCTATCTCTGCCCTAACTTGAGGATTATGGGAATAATAGGCTATTTCTGTTTTCTTATACATACAGCCTAAAATTTCAATTCTTGGGCTAGAAGACAGTTTGACCAATCCATTATCAACAACTAAATACCCCTGGCTTATAAGATAGTCAATTTTAGGACGTTGATGATTCTCATATTTATCATATTCCACACATAACTCGTGAGTCAATAATTCAAATAATGTATGATATCGTTTGTCTTTGAAAGGTTCCACAAAACTCAATAAAGACTGATCAGAGAACAACAGCTTCATCGGGGTAAACACTTCTTGACACTTATCTCCCCAAACCACATACTTATGCCTTCCCCAAAGCAAGCTCTTTGAAAGAGTAATCGGTACAGGCATGCTCATTTGGAATAATTCAGGATCTATCTCACCTTCTTCAACAAACAAGTTGAATTGTTTGACAACTGACTCCATCTCTGGTGCTATCACCTTGTTCTTATTTACAAAATCTTCCTCATCTTTAGCTAGATTCAATGACATAGAAGGAAATCCATAAGCTTTCTTGAAATGATTTTCATAATAAGACTTGATGATTACTTCTAAAGATTTCCCTCTTCCACGAAGATAAGCATCAAACATAGCCAGCTGACTGACAGCTATATTATTTTTCATCCGGAATAAATTATTGATTGGATAAAATCCCTTGACCTCTTTTGTGCAAACTTTCTCTAATATATCGCCTTCATGCCAATTATAGCAAAGCTTCAATAATCCACACGAATCTAAATATTCAAAACAAGAAACAAATACATCCAGCAATTGATCTTCATATAAAGAATCTAGGTATTCCTCACTATATACATAGTTAAATATCAATCCATCAAGCCATGCTTTTTTATGAGGAATGCCCTTTTCTTTACTAAATTGTATAGAATATCCAGTTTGACAAAATGCAACAATTGCATCCTCTGGAACTACATTTAATTGTGGCTCCAACTTTTTTGCCAGCAATTTAATTTTGGGAGTTAAAGAAAAACCATCTACGTCTTTAGCTTGCATTATAAGCTGAACAACATTTAATGTGGCCTTTCCACTTTTAAGATAATCTTCTACAATTTGCCTTTTTTGCTCTATCGACAAAGATTTTGGTAAATACAACTTGCGTTTATCAAAGTCGGTATCTATTATTAAATATGTGTGCAAAAGCAAATTGATTGCTTTCGGGTACGAGAGTAGAAATGTACAGAGAGTACCATCATATTTCCGAACGATTTCCTTGCAATGAAGAATATACTCTATCTGCTCTGATTCTATCTTCAAAATAGACTCTAAAATTTTATCTGACAGCAAATCCAAGAGACCGAAAGACTCAATTATATCCCAAAAATCTTGATAGTAAGCAAAATCAACATCATTCAAAAGACCTTCTATACTATCTTGTTCTCTAAAGAAACTAACAATATCCCTTCCAAATCCTTTTGTTTTCTGCTTATAGTTGGCAATCTGCTCCTCTGTCCAAGAACATAAAGATAGCCCATTGTCAAGAAACAATTTCACATTATATAATTCCAATACATCGTTTATATTGGAATAGCTTTGCCCTTCTTGATATCTATCAAGTACTTTTTCGGTCTGCAGCAATTGTAACCCATTTCCAAGGTCGTTCTTCGAATAATATTTAACTCTTTCCATTAGCTTATTTATTAGGCAAAATAGCGAGATTAGATAATGATTTACTTATACTATCGCACATTGCTGATACTGTCAAAGCTTCATGTTCCCCTTCTAATTGCTGAATTTTAAACATTACAATTCCCCATAAGAAGTACGTATATATAAGCAAGAAATAATATTCATAGTAAGTGGCCAAGTCTGCCAAACTACTTTTCAAAGGAGAATAATAGTCGCCATGAAATCTCTCGCATCTGCTGGAATATATTACACAACTTACATAAAGTTCAACACGCTTTTCTAACTCTAATGGTTTCAATACCTTTCCTTCAATATTCACTTCTTTCCCACGAAGTATCAGCAACAGGAGCTGTGCTGCATTTCGTTGATTTAAAGCATTCATTCTACCATCTGCACCTACATATTTATTCCTAATAGCCTCAACTACATCACATCCAAGTATTTCATTTGCTCGTTTTCTTACAAATTCTACTTGTGGAGATACAGACAAATCCATTCTAAAATAGAGTCTAGCAACCAAATAACGTAAAGAAACCACCGATGTTTTTTCAATAATGCTTTCAAATAATTCCTTTATGCAAGGTTCATGATTAGCTAAAGGAGCTATTATATCGGTACATGTCTTGTTTAAAACATCCTCAAAACTCCTTTTTGCAGTATATCCCCAACTATTTTGTGACATAAATTTCATTGAAATTTCTAAGGCACGCCAAATAATATCAAAAGCAATATCTGGACTGAAGGGCAAGACTTCATACATATCAAGTGTTGAAGAAAAGATTTTTGCTAGAGCATGACTACGAGTAAATAAAGCAAAGGTCTTATCTTCGTCCCAATGCATAGGAACTAATAATTGCTCTAACTTGCAATCACTAAGTTTTTGCCCAAACTTTTCAACAGACTCCAATTCCAAAATTTTAATTTTAGGCCATTGATTATTGAAATCAATTTGCCTTTTTAATGTAATTTCATGTATATCCATAATTATCGTTTTAACTTTTCAATTAATAGTACAAATTCCATAATGTGCAGGAGATTAATTATTGTAAGATAACACAAATCAACAAGTTGAACATCATAATGTTCATCTAAGTTATTTTGCTTGTAATAAAACTGAACATTCTGAGTGTTGTCTACTAAACTGTATCTTCGATGTCCAATTCCATTTCTTATCTTCGTATTAAATCCTCCAGCTAAGAAGTTAACTATTTCTGGATAATCCTGTAATTTATCAATCTTTAATCCGTCTGGTAATTCATAGAACTCTTTTACTGTTTCAATGCCTTTCATTCCCCCATCTTTATTTGGAAATACATCTGCATGATCAGTTAGTCTATGATTAGAAAGAGAAACAATCAAAGGCAATAATTCTTTTATCAGATTAAATGAAATATCATAATCCGTAATAGCTTCGTCCAAACTAATTGTATAAACATTCATAGGAGGATTATGGCTTTCTTTAAAATCACCAACAGTACAATAGAATAAGCTAGGTATGTACTTTTCAAACTTAGCAACCATGTTAGCAATAAAATCAAAAGAACTATTTTGCCATTGATTATAATTAACGATATTTGTAGCCATAACGTATGGTGCTTTCAAACCATCCATGTGCGCTATGTCCAAAGTTTCCAATAAAAATGGAGTAACAATACCTTCAACATACTTATCTGGTGCTAAATTTTTATAAGTACATTCCAAAAGTTCTAATAGATTTTTCCTACAGATTTTAATATCGGTAATCGGTGTGAACCTTTTGCCTAAATCGAAAATCTTTGCTATTTTTTTTGAATATGCAGCAACATTGCCCTTTCGATAAATCGGTAGTACATCTTTAAAGACAGTACGAAATGGGTAAATATGTTCCAGAAACAAATTCCCCCTATAATTTTGACCAACAATATTTTCCGGAAGGTAATACATCCCGAGTTCCATAAATGGAGTAAAACCTATTTGCTCTGATGGTCTCATATAAAGCCCAGTTGCTACAGGCAAAAAAGCAGAATAATAAAAATCATATTCCGTTTTTGTGTCTTCAGCAACCTTATAATCTCTAGGCAGTATACCGTTTTCCCTGGTATATCGAAATTCTAAGATATTACCACATTTAGGACATATTACACTTACAGGATATTCATAGCTATACAAGCTATTATCTGCTTGGATTTTAAGCCTAATAACCGTCCCACACATATCACATTGAAAAGGAACACCAAATACCATATTATTATTTTTTTTAAATATTATCCATAAACATAAATATTTTACAAGACTTACCCTATCAAAAGATTACAAATACTGTTCTCTACATTATACAATACCTTTTTGATATTAGCTATACTTTCAGGTACAACTTTTCTATGATTCCCTACAGCACCTTTTGTCACCAAGTTATGTATGGCATCATATTTTATCATATATATATCATCTTGTATTCGCAAGTAAAAGAACCTTTCCTCATTAACTGCACAATAGAAAGGCATTGCAAGCTCTGCTAATTGCAAATCAGTAAATCCATGGATCATAGCCTCCATGATAGATCTTATGGACTTATCTGGCATAAAAAAACGATAACAAATAAGTATTCTTACCCAAGTACTATCAGTTGGTATAGAATATTCACCATTCAACCATTTTTTACGAAACAGCGAATTGATGTCTAAATCAAGGAACTCTTTACATCTTCTAACAGAAGAGTTATCAAGTGCAAGCTGGAATGAAATTCTATCTTTCGGATCACTAGAAAGTTTTTGGTCTAAACTAAAAACTTCTTCCGTTTTGCAAATATCAAGAATCTTTTGCCTAACTTGCCTATGTGCCTCTTCTTTTATAGAATACGAATAGGGCAAGGTATTCAGAAACTTATTCATATACCCCTCATAATTCGCCTCTTTACCATAGAAATGGTGGAAAAGATGCTTTGCTATCTCGTAATCCATCACAAGGATTATCTTATCAAAGCCAAACTTGTTACCATGAGGAACCTCCGAATAATAGGGATTATCTACCTGAGAGGATAAGACATTCATAATGCGGAATAGATGAGCAGGATCTATTCTATCCAAATCTTCAATAATCAAAACAGACTTAGCCATCATCTGCTCCAAAGACTTCTGGATAAGACAGGTAAAAGCATCACATTCACTGATACTACCCATCTTTCCATAGAATCCATTGAGGTAATCATCTACTACATGAAGAACATCTTGACTTTTATACTTATCATGAATGGTAGAAGCAAGATCTTTCAAAGCCTCATACCCATCTTTCAATCCTTCTATGGGAATGATTGAAGCAACAAAGTCGCCTAACTTTAACAAAGATTCTTTGTTGCATACCGCATCAAATATCTTATCATACCCCTCTTTAAAGTCATAGATACGATTATCCTTTATGAGTTGAAACAGAATATCACGCTTGATATACTCAATGACATCCCGATTCTCCTCAACCACGTAGTTTACAGGATGGAGAGTGATGAAATAGTAATCATTTTTCTTTTCATCATAGCTCTTCATGAACTCATTCAGAAAGTAAGACTTACCATCTCCAAACTTGGCCGAGAAGATAATACGACTTTCCGATTCAAACACCTGCCTGAAATCGTTTATGTTATTGGAAATATCAATTGGTTCCATTAGGCAAATTCTCCTCTAATATTTTAATTTCATTTTTATTGTTCATTATCTTCCCAAAACTTAGGGAGAAGAGTATAAAGTTTATCCTCAGGCGTTGCGCCGATGTGAGTAAAGATAAGGATTACGGTGTCTGCTAGCATTCACACTCTCTCGCATCTCCTTCGCCGAATTGTCGCCAATTTACAACCTCGGCGAACTTTGGCTTGCTGTTTAATTATCGCTATTCTTCTTGATCTTCGCGATTTAGTTCATCGCAATAGTCTTGAGCCTCTTTTAAGGTCAAAAATGATAGGTCTTTAAGCCGATATGTATCAAGAGTAACAAAATTTATCCCTTCAATAACAAATTTATTCGTACCCAATTGCAAAACATGAAACTTTTTCATAATCATTTGATTTTAAGCTCTACTTCCTTAAGTTCCTCCGGTGTATCTATCTCATAAATATCCTTTATTTCCTTCACATGTATATCAAGTTCAGGATAAATATCCAATACCATATTATCCCAGTAAAGATTGGTGTAATCCTTAGTGGCATAAACCTCTTCCATGTGTTCGATGATTTTCTTGCAGTCATCAGCTTTCCAATACGAGATACCGCTCATCAGAAAGCCATTACCTGCACCGATGTTTATCTTCACAAGATTATTGTTCTCATCCACTTCCAATCCCCATTCATTCTCATATTTTTTCTTTTTGGCGAAATAGGTAGATTGGAAAACTTCGGATAGCAATACATTCTTATCCATATAAACATCGCCTTCCATCACGTATGTGTCATGGAATCTATCTCTAACGATATACAAGGAATTGATGTTGTTACAAGAATCGTATCTGTCATTAAAGACTATATCTACACCATACTTTTCTTTCAAGAAATCCAAGGCTTCTGCCTTATATCCTGAAATCAGAGTTATATCCTCAATACCTTTCTCTTTCAAGAATTGTATCTGGCGTTCCACCATAGGGATACCATTTACTTCGACCAAACATTTTGGTCGGTCATTTGTTAAAGGGCGCAGGCGTGTTCCCATGCCTGCTGCCAATATAATTGCGTTCATATCTAAATTTTATTTTTCGTTCAAATAATTCTTCACATCTTTAAAGAAGCTCCAAACTATCAGTATTAAAAGAATACCCACTGGGAATGCAGCAATGATTGTCACTGACTGCAAACTGTAAAGCGTATTTTCTGCAAATAGCAATCCGATAGGGAACAAGATGAGCATAATACTCCATACCGCTCTAATCTTTCTGCTTGGCTCTTCATCAGCAGAGATTTTATTATAGCTATAAGAAGATGCCACATACGTAATACCATCCAATGTAGTACTGTAGAAAGCAATCATCGTGATAACCAATAGTATCAATGCTACCTCTGGTAAAGGTAATGTACCGAATATCTTCAAAATAGCTTGATACATCTCACCTCCATTTGATATATAGCCTGTCACATCAAGTCCATGCTTCAGCTGTTGAGCCAATCCATAGTTTCCTAAAATGATAAATGACATGTAAGTTCCAGCCAATCCCCAACCAAATGTACCAAAGACAAGGTTCTTGATAGTTCTTCCCTTACTGATAAGAGCTATAAAGAATGGGGTAGCAATACACCAAACCAACCAATAAGCCCAGTAGTAAATAGTCCATGTCTGTGGGAAGTTGTTCTCTCGCAACGGATCCATATAAGTTGAGAGTCCGATGAAGTTCTGAACCATGTTGCCTAAAGATTGGAATCCGGTCTCTACTATATATCTTGTTTCTCCACCCAAGAACAAGAAATAAAACAAGATGGCAAAGAACATATATGAACAGAACGATGCCAATTTTGAAATTCCATTCATGCCCAACAATACTGTAATGGTATAGACTGCACATATCAAAAGCAAGATACCTATGGTAAGCGTAACACTGGTTGAAATGCCAAACACAGATGCTAAGGCTGAAGCCAAGAGAGGGGTTGCCAAAGAGAACGTAGTAGCCGTAGCACAAACCATTGCGAAGACAGCAACAATATCTATTACCTTGCCCCAAGGTCCATCCACTCTGTCACCAATCAAAGGACGTACTGCCTCTGAGAAACGTTGTCTCTCTCGTTTGCGCACATGCATCATAAAAGCAAAACTGATAGCAAGTACCACATAGAATCCCCACGCTAATGGTCCCCAATGGAACAAAGGGAATGTCGGCGCCCAAAGCTGCATCTTTCCGAGTTCTGCCACATGAGGTTCAGCACCATACAAAGCCCACTCTATCAAGGAATAAAACATGATATCAGCAGCCATGGTTGAAGTAAATATCATCGTACCCCAAGCAAAGTTGCTATAAACAGGCTTATCGATGTTACCCAACTTAATCTGACCATATTTGTCCTTGAAAGCCAAATATAATGATAACAACACACATCCTAATCCTAGGATGACATAATAGATGCCAATGGTATCACCAAAGAAACCACGCAGGGTATCAACAAATAATTTCGACTGAGAAGGAATTAACATAAATACCAACATCATTGCCAAAACTATGACAAAAGGAATCAATGTTGTAATCCAATCAATTCTACCTTTCAAATTCTCTCTTTCCATTTCTATAAATCTATTTTCTTTAAGTTTTCAATTGCTCGTGTATATCTATCCATACCATAAGTACCGAAATCATCTCCCTGTGCTTCCTTGATACAAGTCCATACTGCCCACAGATAATCCATCAATATCTGATATACCAATATTTTCTTTCTAGCATTCTCAGGTTCATTGCCATCGAAATAATGGCTGAGAAAATAATCCTTGCTTTCATCTGTAAAATTACTTTCCAAGAATAGGGCTGCAATATCCCACATAGGATCGTTCATCCCAGAATATTCCCAGTCTATCAGATAGATAGTTCCATCCTCAGCCTTCAAGAAATTCTCAGCTACGAGATCATTATGACAAGGCTTTACTGATACTCCCAATTGATTCAGGTAATCTTCTAGTTGAAAGACCTTTTTTCTTATGGGTTCATAGCCTTCATACATTTTGCCTTCGGCTTTCTCCAGCAAATACTCATAGTTCAATATTTCCTTGAATACATTAAACTCATTACCAAAGCGAACATGAGAATGGTGTAAAGTTCTGAAGATATTGGCTATTTTCTTCATGTTTGATGGTCGCTGAATGGTCGCCCCATTCAATGTTTCTGCGTTCTTTACAAAGTCTGCAAGTTTGATACCCGTCTCTGAATTGAAGTATCTAATTGGAGGATTGATACCCATCTTGCAAGCTTGCAAGGAGTTTTGTTCCTCATTGCTTCGCACCACCATACCTTCTGCACCAATGCCAGGTACACGAAGAACATATTCATATACGCCCTTGGTAACCTTAAAGTTCTTGTTTGACATACCGCCAATCTGACTTATCTTCACCTCATTCTCAATCTGTTCGTTCGGGAAAATAACCTTTAGGTATGAAATCAAGTTTTCGTAATCAAATGGATTTTCCTTTCTGCGAAGCTTAGGATAGATATAGTTGCGAAGCTTATTGAAATCTTCTTCACAATCTACATCTCCCCATATCAAATTGGTAAACTTGATATAAGGTCTGTCCAAAACATCAGTAGAATCAAACAGCAAGTACTCATAGTTAAGATAAGGATTATTGCTGTTTTTCCACTTGTTCATCATCCTGTCAAAAGAGTGCTTGGAAATCTTGACGATACCCAATAGCTCACCCTCGAAATTACATATCTGATGACGATCCTTGCTTATCTTGGTGATATATCCACTGCGAGTTTCAACAAAAGCCTCGTCCCCACTACCAGACTCTTCTGTAATGGCAAAGCAATTTTCGTTTTTTGTCTCAGAAAGTTCTTTCAGAACCTTATACTCATAGAACGTATCGCCCTCTACCAACAGGAAATCATCCTTTATATAAGGTGCTGCCATAGCAAGCGACCCCATTGAAGAAGTAAACTTAAAGTCTGGATTCAATACCAGACGAACTGTCTCTGATGCGTATCGCTGATACAGTTGAGCTTGCCCCCCTATTATTAAGAGAATATTGTCATAGTTAAGTGCCGTCAAAGCCTCGATAGTTCTATCTATCAAACAAGAACTCTCGTAATAAGGTTTCAAAGGATAAGGTATTTCTGTATCCTTATCCTTCCTAGCCGATAAAATAACCGCTGTTTTCATTAAAGTCCGAAATAAAGTGACATCGTAAAGAATGATTTATTATTGTAAGGATTCAGTACATAACTGGCACTGACTGGCAGCTTGAAGTTGCCAAACTTCAATGCCGTACTATACTTGGCATTGATATTAACAACATTGAATCCACTTTGATTGTTTGTATAAAAGCCCTTGTTCAAATTGGCTCCTACACATAAAGCGATATTATTGTCTTCAGTAAAGGAGTGGGTGTAACCAACCTCAGCATACGATGAATACATCTGCTTTCCATCAGTATTTTTGTCTGCTCCAAAAATATAGGTAGATACTGTTACCCACAAAGGAACCTTTGTTCCTGCCCATGTGGCGTACGCCTCTACCCAATGTCCCGTCTCACGATTGCTCAACTTGAAGTACCGGTCTTTTTCACCAACGGAAGAAGGATAATAGTAATCTGAAACACCAACAGTAAACTCACTGGCAGTATAAGATACACCTAAATCAACTTCCTGATGACTACCATCAATGGCATAACCTCCCATAGCAAATGCATTGAAACCATGCGTATTATAGCCAATCATCGGAAATACCGTAGGGGCTGTTCCGTATTCAATACCTCTCCACATATATTTTGTGGACAATTCTAAACTCGCAGAGAAAGGAGACTCCTTCAAGTTCTCCTCCGCATTTGCAGCCATAGCTGTTATCAACATCAGCATTAACAGTTTAACTCTGTTGAAAATCATTTTATGTCTTTTAAATGAACTTTTTAGTTTTCAATTCCCTAAATGCTGCAATTAGCTTATCATAATCAGCAGTCGTCAGTGCTCCAATATGTCCAACACGGAAGATGGTGTCTTTCATGTCACCACCATTTGGACAAATCCACATACCATACTCATCCTTTATTTTCAAGAAGATATCATAAGCAGAAGCTGTTGTTGGATGAAGCGGTGTAACTGCATTCGAAAGTGATTCTGAGACAATTTCAAAAGGCAATCCCTTTATTTTATCTCGGAAATAAGTTGCCAAAGCACCGATTCTAGCAATTTCTCCCTCTACGCCACCATTTGCATCTATCTCTTTCAAACGAGCATTAATCTGACGAAGAATACCAACAGCTGGGGTCCAAGGAGTCTGACCACGCTCCATATTCTTCAATGCAATCTGCAGGTCAAAGTATTGACATACACACTTGGTGTTATTAACACGACTAATTGCGTTTGGGGAAAGAACCATTACAGAAATTCCAGGAGGACACGCTAAAGCTTTCTGACTACCAGTAATCATAATATCAGCCCCCAATTCCTTCATATCAAAAGGATCAGCTAAGAAAGTACTGATACAATCAACTATCAAGAACAGTTGGTTACGCTTGCAGAAATCACTAATTAAATTCATATCATAATGAACACCAGTTGAAGTCTCATGCTTATTAACCAAGAATACCGTATATCCTTGTCCCTCATATGGAGCAAGATGCTCAGCTTTTAACGCCTTACCATGTTCTAGCTTGATTTCTGTGTAAGGTACATGATGAAGTTCTAGCAATTCTACAAAACGATGACCAAAACTACCACCATTCACTACCAAAGCCTTATCATTTGGTGTAAGGGTATTCATGATAGCTGTCTCCATCGCTCCAGAACCTGAAGAAGTTAAGAATACGACTTTAGAATCATCAGAAGCTTTTGCAAACTTCTTAATGAGTCTCTCGTTCTCAAACATAACATCAGAAAATTCCGATGTTCTAAAATAGGGTACTTGTTCTGCACCAATAGCTCGTACAGCATCACTAGACTGCACTGGGCCTACTGTAAAATTAATCATTATTATCTACGTTAAATTTCAAAGAAGTTTTTACGCTCATCAAACTGTTGCATGACCTGAGCCATGCATATGCTTTCTTTCCTTCGAAGTCTAGCTGAAGAGAAACGCTTATTAATGATGCAACTTATAAATTCCTGTATCTCATAACGAAGTCCATAGCCATCCCATTTATAGAAATACTTCTTATTCTCATTCTGATCTTCATATCGAAGTTCAAAATAATCCGTTTTCCACCAAGGAGCAGGTACATAGGCATACCCCTTCGTACCAGAAACCACGAGATTACCTTCTGTTTTCACACCAATGCCCACCTTAAAAGATGCTGTAGCATTAGGATAGCGCATGACACCATGCGTATATATATCCACATGGTTACTCATTCTACTAAATATGGTCAGGTCTTTATAGTTTATACCTAAGAGTTTGACTATAGGTAACAAAGGATAGCTACCCTCCTCATGCATAGCTCCACCAGCTTGAGCTACATCAAACTCTCTGCCTTTCTTATCCAAGAGTTGAGAGCAAGATGCCTCTATATCAACTATCTCACCTATCAAGCCAGACTTTATCATTACCATCAAATGATTAAATGCAGGGCAATGGGCCGTTTTGTTCGCTTCCATCAGTATAACATTCTTGTTTTCTGCCAACTGATATAGCTCTTGTGCTTGTTTCTTGTTTAAGACTAATGGTGTTTCACAAAGAACATGCTTACCAACCTCCAAGGATTTTTTGATATATTCATAATGACTTAAATGTGGAGTTGCAATATACACAGCATCTACAGCATCGTAAAACTTATCCAAATCGGCATAAGCCCAAATACTCTCATTATCCTTAGACATGGTCACAACTGCATCCTTACTTATATCGTAAGCTGCGCAGACATTCACACCACTAACCACGGAGGTCTCAGTAGGGAATCGTTTGGCGATTCGCCCACAACCTATGATTCCGATGTTAACGGTCTCTTGGCTCTCATTACGGAGCATTGTAGATGAGATGCCTTGCGTTCTTGGCAGATAAACCACTTGACAGAATTCATTCAAGTAGTCAAACTTACCCTCCCAATCAGAGCCTATAGCAAAAATATCAACATTGTATTTTTGGATATCATCAATCTTCTGACCAACATAATCCTCTATAATAATCTTGTCGGCATAGCCAGTGGCTTTCACAGCCTCTACACGTTCCAAGACATTATTACGAACATTTAATTTTCCTCGGTCGCGGTCGAAGTTGTCATTGGTAACACCAACTATCAGGTAGTCACCAAGCTCCTTTGCCCGCTTAAGAAGATTAATATGACCTTGATGCAAAAGATCATATGTCCCATATGTTATAACTTTCTTCATAGAGAAAAATCACATTTTATCTTCATTCTCTTTAGCCAACTTTATGGCTTTTCTGCAATATTTCAGAGTCATTAAAACAAAAGAGCCCCCATAATAGCAGAAACAATAAAAAACGATAATATCCAGTGCATTAAAAATAGCAGCCAACAATATGAATATAGCTAAATAGCCTCCTATTCCCAACCATTCTTCAAGTCTCACCAAAAGACTGGTAGTAGCATTTTCATCTATTCTTTGATCATATTCAACTTGCAAAATACCTTTATCCTGCAACTCTCGTTCACAACTTTTATATTTTTGGTAAATTAAACGCATCATCGTATCAGATGTTGTACCCAATGCTCCCACCAAAATAATCAAAGCGCATCCTGAAGCAACAAACATACCCCCATCTGTATAAACAGAATATCCTATACATGCTCCGAGAAAACCTACTAAGATATAGCTGCTGGCCGCATCAGCAAAGGCACCAAAAGGCTGTTTTTTAACGCTTCTTGCAATATTACCATCTACCGTATCGGAAAGATACCACAAGTTTACAAGAATAGCACCTGCAATATGCCACCAATAACCTGGTACAATAAAACAAATACAAGCAGCAAATGCAATAAAAATCGAAAAATACGAAACTGTATTTGCAGAAATTCCTCTATTAGCACACCATGCCGAAATATAAAAAGAAATTGGTCTAAAAAAATAACGACACAAATGTACATCCTTCTTTCTTTTCCACTCAGGCATATCTTTCCATAATTCACGCCCTGTGTAATGATCTTTTTTTTCTAACATAAAATGAAACTTTAAGTTATTTATTTTCCAATTGTTTTCTACGCAGCCATCCTAAAAAAGCAAGCAAACGATACTGCTTAAATCTAATCAAGAAAAGTACTATACGTCTCTGTATATTAAGCCCATTTCTTGGAGACTTTCGAATTGCTTCCTGGCATAATGGATCTGCCATAAACTTACAGAATGCATTTTTCTTATAAGCAAAAGAATGTCTGTCATTTGAATTAAAGCAGCCAGAAATTGCAACAGCCACAATTGCATACAGACAACGATTTAGCAACATTGGATGCATATTAATTTTATTATTAGAATGCTTTATATAATCATCCATCCATTTTAAACATTCAACTATCATCATATTATTTTTCATGCTAGCTGTTTGCGTAATAGATTCATCATTAAAAATATAATGCCATTGCATTTCTCTAGTATAGTACAAGCGCTCTAAATGTTCATAGATTTGAACACAAAAAACAAAGCCCTCCATACCTTGTGGCATTTCCTCAACATGACGAATATTGTTCTGTCTTAAATAATCTAAACTAAATAAGTATGAACAAACTGAACCAATATCAGCATTAAAATCAAAAACTGCAGCTTGCAATTTTCTACAATCATCACCAACAAACAATCTTGATGGCTCCTTACCTGCAAAACAATGAACCGGTATCTTCGTTGTAGGATAAGTTCTATAACAGTCATACAAAACCACTTCCACCTTTTTTGCCACAAAAAAGTCGTACATAATTTTGCAACATTCTGGCTCCATATAATCATCGCCATCTAAAAACTTCAAAGTTATTCCAGTAGCTGCATCTTGTCCTGTATTACGTGCAGCAGCCAATCCTCCGTTCTTTTTGTGAATGACTTTGATACGAGCATCCATCTTGGCATACTCATCACAAATCTCGCCACATTTATCAGGAGAACCATCGTCCACTAGAATTATTTCCAAATCATGAAGCGTTTGATTTATGCAGCTTTCAATACATTGGCGTAAATACTTCTCTGGTACCTTGTAAATAGGTACAACAATACTAACTAAAGGTTGATTCATATTTTTTTTTTATTTATGTTTCTTTATCCAAACCTTTAATCCTTTAGGCAACAGAAGTTTGATTCTAGCTTTCAGATTAAATGGTCTTTTTAATTGAGTAGCGAAATATTCATTCACATCCATATCGTCGATATGTTGGTATATTACATCACGCAACGGAGTTCTTTGAGTTGGTCTAGTCAAATTATGATTAGCTTTAGCCACTTGTCCAAATGTACTTTCCAAGGTTTCAAACTCATCCTTAACGATTGACCACAATCGCTCACCCTTTTCTGTATTCACCAAGAGACAAGACACGCCTTTGGTCGAATAGAATTCAGGATGTTCTTTCTCTATTCCCCAATAGTCTCCTATAGTTATATCCCCCACACGTTCTTTCGTGCAATAGTTACAGCGATAGCAACATTCACGATAGGTTGTTCCTTTCAAAAAATGATAATAATAGGGATCAAGAGTAGAAGGTTTTGTTTTTGTCTTTGTCTTTGTCTTTGTCATGTAATCCAATCCCCATCCACAAGACTTGTCACGGAAATCATAACCTATAATATTCCCCTTCATCTTGCCACCAAGCCAAACCAGATATTTAGCAAAGAGTTTGGGACTTGCTACTCCATGACAGATCAAATCCATCGTATAGAGAGTGTCATAATCCTTTCGAAGGTAAGCACGCAATCCTCCAATTTGACAAGGAGTACCACTATACAAGACTTCACGACCATTAATTAACAACGCTTTTACTTGAGAATAAGTTGCCTCCGTATTACTCTGAACGTATTTAGAACTCTGGACTTTATGCAAATCCTCTAATCGATCTACAACAAAGTGTCCTACAGTCATATCATCATGATAGGCAGCACCTACGATAACACCACCACGTTGCAGAATCACTCTGGCAGCAGCAGCAAATGCACCACCAGATGCACTTACCTTCAACTCCTCGGTATTCTTATCTCTTACAGCAAACGACATTAATGGTTTGGATTTCTGTATCAAAGCATTTTGAGGGCATCGATTTTGGCATAAGCCACAATCCACACATTTATCTCTGTCAATATAAGCAGACAAAAATCCCTCTTTATCTGGCTTCATCTCAATGGCATGATGCGCACAAAGTTGTTCACAGGCGCGACATCCTGTACAATATTCCGTTATTCTATCCATCAGTTCTCAATTGCTCTTTTTAAAAATTCCCAACCAACAAGTCTCTCTCTTTCCAAGACTTCATTCACATGGGTAAAATCTACATCCGTCTTATCTACGAAAGAGAAGTCATCGAAGTCTGTAAGATGACGATTCTCTAAACCAACAAGTTTCAATATACTTGCCAACCTGCTACTATAATCATTAGGATAAATGCAAATCATAGGCGTATTCATATTACAGGAGAATGCCGTTGCATGGAAAGAGTCTGTTATGACACAACCAGCATTAGCAATCAAACCTATGAAATCCTCCACATTCGGTATCAGTTCAGCCTTACCGCATCTCAGACCTTGATAGTGTCTAACACAGAAACGAACCAGTTTCCAACCTTTTCGCTTAGCAAACTCTTTAGCATATCTATCAAAATCCGGATTAGTATTCAACTGATAAATCAACACATACTTACCTTTTTCATATTTCGACTTATATGTATTACCCAGTACCGACATCCAATATTCCTTGTTAACCTGTAAAGTTGGATCCAAGACATGAGTAGCAGAAGGCAAGCCCAATTGCTTTTCAACAATATCCTTCGCACTTGCTTCTCTTACAGAAATATATTGATACCTTGAAAGTAAAGCTTTCGTCTCCTCAACTTCCCAATCATCAAGTCTAGCCTTACCAATACTTGCTGCATAAGAAATCTTCTTCACTTGATCAGGAACAAACTTTAAGAACAGCTCAGGCAATATACCATTATTCCATCCAGAATTCCAAGTCTGGTCACTTCCTGTACAATAGATATCACTTGTGATAGGAAAGTCTTTAAAATCTTCTATACAACAATATTCCTTCTCTTGCTGGTTTAGATGAATCCTGATAAACTTTTTAAACACTATATCCTCCTTTATAAAAGAAGGTATCAAGATAAAGGGATAAATGATTTTGGCAAGAGTACCCTTCCCCTTGGTATAAGAAAATGCCCTGCTCAAATAGGAACGCTTGCCATTCTTATCATAATTAATAAAGTCGACGTCACAACCAAGTTGATTAAATATCTGTTGCGTTGCCAAAGCTTGCAAAACCGAGCCATAGTTACGCACATTTTGCAAAGTAATCACAGTAACTTTCTTTCCCATAATAATTTAATTACTTAGAGTTTTTAAAGCACCTATAATCTTTTCTGAGCAACTTTTTATACTATAATTGTTCTTTATGAAACTCATTAGTTCTGGTTGCATTTTATGTTCACCATTCAAACATTTCATAATAGCTAGCCCTATCTCATCAACACTCGTCGGATCAACCAAACAAGCTCTTCCGTTCCAATACTCCTTAGGAGCACCGACATTTGTCAGAACAATCTCAGCACCATATCCAGCAGCTTCCAATGCCACCATACCAACTCCCTCAGATAAACTAGGAAGAGCAAACACCTTTGCTCGCTTGTACCATTCTTTCAACTCATCATCACTAACAAGACCAATATAATGAATATTGTCATATCCATCAATCTGCTCATGCAGCCAATCTTCTTCATTCTTCCCGTTTAAAATTCCACCTAAATAAAGTGGAAATTTATATTTGATAGCAGCTTGTATTAATCGAGCAACATTTTTATTTGCAGCATATAATCTACTGGTATGGAAACAAAATTTCTCCTTTTGGGGCATTTCATCCAATGGTTGAAAACGAACTGACAACGGTATTTGGTAAATCTGTTCTTTTGGCACATCACAAGAATAAGATAGAAACTCTGTTTCCTCCTTACTCCTTGTAAAGAAGACTTTAATGTTTCTCGTGCCCAAATATAAGTCATGGAATCGAGAAGTCAAACCGAGATATTTTTGCGAGCCCCAATATTTTACCAAGAACTTATATAAGTATTTATTAACTGTAGGGTCAATGATTGGAGCCACTGCTAGTTTTTTGGTTCGCCAAGAAAGGTATTTCGTCCATAGTCGGAAAGATCCTCCAAATCCCATAATGATAATAGCATCATACGACTCCCAATCTTGATTTTCCCAAGCATTTACGAGCACACCTTCATGCCCTAACATATTAAATCCATCACGCCACATTTCTGCCTGAATCTTCACGCCTCCAGTTGGAGACAAAATGGGTGATGGGATGATTATTCCGATTTTCATTGTAATCTATTCCTCCATTAAAAAACTATGATATTCCTTATCGCCAGCAAGTGTAAAGAGTCTTATCAGCATAGCATATCGCTCTGCTCCCAAAACTCTCAATGCGAGTCTCAACATTGGCTTAACGACTTTGTTCTCCAACTTCTTACCTTTATTTTTCTCTTCCTTTGTATAAGAAGCAAAGCCATTCTGCTTGGTACTTGCCTTCAAAAGCAAGCGACTATTCTTCAATATTTTATAGAAAGGTGTGTTAATCTCAAAAGGATTAAATTCTACCTTATGATCATCGAGATAAACTCTAAACATTCTTCTCTGCAAAGGAGTTATTACAGAGCCATCAAAATAATGATTGAAACCATAGGTCATCTTGCTAAATCTATCATAACCATTCGCATAAACTCGCTCTCTGTATTCCTCAATAATTGGCTTAAACGAAGGATAGGTCGTTACATTGAACTGTGGATGACGACGGTTGATGATAGTTGTCTCGAATGGATCAAATCCAGAGAAATGGAAGAACAACAGCGAAAATTCATCTCCTGTTTTCTTTCTACGAATCATGTACCCTTGTCTATCATCGATGAAAAGCTCACGTTCATGTAAATTCCAAATAGCGACATTCATACCATGGTGAGATGACACACAAGTTGCCTGTGGGAAGAAAGCAGGAATATAATCCATCCACTTTTGATCGACAAAAAGCCCCTCAGAACTTTGCGAATAACATTTATACTGTAAACGATTCTGCCACCACTTTGTAATTTCCTGACCTACTTTATCATTCTTTAAAGCACAAAAACCTAAGTTGTATATGCCTACCTTATTAAACGTCTCTTCTGATACCGCACCATCAAAATGCTCTTCAATGTCACAATAATGAGGAGTCAGAACCACAGACTTATTATTTAAGCATTCATATATATAATCCAAAGGACGAGTTACGTAAATATCTGGATCGAGATAGATAACCTTCTCATAACCCTCCTTAAACAGCTTACCAAAACAGAATGGTTTAATGGATGTGTTAAACTCTATAACATCATATTTGAATGCCATATTCACCCAATCAGGTATCCAACTTTTATCCAAAGCAACTATACCATCTACATCTTCCACTCCATCTATCTTGTCAGCCAAGAAGATAAAGAAATTCAAACTCGGATTATGCTTCAAGAACGATTCTCTCAAAGTCAATGCTTGTGCCAAATAATTTTTGGCGCATATTGTAAATGCACAATTCATATTAATTAATTTATTTATTATTTCTTTCTATTTTCTTCAACACTTTAGCAGGATTCCCCCCTACTACACTATAAGGAGGAACATCTTTTGTCACAACAGAGTTGGCTGCTACAATAACGCCATCACCAATATGTACATTTGGCAGTATCGTACATTTATCACCAATCCATACATTATCACCAATAATGACCTCACCCTTACTCTCAACTTTTCTTAAAGAAGGACGTTGCCGCAAAGATTCATATGAAGAATTACCATGTGAGTTATCTGTAATAGTTACCCACCGACCAGTAAGTACACCATTTCCAATAAATACTCTATTAACACAAGTAATATGATTATACTGTCCTATGTCACAATTCTCACCTATTATCAGTTCAGGAATTTTAGACGTAAGAGGCCAAGCTGTAAGTATGTTGTTCCTATCTATGCGTGTTTTCCTACCGATAACAATAAACTTACCTCCTCGCAGAAACAAACCACGTTGAACAAAACCATCACACTTTTTAAACTCGTTTTGTATCCAAAAAGAATAAAACCTATCAAGAACGGTTGCCAACCTTATATATATAAAGTGATAACTTGTCAACTTATTTATAGGTTTGAACAGAATACCCAGTAATTTAAACACACACCTTTTTATAGTAGCCATCATTCTACACTATTTTTCTCCCAAAATCAAAAGCCTAGTAATACGGGTAGATATTGAGATTTTACATATTAATATTGTTATAAGACACAAGAAAAATGCTAATAATAATGATATAGCAATATCTACAAGAGAACTTCCTGTACTTACTATTTTTAAACCTGCTCTATTAAGAATATTATCCACAATAAAGACATGTATGAGATACATACCAAGAGTTTTGCTTCCCCAATAGCTGAACTTATTATACTCCTTAGAAATCAATTCCATAAGGATTATAACAGAAACAGCCATTACCACACCTTGTATATGGCGCAATATAAAAATATGAACATCGCCTAAACTCACAAGTTTGATAAAAGGGAAGAGATAGAAAGACTTATAAAAAAGTCCATATAATACACTCCATAGAATTACCCCCCCCACAACTCCGACAATTCTTTTAGTCAATGGGAGTCTGAAAAGTATATTAAGGACATCATACCTTCTTAAAATCAGTCCTATTGTAAAATAGAAAGTCATCTCCGAGAGGTTATTCCTTGTTACGAACAACATAGCTATATTAAGAATTATGGCTATTAGCCAAAATGTTTTTTTAATCTTCAACACAGCACAGCCTATCTCTATAAGAGCCGAAGCAAGTAGAATAGAGAACAAGCACTGTAAAAACCAGTAGCCATGCAGAAAGAACAGCTTGTCATGAGTCCAAGGCAACGACCATGCACTGACAAAAATGCAAGGTATCATGATTCTCATAAAATTCTTTTTGATATACAATCCCCATTCTCTTATCGTTTTATCCCGAAACAAAGAATGGTAGCAGGCATAACCTGAAAGAATCATAAACAATGGCATATTAAATGATTCTATAGCAGGTCCAACCTCTCCAAGGTTAGCAAACGAACCTACATGATAGATAATAACAAGTAGCATCGCCATCATCTTAGAATTATCAAGCCAAGAAAGTCTAGGTTTAATATTTATTCCCATATCCATTTATATGTCATAAAATCCGAGTCCAAATAACTAATATGCGCCCCAACAATATATGCTAAAAATAACAAAGAAACGACTTACATTGATTGCGTTTGATTCTTGCTGTGACATATCTTACAATCTAATTTTATTATTATCATCTAATATACCATCATTCCGCAATCCTGCCAATATATCATCTCCAATATGAAATCCATAATGTGATATAAAAGATCGAACTTTATTTTTTAGAGCATTAAATTTTGGTTGCAATAAGAGTTTATTTCCTGTATTTGGATAGGAAACTATAGGCTCTTCCTTTATTTTCCATCCCTTCAAATATGCATAAAATGGCAGTAAATCCTCTCCTAAGTAGCCTAAGATTCTATTGCATCTTGAATAATTTGACAATGGGTATATCTTACGCAAATCTTCAAGTATACCAAACTGCCATTCTGCAAACTCATCAAATAGCTTCTTCTTACACAAAAACATATTACATGGATACAAATCTATACCATGCACAAAAAACTTCTCAAACTGAGGGAAAATATCTGTATGCTTTTGTTTCATATAAAGATAAAACAAAGCAATATCTTCTGGAATCAATCCCATTTGCGCTGCACTAATTATATTATATGGCAAACAGGTCTTTTTTACCAACATAATATCGTATCCATGCATTAAGTCATCTACATTATCCTCTGTAATTATAGTTTTAAAATATCGTCTATAGTGACAAAGTCCAATATATTCAACATCTAAATTTTTCCAGCCCCAATATTGAGCTGTTAACTCACAATAAAGAGGATTCAATCTACTGATATTTTCACCAGTATCATCACCCAGAAACCCTAAATCAACATCTTTATGTAATGCTTTTCCAACATGTATTGGAAGATAGACATTATTTTTAAAGACTTCTGCTTGTTTATGACAAGCTACTAATATTTTAATTTTTTCCATTTTTATTTAAACGCTTAAAAGATAGTGTACCATAAATAACATAGCAAATCATAATATACCCCAGCCATATACGATAATTAAACAATGCCCACATTCTGCTTATATAATATTCTGAAAAGAATGACATAAAACAAGCTGGTACCAAAGAGATGAAAACATAAAGAAGAACGGTCATTCTACCAGTTTGCCATATATTGCAATTTTTTAATTTTGAATAAATACTTTGGATAAAAATTCCGATTACAAAGCAGACGATAAACGTCCCCCAAAATCCAAAATCAATATAGTAATTATGAAATGTAGTTCTTACATTACCTAGTCCATATCCTCTACGAGAATTAAAGTATAATACTTCATCTCTGTGGCTTTTAACCTTAAAATTAGCCCAAAAATTTTCCAACGTAACCTCTCCAAAATGCGTTGTCTTCACTTGAATATGATCACTATAAATAAAATCATCTAAGTTTTGGATTTCTGCTCCACAATATTCTACAAATACAGACAGTCCAGAATCTTCGGATTCTTCTCTTCCTATAAGATAACCTAACTGTTGAAACGACATCGCAAATGTGTAGATTGCCAACAATGTTATTGTTATTTTCTTAACATTTATTTGAATGTTATTATGCTTCATGCAAATAAAATAAGAAACTCCAAAAGCAACAATCATCCATAGCATGAACGTTCTTCCTGAGGACAAAAGTGATCCAACTAAACAAAGCACAAAGATAGCCCATATCCAATTCCTTTGCCTTCTGAAATTCTTTTTAAAACTATAAACTGCACTTAAATATGCAAATATATTGCCACATATGTCTGGTAGCCCAACGAAGAAACTTAAACCAAAGGGCAGCTTCATAGCATCATCACCAAATTTCAGAGCTTCTGTATGAAGAACTAAAGCTGCCGCCAGACTACCACCACCATAATAACTCATTAGAAAGTACACCTTTATAAGATATAAAACAATAATAGAGAAAAATATCATTTTCAATCGTTTCACCTTAATTATAGGCGTGAGTCTAATAATATTCTTTTCTGAAAGAGTAGAACTTGTTATCTGTAAATTTCCTTTTGCTAATTGAACTACCAAACATCCTAAAGTGAAACTTAAGACCCCTCCAAAAATTAACCAAAATGTACCTGCATGTATATTTATATTCCATTCTTCTGTATATAGAGAAAGACTCAGAGAGCAAATAAACATACCTGCCGCAAACAAAAAAGAAGGAGCTGACAATTCTTTCTTAAAAAGAACTATATAGTCTATAAAAAGTAAAGTGCCTAAAGATATAATCAAATAAAACAAATACATAAGAACCTTCTTTATTTATTATATTTGTCTATTACCTTCTCAATAACTGGCGCCATGTCGTAATACTTGTATTCCGCCAATCTACCTCCGAAGATAACATTCTCCTCCTTATCCGCCAAAGTCTTGTACTGGGCATAGAGCTGAGAGTTGGCATCATCGTTCACAGGATAATATGGCTCCATACCATCCTTCCACTCCGTAGAGTATTCCTTGGAGATAACGCTCTTCGGATTGTCATAAACTTCGGCACCGAACATCTCGAAATGCTTGTGTTCGATGACTCTGGTATATGGCACCTCACGCTCGGTATAATTCACCACAGCATTTCCTTGACAATTTGGTTTATCTATGACCTCAGTCTCAAAGCGTACTGTACGATAGTTTAGCTTACCAAACTGATAATTATAGAATTCATCTATCTTGCCCGTGAAAACGATCTTGTCAGCTATACCCTCCAAATACGAGCGATTCTCAAAGAAATCAACGTTAGTTTTCGTCTCTACTCCTTCAAGCAAGCCATCAATCAATTTGTTGTAACCACCAATAGGGATACCCTGGTACTTGTCATTAAAATAGTTATTATCAAAGATGAGACGAACTGGCAAGCGCTTGATAATGAAAGCAGGAAGTTCTGTACATTTTCTTCCCCACTGCTTCTCAGTATAACCCTTGATAAGCTTTTCGTAAATATCTTTTCCTATTAACACCTGAGCCTGCTCCTCCAGGTTACGTGGTTCTGTTACGCCATCAGCTTTCATACGAGCAACAGCTTCCGCCTTCTGCTCATCAATCTTAGCCTGAGCTTCTTCAGGTGTAGTTACGCCCCACATCTGATAGAAGGTATTCATATTGAAAGGCAAATTATAAAGCTTGCCTTTGTAGTTAGCTACAGGTGAATTGGTATAGCGGTTAAACTCTACAATAGAGTTCACGAAATTCCACACTTTCTTATTGGAGGTATGGAAGATGTGTGCGCCATACTTATGCACGTTG
>OIZT01000212.1_pt1 | contig 40162 bp, 38 predicted proteins | sample 1588611 | NCBI WGS metagenome assembly OIZT01 (sample SAMN03283278) | human gut metagenome | biome: human-associated habitat; material: feces | host: Homo sapiens | place: Peru | collected 2012
GGGACGCTGCGCGCCTACATCCGCCGTGCCTACGTGCCGAAGGCGACGTGCGCCGTCGTCGCGGGCCGCTTCGAGGCGGATGTCGTCCGGCGCCTCGTCGCGCAGGCGCTCGGGGGGCTTGCGGGCGGGGAGCCGCTCGCGTTCGTCCCCATGAAGCGGCGTCCGCTGCCCGTCCGGGAAATCCACGCCACGCGCGACGTCCAGCAGGTGCAGCTCGCGCTGGGTTTCCGCTGCTTCGGCGTCCACGCGCCCGAACGGAAGAAGTACGCGGCGAACGTCTTCGACTGCCTGATGGGGCGCACGATGAGCTCGCGCCTCTTCCAGAGCGTGCGCGAGCGGCGCGGCCTCAGTTACGACATCCGCTCGCAGCTCCAGTATTTCGAGGACGTGGGGGGCTGGGCCGTCACGGCGGGGCTTGACACCGCGCGCGTCGAACGGGCCGTCGAGACGATCGAGAAGGAGTTCGCACGCATCCGCGCGCGCCGTCCGTCGTCCGTCGAACTGCGCCGCACGAAGGACTACCTGCTCGGCAACTTCCGCCTCGGACTCGAAAACCAGCGCGCGCGCATGTTCTTCTTCGGCAACTGCGTGCAGACCTACGGGCGCGTACGCGACCCGGAGGAGCTTGTGAAGGGCATTGCGGCCGTCACGGCGGACGACGTGCTCGCCGTCGCGAACGAAATCCTCGACGACCGTTTCAAGAGCGTGTCGTGGGTCACGCCGAAGGGCGCATGAACCGGATCCTCTTCGAGGCGAACGAGGTGCGGGACGGCCGGGCGGAATTCGACGACGCCCGCGCGGAGCATGTCCTCAACGTCCTCCACGGCGTGGTCGGCCAGACGCTCAAGACGGGCATCGTGAACGGCCGCGTCGGCACGTCCGTCATCGAATCGATCCTGCCGCTTGCGCCGAACCCCGAGACGGGCGCGGCGCGCGGACGCATCGCCGTGCGCTGTACCCATGCGGAGGAGGCCGTCGCGCCGTGGGTCGATCTTGTCCTCGCGCCGCCGCGCCCGCGCGCGCTCAGGCGCCTCCTGCCGCAGCTCGCGCAGATGGGCGTGGGGCGGATCGTCCTCGTGGGCGCGGAGAAGGTGGAGAAGGCGTTCTGGGGGGCGCAGCTCCTCAAGGAGACCGTCTCCCGTCCGCTTCTGCTGGATGGCCTCATGCAGGCCGGGACGACCGCACTGCCGGTTCTCCGGGTCGAGAAGAATTTCCGGCGTTACCTCGAAGGGGGGCGCTTCGAGGTGGACTTCGCGGGGCAGACGAGGCGCGTCGTCGCGCATCCGTACGCGGGGACGGAGAGCGGTCGCGGCACGTTGCGACCCGCCCGCGTGGCGTCGCGTGTCGTCGTCGCGCTCGGTCCCGAGGGCGGGTGGACGGACGACGAGGTGGCGCTTCTGGAGGCGCACGGCTTCGCGCGCCTCTCCCTTGGTCCGCGCATCCTCCGTACGGACACGGCGGCCATCGCCGTCCTCGCGCGCCTCATGCCCGTTCCGGGCTGACCGATGGAGGGGCTCGCATGGCGCGCTGGTATCTTGAAGTCGATCCCAACCGGCCCGAATCCCTGACGGCGCAGGTGGCGCAGACGCTGCGGGAGATGATCCGCAGCGGTGTCCTGGCCGTCGGCGCGTCGTTGCCGTCGCGGGCGGCGTTGTCCCGGAGTTTCAAGGTGAGCGAATGCGTCGTGCGGGCCGCGCTGCGCGACTTGGCGGCGGACCGTCTGGTTGCGGGCAAGCCCCGGCGCGGGCATGTCGTCCTCGCCGTGCCGCGCGAGGACCGTCCGCGCCTTGTCCTCGACGTCTCGACCGAAAACCTTGGTTCGTTCAGTTCCCGCATCAGCACGGTGGAGTGTGCGCGTGCGATCTTCAAGTCGGGGAACCGCGTGCTGCCGGTCGTGTTGGGGGCCGATGCGCGCGAGACGCCGTACCTGAGCCCGCTGCAGGAGGCCCTGCGGCAACGCCCCGACCTGGTTGTCGTCCGCGTCTCGTCGAGCCGGCGCGCGGTCGTGACGGGCCTTCTGGCGTCCTGTGGCTGTCCCTACGCGACGCTCACGCTGGGGAACCGGGCGCGTTCGCCGGGTCGGTTCGCGGGCAACCTCTGCCACAATGTGGACGACGCGATTTCGGACATGGTTGCAGCGTGCGTGCGGACGGGCGTTCGCTCGGCCCTGCAGGTTGACTTCGGTGTGGACACCTACGTCCGCGCGGATCCGGCCTTTGCGCACGTCGGTGTTTTCGTCGAGCGCCTGTCCGTGCCGCTGTCCGTGAATGCGTCGCTCGACGACATCGCCGAGGCGGCGCGCGTCGCGACTGAGCGGCGAGTGGCGCATGGCACGCTCCCGGACGTGGTTTACGTGAGCGATGACTATCTGGCTCAAGGCGTCTGCGAGGCTTTCCGGCGACGGGGGATTGCCTGTCCGCGCGACACGCGGCTCGTCGTCTATGCGAACAAGGGCTCGGGGCTGTTTCCGTTCGGTGACCTGGCGCGGATCGAGTTCGACCCGTACGAGGACGGTCGCGAGATCGCGCGCTGCCTGTTGGCATGGCTGCGGACGGGGACGCTGGGCCGCTACGACAATCCGCACCGCTTCGTCACCGGCCGAAGCTTCACGGCGTAGAAGGGCGCGGTGATGAGTCGTCTGCGCCTCCGTTCATTGCGCGACGCTCGGCATGCCCACCATCGCGCAATTCGGACGATTCGGATGTTTTTTTTGTTTTGTTGCGGGAGACCGTCGTATTATGCTACCATTCCAAACATCCAACGAAAGGATAACGAAAGGGCGTCGCATCTATGACAACGAAAACCTTAGTGTCGCGGATCTTGGCTGGTCTTGCCGTCGCCTTTGCGCTCGGCGCGGACGCGGCTGTGCGGGCGGCGGAAAATGCGTCGCAGACGGGCGGTGTACACGTCTCGACGGACGTGCCGCGCTATTTTGCGGGTGCAGATGGGAAGGCCTGGATTCCGATTGGTCTCAACATCTGTTTCTCCCGCACAAAAGACGGCCGCCCGACGGGTGCGGATCTTGAGGTTCTTCGCGCCGAATTCGAGGGTTGGCTTGACCGCTTCGCGGCGGCAGGGGGCAATTATGTCCGCCTGTGGCTCGGTCATGCGTTCTTTGAGATCATGCCGGAAAGACCCGGCGAATTCGACCCAACGGCCGTCGAAACCCTGATGCGTGTCGTACGGCGGTGCGAGCGACTGGGGCTGAAGCTGAAACTGACGCTGGAGAGCTTTCGCACGGTCTTTCCGAAGGGACAGGAGGGCACGGGGCTCTACGCCGCGTTCTTCAACCGTTCGCTCTATGCGCCCTATGCCGCGAATCTGCATGCGTTTCTGCACAGTGAGCGATGCTATGAGATCTATATGGGCAAGGTGCGCGAACTTGCCCGTCTCGGTCTTGGCGATTCGCCGGCCGTCATCGCCTGGGAACCGTGGAATGAGATCGGCTGCATTGGCCCCTGGCGCAACGATGTGGGGCCGTGGAGCGATCGCGTGATGCGTGACTTGCGCCGGATGTTTCCCCGTCAGATGACGACACAGAACCTCGGCAGCTTTTCGAGTCCGGGCATCTTCGACTACTACGACTATCTCTGCACGATGGAAGGCAATGACTTTCTGCAGGTGCATCGCTATCTTGATTGCGGTGGCGAGTTAGACGTCTGTCGCGGGCCGATGGACGTTCTCGCGGCCGATGCGGTGCGGGAACTCCGCGACCGCAATCCGCGCAAGCCCGTCCTTCTCGCAGAAGTCGGCGCGGTGAAGCCGAACCATACGGGCCCCTCGATCCTGTACGCGCAAGACCGCGAGGGGACGCTGTTGCATGACGCGCTTTTCGCGCCGTTTTTCGCCGGTTCCGCCGGTTGCGGGCAGTTCTGGCATTGGGATAGCTATGTGGCGCCAAACGGCCTTTGGCATCACTACGCGCGCTTTGCGAAAGCCATTGAGGGACTGGACCCGATCGCGGAGGACTTCCGCCCCTTCAAGACCGAGACGCGGCGCGTGCGGGTTTACGGGCTTCGGGGCAAGAGGACGACCGTTCTTTGGTGCCGCGACAAGGCGAGCGACTGGAGGTCTGAACTGATCGAGGGGAATGAGGCAAAATCGGTCGCGGGCGAAGTGCTTCCGTCGCCCCTGGTGGGGGAGATGACGTGCTACCTTCCGTGGGAGGATCGAAGCGTGAAGGTTCAAGGCCCGTCCCTTCCCGCCTTCCGACGTTCCATCGTCGTGCGCTTGCCGACTGGAACGTGCCCATATCCATAAACCCTTGTCTGGCGAGACATGGACGTTCCGCTCCATCGCGTCATTTGGATGATTCGGATGGTTTCAGGCTTGTTGCGGGAGGTCGGCGCGTTGTGTACAATTCAATGCACCATGAACCAACAGAAGGAGGGAACGGCGATGAAAGTATATGGGATGGGCCCTGTGGCTCGGATGTTGTTTCGCGCGCTGGTGTTGACGGCCGCTTGGGGCGCGGAAACGGCCTTCGCCGGCGCGTGGAGCTGTCGGGTCCTGACGGAGGCGAACCCGCTGCCGGCGTCCGCCAATCTTCTGCGCGGACGTCTGCCGACCGATGCGTCGTGTGACGGTGCGACCGCCTTTGCCGAGGCGTCCGCCACGCGCTTCACGGACGGCAAGATCACGCTTGCCGAGGACTACTGGTACGTGCAGCTCAAGAGCGGCGGCGCCTACGTCTGCTATTCGGTGACGGACGATCCGGCGGGCGTGGCGCTCGCCTCCGTGCGCTTCACGACAACGCATAAGGACAAGGGCCGCTCGCAGGTCCGCATCGCCAAGCTGAGCGTCCAGAAAGCGGGACAGGACGGATGGGTTGAACTTGAACACTCCAGCGTCATCGGGCCGGTGCCTCAGGAGGGCGAGACGAACTTCCAGGCGGTGTATGCGGAGGCTGATGGTCGGCCAATTGCCGTAGGCGTGACGGCCATCCGGCTCGACTTTGACGAGACGCAGCAGAATGATTCCATTGGCGTCTCCGAAATCGAGGCGACGGCGCTTTATCCTGTGGCCGCTTGGACGCGAAAGACGTATGCGACATCTGCGGAGACCTGTCCGTTGCTGCCCTCCGCCGACATCCTGCACGGGAAGCCGCCCGCTGTCTCGGCGGACGGGACGTCCGTCGTATGCGGACTGGGCGACGGTTCCGCCCTCGCCTTGGGAAGCGTGCGCGTCACGTCGGCCCTTGAGGCCGGCATCCGCTCCCTGCAGGTCAGGACGGAGGCAACGGGCGAGACCTGGTTCACGCTGCCCGCCTCCGGCCTTGCGGGCATCGGCGACGGCGGTGTCTGCCAGGCCGTTTACGCGAATGCCGAGGCGCTTCCGCTCGTATCCGGCGCGACCGGGCTGAAGGTCGTGTTCGCGGCGGCGTTGCCGGACAACTGGGCGGAGAAGATTGTGGTCGAGGCGACGGAAGCGGGGATTGCGAACTGGACGTGCTACCCGCTCGCGGAGCCGAATCCCATGCCGGAGGCGGAGAATGCGCTTCTGGGCCTTGAAGCCACGGCCTTCGCATGTAACGGCGTCGGGCCTTCGGACGTGCAGACGAACCTGTTCACGGACGGGAAGATCGCGTTGGGGGCCGATGGCTGGCGGACGCGGATCATGGACGGCGGGGCCTTTGTCGGCTACAGCCTTTCCGGCGGCCCCTCCGGACGGAACGGCATGCGCCTTCGGAACGTCCGCGTCACGACAACGCATGGCGACCGGGAGCGCTCCGAGGTCCGGATCGACGCGCTGTTCGTCAAGACGGCATCGGGCGGCGACACGTGGTTCGCCTTGCCGAATTCAAGCTGCATCGGGCCGGATGACAATGTCCGTTTGCCCAACAACCAGGCGACGTATGCGCGGCGGGACGGCGGCTTCGTCGTCCCCGACGCGACGGACCTCCTCATCGCGTTCAGCGCCGTGCAGCAAAATGGCTGGATCGGTCTCGCCGAAATTGAGTCGTCGTGCAAGCCGAACTTCGGGCTTCGCATCATCTTCCGTTAGACGGGGACCTCCATGAAATGTTCATTTGACTCTGTGATCGCATGCACGGTACTTGTGGCCGGCGGGCTCGTGCCGCAGCTGTGGGGCGAAGGCTTCGCCTTGTCCGGGACGGGTGCGTGGCGGCGGGACGACCGGGTTTCGATGGCGACGGCGCAGCCGTTCGGAACAGGCTTTTCGCGCGACGGCGAGACGGCCGTCTGCACGAACGCCGATGCGAAGGGCGCGAGCGGTCTGGGCTGGTCGCTGGCCCTGAACCAGGCGGTCGCCGCGCCCGTGCGGCTGTCGGCCGAGGGCTGGGCCGAGAAGCCGCCGCGCGGCGGGCACTTCGAGCTGTTCGCCGACGTCGACTACATGGACGGCACGACGGCGTGGGCCCTGCGGGCGCCGTTCTGCGCCGACGCATCCGCCGGCTGGACGCGGCAGACGCTGACGCTGGACGGCAAGGCGATCAGGCGGCTGTCGGCCTACGCGCTCTTTCGAGGGGCGGCCGGCGTCGTGCGGTTCCGCCGTCCAGCGTTTGAGGAAATCCATCCCGAAGGCGGCGCGCGCCTCGACGGCGTCTTCGTTCAGCCGGACGCGCGGCTGAGCCAGGAGCGCCTTCTCCTGCGCGACGTCGGCCGGAACACGGGCTTTGCGCCGTTCCGCGCGGGCGTCTGCCACGGCGTGAAGGCCGTGCAGACGCAGACGCGGGACGGTGCCGGCGCGGTGCGCCATCGCGTTCGTTTGGAAGGCGCGCCGGCGAGCGAAGACCGCGCGCTGACGCTCGTCTACGCCCTGCCGCTCGAACCGGGCGAACTGACCTGGTTTGCCGATCCGCGCCATTCGCGCGTCGTGACGGCGCGCGACGGCGAACAGCGCGTGACGAGCCCCGTGCCGTACGGGCAGCAGGCGCTCTCGCTCTGGCCGTTCGCCGCCTGTGCCGTCGCAGGCCGGGGACAGACCCTCGCCGTCGATCTCGCGGCGCCGGCCGTCTACCGCGTGACGCTCAATCCCGAGCTGCGCCTCCTCTACATCTCCTTTGACGTGGCGCTTGCGCCGGAGAAGAACACGGCGGAAGTCGGCTTCGTCACGTTCCCGTTCGCGGCGCGCGACGGCTTTCGCGGCGCGCTGGAGGCGTGGGGTCGGCTGGAGCCGTCGGCGGTCGAGAACCGCATGGAGAAGATCGGCCTGTGGGATGCCTTCACGCCCATCAAGAACATTCCGCGCTACGAGGACTTCCACTTCGCCTATGTCGAGGGCGACACGGCGAACGCCGCCTGGTATGACGAACGCGGCATCTCCTGCTTCACGTACACCGAGCCGTCCTCGTGGTGGATGCACCTGAAGGGGAAGGGCGGGAACCTGCCGACCTATGCGGAATGTGTGGCGGAAGTCGCACGCCTGGCCGCCGAAGCACCATCGGTGGACGCGGCCGCGTGGTCGAAGCACGCGGCGGCCCTGGCGTGGCAGACGAGCGCGGCGATGGATGCGTTCGGGCGGCGCGTCGGGCACATCCAGTCGACGGCCTGGACGCCGTCCGGCATCATGTGGAGCTTCAACTCCGCGCCGGGCATCAAGGGCGAGGTGACCGACTACAAGATCAAGGTCTCCGAGGCGCGCTTCAAGAAGATGTACGGCGGTGCGCCGTATCCGAAGGGCGTGGACGGCGAGTACATCGACTCGTCCGAAATGGGCTTCTCGATCGGGGCGGACTACGACCGCGCGCATTTCGCCGCGATGGAGACGCCGCTCTGCTGGAGCGGTCCCTCGAACCGCGTCTGCATTTCCGGCGGGCTCGTCAGCTACGAGTACGTGCGGTCGATTCGCCGGCGGCTCGACGCCTACGGGCGGCGCATGATGGCGAACTCGACGCCGAAGAAGACGTCGCTGATCGTCCCCTGGGCGGACGTGCCGGGGACGGAGGTGGACTGGAACCGGGGCGGGAAGTGGAATCCCTCTCCGCACGACGAGATGATCTACTGGCGCGCCATCGCCGGACGCAAGCCGTACTGCCTCCTCCAGAACACGAACTACAAGATCTTCACGCGCGAGCTGGTCGTGCGCTACATGGAGCGTGCGCTCGCCTACGGCATGCTGCCGAGCTACTTCAGCAACGACGGCTACACGGACCGCTATTTCGAGAACCCGGCCTACTACGAGCGCGACCGCGACCTCTTCCGCACGTACGTGCCACTGGCGATCGAGCTGGCGACGGCGGGCTGGCAGCCCGTGCGCACGCTCGTCTCCTGCGCGGACGAGTCGGTTCTCGTCGAGCAGTTCGGCGACCGCTACGCGACGGTGTTCAACTCGTCCGTCGGGCAGGCGAAGCGCGTGACGCTCCGCTCCGGCCGCGCGTCGGCGGCAGAGCGCGTGACGGGCGCGACCTGCGCGTTTGCGGACGGCGTTGCCGTGCTGGAGATTCCACCGGAGAGCGTCCGTCTCCTGGACTTCGGCGCGGTGTCACCGAAAGCGCCTAGTGGAGGAACACAGGGACCTTCGACGTGTCCTGCACGGCGGCGGCCTTGAGGAAGGCATCCGGTCGCGACAAGCGCGACCCTCCCGCTGCCGGTCGCGACAGGCACCGCAAGCACTTGGCGGACATGCCCGCTGCACGACGCAGAGGGTGATGGCTCAACGCCGATCGACGGACTTGCCGACCGCGACGCTGGAGGCGCAGTCGGCGGGGAGGGGCGGCAGATCGATCCGGCCGGCGTCGACGATCCGCGCGGCGGCGTAGACGTCGTCCCAGGTCTGGTAGCGCCCGGCGCGGTCCTTGACCAGCATGCCGGCGAGGAGGCGTGCGAACTGTTCGGAGACGGCGGGGGTGAACGTGCGCGGATCGGGGGCCCGGGCGGCAGGATCGACGTGGCGGCGCAGGATGTCGTCGTTGGAACGGAGCGGGAAGAGGATGTGCCCCGTGACAAGGTGGTAGAGCGTGGCGCCGAGGCAGTAGATGTCGGCGCGGCAATCGAGGGGAACGTCGCCGTAGATCTGTTCGGGACTGATGTAGGCGGGGGTGCCGACGACCTCGTCCTGCCGTTCGGGACGGCGGAGCGCGGCGGTGGACTGGCAGAGGCCGAGGTCCATCACCTTGATGACGCCGTCCTGGTTGACCATGAGGTTGTCCGGCTTGAGGTCGCAGTGGACGATGCGCGCGGTGTCCCAGGCGTACTTCATGGCCGCCGCCACAGACTCGCAGACGATGAGCGCGTCGGTGGGCGCGAGACGCCCCTTACGCGCGAGGAGGGAACCGAAGGTGTAGCCGTCGATGTACTCCATGACGAAGTAGTAGCGTCCGTCCGCGCAGTCCGCGCCGTAGCCCTGCACGATACCGGGGTGGTGGAGGCTTGTCATGGTGCGCACTTCCAGCATGAACTGGCGCACCTCCTCGCCCGTGGCGGCGAAGTCGGGGTCCAGCACCTTCACGGCGACGAACTGGTTGAGCTCTTCGTGCCAGGCCTTCCAGACGACGGCCATGCCGCCCCGTCCGATGAGGGCGTCGAAGCGGATGCCGGGGATGCGCGGGGGCGTCTCGCGCAGCCGGACGCGCGCGCGGGCGGTGTCCGTCGCGGCCATCTCAACGCTTCTCCTTTTGGGGAAGGGAACCCGTGCCCCGGCAGTGGCGGCAGGGGACGGCGCCCCTGCCGAGGCAGTCCGGGCAGACGACCTTGCCGAGACCCTGGCAGGTGCCGCAGGGGGTGACGAGGATCTTCACATGCCGCGACGTGGCACCGGCGGTGCGCCGTTCCGAACGGATCCAGCCGGGCTTTCCGCCACGTGCGCCGCTCTTGCAGTCGCGGCACGCCTGGAGGCCCGTGCCCAGGCACTTCCGGCACGGCGTGACGCCGGACCAGCGGCAGTCGGGACATGCCTCGTAGCCCTCGGCCTCTTCGGGCGCGGGCGGCTTCACGCGCGTCTTGTACTTCACCTGCCGCCCCGTGCCGTCACAGATTGGGCAGCGGGCGATCTTGACGTCCCAGCGGTGGGTCGTGAAGGGCTTGCCGGGCGTGACGCCGATTTCGCCGTCGTACTGCCCGAGGTTCGGGGGCGTGACGGAGAGGCTGCGCTTTCCGTGGCAGACGGGGCAGCGGCGGGCGGTTTCGACCGGTTCGGCGCAGAGGGTGCATCCGATAAGGACAGGCAGGGTGACCAGCAGCGTCTTCGTCTTCATGGCGTGATGCCCTCCCGGGCGTATTCGTCAAGCTTGCGGTAGAGCGTGCGGCGCGAGATGCCGAGCACCTGGGCGGCGCGCGAACGGTTGCCGCCGACGTCCTTGAGGACGGCGAGGATCTGGTTCCGCTCGTTCTCGCCGAGGGTGACGGTGGGCGAAAGCGAGGGGGTGGTGAGGGGGGCGGGAGCGGTGGCCGCCTGGATTTCGTCGGGCACGTCCGCGACGTCGAGGAGTCCGCCCGGGGATAGGACGACCATCCGCTCGATCGTGTTGCGCAGTTCGCGCACGTTGCCGGGCCAGTCGTAGGCTTCCAGGCACTTGAGCGCGGCGGGTGTGATGCCCGTGACGGCGACGTGGTTCTTCTCGGCGAGTTCGCGGATGAAGCGCGCGACGAGAAGGGGGATGTCGCCCGTCCGCTCCTTCAGCGCGGGGAGGCGGATGTCGATGACGTTCAGGCGGTAGTAGAGGTCTTCGCGGAAGGCGCCCTCGGCGACGAGGGCCTTCAGGTCGCGGTTCGTGGCGGCGACGACGCGCACGTCCACCGTCACGTCCTCCGTGCCGCCCACGCGCGGGAACGCGCGGTTTTCGAGGACGCGGAGGAGCTTCACCTGCATGGCGAGCGGCAGTTCGCCGATCTCGTCCAGGAAGATCGTCCCGTTGTCCGCCGCCTCGAAGGCGCCGACCTTGCGCGCGTAGGCGCCCGTGAACGCGCCCTTCTCGTAGCCAAAGAGCTCGCTCTCGATGAGGTTCGGGGAGATGGCGCCGCAGTTGACGGCGAGGAAGGGAGCGTGGGCGCGGGGGGAGAGGTTGTGGAGCGCGTGCGCGACGAGGTCCTTGCCGGTGCCGTTGGGTCCCTGGAGGAGGACGGTCGCGGAGGTGGGGGCGGCGCGGCGCACCATCTCGAAGACGCGCTTCATCGCGGGGGAGGAGCCGATCATGTTGTCGAGGCCGTACTTTTCGTCGAGCTGGTTGCGGAGGTCTGCGACCTCGCGTTCGAGCGCGCCGGTCTTGAGGGCCTTCTCCACGCGGCTGTCGAGCTGGTCGAGGTCGATGGGCTTCATGAGGAAGTCCTCCGCGCCGTCCTTCGTGGCGGAGACGGCCTGCTCGATGGTGCCGAACGCGGTGAGGAGGATGCAGATGAGTTTGGGGTACTTGGCCTTGGCGGCCTTCAGCAGCTGGAGGCCGTCCGCGCCGGGCATCCGCACGTCGGAGAGCATGAGGACGATGGAGGGGTCCGCCTCAAGGGCCTTCATGGCCTGTTCGGCGTCGGGGGCGGTGGTGACGTGGTAGCGGTCTTCGAGGGCGCGCGCCATGAAGTCGCGTGTGTCCTTTTCGTCGTCGACGATGAGAATGGACGGTTTCATGTGAGCCTCCTCACCCGCTTTTCGAGACGTGGGATGCGCACGGTGAACTTGGTGCCGGCACCTTCCTTGGATTCGACGTCGATTTCGCCGCCGTGCGCGCGCACGATGCGGCGGGAGAGCATGAGGCCGAGCCCGGTGCCGGCGCGCTTCGTCGTGCGGTAGGGTTCGAAGAGGGCGGCGACGGCGGCGGGGGGCATGCCGCTGCCGGAGTCGCGGAAGGAGACGGTGACGGCATCGTCGTCCGAGTCGAGCGCGATGGCGAGTTCGCCGCCGTCCTTCATTGCCTCCAGGGCGTTCTTGACGAGATTGAAGAAGACCTGCTCCATCTGCGCGCGGTCGAAGAAGGCGGGGGGAAGGGCGGGGGGAAGGTCGAGGAGCACGCGGATGCGGCGGTCCTCGATCTGCGTCTTCATTGCTGCGAGGGTGTCCTTGAGGGGGTCCGCGAGCGACCCGGGCGTGAGGGTGGGGTGGATGGGACGCATCGCGTTGAGGAAGCTGCGGTTGATGTCGGCGATGCGCCTGATTTCGTTCTGGGCGGTCTTGACGTCCGCGAGGAGGCGCGCGCGGCGCGCGGGGTCTGGTTCGCGCCGGAACTCGCGGGCCATGAGCTGGAGGTTGAGGGAGAGGGCGTTGAGGGGGTTTCCGATTTCGTGGGCGAGTCCGGCGGCGAGGTCCTTGACGGCGTCCGTGCGCTCGTTCTCGCGCGCATCGGCCTCGCGGGCGTGGGCGCCCGTGACGTCGCGGAGGATGACGACGACGGCGTCCTCGTTCGGGAGGGCGCCGAGTTCGAGGATGCGGTGTTCGGGGTAGGCGAGCTCGATTTCGCAGGAGGCCTTGCGCGTCCAGCCGTCGCCCTCGGCGGAGGGGTGCAGCAGACGGTCCCACTCCCAGGTGGGCAGCAGGTCGTGGATGGGCTTGCCGCGGCCGTTTGCGAGGGCGGTCGCCGTCAGGCGGTCGGCTGCGGCGTTTGAGTAGAGGAGCAGACCGTCGGCGTTGACGACGAGGATGCCCTCGGAGAGGGTGTTGAAGACCGATTCGAGGAAACCGATTTCGTCCGCCAGCGCCTTGAACTGGCGGCGACGATCCTCCGCATCGAGTTTTTCGATGCGGTCCACGACTTTACTGAAGAATTGATTGGTTCGTGCCATTTCGTCTCACCTGTTGGAAAACGGCACAATTGTATCATCTTGCCGTGTTCGAGGCAATGGGAAGGCCTGAGGTGATGTATTTCCGGGGGCGGTCCTCCATTTCCCGCTCTGCGGATTTGTGGTATACTCCACTTATCCTATCGCTCCCATCAAGAGGTTTCGGCATGTTGAATAGAAGAGATTTCGTGTCGCTCGGCGCGCTTGCGCTCGCCGGATGTGGAACCATCGAGGCGCCGCGCGCGCGGAACGCGAAGCCGTTTGCGCCGCGCGCGAAGGCGCCCGCGCTGGAGGAGCTGCGCACGCCGCCCCCGCCGAAGCCCGCGTTCCACGTGTTCTCGAAGATGTTCCAGCCGCCGGTCACGAAGGGCGTGGACGAACTCTGCGAATTGATGGCGAAGGCGGGGTTCGACGGCATCCAGTGGACGGTGCGTCCGAAGGGGCACGTGCTGCCGGAGCGCGCGGCGGAGGATTTGCCGAGGGTCGTGGCGGCCGCGCGGAAGCAGGGGCTTCAGGCGACGACGATCTGCACGGCGATCACGGACGGCGACGACCCGGCGTCCGAACGGCTTCTCAAGGTCGCGGCGGACTGCGGCTTCACGCTCTTCCGCCCCGGCTACTACTTCTACGACGTGAAGAAGGAGACGTTCCAGCAGTCGATGGACCGCATCCGGCGCGGGTTCGCCTCGCTCGCCCGCGTCGCCGAGAAGACCGGCATGAAGGCGACCTACCAGAACCACTCGTCCTGGGGCCCGAGCGTCTTCGGCGGGCTGCTCTGGGACATCCACGCCTGCATCCGCGACCTCGACCCGAAGCACGTCGGCATCGAGTACGACCCGATGCACGCCTTCTTCGAGACGAACCTCTCGTGGACGCACGGCTTCGAGCTCGTCGCGCCCTGGATCGGCGCCGTGGACCTCAAGGACTTCCGCTACCGGCTTTCCAAGAAGAACCCGAAGAACCACGCGAAGTTCATGTGCCCGGCGGGCGACGGCGTCGTGCCGTGGCAGGACGTGAGGCGCCTCCTCGACGCGCGCGGCGTGCGCGTGCCGTACATCGTCCACTTCGAGTACGATTTCGACAAGGCCGACCTCCTGAAGACGGTCAAGGGCGAGCTCGACTGGTTCAAGGGGGTGTTCGCATGAAGATGGGTCGCCGGTCGTTTGTCTCCCTCGGCGCGCTTGCGCTCGCGGGCCGCGTGCCGCCGGCCGCCGCCGCGCGGCCGGCCCTGAAGCCGATCACGGTCGCCTCGGGCGCGTGCGGGTTCGAGCGCGAGCCGATGGTGCGGCCGTTCGGCTTCAAGGGCGGCTACCTCACCGAGGAGTGGATCGTTTCGGCGTGCCTCCGCTCGACGGGCGGGCGGCACGGCATCGGCCTCGGTACGCAGAGCGTCCTCTGGAGCGACGCGCGCGTCTTCACCTCGAACTCCGAGGCGGGCGGCAACGCGCTCATGTTCGCGCTCACGCAGCGCGCGCTCAACCTCGCGCGGGGTATGACGTTCACGACGCCCGTCGCGCTCACCGACGCGCTCTGGCCGCAGGTGTGGGAGTACGGGAAGAAGGTGACGGCCAATCCGGACCTCCGCGCGACCTTCGCGCTCAACGCGCTCGTCGCCGTCGACAACGCGGCCTGGGTCCTCTTCGCGCGCGAGAACGGCTTCACGGACTTCGACCAGCTCATCCCCGACGCCTACCGCCCCGCGCTCGCTTGCCGCCACGCGAAGTGCGCCTCCATCCCGCTCTTCTCCTACAAGGTGCCGCCGGCCGAGATCAAGGCGGCCGTCGACGCCGGTTCCTTCTTCATGAAGATCAAGATCGGCCAGCCCGGCACGCAGGAGGAGATGCTGGAGCGGGACAAGGCGCGCGTCGCCGAGATCCACGCCGTCCTCAAGGACTGCCGCACGCCCTACACGAAGAGCGGGAAGCTGCCCTACTACTTCGACGCGAACGGGCGCTACGAGAAGAAGGAGACGCTGCTGCGCTTCATCGACCACCTCAAGGCGATCGGCGCCTACGAGCAGGTCGCCCTCATCGAGGAGCCGTTCGACGAGCGCGCCGACATCGACGTCCACGACATCCCGCTGCGCCTCGCGGCCGACGAGAGCGCCCACACGGTGGAGGACGCCCTCGTGCGCATCGAGATGGGCTACCGCGCCATGGCCCTGAAGCCGATCGCGAAGACGATGTCGATGTCGATGAAGATCGCCCAGGCCGCGCACGAGCGGGGTGTCCCCTGCTTCTGCGCCGACCTCACCGTGTGCCCGGCGCTCGTCGAGTGGAACAAGGCCGTCGCCGCGCGCCTCCCGGCGTTCCCCGGCATCGGCGACCTCGGGCTCGTGGAGACGAACGGCCACCAGAACTTCCGCAACTGGGAGCGGATGCGCCAGGACCTCGCCCACCCCGACGCGCACTGGACGCGCACGGAGCGGGGCGTCTTCGAATGCGACGCCGACTACTGGGCGAAGAGCGGCGGCATCCTGGCGCCCATGCCGCGCTACGAGGCGATGTACGGGAACTTCAACGGTTGAATGGACAAATGGCTTCCGAACTTTATCCGCTGACGTTCCGCGCGAACCTCCACACGGCGCTGTGGGGGACGGAATCGTGGGAGATCTCAGGTCACCGCTCGTCGCCGTCCGTCGTCGCCGAGGGGCCGCTCGCGGGCCGCGCGCTTGACGCGCTGGCCGCCGAATACGGCTCTCGGCTCACGGGTACGAAGGCGCCCGTCGCGGGCGTCTTTCCGCTTCTCTTCAAGGTCATCGACGCGCAGAGGCGCCTGAGCGTGCAGGTCCACCCCAACGAGGCGACGCGCGCGCTGACGGGCGGCGAGCCGAAGACGGAGATGTGGCACGTCCTCGGCGGGAAGGGGCCGATCTTCGCGGGGCTGAGGCCCGGGACGACCCCGGCGTGCATCGAGGAGGACGTCCACACGGGGCGCTTCGAGGACGCGCTCGTGCGCCACGACGCGCGCGAGGGGCTGACGCTCTTCATCCCCGGCGGGCTCGTCCACGCGATCGGCGAGGACGTGTGCGTCTACGAGGTGCAGCAGAGCTCCAACACGACGTACCGCCTCTACGACTGGGGACGCGTGGGCGCGAACGGCAAGCCGCGCCCCCTGCACGTCGACGCCTCGCTGAAGTCCATCGACTTCAACCTGCCGCCGCCGGCGCCCCGCGCGGACGTCGCCTGCCCGTTCTTCCGCTTCCGCGCCGTCGAGGCGGCGGGGGCGGTCGAGGTCGCGGCGAACGCCGAGACCTTCACGGCGCTCTTCTTCGTCCGGGAACGGCGGAGTGTCCTCGTGCCCGCGAACTGCGCGGCGACTATCCCCTACAACGGAAAGGTGCTGGTGACGACATTATGAAGTGCTATTCGTTTGGACTCGACATCGGCGGGACGAAATGCGCCGTGAGCGTGGGCAACGTGACGGACACGGACATCACGATCCTCCACCGCGAGGAGTTCCCCACGGCGGGGAAATCCTGGCAGGAGGTGCTGGCGATCTACGTGGACAAGATCGAGGCGCTGTCCGAAACCTACGAGATCGACAACATCGGCGTCTCGTGCGGCGGGCCGCTCGATTCGACGGAGGGGATCATCCAGAGTCCGCCCAACCTGCCCGGCTGGGACGACGTGCCGATCGTGCAGTACCTGATGGATGCGTTCAACGTGCCGGTCCACGTGCAGAACGACGCGAACGCCTGTGCGCTCGCGGAGGCGAAGTACGGCGCGGGGCGCGGGGCGCGGAACGTCGTCTTCATGACCTTCGGCACGGGGCTCGGCGCGGGGCTCGTCCTCGACGGGAAGCTCTACTCCGGCACGAACGACAACGCGGGCGAGATCGGCCACATCCGCCTCGCGCCGCGCGGGCCGAAGGGCTACAACAAGGACGGCAGCGCGGAGGGTTTCTGCTCCGGCGCGGGCATCGCCCGCCTCGCGGGCATCCGCGCGCGCGAATACGAGGTGGAGTACGCCGGCAGCGAAAGCGCCGAACAGGCGCGCGCGGGGACGCTCACGACGAAGGACCTCTTTGCCCACGTGCGCGCGGGCGACCCGTTCTGCACGCGCGTCTTCCGGGAGAGCGCCGAGAAGCTGGCGACGCTCCTCGCCTACACGATCGACATCCTCAACCCGGAGGTCATCGTCCTCGGCGGCGTCTTCATGCGCAACGCCGACCTCTTCATGAGGGAGATCGAGCCGATCCTCGCGCGCGAGGCCCTGCCGGGCGCGTGGAAGGTGTGCCGCATCGTGCCGGCGGGCCTGAGCGAGAACATCGGCGACTACGCGGCCCTGGCCGTCGCGAACATGATGTGAGGGGAAACGCGGTGAAGGACGAGACGAAGGGCATTTTCGAGGAGCTGTTCAGCCGCTACCCCGCGCTGAAGGCGTGCCGGGCCGACGTCGCTGCCGCCTACGAGACGCTGCTCGCGACGTACCGCGCGCACGGGACGGTCTTCACCTGCGGGAACGGCGGGAGCGCAAGCGACAGCGAGCATATCGTGGGCGAGCTCCTGAAGACGTTCAAGAAGCACCGCGACATCCCGGCGGCCCTGCGCGCGCAGCTGCGGGCGCAGGGGGCGGAGGGCGCGGCGCTCGCGGAGGCGCTCGAAGGGTCGCTCGGGGCCGTGTCGCTCGTCTCCATGACGGGCATCCTCACGGCGTTCGCGAACGACGTGGGGTGGGACGCGGCGTTTGCCCAGCAGCTGCTGGGGCTGGCGCGTCCGGGCGACGCGCTCGTCGCGCTCTCGACCTCCGGCAATTCCCGCAACTGCGTCAACGCCGTCCGCCTGGCGCGCGCGCGCGGCGTGAAGACGGTCGGCCTGACGGGCGAGGGGGGCGGACGCTTCCGCGAACTCTGCGACGTCGCGATCTGCGTCCCCGCGCGCGAGACGTACCGCATCCAGGAATTCCACCTGCCCGTCTACCACGCGCTCTGCGCGATGCTGGAAAGCGAGCTCTTCTAGGAAAAACTGCGATTGGAGAAATTCGCTACCGCCCGGAAGATGAAAGACGGGGACTTTGCCGGAGCGGACATCGCCGGCCTCACCGCCGACGAGATCGCTAGGCTCTGCCCCTGTCTCGGCTCGTGGAAACTGAAAAAAATGAAAGAGCGCAGCGATTGACTCTCGCCGTGTTTTTTGTTAGCATACGGTCGTTTTCCTTTCGGGATATTATGTCCTTGAACGGAAAGTAAGGTGTAAAATGGTACGATCGAGTATAACGGCGAACTTCCACACTGACGACCCCAAGGCCGCCAATGCGACAGTTCATGCCCTCTTTTCGTTTTAGGCGATAGGTAACAATCTCAAATCGTGGAAGCTGAAGATGAAAGGACAAAGCCAATAGACAGTTAAAACGATAAGGCGGGTTAAGATCCGTCAAAGACAATTTGCGCTGCAAGCAGTCGTCGAGAGAAATGTTAGGAAGTTTCGAAACGGACGACACATGCAGAGGAAAACGCAATGGCGTTTACCTCTCTTCGTGTTTCCGTTTAGGCTTTCCTAACAGCCTCTCTCGAAACGCGAAGAGAGGTTTTCTATTTCTTCTTTTTGCTCCGATTGCAAGTGGCAGAATACCTAACCGGGAAAGGAACAAAAAGAAAATGAAAAACACGTGTTGGTTGGTAATGATGGGCGCTGTCCTAATAGGGGTGTTCTTCTGTGGTTGCTCTGCCGATGTCGAAGTGGACAACTCCAAATCGATAGGAAAACGGAAACCCGTCGAAGAGGAAAAGACCGACGAGAAACCGAAAAAGCCGACGGCGGAGGAACTGCTTGAGGCCAGGCGTGACAAGGAGGAAGCGAGCTATTCCAAGACGAATGCCGCACCGCTCTATGTCGAAAAGCCAATGGCGTGGTTTAAGGAGACTAACGAACAGATGGTCTTCACGCGCAAAAAGCTCCTTGAAGCACAGGCACGTATCAGCATAATCTACGGCAAGTACGACCGACAGATAAAAATGGGCGTCGATAACTCTAAAGGGTACCTCGAATTACTTGACAAGGCGGAAAAAGTGCGGGCAGAAGGCAGGTCGAATGGATGGCCGGTTGCATTTGACCAGTGGGTCATTGACGACGAGGTGGCATTGGATGCCAAGATAGCCGAGATCAATGTGGCCATGGGCAAGAATCGTATGCTGAGTGTCGAAGACATGGCCATGTACAACGCGGCCAAAAAAGGATTAAAGACTTCCCGCGAGACACTTGTCCGCTTTGACGACGCCTATCAGGCTTTCACGCGCACTTGGGACAAGGTGAAGCTCGGGCAGTTGGGCGGAATCCCAATTGAATTGGAAAAGGATGTCAATACCGCTCTTGACATCACGCAGATATTCATCAACGAATGGAACAAGGTAAAGTGAGGCTATGAAGTCTTCATTTGGCAGCAGGCGTGGCGGGTCGTGCCTCGTGGTCTTGATTATCCTCACACTTGTCGGCGTGTTGACTCTTGTCTTAGCACGACTGGTTGCCGTTGAAAAGGAGCGTGAGGAAGAACGGCGGGCGGCGGAGTCTAAGCCTGTCGAGAAAACGCCGGATCAATTGAAACGCGACCGCATCAATGAAATGCTTTCCGACAAGATCCCCGGTCTCGGTCCTGATCCATCCAAGGATCTTGTGGACGGCAACGTCAAAACGATGAAGTCTGTGCGCGACCAGACCATCGGACAGCAGGCTACAATCAAATCCCGATTGAAGAACGCCGAAGAATCGTTTGAACGTCTGCGCGGAGAACGAAAGCAGCTGGAGCGGAAACTTGAAAAACTCAAGGACGAGTTCAACAGGTTCCCCGACGATGAGAAAGTCGGCGATGACCTTGCACAATGCGACGAAGATCTCGAAGGCAAGAAACGCGAAATCCTCCAGGCCCAGGCGGACGTAAAACTTCTAAAGGACTACGACTATCGAATGGAGCGAGAGGTCGCAGCGCTGTCGATGGCGATCCGCCGTTGCGAGGCGGACGGACGCACCATCGCCACGGCCTCGGAGTATGAATCGTTGAAAAAGGACCTTGCCGCCGCTCATGGCGTTGCGGTCGAGATAGGCGAATTGCGCCGGAACATGGATGGGAAGACGATGGATATTTCTACAGGCGTCGCGGGAGAGAAAGCAAGAAAGCGTGAACGACTGGAGAAATACCGCCGCAGACAATCACAGGAGTAGAAAGAAATGAAAAAGGCCGTAGTCGTTGCGAGTCTCATGTGTCTTGCCGCAATAGCCGGATGTGGCGATTCGGGTTCTCGAGATCATCGACATCTCACGCAAAACCGACCAGCGCAGAAGCCGAAGCGTCCCCCCTCTCCTGAAGAGGCGCTTGGAATCGAGCCGCCCGGCAAACTGGCGGCGTCCGTCGAGGCGTGGGCCGGCTCAAACGAGCTCGGCGACTACTTCAGGCAATCCCGCGAACGGCTGTCGCGTCTCCACGCCCAGCTGATCGAGGACTACAACGTGCGTAAGGAATCCGAACTGGAGGCAACTGATTTCACGCGCGAAACATTGCGGAAGTATCGCGAGGCGCTCGACGCGGATTCCACGTTGCGCCGGTTCATGGTGGAGTGTTATTCGCGCAAGGAGGCACGCCCGCTTCCGCAGACGATTTCGCGGTGGTTCACGACGGCGAGCGAGGATCGGGGTGAAGTGCGCGAAAACGTCAGGAACGCCCCGGCTGAAATCGAACGGCTTAACGCGGAATTCTCCGCGCTTAGGTCTGAAATGGACGCTGCGGGGATTTCAACATGGTCGCAGGAGAAGGAACTGCGAAACTGGCGCGACCTGCAGATTCGCGTGGGGGAAATTTCGGCACGGGCGAACAAGGCATGTGCAAGCGCTTCGGCACTTGCCGAAAACATGGCGAAGGCCGTGAGATCGAGCGGCGGGGCAGAGGCCGTCGATGCGTTGAGCGACAAGGCGGAGCAGTTGAAAGCGGATTTCGCGTCATTTGCCGCCAGCGCCGCGCAGCAACTTGAAATCGTAAACGGCCAGATGCTAATTGCGGAATTTGCCTCGAACTGCAAGGACATGGCGGAGGGCATGATTGCCGTTCCTGCGGTACTCGCCAAGAAAAAGGCGCGTCAGGCGGAGATCAAGGAACTCGTCAGCCGCATCACCTCCTCGCGCACGCGCGGCTATTCAGACTTGAATCTGCTTGCGCAACAGGCCGCCGCCATCAAGTCGCGTTCAAGGAAGGAGGGGGGACAGGAGTCGACGCTTGGCAAGCGAGTGCAGAAGCTTGCGAGAAACCACGAGCGCGTGTTCGGCCCTTCGGCAATCTACCGGCTCAAGCGGGCTTTGCCGGTATCGTCGGCGCAGGCGCGTATCGACGCCGAATTGCAGTCTTTTAAGAGAGCGATGAACCTTCCGCAAGGCACAGACCCTGCGGGAGCGCTTACCGGGATCGAATCAAAGGCGTACCAGCTTGCCGACCGCATGGAGGAGGAATCCATGCTGAAGCGGCTTGACGATACCCTGCTTGCTGTTCAACGACTTGCCGCCAGACGGCGGTGACGTAAACCAACCGAAAGGAAAACTAGAAATGAACGCAATGAAACTGATGGCCGCCGTGCTGTGCGCCAGCGGCTGCATCTCTACCACCGCGTTTGCTGAGGACGACTTTGGCATTGAAGCGGCTTCGCCGGAAATGGCGAGCGACCCTGTAAACCCGCAGCCAGGCATGAAGGCCGACGCATACAATTTTAAGTATATCAGCCCTAAACAGTATCGTCAGATGACATCATCGCTGGATGCGCTGAGAAAGATGTCTGCCGTTAGAACATATGTTGACAAGAGCGAGAACTTTTCACGGGCAGGCGTCCAGGGGAACATTGGTCTCCACACCATAAAATGGGAAGGCTTTATCAAATGCAAGCGTAGCGCAACTTATACTTTTTCGTTTGGAAACCGCGACTCCTATTCATTCTATGTGAATGGCAGGAAGCATGTTGATTCCTGTTTCAGGCAGACATCACGGGACATTGATTTGAAGGCGGGATGGAATCATGTCGTCATAATTGCCCACATGGGATTGCATGGCCGTAATAATCTGGTGGTCACTTATCGTCCCAAAGGGTCTCTTTCCGATCCTCGCCCGATTGCGCCAAAGGACCTGTTCCACGACCAGAAGCCGGAAGAGGACTGGTAATCAAGCGGGATGGAGAGAGTTCTCCATTACATCACGACGGCAGTTGTGCGGACGGGCGCGCAGCTGCTTGTCGTGTTCGGTGTCGTCTTCGTACTTGCGATTGTCCTCTGGTTTGTGAGTCAGGGAATTCGCGGCATGGTATCTGCACGGATAGGGATGTTGTACTACTATCTTGTTGCTCTGGGTGTGGCATGCCATGAGACTGGTCATGCACTGGGATGCATTTTGACCGGCACAAAGATCGTCGAATTTGTGCCGTTCAAACCGTCATCCGATGGGACATTGGGCTATGTTTCGCATGAACTGCCGGACGGCGGTAGTTTCCTCGGTAACGTTGCGCAGTTTGTGATTTCCACCGGGCCGATCTGGTTCGGCTCTGCCGTGATACTGATCTTGTCGTATCTTGTTGGCGGAGCGGGACTTCTGCCAGACATGTGGTCGTATTTCCCAAAAGGAACGCCACCCGCGACTTTGGAATACGTCTCGAATGTGTTTTTTGCCGCATTTCAGATGTTGCGCAACACCGCATGCGTCTGGAACTGGCGTTCACCGTGGATTGCGCTTTATCTGTATGCCGTCTTTTGTATCGCTTCTGAAATCACATTGAGCGGGCCGGACTTGAAGGGAATGTGGAAAGGTTGCGCGGCGATAGTTTTCGTGTTGTTCGGTATCAATTTGTTTCCGTATGTAGGCGGATGGCTTAACACAGGCATCGCTTTGGCGAAGCCGTATCTGTTCCTCGTCCAGACCGTACTGGCGTTTGTCTTGCTTATGGATTTGGTGTTTTGGAGTGTCGCATTCATATTCGCGAAAGTGTTTCGGATAGGGAGGCAGTAATGGCAAGTGATCGATATGGTAGTGCCCGTTGGGCGGAGGCGAAAGACCTAAATTCAGAGGGAGTCATGGCGATTCCCGCCGCAAGGGTGGCCAAAGGCGATGGCGACACGGAAGGAAACTGCGCTTTTCTTCTTGGATGTGATGCCGACCCGATGGAACTGACGAAGAACATGCGTCAAGGCTACAGCGAAGTATTCGGCGCGATTTCCGATGGCGCGGCGAACATTGTCCGCAAGGTGGCAGGGGAACATCATGGCCGCACTTTTCTTGGATGGGCGGGGGACGGACATATCCTTACCGTTGCGCCAACGCGGTCGGGCAAAGGCGTGGGGCTTGTCGTTCCGAACCTCTTACATTATCCTGGTTCAATTATTGTAATTGACCCTAAGGGCGAGAACTATGCCGTAACACACCGTTGGCGTGAGGAACGGCTTGGACAACGCATCGTCTGTATTGATCCGTTTCATGTGGCTACGGCCACGACGGTAAAGGCGGATAGCATCAATCCACTTGACGGAATCGTTGACTATTCCAAGCCGCCAGAAACGTATCTGAAACAGAATCCCGAACTTTTGGATGAGGTCGAAATGATTGCCGATTCGCTGGTGGTACGTCCGGCGGATGAGAAAGACCCGCACTGGAACGACAAGTGCAGAACACTTCTCAAGGGACTGATTCTTGCAACTGTCTACGGTCTCGGTCCGAAGGGCCGTCGGCACTTGTCATGTGTTCGTGCCATGCTTACGGCTGGGCTGGAGAAGCTTTTAGGATTCCTTCCAGTCATGGAAGCGTTTAAGGGTGATGTTGATGGTGTGCTGGGGCGTGCCGCACGAGAGATAAGGACGATGGGACGAGAGGAGTTTAAGAATGTCATATCGTTTGCGTTAAAGCATACGGAATTCATGGATTCTCCTCTTGTCGGTGAGTGCCTTGGCGGACAAGGTCTGGCCTTGACGGGAAGTTATAACCTTCGAGACCTAAAGACGAGAGGTGGCGTGACGATCTATCTCATTTTGCCACCACACTATCTTGCGCAATACGGTCGCCTGTTCAGACTGTGGATAACAATGGCGATGGCATCAATGACGCGAACAACCGGTAAGCCAAAGGATGGGTGTCCCGTGCTGTTCATCCTTGATGAAATGGCACAACTGGGTACGATGGACATGATGCGCAAGGCCGTCAGTCTCCTTGCAGGCTATGGGATGTCGCTATGGATGATATGGCAGGATCTTTCGCAATTGAAATCGCTCTATAAAGATGATTGGCCGAGTTTCATCGCCAACGCGAAGATACAACAATTCTTTGGAATCAATGACCATGAGACGGCAAAATACATATCCGAGATGCTTGGTGAAGAGACAATAAAAATTGAGACGAAAAGCGTTAGCTCTTCAATTTCAAAAGAACGGTTCGCGCTCATCAAGGCGACTAAAACCAAGAATAAATCGAAGTCGAATGCGGAGAAGGAACGCTCGCTGCTGAATCCAGACGAGGTACGGAGGCTTAACCGCGAGACGATGTTGATGTTCGTGCAGGGAGTACCCCCGATTGCCGCCAAACGAATCACCTATTATTCCGACCCGGTGTTCGCCGGACGGTATGACAAGAATCCATATGTGTAAGGAGATTAAGAATGGAACAAAACGAGAGCAAGAGTGTTGATCACGGCAGAATCATCGCTGATTACAGACATTCAATCATCCAAAGTGTTGAACATGATGAGATGAAGCATGGCGACACGGCGGTTGAGCGGGAACGATACAACGAACGTTCGTACCAGTTGGACGAAAACGAGGAAACAGCAAAAGAGCAGTATAACAACAACCATTGCGAGGAAGTGACAGGACTTTCTTCAGATGGCTACAGACATCAAGTGATCGAAGACTACACACACGAACAGATGGCTGGAAATCAAATCGAATCAAGCCAAAGTAACGATTTCTGGAATATGTCAGACAAAGACTGTGGCGAGGGTGAAACGGCAGACAATCAAAACTCGACACAGAATGAGCAGACGGACTATTGGGAAACGGGCAACGCAAACGAAGGTTCGACAAATGAAATTGAAAATGAAAACGAGAAAGTAAATGAAGCCTGTTGTTGACGCATTGCGCGCTGGTGGTGGGGGGACTGATTTCTACGGTAGTTCGAGCTCTGGATTGCTAGTCACGAATGACGGGGGGTAAGACCGTTCCCACGACAAGTTGTAATGTGATAAGCTGGCGGCGCGGGAATATGGTATAAAGACATTGTTTTCGCATGTGCATGATGGACGAAAGAGTTACGAAGCGTGATGCGATTCATGCTCTTGTAAATGTATACAAGGCTGAAAAGCTTTGGCTCTTCGGTTCGTGTGCCCGCAGAGAGGAACGCCCCGACAGCGATGTGGATTTCCTCGTCAAGTTTGGTTCCAGTGTCGGTCATCGCGACCACACGGCAATTGGACAGGGGCTTTCCTCTCTTCTCGGACGCGCCGCCGGCATCGTTTCAACGCGGATTCTGCGTAGTTCCCCTCGGTTCGCGAGCAGGGTTTGCAGGGAGGCAGTTGCGATATGAGAAGCGGAGGTGCCAACTATCGCGGCGAAGACAAGTTTGTACACATGATGCGTGCAATAGGCCGCATCAAGGAACACCTAGATGGTTTGGAACGTTTTCATGTAAGATTTCAATCGTGGAATCTGAAGAAGAAAGGATACAGTCCATAGGCAGTTAAAACGATAAGGCGGAGGGACATCCGCCGACAGAAATTTGCAACCGCTGCAAAGGCAGTTGTCTTGGGAACCGTGAGAAGTTCAAATCTTCGTGTTTCGGATTTAGGCACTCTCACGGCCTCCCAAGAGACGCGAAGAGAGGTTTTTCATATACTCGATTCGTGTCAGCGGCTTCCGTGCAAGCGGAGCGACACGGAACGAGGGCTGGCCCGGCTCTCTGACTGTTAATGAACGAGGGCAAAGGAAGGATGACAACAATGATCAAGGAAGCAAAGACACAGGTTGGGAAGGTTGTGACTCCCACTGAATTGGCGACAAACCTAGTACCGATCCCATTGGATAAATTACACCTAGCGGTCTCAGGAGGAACGACAGGCTCTTGGACGGGAAACTGGTGGGACGGTGATACATGGGATGATTGAGCCAGAGAGTTAAACGAACAGCATACGATGGCATCAACTTGTCCATCGTATGCTATACATTTTGCATTCTACTTCTCTTCTACCTCTTTATGATACTTGTACTAACTGCTTCGTATTGTTGGACGGCAAATGTTCTAGGGGAAATCTTCAAACACTTGTCGGTTCCATTTTTCCGGCTTGATTTTGATAGATACTGGGATTACAAATTTCTGTTCTCCGACAATCGATTTGAAATAATTAACTCGAAAAGCGAAATACTGCGTTCGTGTGATGTCGATTGTGTTATATCATACAAAGCTAAATTGCCTATAGATGAACCATTTCACGCCGATTTAAAATTGACTGATATAAAATGGGTTCGGGCAAATTTGAATTATGTTATTCTTTCTCTTACAAGGTGGGCGATACAACATTCATGTTTGAAACTATGGACACCATACGAGTATATGTATCCTAAAACATATCAGATGGATGTTGCAAAGAAATACTTTGCTGTGCCATCCTACAACATCCACTGGGGCTTCGCCATGGAATCCAAGAGTGTTATTGTTAAACCGCTGGTTGGCCGTCCATTGGAAAACAAAGGCTTCTTGTATGCTAGTGTTCGGAACGTCAATTCTCTTGCGTCGATGTATCCATGGTTTACACAAGAACTTGCACCAGGAAATCGTGATGCCACAGTTTTATACATAAACGGTAAAGTCCATAGCTATCAGTTTGCTTCGGAGCGAAAAAATTTGACCGATTGGCGAGTCACACAGGGTACAGAGTTGAATCGGTGGGAACAATGGGATGCCGGCGAAGTGTTTGAGGGCAAGGTAAGGGTTTTTATGCAGGAGATGGGACTGAAGTTTGGCAGATTGGATTTTATCATCGGAGGGAAGGTGCCTCAATTCCTTGAAGTCAATCCGTGCGGGCAGTTTGGTTGGCTGGATGATGAAGACCGAAAGTTGCATAAAGAGGTCGCTGACGCCATTCAAGAACCGTCATCAACGATAACACTTTAGGAGGAGGTGGATATTCTATTGCTCCGAAAATAAAAGGTGTCGGTTAACTTCGATTCATTGCTCGGCCCCTACGGCTACCTTCCGAAGCAGGCTTCTGCGGCGTATTCCCGCTCCGCAGGTTACATCTGGTTTCTCAGAAGCCAGCCACAGACAATCACTTCCGGGATCGTGAAGTGTGAATGAGGTTGCCTTTGGCAAAAGTATTCTGCGGAGCGGTAGCGAGAGCTTCACGAATCGGAGTTGTTTTCATATCAAGGAGTTTCCTTTTACATTTTTTTGAAACTAACCTGCTTTGTTGCCGCATCTAAAATGATAAGTTCCATTCGCCCACTCTCGCGTCGGCGGGGATTTTTTGATATCATTTGCGCCTATGAAATTTCAGACCCTCATTACGGCCGGCCTCGTCCTTGCCGGGGCGGCGCTCTTCGCGGACGTGCCGAAGATCATCTTCGACACCGACATGTACACGGACTTCGACGACGTGGGCGCGCTCGCCGTGCTGCACACGCTCGCGGATGCGGGGGAGTGCGAGATTCTCGGCACCGTCGTCTCGACACGCAAGTCGCCCGCGACGGGCATGGTCGAGCTGATCAACGGCTTCTACGGGCGCGCGGATCTGCCCATCGGCGCGCCGCGCGGACTGGGTCTCGGGCCCGACGTCGATCCCGATGCCCTGAAGAACGCCTCCTACAAAATCTACGCGGAGACGGTGGCCGCCCATCCGAAGCTGCGCTTTCCGACGGGCGACGCGGTGCCGGACGCGAACGAGGTCTACCGCCGCCTCCTGGCCGCCGCGCCGGACGGGAGCGTGACGATCGTCACGGTCGGCTTCACCACGAACCTCCGCCGTCTCCTGGAGACGAAGGCGGACGCCCTGTCGCCGCTGGACGGTCCGGCCCTCGTCGCGAAGAAGGTCAAGGCCTGGTACGCGATGGCGTGCAGGTATCCGGACGGCTTCGAGTACAATTCGGGTGCGGACGGCGCGTCCTCGAAGATCGCCTTCGCCGAATGGCCCACGCCCGTCTACTTCCTCGACTTCACCTACGGCGTCACCGTGAAATGCGGCGTGCCCGTCTCGAGGCTCGGCGGGGCCGTCAACCCGGTGCGCGACGTCTTCCGGCGCGCGCTGCGCGACTACAAGGAGGCGGAGACGGGCCACCCGTCGTGGGACGAGATCACCGTGCTCGCCGCCGTGCGCGAAAGGCAGAACCTCTTTGGCGTGGAGCGCGGTACCTTCGAGATCGTCGACGGGAAGGGGCGCAACCGCTGGACGAAGAACGCGAACGGCAACCACCGCGTCCTCACCGAGAAGACGCCCAAGGCCGAGATCGCGCGCCTTGTGGACGAACTCATGGCGCGCGGTCCGAAGGGCCGGTAACGGTTTCAAGACTGGAAACGAAAATCTAAAAGGACGGAAAGACGATGACGTACGAACAGGCGACGGCGCTCCTGAAGAAGAACGGACAGGAGCAGGTGCTGCGGTTCTGGAAGAAGCTCTCGGCGAAGGAGCGCAAGGCGCTGCTCGCGCAGATCGAGTCCATCGACTTCAAGGAGGTCGCGCGCTGCCAGGCGATGCTGCCCGGTTCGGGCGTGGCGGCCGAGACGGTGAAGAAGGGCCGGCCGACGGCGCCGAAGGTGGCGGAGCTCAAGGGCGCGGCCCTGAAGAAGGCCGTCGCGGCGGGCGAAAGGGAACTCGCCGCCGGGCACGTGGGCGTGCTGCTCGTCGCCGGCGGGCAGGGCTCGCGCCTCGGCTTCGACGGCCCGAAGGGCGCCTATTCGATCGGCCCCGTCACGGGGGCGTCGCTCTTCTACTTCCACGCCCGCAAGGTCCTTGCCATGTCCATCCGCTACGCGACGCGCATCCCGTTCTACGTGATGACGAGCGCGGCGAACTACGATGCGACGGTGCAGCACTTCGAGGAGAACGAATATTTCGGGCTCAACGCGGACGATGTCGTCTTCTTCCGGCAGGGCATGTGGCCGGGCATGACGGCGGACGGCAAGATCATCCTCGATGCGCCCGGACACGTGTTCATGAGCCCCGACGGGCACGGCGGCATGATCAGCGCCCTCAAGGCCAACGGCTGCTTCGCGGACATGGAGGCGCGCGGCGTGACGACGCTCTTCTACTTCCAGGTTGACAACCCGATGGTCGAGGTCGCCGATCCCGCCTTTATCGGCCTCCATGCGCTGGAGGAGAGCGACTATTCGCTCAAGCTCTGCGCGAAGCGCGACCCGAACGAGGGGCTGGGCATGGTCGTGAAGCGCGACGGGCACTTCGACATGATCGAATACACCGAGATGACGGACGAGATGAACAACCGCCGCACGAAGTCCGGCGACCTCTACTTCAAGTTTGGCTCGCCCGCCATCCACGTCTTCTCGCGCGTGTTCCTCGAACGCCTCGCCGCCAAGGACATGCCGCTCCACCTCGCGCACAAGAAGATCGCGACGGTGGACGAGAAGGGGACCGTCGTCAAGGCCTCGGAGCCGAACGGCTACAAGTTCGAGAAGTTCATCTTCGACGCGCTTCCCGAGGCGAAGGGCGTGACCTGCTTCGCGTTCGACCGCCACGAGGAGTTCTCGCCCGTGAAGAACGCGGAGGGCAAGGACTCGCCCGCGACGTGCAAGGCGGATCTCCAGGCCAAGTGGCGCCGCCAGCTCGCGAAGGCGGGCATCTCCGTCTCCGAGTCGGTTGTCGTGGAACTCGATCCCGTCTACGCGCTCGACGCGGCCGAAATCGCGAAGACCGGCCTCCTCCTCCAGGCGGAGTGAGGAGGTAGAAACGGATATGCGGCCTAGAACAGCGCTTCGACGGCGGCGTCGATGCCGTCCACGTCGACGACCTGCGTCTGGGTGACGGGGGCCTTCTCCAGCGCGGCAAAGGCGGGCGGCGGATTGTCGAGCACGTCCGCGCCGAACGCGCGTCGGCAGGTCTCCGGGAACTTGTAGGGCGTTGCGGTGGCGGCGACGACGCAGGGCGTGCCGTCCTGCGGATAGCCGAGCCTGCGGGCGACGGCCGTGGCGACGGCCGTGTGCGGATCCAGCACGTAGCCGCAGCGGTCGTGCATGAGGCGCATTTCCGCCTCCGTCTCCTCGGGCGTCGCGAAGGCGCCGGCGAAGTCGGCCTGCAGACGCGCGCGGGCGGCGTCGTTCAGCGTATACTTCCCCGTCGCGGCGAAGGCGTCCATGAGGCGCTTCGTCTCGGCGGCGGCCTGATCGGGATCCTCCAGCCCGCCGTTGACGAGCCAGAGGAGGCGTTCGACGTTGGAGGACCTGCGGATGTCCATCGACGGCGAGTTCGTGACGGTGAACTTCTCGCCGGGGTCGTAGGTGCCGGTGTTGATGAAGCGCGTGAGGACGTCGTTGACGTTCGAGGCGCAGACGAAGCGACGGATCGGCGCGCCCATCGCCTTGGCGTAGGAAGCGGCGAGGATGTTGCCGAAGTTTCCGGAGGGGACGACGACGTCGAAGGTCCGTCCGATGCGGGCCGCCGCGAGGAGGTAGTAGCCGATCTGGGGGACGAGGCGACCGATGTTGATCGAGTTCGCCGAGGAGAGGGTGACGCCCGCCCGTTCGGCCTGGGCGCGGATTGCCGCGTCCGAGAAGATGCGCTTCACGGCGGCCTGGGCGTCGTCGAAGTTTCCGCGAATGGCGATGCCGTGGACGTTCTTCGCGGAGGGGGTCGTCATCTGCAGGCGCTGGATGCGCGAGGTGCCCGTGTTGGGGAAGAAGACGGCGATCTCGACGCCGGGGACGTCCGCGAAGCCCGCCATCGCCGCCGAGCCGGTGTCGCCCGACGTGGCGGTGAGGATGAGGACGCGCCGGCCGTTGGCGGCGGCGACCATGAGGACGGGGAGCACGGAGAGGGCGACGTCCTTGAAGGCGCCGGTGGGGCCGTGGAAGAGTTCGAGAATCCGGAAGCCGTCCGCCTCGACGAGCGGGATCGGATCGTGCGCGGGGAACTTCGCGAGCAGGTTGCGGATGGCGTCGGCGCGGACGCTTTCCGGCACGTCGTCGAAGAACGCGCCGAGGGCGGCGCGTTCGGCGCCGGCGAGATCGGTGCAGGCGCCGAGATCGACGGCGGGGATTGTGCGGGGCACGAAGAGCCCGCCGTCCGGGGCGAGCCCCCGGAGGATGCAGGGGAGGGAATCGTGTTCGGTGTTGGCGCGGGTGCTGGTGAATTTCATGTTAGTTCGCAGCCTCTTGGAGCTGGTTTTCGTGAAGCGTGGTGAAACCCGCCTCGGCGAGGACGCGCTGGGCGGCGTCATCGTCCTTGAAGCGGAAGACGAGTACGGCCTTTTCGTTGTTGTTGAAGGCGAAGGCGTAGGAGTATTCGATGTCGCAGCCCTTCTCGGAGAGGGTGGAGACGACCTGCGCCATGCCGCCCGGTCGGTCCGGCACCGTGACGGCGACGACGGGCGTCGTCTTGACGAGGAACTTGTTCGTGCGCAGCACGGTCTCGGCCTTCACGTGGTCGTCCACGATGAGGCGGGCGATGCCGAAGTCCTGCGTCTCGGCGAGCGAGAGCGTGACGAGGGAGATGTCGTTCTCGGCGAGGACCTTGCAGACTTGCGCGAGCTGGCCGACGCGGTTTTCGAGGAAGACGGAAATCTGGTTGATGGTCATGTTCGCACCTCTAGCTTCTCTTGCGGTTGTCGATCACGCGGCGGATCTTGCCCTCGCTGCGCGGCAGGGTGCCGGGGGCGACGAGGGTGATCTTCGGGGAAAGGCCGACAATCTCCTTGATGGAGGCGGCGACGCGCCGGCGGACGGCCTCCATCGCGGCGACGGAGTCGGAGAACGTCTCGGCGGTCACCTCGACCTTCAGCTCGAAGCGGTCCATCGTGTCGGTGGAGGAGAGCTCGATCATGTAGTGCGGCGCGATTTCCGGCACCTTCATGAGGCAGGCCTCGATCTGGCTGGGGAAGACGTTGACGCCGTGGATGATGAGCATGTCGTCCGAACGGGCGTGGACGCGGTCCATGACGCGCATCGTGCGCCCGCACGGGCACGCGCCGAGCTGGAGGCGCGAGAGGTCGCGCGTGCGGTAGCGGACCATCGGCGTGCCGAAGCGGTCGAGCGTCGTGAAGACGAGCTCGCCCTCCTCGCCGTCGGGCAGGACCTCCAGCGTGTCGGGGTCGATGATCTCGGGGTAGAAGTGGTCCTCCCAGACGTGGAGGCCGTGGCAGTGGGGGCAGTTGCCCGCGACGCCGGGCCCGGCGATCTCGGTGAGGCCGTAGATGTCGTGCGCCGCGATGCCGGAGATCTGCTCGATACGGGCGCGGATCTCGTCCGTCCACGGCTCGGCGCCGAAGACGCCGTGTTTGAGCTTCGTGTCGCGGCGGAAGTCGACGCCCAGCTTCTCGGCGACGGTGGCGAGGTGGAGGAAGTAGCTCGGCGTGCAGCAGATCACGGTCACGCCGAGGTCCTTCATGAGCATGATCTGCTTCTCGGTGTTGCCGGCGCCGGTGGGGAGCACCGCGCAGCCGAGGCGTTCGGCGCCCTGGTGGGCGCCGAGGCCGCCCGTGAAGAGGCCGTAGCCGTAGGAGACCTGCACGATGTCGTCCGCCGTGATGCCGTACATGGCGAAGCAGCGGGCGGTGGCGTCGGTCCACACCTCCAGGTCGCCCTTCGTCTGCGGGATGCAGATGGGCTTGCCCGTCGTGCCGGAGGAGCAGTGGAAGCGGCTGATGTCGCGCAGGGGCGCGGCGGTGAGGCCGTAGGGGTATTCGTCGCGCAGGTCCGTCTTCTTCATGAACGGGAACTTGGCGAGGTCCCGGAGCGTCACGAGGTCGCGGGGCTTCACGCCCTTTTCGTCACAGCGGCGGCGGAAGAGCGGCACGCGCTCGTATTCGTAGGGGATGAGCTTCTGGAGCTTCGCGAGCTGCAGGGCGCGAAGTTCGCCGACGGGCATGAAGTCGGGCTTCGAGATGGGGTTGATGTCGCGGGGTGTCATCGGTCGAGTTCCTTGAGAGCGGAAAGAAGGGTGGTCATGTCGGCGTCCGTGCCGACGGTGATGCGCAGCCGGTCGCCCGTGCGGGGGCCGGGGAAGTAGCGCACGTAGATGTGGCGCGCGCGCAGGGCCTCGAAGATCTCGGCGGCGGGGCGGTGCGCGGGGCGCGCGAAGAGGAAGTTGGTCTGGGAAGGAGGCACGTCCCAGCCGCGTGCGCGCAGGGCGGCGGCGGCGGCGGCGCGCGTCGTCCGGACGCGCGCGGCGTTCGCGTGCATCCAGTCGAGGTCGCCGAGGGCGGCGAGGGCGACGGCCTGGGCGAGGGCGTCGACGTTGTAGGAGTCCTTCACCTTGTAGAGGGCTTCGATGAGGTCGGCCGGGCCGATGCAGTAGCCGAGGCGCAGACCTGCGAGCGAGAAGCTTTTGGAGAGCGTGCGCATCACGACGACGTTCGCGTTGCCGGGGGCGGTCGCAAGGTCCATGCACGAGGCGTCGGCGAAGTCGACGTAGGCCTCGTCCACCACGACGACGCCCGGGAAGGCGCGCGCGAAGGCGGCGACCGTCTCCTCGGGGTAGCGGACGGACGTGGGGGCGTTGGGGTTCGTGAGGAGGAAGAGCGCCACGGGCCGCCCGTCCGCGCCGTGCGTGACGGGCGTGCGCCAGGTGAAGTCGGCGTTGAGCGGGCTCGGCACGAAGGGGACGTTACGGATCGCGGCGAGCGTCTGGTAGAGCGAATAGCTGGGGTCGCAGGAGCCGATGGCCTCGTTGTCGTCGACGAAGGCGCGCGCCATGAGGGTGAGCACTTCGTCCGACCCGTTGCCGACGAAGACGCGCGCGGGCGTGGTGCCGTTCAGCGCGGCGAGGCGCGCGCGCAGGTCCGTGAAGACGGGGTCGGGGTAGCGGCGCAGGCGGTCGAGGTCGAAGGATGCCAGGACGTCCGCGACGCGCGGCGAGGGCGGGTAGGGGTTCTCGTTCGTGTTCAGCTTGACGACGGACGCGCTCCGGGGTTGTTCACCCGGGGTGTAGGGCACGAGGGCCCGGACGGATTGTGCGATTCTCATTTTTGGGGGACGGATGCCACGGAGGGCTTCGCGGGTTCGGGCTGGAGCAGGACGGCGCTCGTGTGATAGGCGCGCCGCGCGAGGAGGCAGACGAGGTACTTTTCGTCCGAACGATGGCTCGTGAGGTTCGCGACCTCCGCGACGCGCTCGCGCAGCATGATCTCCTGCAGCACCTTGAGGTTGTTTTCGACCGTGACGGTGTTGGTGAACCAGCGGCAGTCGGCCTGGTTGGGCGCCTCGACCTTGCCGCTCGCGAGCGGGATGAAGGTGAAGAGGTACCAGCCCGAGTTCTCGATCTCGACGGTGACGACCGGCTTGCGCCCGTCCTCCACGGCGATGCCGTTGTAGGCGCGGGTCGTGCGCACGGTCATGCAGCCGGAGGCGAGGAGAAGCGCGAGCGCGGCGGACAGGACGGAGAGGCGGCTCATTGCGCGCCTCCTTCCACCGGACGGTTCACGAGCACGCAGGAGAGCTGCGTTTCGCGGAAGGTGAGGATGTAGGGGATCGGCAGGGGGAAGGACGTGCCGGAGATGGTGATCAGCACCTGCTCGTCGTTGAAGACGTTGAGGTCCGTCACGTTGCAGCCCTTTTTCGCCGCATAGCGCGTAAGCCGGTCCTGGAGAATGTCGGCATTGACGTCGTCCCGGAAGAGCCGCCAGCGGAACGTCGCGTCCTCGTAGGCGTTCCCGCACGCGAGCGGCCAGGCGTTGAAGAGGTACCAGCCGTTGTTCGCGATGACGACGTGCTCGGTCGGCACGCCGTGGAGCGTGCGGAGGCGCATGGGCGCGGCATCCATCGAGAAGCAGCCCGCGCCGAACGCGAGGAGGGCGGAAAGACCCAGGTGGAGAAGTCGTTTTTTCATGTGCGGAAATTATAGCAAATCGGCTTGACTTCCGCGCCTGAATAATCTTAGAATATGCGCCCAGCGGCACATGAACAAGTTTCTCCATAGAATCCTCCAGGTCTTCTTCTTCCTTGGTTTCATTAGCATCGTCGTGACGGGCGTGATGGTCTCCTACCCGAAGTACCGACAGGCGAGCGGCCTGGCGTCCGAACGGGAGCGCATCCTCCGCCGCATCGACGAGAAGAACCGGGAAATCGCGGAAATCCGTGCGAAACAGCGGCGGTTCAACACCGACCGCGAGTTCGTCGAGGCGCTGGCGCGCCGGAACCGGCGTGTCTTCCCGGGTGAACTCGTGTTCATCTTCGACGATTGAGCGGTGCGGTGGCGGGGGCGTTGAGATTTCTGCTGGCGGGGGCGGCGTTGCCGCTCGCATGGGGCGTGACGCGGTCGCTCGTCGATGTGATGGGTGAGATTCCGGCGGAGGGAGGGACCGTTGTGCCGCTTGGCGTGGTGGCCGTGATCGCGGGACTTGTCGCCCAGCTGGCCGTCTGGAAGTTCCTGCCGCTGCCCGTCCGGGCCTACGTCCTCGGGCACGAACTCACGCACGCCCTGTGGGGACTCCTCTTCGGCGCGCGCGTCTCCAAGCTGCGCGTCGGGACATCCGGCGGATCCGTGACGCTTTCGAAGTCGAACGTGTGGATCACCCTCGCGCCGTACTTCTTCCCGTTCTACACCGTGGTCGTCGCGCTCATCGCCCTCGCCGTGCGGTGCTTCGTCTCCCCGCTCCCGATGCCGGGAGCCTGGCTCTTCGCGGTGGGGTTCACCTGGTGCTTCCACTGCTGCTTCACGATCCGCTCGCTCCTGCAGCATCAGCCGGACATCGAGGAATACGGGCGGCTCTTCTCCTATGTGCTCATCTGGATCTTCAACGTCGTCGGCGTCGCCGTGTGGATTGTCTGCACGGCGGGAATCCCCTGGACGGCCTTCGCCCGTTCGCTTCTCTCGCGTGCGGCCGGCGCCTACCTCGCCGTCGGCTCCGGCGCCGCGTGGCTCTCTGAATCCCTCCGTGCGCTTCTTCGGGGCTGAGCCTGTCTCCTGTCTGAAATGGCGATGAACCTCTACGTCCATTTCCCGTTCTGCAGGGCCAAGTGTGCCTACTGCGCGCTCCTCTCCCGCGCCGGTTCGACGGCGGCGGCACGGGCCGCGCATGTCGCGCGCGTTCTCCGCGAACTCCCGGAAGGGCCGTTCGAAACCGTCTACTTCGGGGGTGGTACGCCCGCCATCTGCGATCTCGCACCGCTTCTCGCCGCACTGAAGCCGCGCCTTGCGCCGGGTGCCGAGTTCACCGTGGAACTCCACCCGGCGGATGTGGCGGCTGCCCTTTTGGACACGTTGCGCCACGGTGGCGTGAACCGCATTTCCCTCGGCGTGCAGAGCTTCGACGACGCGGCGCTCGCGGCGATGGGGCGCGGGCATACGGCATGTGAGGCCGAGGCGGCCTTCCGCCGTGTCCAGGCCGTCTTCCCGAATGCCGGCCTCGACCTCATCGCCGGTTGGCCGGGGACGGCGGAGACCTCCTGGCGTACGACGCTCGCGCGCGCCCGTGCGCTCGAGCCCGTCCACATGAGCTGCTACACGCTCATCCGCGAGCCGAAGACACGGCTCGACCGCGCGGTTCGCGCGGGACGGCTTACGCTGCCGGACGACGAAGCCGCGCTCGGGCAGAGTGCCGCCGCCCACGAGGTCTTCGCCGCCGCCGGGCTCGTCCGTTATGAAGTCTCGAACTACGCGAAGCCCGGCTTCGCCTGCCGTCACAATTCCGCCGTCTGGCGTGGCGAGGACTACGTCGGACTCGGCGAGGGCGCGCATGGCCGCCTCGGCCTCACGCGAACAGTCGGCACCGCCACGGGCTATGAAACGACGGCGGTCACGGAACGGGAGGACGCCTTCGAGCGTGCCGTCCTGGGGCTGCGCACCGCCGCCGGACTCGACCTCGCCGACGTTGCGCGCCGCCACCCGCTCCTCGCGCCGGACCTCCCCGCCTGGCACACGCGCCTGATGGCGCTCGTCGCGCCCGGCATCCTGTCTGTTCCTACCCCCCGCCGCTTCGTTCCCACGGCGCGCGGCTTCGAGGTCTGCGACGCCGTCATGGCCGAACTCGCCCTTGATGAAACGTGAGCGGGACAAAAGCCTAATTCCCAATCCCCAACCACCAAGCCCCAGACGTATGCTATACTATTTCGCCATGAGACAGACCCTTCTGATTCTTGCCACGGTCGCGTGCGCCGCGCTGACCGGATGCTTCGACAACCACGGGCGTCCGCAGGATGCGACGCCCGTCACCTCCCTTGCGGCGCTTGCCGCCACGAACCGCGCCGAAGTCGTGCGCCTCTACCTGCGCGGCGGCGCGGAGCCGCTGGCGAAGGGGGCCCTGGCGGACCTCCCCCGTTTGCGCGAGCTGGACCTCTCGGAGCGCGCGCTGACGGCGGTGCCGGAGGAGGTCTTCGCGCTTCCGTCGCTGGAACGGTTCTGGTTCGCGCGCAACCAGTTGGCGGAATGCCCCGCCGCGCTCGCGAAGCTGCCCGCGCTCACGTACCTGAACCTGGACGGCAACAGGCTGACGGCGGTGCCGGAGGCGCTGGGCGACGCCGCGCGTCTGCGCTACCTGCGGCTCAACGAGAACCAGCTCGCGGACCTTCCGGCGGCGTTGGGGAGGCTGAAGGAGCTTCGCCGCTTCTACGCGGTGCGCAACAGGCTGACGGCGGTGCCCGCGTTCCTGAAGGAGTGTCCGCTGGTCGAGGACGTCATCCTCGACCACAACGCGATCACCGAGGTGCCCGCGTGGCTGACGGCGCTGCCCGCGCTGCGGAGCGTGTCGCTGACGGGGTGCCGCATCGCGAAACTCCCGGATGATTTGTCCGGCTGGCGGAAGCTGGAGGCGCTGTCGCTCGCGGGGTGTCCGATCCCCGCCGACGAGATGAAGCGCATCCGGAAGGCGCTCGGTGACGACGTGGCCGTCACCTTCTAGCGCGATGCGGGCACAGGAACGACTGAAGGACCTTGCGGAGGCGCCCCTTGGGCGTCTCCTTGTGCGTTTTTCGTGGCCCGCGCTCGTCTCGATGTCGTTGAACGCGCTCTACGCGATCATCGACCGCGTGTACGTCGGGCATGGGTGCGGCCAGGACGCGATGGCGGGCATCACGCTCGCGTTCCCGATCATGATGTTGTTCGGCGCGTTCGGCGTGTTCGTCGGCGCGGGGCACGCGGCGCTCCTCTCGATCAAGCTCGGGGAAGGGGACCGCACCGCGTGCGAGAAGATCCTCGGGGAACTCGTGGCGTTCAAGCTCGCGTTCTTCTGCGTGCTGCCGCCGCTCGTCTTCCTCTTCCTCGACCCGATCCTGCGTGCGACGGGCGGGGACGGCGTGACGCCCGGCGCGCTCGAACAGGCGAAGGTCTATCTGCGCATCGTCCTCTTTTCGCACGTCTTCTCCCATCTCGCCTACGGCCTTTCCGCCACGATGCGCAGCGAGGGGGCCGTGGTGCCGTCCATGATGTGCATGGTGGTGGGCTTTGGCGTGAACCTGGTGCTGGACCCGATTTTCATCTTCGGGTGCGGAATGGGCGTGGCGGGGGCGGCCTGGGCGACGGTGATCGCCATGCTCGTCTCCTGCCTGTGGGCGTTCGCCTACTACCGTCCGGGGCACAGCGCGGTGCGGCTGAGGCTGCGCCGGATCGGCTTCTACCGGGCCTATGCGGGGCGGGCGGCGGGCATCGGGCTTTCGCCGGCCCTGCAGCAGCTGATGGGGAGCCTGATCAACGTTTCGATGCAGATCGCGTTCGCGAAGTGGGCGGTTGACAGGGCGTCCGCCACGACGCAGATCGCCTCGCTCGGCGTCTTCCAGATGGTGATGATGCTTTTCTTCATGCCCATCCTTGGCGTCCAGCAGGGGCTCGCCCCGATCATCGGCTACTGCTGGGGTGCCCGCAGCTACGCGCGCGTGCGGCGCGTGCTGCTGCTCGGACTCGCCGTGACGACCGCCTGCTGCACGTTCGCCGCGCTCGCGCAGGTGCTCGTGCCGGAGCCGATCGTGCGGATCTTCACGGACGGTGCCGACCGGGCCTTCCTCGCCCTCGCGGCGGGCGACCTGCGGCTCGCGAACTGCATGCTCTGGTGCATCGGGCTCAACGTGGTGGCGACCACCTACTTCCAGTCCATCGGGCACCCCTGGACGGCGACCTTCCTCTCGATGCTGCGCCAGTTCCTCTGTCTGCTGCCCTGCGTGTGGATCCTGCCCTGCTTCTTCTCGGACCATACGTTCGCGATCTGGGTCTCGCTGCCGATTTCGGACGTTCTTGCCTTCTTCGCGACAATTCCACCGTTCCTCCTCCACCTCCGCTTCCTCGGTCGGGTTGGCAGACGGGGGGAGAGGAGAGGCGTGGCATGAAGACGTTGATTTTGACGGGCTGGGGCTGGAAGGAATACCCCGTTGCGGCGGCGGTCGCGCTGCGGGCGCTGGGCGGTGCGGTCGACGTGTGCGGCATGAGCCGCCGCCGTCTGCCCGAGTTCCTGGAGGGCTACGAAGGGCCGCACCGCCGGATCGTCCTGGTCGGCATTGGGCTGGGCGGCGACGAGGCGCGCCTTGCACGGGCCCTCGCCGCGCTGAAGAAGCGCGGCGTCAGGGTGGAGTGGATCAGCGCGCTGGACCTTTCGCCCTCCCAGCGGGAGCTGTTTGCGTCCACGCTCACGGTGCGGCTCCTGTTGGACGGGACGCTGCTGGAGGCGGTGGGCGCGGCCTACGGCGTCGAACTCGGGCCGTTCGTCCCCTATGCCGCCGAGGACAGGCGGACGCCGCGCGCCGTGCGGGCGTGGCAGGAGCTGGTCGATGCGGCGATGTTCGCCTACCGGAACTACCAGGACGAACAGGCATACGCCAAGGCCATCCGTTATCTGGCGGGAGGCATCGCGGAGGGCGGGTGGGACGACGAGGCGCGCCGGGTCGTCGCCCACTACCGGCGCTATGGCGGGCGCGAGCTCGTCGGGAAGAGCGAGAAGATGCGGTTGGCTTGACGCATGCGTTATAAAATATGCATCGTATATTAACGGACTAGATTCTTTGGCTGTAACAAGACTAGATATATTGGACGATTTGGATAAATTAAAATTATGCGTAGCTTATAAATATAACGGAGAAATAATAGAAGATTATCCTGCAGATTTGTATATTCTTTCAAAAGTTGAAGCAGTTTACGAAGAGTTTGAAGGTTGGAAAACTGACACAAGAAATATAAGAGATTATAATAAACTTCCTGAAAATGCAAAAATATATTTGAATAGATTAAGCGAAATAACAGAAACAGAAATATCTATAATATCGGTTGGCGCTAGACGAGACGAAACTATAATTTGTAAGAAAATATTTTAATAAATTTAATTATAAAATTTTAAGGAGATAATTATGATAGTAGTAATGAAACCAAACGCAAAAGAGGAATATATAAACAATATTACCGAAAGATTAATTAACGCGGGA
>OIZT01000214.1_pt1 | contig 40071 bp, 40 predicted proteins | sample 1588611 | NCBI WGS metagenome assembly OIZT01 (sample SAMN03283278) | human gut metagenome | biome: human-associated habitat; material: feces | host: Homo sapiens | place: Peru | collected 2012
TTAGGATCTAGCGGAGCAATCCATGGGGGTTCAAGTCCCTTCACCTGCACCACTTGTTAATTTGTTCGGATTGTTTGAACTTCAAATACATTTTCAGTCAAAAATATGACTGATTTTTTATACAATAAATTAGCGTATTTTTGACAATATCAATAATTTGTGCTACTATTAGTATGTAAGCAGAAAATTTACATAAAATAAAAAAGAGGAACATTTGATTTTGCAAGTGAATGTCACCTCTTATAAAAATGGGTATGACACTCTATCAATGCCGAAGAGTGTCTATTTTTTTATTGCTAACACCAGTAAGGTAGAAAGTAACAAAATGATAGCAATGAGTTTTAAAACTTTCAATATAAAAGTTTTAGTTTTCATCTTTATCTACCTCCTTTCTTTTTTAAGATTGGAGGACGACACTCACATCAAATATTCCAGCTAAGATTATATAATAAGTATTTTTTTAAAACAAGCGAACAAAAGAAAGTTTTTACTAAACTCTTATATAATTATAATATCTTTATTTTCAAGTAAGTGTCAAATACTATATTAAATTTTGTTTTATTATAGTATAATTATATTAAGGTGATTAAAAGTGATTTATTATTTTATAGGAATTAAAGGTTCTGGTATGAGTTCACTTGCTCAAGTTATGTTTGACTTGGGATATAAAGTTATGGGAAGTGACAAATCAGAACATTTTTTTACCGAGGTAGGATTAAGAGAAAAAGGAATTGAGATTTTAGATTTTAATAAGGATAATATTAAAGAAGGAATGATTATTGTTCAAGGTAATGCTTTTAATGATGATCATGAAGAAGTTAAAAGAGCTCATGAACTTGGTTTGAAAATATATACTTATCAAGAAATGATAGCTGAAATAACTAATGATACTAAACTTATTGCTGTTTCTGGTTGTCATGGTAAAACTACTACTACTACAATGATTAGTAAAGTGTTTGAGAATATTGGTATTAACTATTTAATTGGAGATGGAACTGGATATTCTAAAAAAGGAAATAAATATTTTGCTCTTGAAGCTTGTGAGTTTAAAAGACATTTTTTAGCTTATAATCCTTATTATGCAATTGTTACTAATGTTGAATTAGATCACACAGATTATTATAAAGATTTAGATGATGTTATAGACGCATTTAATTCATTTATTAATAAAGCACGTAAAGCAGTTATTATGTGTGGGGATGATGAAAATTGTAGAAAATTAAAGACTGATAAACATGTTTTATATTATGGGTTTAATGATAATAATGATGTTATTGCTAAGAATATTAGAGTAAATGATGAGATAACTACTGTTGATGTTTATATTAAAGGTAGAAAGTATGATACCTACTCTTTTCCATTTGTAGGTGATCATTTACTTCTTAATGCTTTAGCAGTTATAAGTGTTTGTTATTTAGAGAAAATTAATAAGACTGAAGTTGAAAATCAAGTTAAAAAAATTGAACATGCTAAGAGAAGATTTATTGAAGAAAAATTTCAATCTAACATATTAATTGATGATTATGCTCATCATCCAACTGAAGTTAAAGTAACTATTGAAGCTGCTAAGAAGAAGTATCCTGATAGAAAAGTTATTGCTATATTTAAAGCTCATACTAAATCTAGAGTTGCATATTTCCATAAAGAATTTGCTGATGCATTAAATTTAGCTGATAAATGTTATGTTATGGAAATTGGAGAAGATAGAAAAGAAGTTGGATATGAAAAAACAACTCATGAAGATATATTAAAAGATTGTAAGAATGGTGAATTTATATCACTTGAAACAGCTGATAAATTATTACAATATAAAAATAGTGTATTATTATTTATGAGTAGTAAAGATATATACTTACTTGAAGATGAATATAAGAGACTTGCTAGTAAATAGCAAGTTTTTTGATTATTAAAAAAGAAGAGAACTACTCTCTTCCTTCTAATCTACATAATAAATCTATTTTGAACATTTCTTTTTGTGCATTTGCTTTTGAAATCATTATACCTTTATATGCAGTTAATTCAGATCTATGACCATCTAATAAAATTTCTTTAGGTTCTAAATTATTTAAAACAACTACATTATTCTTTTTATGTACAGTATAATTTAATTTAACTTCTCCATATACTTTTACAAATAATGAATCAGTTGGTAATCTTAAATCGTAAGTTTCAGTTTGTTCATGTTTATTAATTGAAACTAATTCACCTATGAATTCTCCGCTTCTTAATTTTGGATAAAAATCAAACATTAACTTTTTATAAGCTACCATGTTATATTTTTTTAAACTTCTTTCTAATTTCTTAAAATTGTTTTCATCCAAATAATCTAAAATATATCTACCCTTCATAATCATCAAAACCCCCCTTAATGATTTGTACATAGATTATAGCATAAAATATTAAAAAAGTCAAGTTTTGCTTGACTTTCTATTAAATGTATGATTATTATTTTGAATTTCCTTTTGTTTCAATATCAGTTTTTATAAGTTTAATAAACTCATCTTTGCTAACTGATATAGTTTCGTTACTTCCACGAAGTCTATAACTTATCATATTATTATCTCTTTCTTTATCACCTAAAATAAGTGTATAAGGTACTTTTGATATTACGCTTTCTCTCATTTTGTAGTTTAGTTTTTCATCTCTGTTATCAAGTGTTACTCTTATATCATTATCTTCTAATAGATTAAATATTTCATTTGAATAATCTAAATGATATTCCATATTTACTGGGATAATATTTACTTGATTTGGAGCTAACCATGTTGGAAGTGCACCTTTAGTTTCTTCTAAGATATAAGCCATAAATCTATCTAATGAGCCTAATATAGCTCTATGTAGTACTACAGGAGTTTTCTTTTCTCCATCTTTATCTACATATTTTAAATCGAATTTAGCTGGTAAACAGAAGTCTAATTGGCAAGTTGATAATGTGTATTCGTTTCCTACTGCTGGGCGAACATTAACATCTAATTTAGGCCCATAGAATGCTGCTTCACCTATTTCTTCAGTATATTCAATGCCTAATTCATTTAAAACTTCACGTAATTCATTTTCTGCTTTATTCCACATTTCATCATCTTGATGATATTTTTCTTTATCTTCTGGATCTCTTAGTGATAAAACACATCTATAATCAGTAATATTAAAGTCTTTATAAACATCAAATATTAAATCTACTACATTTTTAAATTCTGATTTAATTTGTTCTGGTGTTACGAAAAGATGTGCATCATTTTGACAGAAATGTCTTCCTCTTTCTATACCTTTTACTGCTCCTGAGGCTTCATATCTAAAGTCATGAGCTATTTCGCCTATTCTAATTGGTAAATCTTTATAAGAATGTAATTTATTTGAATAAATCATCATATGATGTGGACAGTTCATTGGTCTTAATACAAATGTCTCTTCATCTACTTGCATAGCTGGGAACATATTTTCTTTATAGTGATCCCAGTGGCCTGAAGTCTTATATAAATCTACTGTTCCAACACATGGAGTTAATACATGAAGATAGCCAAGTTTTCTTTCTTTTCTCTTAATATATTCTTCTAATTCTTGCCAAATAACATATCCATTTGGTAAATACATTGGAAGACCACGACCTACTAGATCATCAGACATAAATAGTTCCATATCTTTACCTATTTTTCTGTGATCTCTATTTTTGCAATCTTCTAAATATTCTAAATATTCATTTAAATCTTCTTCTGTTTCAAAACATACTCCATATATTCTTTGTAGCATTTTATTTTTAGAGTCTGCTTTCCAATATGCACCTGAAACTTTTAATAATTTAAAATATTTTATTTTCTTAGTGCTTTCTACATGTGGTCCGCGACATAAATCAATAAAATCTCCTTGTTCATAGCATGAAATTACTGTATCATTTTCATCCATTCTATTAATTAAATCAATTTTATATTCATCATCTTTAAACATATCAAGAGCTTCTTCTTTTGAAAGTTCTCTTCTTTTGATAAGTTTGTTATCTTTTGATATTTTTTTCATTTCTTTTTCGATTTTTGGTAAATCTTCTTCTGTTAAAGAGATATCTCCTAAATCAATATCATAGTAGAAACCTGATTCTATAACTGGTCCTACCCAAAATTTTGCATTTGGATATAAATGCTTTACTGCATGTGCTAAAAGATGAGCACAGCTATGATTTAAAATATTTAAATCTTTGTCTTCTTTTATTTCTTTCATAATTAATCCTCTCTTTCAATTTTGTTATTTCTTTTATATTTTTTTGTTATTTCTATTCCTCTATTTGTTAATTCTTTTCTAGCAAAATATTGATTTCTTGCTGAAGAAAATCTTCTTCTTAATAGTTGTCTTAGTTCATATTCACTAAGACTAGTATAATCATATATACTATCATCTATTTTGATTGTACCATCTCTTTGTACATGAATTTGGAAGTATTCTTTTTCTTGATAGTCTAGTTCTGGTATAAAATAAGGTATTACTGTTTTACCATCTGAAACTAAAGCTACTTCTCCTTCATATATACAATCAATATTTTCTTCTATATAATCAAATGATGATCTTTCTAGAAAATCAAATAAAGCAAATATTTCTTTATGAGTCATTTTTGTTAAATCTTCTCCGGTGATATATAAGTATCTTGATAAGAATTTTGATAAACTTATTACTTTGCTTTTTAAAAACTTATGTTCTCTTATTAGTTCTCCGTAGTTCATATTTCCCCCTAAAATAAAAAGGGACAGTACAAGGAGTGCTTATGCACGGTACCATCCCTTTAATTAACTCATATGTTTTTTAACGTAAACAACTCGTAGGCTATTAACCTCATAAAATTGGTAGTAATTCTTAAGTAGTTATATTAGTTTACATCAACCACTAACTTTCTATAATAACTAGTCTTATAATCTCGTCCAATTAATTAATTTACGAATAAATGTTACCACAATTTATTTAATTATGCAACATCTTTTTCTAAAACTAAACTCCCTTTTTTTCTTTTAATTTCTGCTAAAGCAGCAATTTTATCTTTTAATAATTCTAATTCATAAGCATCTAATTCAGTTATTGCTTTTGCTATATCTTCTTTTGTTACATCATCTTTTACCATAACATGTTCAACTACTTTTGAGTCATTCATAAATGGAGTTAAGCTTAATTCATCTGTTGATTCTGAAACATGAGTAATATACTCTATTGGTGTTTCATATGTATCATATACTGCATAATCATTTTTTCTTGCTGTATATTTTTCTGGTTTTTCAAATACTATTTCTGGTTCTTTTACATCTACTACTTGATTTCTTTTTCTTTCTTCTTCATCAAGTATCATTTGACGCATTTGTTCTTCAGTAATATATTCTCCACTATTTATTTCGTTATTTACAGCTCTTTCTATGGCATTTTTGCCTCTTACTAGTTTAGTAGCTTTAACTGCATAATAAAATGGAATAAAACCTTTTAAAATATTTGATATTTTATTATTAAATCTATATAGACTGTTTTTGTTTCTTAAAACATATCCTTTATCTTCTAAACTTTTTTCTATTACAGGTTTAACTGACTCTATAACTGCGATACCATATGCTGTTGATAGTAGTTGAGTTACAATGTATACTAACATAATATTTTTCATTATTACATTCCCCCTTAATTGTGAGTATATTATAGCAGAAAAGTGTTATTTTGTCAATAAAAACGCTATGCACGCTTATTTTTAGTGATAAGTTTTTCTTCTATAGTTAGATATTTTATTCTTTCGATAATTCTTCTTGCTTTAATTTCATCTGTTCCTTTTGATGTTTCTGATAATACACTTTCTAGTTCTTCAACGGTAAAATTTGATGTGAAGAATGTACTTAAATCATTATCCATTCTGTATTGAAGAATTGTTCCTAATACTTCATCTCTTGCCCAAGCACTATTGTTTTCTGCTCCTATATCATCAATTAAAAGAATATCACTAGTCATTATTTCATCTAATACGTCATCATAATTAAATTCATTAAATGAAGCTTTTAATTTCTTTAAAAGAGCTGGATAATATATATTTACTGTTCTAAATCCTTTGTTTGATAATTCATTTAATAATGCACTTAAAATATATGATTTACCACTTCCAAAAGAACCACATAAATATAATCCTTTCACTTTTTCACCTGAAAGTTTTTTCTTATAAAAATCTTTTATGTATTTTAATATAGATTCTCTTCCTTTTTCGTTTATTAATTCACTTAATGATGCTTCTCTTAATATTCTTGGAGTTTCAAAGAATGTTGTATAGTTTTTTTCTTTATTTTCTTTAAAATGTTTGCAAGGTTTATAGTAAAATTCTAAATGATCTTTTATAATTTTTGGATAGTAAACGTGACCTGTTATTTCATTTGTACAGTTTTCTAATCCTTTACATTTAGAACATTTTTTTAAATTTGAACATGTTTCTTCTAATTTAGATGTATATTTCATTAAAATCTTATCATCGCATTTTAGTCTTGCACATAGGTTTTTAAATGTTTCATCACTACTAGATAATACATATTCTCTTCTTAAATCATCTTCTATTGCTTTTTTACCTTTTTTAATAAAACTATTTCCTTTTATCATTTTTTAAACTCCTCGATAAAACTATTAAATTCTTCATCATCTATTTTTTCTGTTTCATCTATTTTTTCATTAAACCAAGTTGGTACTACTTTACTTTTTTGTTTAACGTCTTTTTTATATTTTTTCTTATGTTCTTTTTCAGCAATTTGCATTGCTTCACTTGCTGTTTCTATTCCGCTTCTCTTCCATTGACCAGCTATTGTTTCTATATAACCTTTAACTAATTTGTTATTATTTGTTTTTAGTGTGTAGTCTATTAAAACGTTTACTACAGCTGGATTTAATTTTAAATCTATTAGAAGACTTTCTAGAATTTTCATATCTCTATCTGTAGGTTTTGCACCTTTATATTTTGCTTTAAGGAAGTCATAAGGAGATTTACTTTCAAATACTTTGATAATTTTTCCTCTTTTTGAGTTATCTCCACTTGCATCTTTAAGATACTCTGGTTGACTTTTAAATAATAAACTAGGCAATCTATTATCATTATTATATTGATAGAATCTTCTAGTGTTTTTTCTTAATTCTTCTTTGTCTATATTACCCTTTTCTGTTAGAGATGCTCTTATTAAATCTGCCATAGAAATTGGATCTATTTCATAAAGATAAGATAAATTAGTGATAAGTTCTTTCATGGATTTATTTAGACATTTTTCATTAAACATTTCTTTTGGAAGAGATGAAACTAATAAATCAAAATCATAATCTAATTCATATCTTAATAATTGCTTATTTTTTGATATTATTTCTCCTTCTTGAAGTTCTAACATAGTATAATTTCTACTTTTAAATACTTGATCAAAAGAAGAAGTTATATCTTCATAATCTTTTAATGATAAATGTGGTAATTTAAAATAGTCAAATAATCTATTGTATTCTGTTTTACCTACATTATTATATAAAACTACATTAAATATTGGATGTGAAAAGAATTCTTGAGCTGATACTGGACTATATAATTCATAAACATATGAATTTATATCTCCTTCATGAAAATAAGTTTTCATAAGACCTATTCCTTCTAATCTAAGTCTTGCTTCTTTTATATTATCTAATGTAATTCCCATACATGTCATTAAATGATGATGAGTTAATTCTTGACTTATAAATGTATTTCTAGTTTCACTTTGTAATTTTAAATATAAACTAACTGCTATATTGCCTATAATTGGCATATATAACATATTTAAAATAAGTTTATCAAATTCAGATAGCAAACTCTTATCAACTACTTGATAAATGTCAGCTGGATATAATGAAACTTTTTTCATACATTTACCTCACTCATCACATATTATACATAAATTCATTTGTAATTAAAAGACTTATTTTTATCAAAACAAGTCTTTATGTTTTAAAAGAAATTGATCTACTACAGATTCAAATTCATATTCTTCTAATTTAACTATATATTCATCATTATTTTCTTTGATTATTTTTCTAATACATATATATTCTGAATTAGATTCTGAAGATAGAAGTAAATATTTTTTATTATTATATTCTAATGTATCTATTAATACAAAGTCTTTTCCATCTTCTAGAGTATATACTTTATAACTTTGCAACATAATCACTTCCAATCTCATATTCATTTGTTTCTGGATTATAACGACCATGAAGTAATTCATCTATTGCATAATATCCATCACTTGAAAGACCTTTTGTTGCATATTCATATTTAGGTTTATCTGGTCTATTTTCTCTTTGTCTTTCCAATTTCTTTTCTAAAGCATTATCATAAATATAATTTCCTAGTGTTTGAACTATTTTTAATATAACTAATGCCACAAATATTCTTGTAGCTATTACTGCTGCGTCTATTTTCTTTTCTTTTGGAACAGCTTTTATTCTTGATTGAATATTTTTTACATCTTGAACTGTATTACTTAATGTTGCTTTTTCTTTTCTTGATTCTTCTATACTTCTTGCTTTTAGATTTTCTCTTGTCATATAGTTTTCTACAAATTTATATGTTGTTTCTTCTTTGAAATCTTTAGCCTCTATTCCATTTATTCTAAATACTACAGCCATTTTAGTTGCTGCTTCTAAGCATGCATTATAACTTTCAGAACTAATATAATGTAAAACACCAATATCTAATAAATAATTAAATGTTTCTTTTCTAAAAATTATAAAATCTTTACTATAACTTACTCCACAATTAGAACTACGTATTATATAGAAAACATTATAGTCACTTTTACCACTAGCTATTCTTTCTTCACTATGACCAGATTTTTTCAAATCATCTACTATTCTTGAAGAAACTGTTCTTGTATCTATAGTTGGTTCTAAAATACCATATTCTTTATACGTATCTAATATTTGTTTAACTCTACTATAAGAACTATTTGTATTATATTCTGGTTCATCTTTGATAGGTTTAATTTTTGACATTTCTTTTTTTGGTTCTTCTACCTTTTTATTTTTTATATCTAAAGCTTTATCTTTAGCAATTATAGAAGATGCTATTTCATTTACTACTTCTGGACGTTTTAAATCATATAAATAATAAGTAGTTAAAGTATGATACATACCATATCTAATTAACTTATTAAAATTATTTCTATTTATTTTAGAACCATAATCTAAAGATCTTACAATACTTGTTATAAACATTTTAACATTATTGTATTGATCTGGAAAAATACTATCTTTTATTTTATCTTGAAATCTATCTATAAAGTTTTCATATTCATCTACTTTCATATCTATTCCTCTTACTATATATGAATATTTTACTATAATTAAATTAAAAACTCAATAAAAAGCAGAATACTTTTCTTAAATATTTTTTAAATATTCATGAAGTTCTTCTGCTACTTTAAGAGGTATTATTTCTGATAATTCATATACTGAAGCTTCTTTCATTTTTGAAACACTTCCATATTTTTTGATTAGTTGTTTTTTTCTTACTTCTCCTAGTCCATTTATATTATCTAGTACACTTGATATACTTCCTTTACTTCTAATTTCTTTATGATAGTTTATTGTGAATCTATGTACTTCTTCATCTATTCTTGATAGTAATCTAAATACATTTGATTTTTTATCTATATTTATTATTTCAAATGTATCTCCATCTACTATTGATTCTGGACTATGATGATTATCTTTTTTGACTCCAATAACTTTTATATCTAAATTTAATTCATTTAAAACACTTTTACAAGCATTTATTTGATTATTTCCACCATCTACGATAATTAAGTCAGGTTTAACTAAATCTTCATTTAAAACTTTAAAATACCTTCTATAAATTACTTCTTTCATTGATGCTACATCATCATTCTTATCAAAGGATAATTTAAATTTTCTATAATTCTTTTTTGATGGACTTCCATCTATAAAAGTAACCATTCCAGAGACACTAAATGTTCCAAAAAGATTTGAATTATCAAATGCTTCTATAATATGTAAATTGTCTAAATGAAGTAAATTCTTTAATTCTTCGTTTGCATTAATAGTTAATTCTTCATTAGAATAAATTAATCTAATTTCTTTTTCATATTGTTCTTTAGCATTATTATATGCCATATCAAATAGTTTCTTTTTATCTCCTCTATAGACATTTATAACTTTAGTATTTAATAATTCACTTAGTAATTCAGTATTAAGAATATCTGGAACTATTACTTCTTTAGGAACTATATTACTTTTACTATAGAATGATGCTATATAGTATTCTAGTGTTTCTTCTATTTCATTTATAACTGGGATTATTTTATTATTTAAACCAACTAATTTACCACTTCTTATAAAGAATACTGCAATACTTATGTAAGAATTATCATAATAGTAATTAATTATATCTCTATTGATATTATCATCTAATTCTACATGTTGAATATTAAATACTTGACGAATATATTCTAATTCTTCTACTAGTTCTTTGCATACTTCGTAGTTTAATGATTCAGAATTTATTTTAATTTTTTCATTTATTTTATCAATTAGTAATTTGTCATTACCATTTAATATAGATATTATTTCATTTTTCATATCAGTAGTATCAATTTCTTTATGTTCACAATATCCAAGACATTCTCCAATATGATAATAAAGACATACTTTTTTAGGTATTGTATCACATTTTTTTAATGGATAAAGTCTATTAATTAATTTAACTAATCTTCTTGCTGCGTATTGATTTGGATAAGGACCAAATAAGTGAGAATTTTTTTTATTAGCGTTTATTTCTCTTTTAACTATTACTCTTGGATATTTTTCATTTGTTACTTCTATGTATGGATAACTCTTGTCATCTCTTAGTAATATATTATATTTTGGATCATATTTTTTTATTAAATTTAATTCTAAAACAAAAGCTTCTGTTTCACTATTAGTAACAATATATTCGAAATGATCTATTTCGCTTACTAGTTTTTTAGTTTTACCTGTTACTCTACCTGTGAAATAGCTTTTTAATCTATTAAATAATATTTTTGCTTTTCCAACGTAAATTACTACTCCATCACTATTATACATTAAGTAGCAACCACTTTTTTTAGGTACATTAGCTAATTCTTTCTTAAACATATTTTTCACCCACTAGTTATAGTATATCATAAAAAGGGTTATGTATTTATTTAAATTGATGTTATAATAAAAACATGAAAAAGTTAAATGAAAGTTATTTAGAAATTAAAAAGTCAAAATTTATAGGTTTATTATATGAAGTTGAATCTATTATTGAAGTACAAGAAATTATTGAAGAATTGAAAGTTAATAATAAAAAAGCTAGACATATAGTTTATGCATATAAAATTGATGGGCAAGAAAAGAATTATAGTGATAAAGAACCTACTGGTACAACTAGAGGATTATTAGATATATTACATATGAAAAATGAAAATAAGAAGTTGGTTGTGGTTATTAGATATTTTGGAGGAATTCTTCTTGGAAGTGGTCCTTTAACTAGAACATATACTAAAGTTGCAGCTATGCTTTTTGATAAATAAAAAGTACTAAAATAGTTTTTCTAGAACTTTTAGTACTTTTTGTATGCCTGTATTCATAAATTTTTCTATTAGAGTACCTATTTTATAACCAGTTTTACTAACAGCATTAGAATAATTAGTTTGACCTATTTGAATATATTCTTCTATTGTAACGTCTTTTCCAGCAGCTAAATCACTTTCAAATTTTTCCATTGCTTCACTAGTTAATCTTGATTTAGTATAAGCTTTATATTCATAAAAACCAGCTCCTTTAGAAATATAAAATATTAAAAATAACACAAATAATAATAAAAGTGTTTTTAATAGTAGATTATTACTTTTCTTCATCTAAGACCTCTTTTAATACTTTTGCTAGTACTTCTAAAGTATTATTTAATTCTTCAATAGTATTATCTACTCCACCTAGTTCAATTAACATAGCTTTTGGATTTAAATCTTGATTAAAGATAACATTATTTCTCTTATATATTCCCCTACTAAGACCTTTATAATTCTCATCTAATTTAGAATTTATTTTATTTATGAATTCTTCATTTGATTTATAATTCTTATTTTTAGCTGCAAGTACAAACATTATTTTTGCATACTTTTTATTATCTTTTGTATATAATGTTGCTTTATGTTTTACAGAGTCTCTATGTAAATCAATTATTACTTTGTATTCATGTTCTTTCATAGCTTCTTTTAAATAAGTTCTACTTGCGTCGTAGCAGTAATAATAACTTAATTTATTCTTTTTTAGATAATCATTTATTTTTTTAGTTTCTACTGTACTAGAAATTCCATTATTATTTAAATGGTCTTTTAACATATATGAAGCTATCTTAACATCTGGTGTAATAGAATAATCTGATATATATGGAACACTATATTTTTCAGTATCATGAGTGTTATAAATATAAATAATTGGTTCTTCTTTTTCTATAGTTTTTGAAGTTAAAAATAATTTTTCTATAATATTTTCTTTTTTGAGTGGTAATTTATAATCAACTACTTTATTTAGTGAATTATATACAATTTTAGTATCTAAATCATTAAGACTACTATAAAATAAATCATTATCATTTAAAATTATAGTTTCTAAATCAGTACTCTTAAATAAATAAAAATATATAATACTTAATATTAAAAATATAATAATTAGTCTTTTTTTATTTAAAATATCACCACCTCCATATATAATATATAACTTGATAATTAGAAAAAATGTCGAAAAACTATTAAATTCATTGATTTTTTACAATTTATTTGTTATTATTAAATAAGTCTTAAGGGAGGTGGAATAATGCCTAATATTAAAAGTGCAAAGAAAAGAGTTTTAGTTACTAAAAAAGAAACTGTACTAAACAATGATGTTAAAGCTAGTATGAAGACAGCTATTAAGAAAGTTGAAAAAGCTGCTACTAAGGAAGATGCTGCTACATTATCTTTAGAAGCTATTAAGAGAATTGATAATGCTGCTTCTAAAGGAGTTATCAAAGCTAATACTAGAGACAGATATAAGACAAGAGTTCAAAAAATAATTAATTCAAAATAAATAAGTAGATAACATCTACTTTTTTTGTTATAATGATATTGGTGAATACTATGAAGAGAACGAAAATATTAAGTGCAATATTAGTTACTTTAGTAATATTACTAATATCTTTTTTAATTTATATAAATTATGATAAAATTTTGATTGCTGTTAATAATATTGTTTATTATAGTATAAGCAATAAAATAGATATACCTGGTTATACAATTAATCAAAGAAATTATGAATTTAAGACAGTTAAACCTACTAGTAATTTTTATCCTAAAAATATAGATGAAGTTAAAGATGTTTATTATACTGTTTTAAATAATGGTTGGGATAGTTTTACATTTTATTGTGATAAAGATTATACTAATTGTAAGGATGATATTAAAGATATAGCTAATGATAGTGAATATATATCACTTATCAATAATTATGTTAGTCCATTTAATGCTTATAAAAAATATAATACTTTAATAATTGGAGATTATGAAATTAATCTTACAGTTGATAAATTATATAGTCAAACTGAAATAAATCAAGTTAATAAATCTATAGATGATATTGTTAAAAGTTTAAAAATTAACACTACTAACCCTACTCAAAATGATTTATTAAAATTTCATGATTATTTGATTAGTAATGTTAAATATGATGATGATTATATTGATAATGATATTTATTCAATATCTAATAAAGCAAATGGTGCTTTAATTGAAAAGATTGCTTTATGTAGTGGTTATACTGATGCTTTTGGATTATTTTTAGATAGACTTAATATTCCTAATTTTAAAGTTACAACAACTGATCATGTATGGAATGTAGTGTATTTTAATAACAAGTGGTTACATGTTGATGTTACTTGGGATGATGATGAATATAATAGTAGAAATAGACATAATTTCTTCTTAATTGATACTAACAAATTATTAGAAAAAGATGCTGAAGAACATACATTTAAACAAGAATTATATTTAGAATTAAATTAAAAATATCTTAGAAAACTAAGATATTTTTTTAATATAATTTTGATCCTGCTGGAATATCTTTATCAACTATAAGAAGATGTAAATTTTCTTTTTCACCTTCCATACATACAGCTGAAATTAACATACCACATGAATCTATTCCCATCATTTTTCTAGGTGGTAAATTTATTATTGCAACTACATTTAATCCAATTAAATCTTCTGGATTATAATATTCATGAATACCACTTAAAATGATTCTTTCATTTTCTGTACCATCATCTAAAGTAAATTTTAATAATTTAGTACTTTTAGGAACAGCTTCACAGTTTTTAATTCTAACAACTCTAAAATCTGATTTACTAAATGTATCAAAATCTACCATTTCAGTAGATAATGGTTCAATAGTTATTTCATTCTCCATTAGTTACTCCTTTCTAAGTATTCTTTAACTTCATTTATTGTATTAGTAAAATTATCATAATCAGTATTAAACCATTTAATGTCTTTCATTTGATTATTAAACCAAGTTAATTGTCTTTTAGCATAGTGTCTTGTATCTTTTTTGATTTGTTCTTTAGCTTCTTCTAGTGTTATTTCATTTTTGAAATATGGAACTAATTCTTTTAAATCTATAATATTATTATAGTTTTTTAGATTTAAATCATATAATCTTTTTGCTTCTTCTAATAGTCCATTATCAATCATTTTGTCTACTCTATCATTTATTTTTTGATAAAGAATTTCTCTTGGAGCAGTTAGCCCAATAGAAGTGAAATTATATTGTTTTGAGTTTATTTCATCACTTTTTATAGTAATACTAGCTGTATTATTGAATTTAGTTATAAAACGTTCTAAACGTTGTCTATTGTTGACATGAATATCGTTTTTAGATATTTTATCGGCCATAGATTTTAATTCTTCATTTGAATAAATACTCAAATCAATATCTGATTTTATTTCACTAGATAAATTATAGTTATATAGTAATGCTTTTACATATAAACCACTTCCACCAACTATAACAACATTTTTATTTTCAGAAATTAATTTATCAAGAACTTTTCTTGCTTCTTTTTGATAATCATAAAGAGTATAATCATCATTTAAAGACACTAAATCTATCATATGATGAATAACACTTTCTTTTTCTTCTTCAGTTATTTTAGCAGTAGATATACATGGTTCTTTATATATTTGAGTAGAATCTGCATTTATAACTTCTGCGTTTAACATATGAGAAAGTTCTATAGATAATTTTGTTTTTCCAGTCCCAGTTGGACCTACAATTAGTATTATTTTACTCATAAAACTCTCCTCATTTAAGAATTAACTCTCTTGAACATTTTTTCTAATTCATATATTGGATATTTTATAATAGTTGGTCTACCATGAGGACAAGTATATGGAAATTCACATTTAAATAATCTATTTAGTAAATGTTCTTGCTCTAAATAACCAATATTTGTATTTGCTTTAACACTCATTTTGCAAGCTAATCTAATAGCTGCTTTTTCATTGAATTTAATTCTATCAAATTTATCTTTAAATTCTCCCATTAATTCAAATATTTTTCTAGTGCTTTCTTCTTCGTATCCTTCTTTTAGCCATGATGGATGAGAAGTTACTCTAAATGTATTAATACCAAACTCTTCTACTCCAAAACCAAGACGTCTTATTTCTTCTATATTTTCTTTTATATTCATATATTCATTATGTGAATATTCAAGTGTAATTGGAAATAACATATCTGTAGTATATACATTTGCTTTCTTTAAATTATCCATATATATTTCATAATTTATTCTTTCATTAGCTGCATGTATGTCTATCATATACATTATATTTTCATCTTGAGCTATTAAGTAAGTACCTAAAGCTAAACCAACTGGTTTTACAAATACTTCTTCTTTTTTTACATATTCTTCATCATATTTAACTTCTTCTTCACCTACTCCAAGGTCTAATCTAATACTTTCTACTCTTTTTGGTACTTCATAACTCTTTTCTATTGCTTCTATATTTACTTTTGGAGCTTCTGTGTATCCTTTAAAAGTATTATCACTTTGATTAAGTGCATTTCTTATAGTGCTAAATAATAATTCATCTAAACTTTCTAATTTAGAGAATTTTATATCTTGTTTAGTTGGATGAATATTAACATCTATTAGAGTTGGATCTGTTTCGATTGATATAACAACTATTGGGAATTTGTTTTCTGCTAGAACTGTATGATAAGCATCTTTTATAGTTCTATTGACTGATATATTTGAAACTACTCTTCCATTTACTAAAATAATCATACTATTTCTGTTAGATTTAGATATATTTAAATTACTTACATATCCTTTGATAATATAATCATAGTTTTCAGCTTCTATTTTAATCATATTTTTAGATGTATTATAGCCAAATATTTCATGAATACATTTATATAAATCATTACTTCCTGATGTCTTAAATACTTCTTTTTCATTATTTATTAATGTAAATGAAATATCTGGATGTGATAGAGCTATTTTTTCCATGAATCCTGTACAAAGTGCTAATTCTGCAGGCAAACTCTTCATAAATTTTAGTCTAGCTGGAGTATTATAAAATAATTCACTTACTTCAATTATTGTTCCTTGTCTTTTACTTCCAACTTTTTCACTTATAAATTTTCCTGCTTTTATATTAACTAGAGTTGATTCATTTCCATCGTATGTATCTAACACTATATTGCTAACAGAAGATATAGCAGCTAAAGCTTCACCACGAAAACCTAAAGTATTAATAAAATATAAATCGTTTTCAGTTTTTATTTTACTAGTAGCATGTCTTGCAAAACATAATTTAGCATCTTCATTAGACATACCACATCCATCATCAACTATTCTAATTAACTTGCTTCCAGCTTCAGTTAATTCTACTTTTATATTTTTACTTCCAGCATCTATACTATTTTCTACTAATTCTTTTACAACATTAGCTATTCTTTCAACTACTTCACCAGCAGCTATTTTATTAGCTAAATTTTCACTCATTACATTAATCTTATTCATTAGATCATACTCTTTCTAATTGTTATTAAATGTGAATCAAGAACATATATTTTTATTTTTCCTACTTTAGTAATTCTTACAAATCCTAGTCCATTAACTAATATATCAGATGGTTCATTTATATCAAATTCTAATTCATTTAAGCCAGTTAATTTATTATTTTTAGATTTTACTTTTTCATATCTTAATTTATCATTCATATAGAAACTAAAACTATTTAATTTACCACCAATATTTTCTATTCTTAAAAAATCATTTACGACAATTGCATAATTATTAAATACTTGAAATGTTTTAACTCTTATTTCTTTTTTAGGATAATATTTTATAACTTTTTTAAAATCAACATAATTATAAATAGCACTATTATCTATAAATCCTGGAGTATCTACAATGGTTAGTTTATTATCTAACTTAATAGTTATAAATGATGCGGTTGTATTTGGTACACTACTTGTAGTAATAGTTGGTTTCTTTAAATTACTTGTAAGTAAATGATTTATAAAAGTGCTTTTACCACTATTAGTAAATCCTACTATATAGAGTCTTCTTACATTATCATTTCTAATTTTATTTAAAAAATTATCTATATTATAATTCTTAACTGAACTAATGCACATAATATTATCAGTTTTATATACATTATTACTTACAAATTCAATTAATTTCTTTTCTTTTAAACTTTTTGGTAGAACATCTTTTTTAGTAATTAAAATGTATTTATTATTCTTGAATTTAGAAATATATTTTTTAATATTCTCATTTATATTTAAAGCATCAACTAGAAAAGCAACACTAGCTACTTTATCACTATTAATATTTCTTATGATTCCATCAGTATCTATTTTTTTATCTAAAACACTATATTCACCATAATGCATTATTTTAAAACATCTTTCACAATAAGAAGATTTATCATAAACATTAGATTTAACAAAGCCTTCTAAATTAACATTAGTAGTTTGTAAAACACTACCACAACCAATACATTTTTTATTCATAATACTTACCTCTTGTAAATAAATCCTTACTTTCTAATTTACCATAAATATACTTTTCAATTAATCTATTTATAAATGTAATACTATAATCATGTTCAGTTAATGGATTTACTAAAATACTTGTAAAATCTAATCTATTTGCTCCTAGAATATCAGTAAGTAATTGATCTCCAATAGCTGCTACTTCTGTATGTTTATATTTAAATTTATCTATTATTCTTTTATATTTATTATTTCTTGGTTTAATAGCAAAAGCACATGCATCTACATTTAAATATGACTTGAATGGTTCTATTCTATATTTAGGTGCATTTGATACTATTATTATTTTAAAGCCTTTATCTTTTAAGTCATCAAATAGTTTTTTAAGTCTTTTAGTAGGTTTATTTGAATGAGAAGGTGTAATTGTATTATCTAAGTCAAACAATAAGCAACGAATCCCTTTTTTATATAATTTATCATAATTTATATAATATATACTTTTTTGATATATATCAGGCATAAATTTTTCTATCATATCACACTTCCTTTCTTTTAATTATAACAAGTTTTTAATGTAAAAAAAAGAAAACTAATATAATTTAGTTAACTTTTAATATAATCTTTCTTCATATTCAAATTCTTGATCAAGTATTTGAACAGTATCTCCTTCTTTAGCTCCAAGAGATTTAAGTTCATCATCCACTCCAAGATTTTTAAGTTTTCTTGCAAATCTTAATGCTGACTCATCGGAATTAAATCTAGTCATTTTAAGAAGCTTTTCAAGTTCATCTCCAGTTACAATCCATTTATTACCAACATGATTAATTTTATATGGTTTTTCATGTTTAAATTCATATAAAACATAATCTTCAAATTCTTGTTTTTCATAAACTTCTTCTTCTGGAAGAGATTCTAATATTTCTTTTAATTTAAATATTAATTCTTTAGTACCATTATGAGTTGCTGCACTTACTTCAACTATTTCAGCATCAGGAAATTCTTTTTTGAATTTTTCTAAGTTTGAAGCTGATACTTCTAAATCCATTTTATTAGCAACTATTATTTCTCTTTTATTATAAAGATTTTCATCATATTTTTTAATTTCATTACGAATTATTTTATAATCACTTATAACATCTCTACCATCAACTTCACCCATATCAAGAACATGAGCTACTACTCTACATCTACTTGCATGACGTAAGAATTTGTCTCCAAGACCAACGCCTTCACTTGATCCTTCAATCATTCCTGGTAAGTCTGCTACTACATAACTATAGTCTCCCGCTTTAACTACTCCTAAGTTTGGAACTAATGTTGTGAAATGATAATCAGCTATTTTTGGTTTAGCTGCACTAATTACACTTATTAATGAACTTTTTCCTACTGATGGAAAACCTACAAGACCAACATCTGCTAAAAGCTTTAATTCGCATAAGATGTTTCTTTCTTCACCAGGTTCACCTAATTCACTAGTATATGGGGCTTTATTTTTATTAGTCATAAAAGCTGCATTTCCTTTACCACCACGTCCACCATGAGCAACTACACATTCTTGTCCATCACTAACTAAATCACATATAATTAAATTAGTATCAGTATCTTTTATAGTCGTTCCAATTGGCACAATAATAGTAGTATCTTTAGCAGATTCTCCAGTTTGATTTCTTCCTCTACCCATAGTACCAGAATCAGCTTTTAATATTTTTTTATATCTTAAATCAATTAAAGTTCTAAGTCCTTTATCAGCTTTAAATATAATATTTCCACCACGTCCACCATTTCCACCATCTGGTCCACCTAGTGGTACATATTTTTCACGTAAGAATGAAGTACATCCATCTCCACCTTTACCAGCTATTAATTTTAAGTTAACTTCATCTATAAACATAAGGTTCACCCCTTTAAATCATTTAGATTATAGCATAGAATTTATTTGTAGTCAAAATAAAAAGGAATTTTCATTCCTTTTATATGAACATTGGAACTTTTTCGAAGAATTTTTCTTCATTGTATTTATATTCGTTTAGAAGAATTATTTCTCCAGTTTCTAATGTTTTTTTCATGTCAATTAATCTTTGATTTTCTGAACCTCTAAATAATAAATTTAGATTTCTTTTTTCTAATACAAATCTTCCATCTACTAGAACATCTATATTATTTATAAATTTATTATATTTATCGCTCTTTTTAGATAGTTCTACAAGTTCTTCAAAAGTAAAACCTGTATAGCACCAAACATCTAATCCTAAGGATTTGGCATATTCAGCAATTACTCCACATGCTTCGCTTTGAAACATTGGATCTCCACCACTGAATGTTATTCCTGTATGATATTCAAGTTCACTTATTTCTTTGCAAATCTTTTCTACATCTACAAGTTCTCCGCCTTTGAAACTATGTGTTTGTGGATTTTGACAGCCTTTACAATTATGAGAACAGCCTTGTGTCCAAATAACTGCTCTTAATCCTGGTCCATCTACAATACTATCAGTTTGGATGCTTTTACCATCAAATGAAGCAGCCATTCTTATTTTCATTCTACATGTACTCCAGTGTGTTTTACTCTATCATTAACTTCTGCTTTTTTAGCATTGTTAAATCTATCAACTGTACCAACTAGATAACCAGTAATTCTTCTGATTCTGTCGAATTTAACTCCTTCACCAACTACTTTTCCTTTTTTCTTTTCTTCCATTTCTATTACCTCACTTTTCATATTTAACACCCACAATTGAAGTTGTTGATTGTTTCCATTTCAACGCCTTCACCTTCATGTCTACCACAACCTGGGCAAACATCTTTAATAACACCAACATATCCACAAACAGGATCTCTATCTACTGGGTGATTGATAGCTCCATATCCGATATCGCAATCATGCATAATTCTTACTACGCTTTCAAATGCATCTACATTGTTAACTGTATCTCCATCTAATTCAATATAAGAAATATGTCCTGCGTTTGTTAATGTATGATATTTTCCTTCAACTTCTAATTTATGTTTTACAGAAGTTCTATAATAAACTGGTACATGGAAAGAGTTTGTATAATAATCTCTATCTGTAACACCTTTAATTTTTCCATAAATAGATCTATCTATTGCTACAAATCTACCACTTAATCCTTCAGCAGGAGTTGCTAGGCATGTAAAGTTCAAATTATATTCTTCACAGAATTCATCACATCTTTTTCTTAAGTGTCCGATTATTTCTAAACCTAATTTCTGAGCTTTTTCACTTTCTCCATGATGTTCACCAAGTAATGCTTTTAATGTTTCTGCTAAACCTATAAATCCTATTGAAAGTGTACCATGTTTTAATACAGTTCTTAGTTTGCTATTATAATCTAATTTTTCACTATTTAGCCATACTCCACTTCCTAGTAAGAATTTGAAGTTTGCTTTTGATTTTGAACATTGACATTCAAATCTTTGTAGTAATTGACCTTTTACTAAATCAATTATTTCATCGAATTCTTTATAGAATCCTTTCATATCAGCTTTAGTTCTTTCTCCTAATGCAATACCATATTTAATTCCTAATCTTGGTAAGTTGATTGATGTAAAACTTAAATTACCACGACTTGGAGTTACTGATGGACCACAAACATTTGCAAGAACTCTTGTTCTACATCCCATATATCCAACTTCTGTATTAAAGTCACCTTCAACATAATATTTTTTATTAAATGATGAATCTATAAATGAGAAATTAGGGAATAATCTTTTAGCTGAAACTCTACAAGCTAATCTAAATAAATCATAGTTTGGATCTTCTTTGAAATAGTTTACTCCTTCTTTTACTTTAAATATAGATATTGGAAATATAGGAGTTTCTCCATGTCCAAGTCCTGCATCAGTAGCAAGTAAATAATTTTTAATAACCATTCTTCCTTCTGGACTTGTATCAGTACCAAAGTTAATTGAACTAAATGGAACTTGAGCTCCTGCTCTACTATGCATTGTATTTAAATTATGAATAAATGCTTCCATAGCTTGATATGTAGCTCTATCAGTTCTCTTCATAGCATTTTCATAAGATCCTTCAAATATTTCTTTAAGTCTTGTACTTTTTGAAGTGAATTCTTCAAAAATACTTAAATCAAACTCTATAGAATCTAATTTATCTATAATATCTGTTACTTTATTAAAATTGATTAGTTCTTTGAAACCTTCAAATTCTAAATAATTATATATTGCTTGTTTAAATTCTTTTTTGAATGTTTTTAAAACTCCTGGAGCCATGTAATAATCAAATGCTGGAATACTTTGTCCTCCGTGTTGTTCATTTTGATTAGCTTGAATTGCAATAGCAGCAAGTGCTGAATAACTTCCAATGCTGTTTGGTGTTCTTAAGTATCCATGTCCTGTTGAGAATCCATTTTTAAATAATTTATTTAAATCTATTTGCATACAAGTAGTTGTACCCATTGCCCAGAAATCTAAATCATGAATATGAATTGCTCCTTCGTCATGAGCTCTACTATATTTAGCATCCATCAAATATGCTTTAGCAAATTCTCTTGATACTGTAGAACCAAAATGAAGCATAGTTCCCATTGGACCATCACCATCTACATTAGCATTTTCACGTTTAGCATTTTCTTCAGTAGCTGATTTTAATCCTAAAGATTCAATAGCTTTAACAAACTTATGTTGTTGTTTTACTACGAATGCTTCTCTTGATGCATCTCTTCTTTCTCTATAATTTTTAAAAGATTCATAAACTTCGTTATATTTTAGTTTTTGTAAAACTTCTTCAATAACATCAGATACATCTTCAACTCCAATAGTCTTTCTATCTTTATATTCTTTTCTAATCTGATCTAAAACTTTCTCTTTAACCTTATAAACGTTCTTTTCGTCGTATTCTTCATATACGCTATCAAAACCTTTCTTAACAGCTAAAGCAATTTTAGCGTCATTAAAACTAACCCTCTGACCGCTTCTTTTGACAACAACAATGTCATCTAAAAAATCCTTTTCCATTAATTACCTCACCTTCACCGTTATATTTTTATAACCACCTTAAGAATAGCATCAATATATAATTTTGTAAATGTTTTTTGATTAAAAAAATATAAAAATTATATACGGTTTACATTCTAAAAAAACAATTTTTTTGTAATAAAAAACATTAAGGCTTTATTTACCTAAGTTTAAACATATTTCATAATATTTGTTCGCTTTACATATTATTAATTAGGTGATTTTAGTGTTAGAAAAAATTAAAAATTTTATAAAAAATATTATGGTGTTTACTACTAGTTATAGTCTTAATGTATTTGATGATCCGTTAAGTAGTGAAGAGGAAGATTTTTATATTAAAAAACACTTAGAAGGAGATAAAGACGCTCGTAGTAAACTTATAACTCATAATTTAAGATTAGTTGCTCATATAGTTAAAAAGTATGAAACTAAGGGAACTAGCGCAGATGATTTAATAAGTATAGGTACTATAGGACTTATAAAAGGAATTGATTCTTATAGACCTAGTAAAGGTGTTAAGCTTACTACTTATGCTGCTAAGTGTGCTGAAAATGAAATACTTATGTATTTTCGTAGTAATAAGAAATATAACAATAATATTAGTTTAAATGATGTTATTGCTCACGATAAGGATGGAGGAGACATAACACTTATAGATGTACTTGAAGAGCATACTGAAAGTTTAGATAAAATAACTGAATATAAAGATGATATAAGGAACTTAACTAAATATTTAAATGTACTTAGTACAAGAGAACTAGATATTATTAAAATGCGTTATGGGCTTTTAAATACACCTTTAAAAACGCAAAAAGAAATTGCTCGTAAGTTACATATATCTAGAAGTTATGTTTCAAGAATAGAAAAAAGAGCACTTATAAAAATGCTCCGTGAATTTATTCGTGATAATAATATTTAATTATTTTTTTAATATTCTTCCTGTAACAACTCCATATTCTTTTTCTCCTTCATGAGTAGTTACATCTAATGTTGTAAAATTACCTATTCTTTTACTTTTGTAATTTCTTGTAAGACCTACAACACTACCAGTTAATTCTTCACCTTTTATTTCAGCAAATAAATCTACGCTTTCTAATTTTGTAGATTCTGCTGTTCCGCATACTGCTCCTACAAAAGATTCTCCTGTTACTTTACCATGGAATAGTGATCCTTTAACATCTAAATTTCCATTTACATGCCCTGCCAACATTCCTACTTCACACTTTCCATTTATGTTTGCATGATCGAAGACTACATCTCTAACATATAAATCTTTTGTTTCGCTAAACATACCTACAGTATCTTCTCCGTTGATGCTTAAATTTTTAATAGTATGTCCTCTTCCATATATTATTACACTAGTATCACTTAAATTAATGCTTTTAAAATTTTTAATATCCTTTAAATCTAAATCATTATTTAATATAATAACAACCTTATCACTTTTTAACCCTTTAATTCTTTCTAAATCTTCTATAGTTTTAACAACTATAACTTTCGCTTTCATTTCTTACCTTTCCTTTTTGTATAGTTTTTTAATAAAAATTATATAATTTTGGTAATCAATTTCTCCTTCTTAAAGATTAAATATTTAAAATATTTTCTTTTATATATCTCCTAATACTAGATTAATCTTTGATATATAACCAATAATAATTGGTTAGGTATATTATACCAAATTAAAAGCACTATTTCTAGTGCTTATGTTATTTAACTTGTTTGATAGATACTTTCATAATATAATCATTTATCTTTAATTCTTCAGATGCACTTTCATCTTCAGTTAGAGTAAGAGCTAATACTTCATCCATAATATAACTCTTGAATTCATTTATAGCATCTTTTATTTCTTTAGGTCCATTATATTTCATATCTATTCTGTCTGAAATATCAAAGTCACTTGTTTTTCTTAGATTTTGTACTTTAGATACTATTTCACGAGCTAAACCTTCATTAATTAAATCTTGATCAAGAGTTGTATTTATAACAACTGTCTTATAATTTAGCATTACTGCTTTGTATCCCTCAGTTGCGTTAACTGTTTTTAATACATAACTTGAGTCAACATTATATTCAGTATCATTTAATGTAATAGTTAGTTTTCCGTCTTCTAATTTTTTAGAATCTTCATTGCTAATATTATTTAAATAATCAGTGAATGCTTTAATATTACTTCCAAATACTTTTCCTACTTCTTTAAAGTTTGGTTTATAAGAGATAGTTAAATATTTAGATAAGTCTTTAGTCCAGTTAACTTCTTTAACATTAAGTTCTTCTTTAAATAGACTTTCAAATTCACCAACTAATTTTTTATATTTTTCTTCAAATATTACTTCTTTGATTGGTTGACGTACTTTGATTTTAGCTTCTTCACGGATATTTCTAGTGTAACTAATTAGTTCTATTACTAAATCCATCTTTTCTTCTAATTTTTCATCTATTAATGATTCATCACAAACTGGGTAATTAGCTAAATGAACACTTTCTTCTCCAGTTAGTTTTTGATAGATTTCTTCACTTAAGAATGGACTAATTGGAGCTATTAATTTACATACACCAACTAATACATCATATGTAGTTTTATATACTGCTTTCTTAGAATCAGTAAGTTCACTTTCCCAGAATCTACGTCTATTACGTCTAATATACCAATTACTTAAATCATCACATACAAAGTCTTGAATTAAATGAACTGTTTTATTTAGATCATATTTATCCATATAGTTAGTTACATTTTTAACTAAATTATTATATTTAGATAGTAGCCAATAATCTATTTGATCTAATTTATCATTGCTTATATCGAAGTCTTCAGTTGATAATTTATCAGCATTAGCATACATTGCGAAGAATGTATAAGTGTTTTTAAGTGTACTAAATAGTTTAGAGTTTGCTTCTTTAACACCATCTTCGTCAAATTTAAGTGGAGTCCATACAGGTGAAGCATAAGCTATATACCATCTGATTGGGTCTGATCCATATTTATGAATTAATGAGAATGGTTCGATTGAATTTCCTTTTGATTTGTGCATCTTTTGTCCATTTTTATCTAGTAATAATTCATTAACTAATACATTTTTATATGGGCTCTTACCTGTTAAAAATACACTTATTACGATTAGTGAATAGAACCAACCTCTTGTTTGATCAATTCCTTCTGAAATGAAGTCAGCTGGGAATTGGCTCTTCCATAAAGTTTTATTCTCAAATGGGTAATGATATTGAGCAAATGGCATTGAACCACTATCAAACCAGCAATCTATTACTTCTTCGCATCTAGACATTTCTTTACCACAATCTGGGCATTTAATATGAATGTCATCTACGTATGGTCTATGTAAATCTATAGTTTTTGGATCCACTTTAGTAGTTGCTTTTTCTGCTAGCTCTTCTCTACTTCCGATCATTTCCATATGACCACATTCGCATCTCCACAATGGAAGTGGTGTTCCCCAATATCTATTTCTTGAGATAGCCCAATCATTTAAATTTTCAAGCCAGTTTCCAAATCTCTTTTCACCAACGAATGATGGAAACCAATTAACTGTTTTATTTGCTTTGATAATTTTATCTTTGATTTTAGTTATTTCTAAATAATAACTTGGTCTTGAATAGTATAGTAATGGGTGATGACATCTCCAGCAGTGTGGATAATCGTGATCCATTTTTATTTTCTTAAATAGTTTATCATTTTCTTTTAACCATTTAATAACTATTTCATCTACTTCAAATACATTTTGTCCTTTCCATGGACCTTCTGTGTATTTTCCATCTTCTCCGACTGGATTTACTACTGCAATGTGATATTTTTTGCATACGTTAGCATCGTCTTGTCCAAATGCTGGAGCAATATGTACTACACCAGTACCATCTTCAGTAGTAACGTATTCATCACAAAGTACGAAGAAAGATTTACCTTTAACATCTATAAATGGCATTAATTGCTCATATTCAGTATATTCTAAATCTTTACCTTTGTATCTTTCTAAGATTTCGTAATCTTCCCCTAAAACTGATGGAACTAATTTTTCAGCAAGAATAAATTTATATCCTTTGCTTGATATGGTTACATAATCTTCTTTAGGGTTAACACATAGTGCTAAATTTGCAATTAATGTCCATGGAGTTGTTGTCCATACTAAGAAGTATTCATCACTATCTTTTTTCTTAAATGGAACTATTACAGTATTAGCAGTAACATTTTCATAACCTTGGGCTACTTCATGAGATGCAAGCCCTGTTCCACATCTAGGACACCATGGTACGATTTTAACTCCTTCATAGAATAATCCTTCATCAAAGAATTTCTTTAAGATATACCATTCAGTTTCAATGTAATTATTATCGTATGTAATATATGGATGCTCTAAATCAATTAGTTGTCCCATTTCATCAGTAAGTCTATTAAATGCATCTACGTTAGTCCATACTGATTCCTTACATTTTTGATTAAATTTTTCAATACCATACTTTTCTATATCTTTTTTGCCATCGAAGTGTAGTTCTTTTTCTACTTGTACTTCTACTGGTAAACCATGAGTATCCCAACCTATTTTTCTAATTACTTTGTTACCTTTCATAGTTTGATACTTACAGAACGTATCTTTAAGAAATTTGGCAATCATGTGATGAAGCCCTGGATTACCATTAGCAGTTGCTGGTCCATCATAGAAAACATAATTTGAATTTTTACTTCTATTTTCTATTGATTTGTTTAAGATATCATCTTTCTTCCAAAAATTAATAAGTTCTGCATCATTTTCTTCTACTGATTTGTTTCTTAAACTTTCAAAATCTTTCATACTTTTTCCCTCCTATAAAAAAAGAATGGTTACCAAGGAGTCTACAAGTAGACGGTACCATCCCTCTTATTATCTTAATTATTTTAACGCAATATTTGCGTACCTATCTTATCCATAGGTAACATCAGAAGTGATTTATATATAACTTCATTTCCTAGTTTCCACCAACCACTAGTTCTCTATAAAATCCATTATATAACGTCTTCCTCATTTGTTTTGAATGAGTTAATTATAACACTAGCATTTATGTTTGTAAATAGTTAACTTAATTCTGCATTGTATTTTTATGCGTGTTAAGAGCGCTTGATCTTATAATTACATAAACACTATTATTTCGCAGTTATAAGAAAAATTGACTTTTTGTATCATTTGTGATATAATTTATACATATATATGGGGGAATGAATATGAATAATGATTTAGTTAGAGTATTAAGAAAGAAAATGCATTTATATGCAAATAATGTAAATGGTCTTATTAAAAAACATACTGAAATGAAAGCTAATGATGCTGAAGTAAGTGAACTTAATAGTGTTGCGTTAAAAGCACATAGTTTTAATATTAAATATAGTGAAGTTAAAGAAGATTATGATAAATATGTTTCTATGTATGAAAAATGCTCTAGTTTATCAAAAACCGGTGGAAAAAAATACAATGAAGTGCATCAAGAATTTTTACACTTCGAATCAGATTTATTATCTAAATATAATGTAAAAGCAAAAACTAATGTAAAAAGTCGTAGTACTGTTAAAAAAGAAGAAATTAAAGAAGAAAGCTATGATTCTTATGAAATTAAAAAAGGAAGTAAATTGTTAGCTGGTGCTTTAATTTTAGCCTCATCTTTAGGTTTTGGATATGGACTTAGTGCTTGCACAAGTAATAATGAACCATCAATAATAATTAATGATGACGATATATCAAAATCTGAACCCGTTCCTGATGACACTAAAAAAAAAGAAATGGAACACCAATTAAAAGAACCTGATGATGATACAATAATTGAGCCAAATGGCGAGGAAATGGAACATCAAATAAAAGAACCTGATGATGACACAATAAATGAACCAAAGAATAAAGAAAACAATATTCCTACTCAAAACCCTATTGATCTTCCTAATGAGAGTGAAACTATAAATACTAATGATTTTGCTTATTTAAAAGAAGATGCTTCTCTTTATGATAAAAAAACTGATGATAAACAAGAATTAGGAAAGATAGATAAATATCAAAAAGTACTTAGAATTAGTACTGATGGTAATTATGATTATGTACAAACAGAAGATTTACAATATGGATTTATTGAATCTAATAAACTAGAAGTATTGCCTGATATGTATGTTGAAGTTGATATTAGTGATCAAACTGTTAAATTATATAAAGATAAAGGTGTTATATTAACTACATTATGTGTTACAGGTAAAGATAGCACTCCTACTCGTATTGGATATTTCCCTATTAAATATAAAACTTATGACACTTATTTAAAAGGTCCAGGATACAATAGTCACGTATATTATTGGATGCCTTTTGATGGTGGAATTGGATTACATGATGCTGCATGGAGAAGCGAGTTTGGTGGAGATATACATTACAATAGTGGTAGTCATGGTTGCGTTAATATGCCTCATGATGCTGCTAAAACAATATATGACAATGTAAGCGCCGGAACTAAGGTGTTAGTTCATAATTAATAAAAAAGATATTCTTTAAAGAATATCTTTTATTTTAAAATATTAAGTATTTTGTTATTAATGGTGTTATTATATTTGAAAAATATAATGTTATTATTGCTCCTATAAGTAGAAATGGTCCAAATGGAATAATGCCATCCTTATTTTTCTTACTAATTATAAATGAGAAAATAAGACCAACTACTGAGCCTATAAATAATGCCACAAAACTGTTTATCGCTCCTAGTGCTAATGCAATTATTGCCATTAATTTAATGTCTCCATCTCCAAGAGATTCTTTTTTGAACATATAGTTTCCAAGCAATTTAAGACCGTACATTATAGCAAATAGTAAGGCTGAGGCAATAATATGTTTAAATACTTCACTCATTTCTAAACATACACATAAAGTTATAATAATAGAAATTCCAGATATTATTAATACCCTATCTGATATGTAATAGTATAGAAAATCACTAATTATTGTTACCATTAATGCACAAGTTAATATCGTTGCTATCCAAAAATTAAATGTAAAATCATACATTAGATAATTACATAAGAATAATAATGCACTTACCATTTCTACGAATGGATAAATAAAGTTAATTGGTTTTTTACAATAAGCGCATCTTCCTTTTAAGAATATATATGATAATATTGGAATATTCATATACCATTTTAATGTTTTGCCACAATCATTACAAAAGCTTCTAGGTGAGGTAGCTTTTACTTTATTTGGAATTCTATATCCCATACATCCTAAAAAGCTACCCATAACAGCACCTAGCACTGTCATTAAAATCATTATTTCTATTTGCATAATTTATCCCCCTAACTTAAAGTTGAATACATACCAAACATTGGTACTACTATTGCTACTAATATGAAGCCAACTATTACTGCTAAGAATATAATCATAATTGGTTCTATAAATGTTTTAATCATATTTACTGAGTTTCTTTGCATTTTTTGATAATAGTCACCTACTTTATCAAGCATTGTTGCAAGTTCACCTGTAGATTCACCTGTAAGTATCATATAGTATGCTACTTGAGGTACTGCCCAGTTATCTTTGAATGTTTCACTCATTTTTTCACCTTTTAATAGGTTGTTTATTGTTCTATACATTATACTTTTATAAATTTCATTTGAAGTTATTTTTCCTAAAATATCAATACTATCTGTAAGAAGTACATTGTTTTTATTTAGTGTTGCAAATGTACGAGCAAATAATGCAATTTCTTTATATATTATTAAATTTCCTACTATTGGTAATTTCATAAATATGTGTTGCATCATTGCTCTAAATGCTTTAACTTTCTTATATAGATATGTATAAATTACTACAATTGCAAGTATTACCTCAATTATTTTCATGTATTCATTTTGCAAGAATGCTGATATATTAAGTGTAATTATTGTTACTTGGTTAAGTTCTGCATTCATTGATTCATATACATCTACAAATTGTGGAACTATATATGTAAGCATGAATATAACTATTACAATTGCGAAAACAAGTACTATACATGGATATGCAAGAGCACTAACAACTGCTCTTTTTGTATCTTCAACTTCTTGGTAATATGCACTCATTTCATCGAGTGTACCTTCTATATTACCAATCATTTCTGCACTTTTAATCATATTTATTAATAACGCAGGGAATACATTTCCTTGTTTATTTAATGCTTCTGAGAATGTTTCACCCATTGTTAGTTCATAAATAACTGCATCATAAACAGATTTATATCTTTTTCTTTTATCTTGTTCTGCTAAGACTTTAACTGCGTCAGTAAGTGGAATACCTGCTTTTATATAAGTAGATAATTGGGCTAACCAGAATATTAAGTCTTTGGTTTTCATTTTTTTCTTTAAACTAGATGATTCAGTATGGAAGAAATTGATTGCCCAGTTTGTTTCAATTTCATAAACAGTCATTCCTTCATCTATTAAATATGAATAAACATCTAATTTAGAAAGAGCTGCGAAATAACCCTTTACTAATTTTCCATCTTTATTTTTTGCTAAATATCTATATGTTTGTTTTACTTCTGATCTAACAGCATCATCGCCATTAGGATTTACTGTCATTATAATAAGACTTGCTTCTTTTCTTTCACGAGCAGCTTTAACAAATGATAAGTTATCATATTTATCTTTAATATATTCTTGAACTTTTTGACTAAATGTTTTGGTTTCTTCTGCCTTTTCTTTTTTAGCTATATCTTTTAGTATCTCTATTCTTCTTTTTATACGTGTATAAGCATCGTATACAACCTTACTACATTTATCGTATACAAATAATGGAAAATCATAAAATATAATTGAGAAAGTGTACCTTACACCCTCATAAAGTGCTGTAGATAATGCAAATATTTCTAGCCATATTCTCTTAAAGAAATATTCCCATATACATTCTACTATATTTATTATACCCCATATTAAGTAACTAAAGAATGACACAATAAAAGATATTATCATATCAAATGTACCAAATATACCTACTCCTACGCTTCTAATAAGTGTTATTAATTCAGTTACTATTATTTTAGGTAAAATTATTATATTAAAAGATGACTTTTTATTTGTTTTAGATTTAGTTTGTTTAACGGTTTTTTTATTTTTAATTGTACCTTTTTTAGCCATACTAATCTTTCCTTCTTACTCTACTATACATTGATTATAACATATAATTTTTTAAATAAAAACATCTTTTATAACTTTTTTTAATTAATTTAATATAATATTATAGGTGATCGTATGAATACTGAACTTTTATCTATTTTTAAGAAAATCAATATATCAAGTATAGCTAGTACTGCTAATAAAACATTAGGCGTTATTAAGAAGTCTATTCCAGTATACAAAGAAGTCAAGCCATATTTACTTAGAGAAAAGAGTATTTTTAAAAAAAGCGAAGATCCTTTATTAGATGAAATAAAAGAAAGCAAAGTACCACATGAAGATAGAAGTTCTTCATACAATGATACTCTTACTTTCTTTCAATAATTATTCTCTTTCGTCTGTACTAAGTATTGTCAAGAATGCTTCTTGAGGTATTGATACACTACCTACTTGTTTCATTCTTTTTTTACCTTCTTTTTGTTTTTCAAGAAGTTTTCTTTTTCTTGATACGTCTCCACCATAACATTTAGCAAGTACATTCTTTTTCATAGCTGATATATCTTCACGGGCTATTACTTTTGATCCTATACATGCTTGTATTGGTACTTGGAACATTTGTCTTGGTATTATCTTTTTTAGGTTTTCACATATTATTTTTCCACGTTTATATGCGAAATCTTTATGAACTATTAGACTTAATGCATCAATTATATCTCCATTTAGTAGTATATCCATTTTAACTAATTTGCTTTCTCTATTGCCTATAAATTCATAGTCAAATGATGCATAGCCTTTAGTATAGCTTTTTAGTTTATCAAAAAAATCATATACTATTTCTGATAGAGGAAGTTCATATGTTATATTTACTCTTGTTTCATCTAAATATGACATGTTTTTATAGATTCCTCTTTTATCTTGGCATAGTTCCATTATTGGACCTACATATTCACTTGGTACGTAGATGTTTGCTCTTACAAATGGTTCTAATACTTTTGATATTTTTGATGGATCTGGCATTTTAGATGGGGAATCTATAGATATGCTGCTTCCATCGTTTAGAACAACTTCGTAGATAACTGATGGGCTTGTTGCAATTATATCTATTCCAAATTCTCTTTCTATTCTTTCTTGTATGATTTCCATATGAAGAAGTCCTAGAAAACCACATCTAAATCCAAAACCTAATGCTATTGATGTTTCCGGTTCAAATGTAAGGGATGCATCACTTAGTTTAAGTTTTAATAATGCTTCTTTTAAATCAGGATACTTTGATGATTCAATTGGATATATTCCTGAGAATACCATTGGTTTCATTGGTTTATAACCAGGTAGTGCTTCTACTGTTTCTCCATCTAGACATATTGTATCTCCTACTTCTACTTCAGTAATACTTTTAATAGATGCACTCAAGAAGCCTACTTCACCAGCACTTAAACTATTCTTTTTAATTTCGTGTGGAGTGTGTTTACCTAGTTCTAATACTTCATAAGTTGCATTTGAATTTATAAATCTTATTTTATCTCCAACTTTTACAGTACCATCCATTATTCTAATGAGAATAACTACTCCTTTATATGGATCAAAGTAGCTATCAAATATTAATGCTCTTAGTTTATTACTATCGCTTTTTGGACTTGGTACCCTTTCTATTACTGCATCTAGAAGTTTATCTACTCCTTCACCAGTTTTACCTGAACAACAAATTATTTCATCTCTATCAAATCCTATTGTTTTAACGAGTTCATCTTTTACTTTTTCAGGATTTGCATTTGGTAAATCTATTTTATTAATAACTGGTATTATTTTTAAATCTGCTTCTAAAGCTAGGTAAAGATTAGCAAGTGTTTGAGCTTCTATACCTTGAGTTGCATCTACTACTAGAATTGCCCCTTCACAAGCAGCTAAACTTCTACTTACTTCATAACTAAAGTCTACATGTCCTGGGGTATCTATTAAATGAAGAGTATAACCTTTATATTTAAGTTCTACTGCATTTAATTTAATAGTTATTCCTCTTTCTCTTTCAAGATCCATAGAATCTAGTATTTGATCTTTCTTTTCTCTTTCTGTTACTGCATGACAAATATCGAGTATTCTATCGGCAAGAGTACTCTTTCCATGATCTATATGAGCTATTATACAAAAATTTTTTATTTTATCTCTTTCCATAAGAAATATTTTAACAAAATAAGAGTAAAATTACAATTATATATTAAAATAAAAGAAGACATTCTATTTTTAACATAGATATTTTATATTAGATTTATAAAAACATCTTATATAATTTTTAGTTATAATAAAAAATAGTCAAATAATGACTATTTTATACTTACAAATTAATTTAGATTATTTATCTTTTTTAAAGTTTAAAACCATTGGTGTTGGTTCACTTTCAGGATTGAATGCTTTTATTTTTCTATTATGTTTAAGTTTTCTAAGAGCTTTTGCTTCAATTTGTCTTACTCTTTCACGAGTAACGCCTAAGTTTTGTCCTACTTCTTCTAATGTATAAATTTTACCACCATCAAATCCGTGTCTTAGTGCTATTACATATGCTTCACGTTTTGTTAACACTCCACTTTTGAAAACGGCGTCTCTAAATTCATTATAGAATATTCTATCTGTATAATCAGAATCTCTTGTTTCTGGGTCTTCAATCATTTCACCTACTTCAGTTTCACCTGATGTATCTCCGGATGACTTTACAGGAGCTGATAAAGATATAGTTGGATTTGCTAACATTCTTTGAGCTTGTTCTACTTTTTCTTTAGATATACCAGTTATATCAGATATTGTTTCAGCACTTGGAGTAACTCCATGTTCTTGCTCATATCTAGCCATTGCTCTTTTAACTTTTTGCGATACCTCATATTGATGAACAGGTATTCTTATTGTACTTCCTTTATCTGCTAATGAACGAGTTATAGCTTGACGAATCCACCAAGTTGCATAAGTACTAAATTTATTTCCTTTTGTATAATCAAATTTTCTAACTGCTGTTAAAAGCCCTAAATTTCCTTCTTGAATTAAATCTAAAATTGAAATATTGTTTCTTTGATAACGTTTAGCAATAGACACTACTAAACGAAGGTTATGTTCTGCTAATTCATTTACTGCTTCTTCATCACCTTCCATTACTCTTTTACCTAGTGCCATTTCTTCTTCATAAGATAAAAGTGGAATATCTAATTCTCTTAAATATGCTTTAACGTCATCTACGTATGCTAAAGTATCATAACTAAAATCAAGTTCTCTTTCTTCACTTTCACCTGGTTTTTCTTCATCTTAGCTTCCTTCTTTTATTTCAATACCTGTTGACATAGAATATGACGTTAACATAGCTTCAATAGTACGGTTGTTTACTATATCCATAATATCATCAATGTCAATTATACCATCTAACATATTCTTTAAAGATTCTGAGTTATTTACTAAATCATCAGTATCATCAACTGTTAACACTATTCTTTTAGTTTGAAGAAATTTTGCAAGACTTCTACAATTTTTTAATTGATTATTTTTTCCTTCTATAAAATTTGAATTGGCAAATTCTTGTATCATTTTAATTTTTTCTTCTTTTGTTGCCATATTTTCACCCCTTTAAAAGCGTTTTATATTATATCACATTGTTGATTTATATGCAACTTTTTTTAGAACTTAAGCATTAAAAAAGAAGCCTAAAACTTCTATTTTGCATTGTTTTTATATCTTTTAATTGAGTCTTCTATAACTTTTAAAGCTTCTTCCTTATTGTAATATTTTCCCACTTGAACTTTAATCTCTTGTAATGTTTTATAATTTTCAAAGAAGTTTTTGATTTCTTCTAACATAAATTCAGATAGATCTTTTAATTCGTTGATTTCATTATATCTAGGATCTACATCTACTACAGAAATAATCTTATAATCTTCTGCGCCATTATCAATGAGTTTTAAGCAACCTACTACTCTAGCTGGAATTACACATCCTGGATAGCTAGGTTCTGTGCCAATAACAAGTATATCTAATGGATCTCCATCTTTAGCAAGTGTATTATCAATAAAACCATATTCTGCTGGATAAGCCATTGCTGAATATAAAACTCTATCTAATTTAATCTTTCCATTCTTGATTTCAAACTTATTTCTACTTCTATAAGGAATTTCTATTATAGCTTCTACTACGTTATTCATTTATTCACCATCCTAAAAGAAGTATAACATAAGACAACAAAAAAAGCCAACATTAGTTGACTACTTTGTTTCTTCTTTAGTAACTTTGATAGCTTCTTTACCTTTGTAATAACCACATTTTGTGCAAGCTCTATGAGGAGCAACTACAGCACCACAATTAGTACAAGTAGTAACTGTTGGAGCAGTTTTCTTTAAATGTGTTCTTCTTTGTCTTTTAGCAGTTTTACTAATTCTTCTAAATGGTAAAGCACCAAATAAAGTAATGTCTAATCTCATTTTTATTCCTCCTTTTATATCAGGTCGTAAAAATATATCTTTTTCACTTCGCTAAAGTATTTTCTCATAAAAAGATGAAAATATCAAGAGAATTTTAATATTTTATTATAAAATTTGTATAATTATTAGTATTTTGTTATAATTTTCGTGAGGGGGATACTCTATGAAACTATTAGTTAGTGATTATGATGGTACTTTTAATGAAGATAATAGACTATCTAAAATTAATAAAAATATAAATGCAGTTAAAAGATTTATGGAAAATGGTAATATATTTGCTTTTGCAACCGGTAGAAATTATGAGTCAATTAAGAAAGAAATTACAAAGTATCATATACCATATAACTATCTAATATGTAGTAATGGTAGTACTGTGTTTGATCATAAAGATAATATATTATTTCAAAATACTTTATTAATAGATGCAGTTAGAAAAACACTTAAATATCTTGATCATTTTGGATTTATCAAAAGTGTAGAGCTTCATGATGCTTATGGTAGAGTTACAAACGACTTTAATAATGTATGTGAAATAATTTGTACTTTGAAATTCAAAAATGCTTTAGATGCAAGAATGGTAAGAGAAGAAATTGCTTTTTTAGATAGTTTTTCTTTTATGAATGTAATTATATTTAAAGAAGAACTTGATAAGAAAGATGGAATATATGTAGTAAGTGGTATAGAAGGAATTAATAAAGATGATATTTATACTATAGGAGATGCTTCTAATGATAAAGGAATGCTTGAAGAGTTTAATGGATTTAAGATGCCCTACTCATACCCTGAAATAATGTTTAGTGATGCTAGAATGGTTAGATCTGTTAAAAACTTAGTTAGAAAGATAGAAAGGAATAGTCATGAATAAAGTAATTGGTATAGTTGCTGAATATAATCCGTTTCATAATGGACACAAGTATCAAATAGATAAAATAAGAGAAAAGTATAAAGATGCTACTATTGTTGTAGTAAGTTCATCATCTTTTACTCAAAGAGGAGATGCTTCAATATTAAATAAATTTGATAAAACAGAAGTTGCTCTTAATAACGGAGTTAATTTAGTAGTAGAACTTCCTTATGTTTATAGTACTCAAAGTAGTGATATATTTGCTAGTGCTGCTATAAAGATACTTAACTATTTAAAAGTAGATACTATATGTTTTGGAACGGAAAGAGATAGTATTGGTGATATTAAAAAATGTGCTATTACACAGTTAAATGATCCAAAGTATGATGAAATAGTACGCGAGGAACTAGATTCAGGTGTTAACTACCCTACTGCTTTAAATAAAGCATTAAAGAAACTTATAGATATTGAAATAACTGAGCCTAATGATTTACTTGCTTTAAGTTATATAAAAGAGATTATAAAGAATGAATATAATATAGAAATATTTAATATAAAAAGAACTAATGATTTTCATGATATAGAATCTAATGAAGAAATAATTTCTGCGTCTAATGTTAGAAATAAAATAATAAATAATATTGATATTAAAGATTATGTACCAAATGATGTGTATTTGAAACTTAAAGATATTAAACTTAATGATAAATATTTTGAATTTTTAAAATATAAAATAAATTCAGAAAGTGATTTAGAAAAATATTTAGATGTAGATGAAGGGCTAAATACTAGAATTAGAGATGCAATAGATAAATCTAATGATCTTGAAGAATTGATTCAAAATATCAAAACTAAGAGATATACTTATAATAAAATATCTAGAATGTTACTACATATATTAACTAGTTTTACAAAAGAAGAAGCATCAAATATAGATATAGATTATATTAGAGTATTAGGATTCACTACCAAAGGGCAAGAATACCTAAGTAAAATAAAAAAGAATATAACTATTCCTATAATAACAGGATATAAAAAAAATATATCTAAAGTATTAGATATAGAATATAGAGTTACTAAGATATATTCATTATTTACATCAAATAATCTTATTAAAAAAGAGTACCAAATAAAACCAATAATTAAAGAAAATAATGATTAAATATATCTTTAATTTTACAACTAAATAGAGAATTAATAATCTCTATTTTTTCATTATTATCTTTAGTAAATAATAGACTTGATAATAAACATAATTTATCTCTATTACCACTTTTATATTTATCATATTCTTTCTTAACATTAATATATCTAGAGTTTTCATCACTACCAATATCATTTAAAGTAAATATATAAGCCTTAAATCTATTACTATTCTTATTATCATAAATATTAAGGATAATATTATCATCTACAATTTTATATTGAATATAGACATATTCTTTCCTTTTTAAATCAAAATCATATCCAAATATATCATTAACAAAATCATTAAGTAAATCATCATTAGTAATATCAATAAGTGCTAATCTAAACATTTCATCATTCATAACTTTCACCAAACATAAGGTAACATATATATAATAGTAAAGTCAATAAAAAAAGAAAAATGTAACCAAATAGGTTACAAATTAAATGTAAAATTATTGTAAATAAGTTATTTCTGACAATTAGGACAATAATAAGTACCTCTTCCACCTACTCTAATTTTTTCTATTTTAGTATTACACTCTGGACAAGTATCTTTATCTTTTCCATGTACTAAAAGTTCTTTTTGAAATAGTCCGTGTACTCCATCTACAGAACTATAAGTCCTAATAGTAGTTCCTCCCATTTTAATAGCTTCTTCAAGAACACTTCTCGTATACTTAATTATGTTATCAGCAGCTTCTTCAGTAATCAAATTACATTTTTTTAATGGATTAATCTTACATAAGAATAATATCTCATCAGCATATATATTTCCAATACCAACTATTATACTTTGATCTAAGAGTACAGTTTTAATAGGTAGTCTTTTATTTTTAAACTTATCAAGTAAATACTTACTTGTAAGTTTATTATCCCAAGGTTCAAGACCAAGTTCTACTAAAGGTCCTATTTTATCAATATCTTCTTTTTTAATAAGATACATTTTACCAAACTTCCTAGTATCCCTATATCTGAGTTCAGTATTATCGTCTAGTTCAAATATAACATGCTCATGCTTATCTATATTATCACCACTCTTTTTAAAGAAATATTTACCTTCCATTCTAAGATGAGAAAGTAGAAAATAATCATCTAAATCAAACATTAAAAATTTTCCTCTCCTTTTAACATCACGAATAGTTTGATTAGCAATTTCTTTAATAAATTCATCTTTACTAGGATAAGCAATAATATTATCCCATAAAACTCTAGCTCTAATTATTTTTTTATTACTTAATCTTAATTTTAAAGATTCTTTAACTGTTTCTACTTCAGGTAATTCTGGCATAATTCTTTATCACCTCTTTTGCTAAATTATTTCCCAAATTATTTCCCGGGAAATAATTTTACTTATTTTGCTTCATACCAATTATTTCCCAACTCAATATCTACATCTAATGGTACTTTAAGTTCAAATACCTTAG
>OIZT01000217.1_pt1 | contig 39551 bp, 41 predicted proteins | sample 1588611 | NCBI WGS metagenome assembly OIZT01 (sample SAMN03283278) | human gut metagenome | biome: human-associated habitat; material: feces | host: Homo sapiens | place: Peru | collected 2012
CTGTGTCTTGTCCTGCAAAATAATATACATCAGTTCCATTTTCGGTTGCTTTATAAAGAGTATTTGCTGTGTTAGTTGTAAATGGTGTACTAAAATCAGTTCTTGTACCTATTGTTGGATTATCTGCTAATAATTTTTTGCTAAGTGTTGGTTTTGTTTCTACAGATGCAGGACATACTGTTCCTTGCATTCCTGATACATAAAGGTGTGCTGTTAATGAACCACCTAGTAAAGGCATTTGATCTTCTACTTCGTCGTAGCTAAGCCACACTTTAAGTTCATATTCTACTCCAGATGTATCACTATCACTTAGGTATTGATTTTTAAGTAGTATAGTTGATTTACCTTCACTATAAGCAGCCGTGCTTAAGTTTTTTGATATTACTTCTCCTGATTTTTTGTCTGTTAGTTCATATTTTAAGTATTTACTATTTTTTATGTTGTCAGTTATTTGGTCAATTACTAAATATAGGTTATAGCATATATCTAGGTTAGAATCAGAAGTTCTTTTTATTGTGAATGTTTTTGTAATAGCTTTTTCATTTTTGTCTTCATCTAATATAGGTGCTGCATTTTCTATTGTTATTTGATTTGTGTCTATTAATAGATCTACTTTACCTACTTTAACTGAAAAAGGGTTAGTGTTATTTATTATTTTTGTTTTAAAATATGCGTATGAACTAGCAAATATTATTAATACTAGACACATTACACTTATACCCATTATTAATTTATAATTTTTATCTTTAAATTCTTTCATTGGCCTTTACTCTCCTAGGATAATTTTATAACAAAAAAAAAGAATTTTCAAGTAAAATTCTATAATTCTTCTAAAGATAATTCTTCGTGACTGCTTGCATTAACGTTAAGGTCACTAAACATACCTTTTTTGTATAGTACATAAGCTGCTGCCCCTATCATTGTGGCATTGTCTGTACAGTACTTTTTGTCTGGTATAAATATTTTTATGTTATTTTCTTTGCACATATTAATTAGAGATTCTCTTATGTATGAGTTAGATGCTACGCCACCCGCAATTGTGAAGTTTTTTACGTTGTATTTTTTTATTGCTGCTAAGCTTTTTTCTACTAATGAATTTGCTACACAAGTTTGAAATGAGCAAGCAATGTCTGATTTGTTTATTTCTTCTTTTCTTTGTTTCATATTGTGTACTAGGTTATTTACGTGACTTTTGATACCACTAAAGCTAAAGTTATATGAACCATCATCTAGTATTTTAGGCATATGAATAGTACATTTTCCTTCTTTTGCAAGTTTTTCTACATTTGGTCCACCTGGATAAGGCATATCAAGAATCCTTGCTACTTTGTCAAAGCATTCTCCTACTGCATCATCAAGTGTTCTTCCTATGTATTTAAAAGTTCCTTCATTTTCCATATAGATTAAGTCAGTATGTCCTCCACTTATTACTAAGGATATTAATGGATATTCTAAGTCTTGTCCGATATTGTTTGCTAGAATGTGTCCCATCATATGATTTACTTTTATAAATGGTTTATTATAAACTAAGCTTAATGTTTTAGCAGCTTCTACACCTACTAATAAGCTTCCAAGTAATCCTGGACTATATGTTACAGCAATTGCATCCATATCTTCCATTTTCATACCAGATTTTTTTATTGTTTCATCAATTACTAGTGTTATATTTTCTAAGTGAAGTCTACTTGCTACTTCTGGTACTACTCCACCATATAGTTTGTGTGTATCTATTTGAGTATTTATTGTTGTAGCAATATCAACTTTACCATTTTTTACTATACTTGCACTTGTTTCATCACAAGAACTTTCTATTGCAAATATGTATGTATCTTTCATTAGTTATTTACCTCCATTATGTAAGCATCATCATCTTTGTAGTAATTTTTTCTTGTATGTATTATTCTAAAGTTATATTTTTTATATAGATTTATTGCCGGAGTATTTTTTGTTCTTACTTCTAGCATAAATTTTACATTTTTGTAATTATTTAGTAAGTATTCAAATATTTTACTTGCTATTTTGTTTTGTCTATATTCTTCTAATACTAGTACATCTATTATATTTATTATTTCTTTTGTGTCTTCTATTACTATGTAGCCTTTTTCTATTTCATCTTCTATGTAAGATATTTTATATTTAAAGTTTTCTAGAGGAGTTATTTGCACTTGTCTACCTCGATTTGTTTTACATAGTTTGCTCTTACTAAGTGTGCATTAGTGCTAGGCTTTTCTAGTGCTTTTTTTATTACTTCTGGTACGTTTAATTTTTCTTCTACTTTTGTGTAGTCACTGTAATTAGATAAATCTAAGACGTACTCTTCTTTTATGTCATCTGCCATTATATAGTATCCTTTGTTGTCTTCAATTACTGATAGTTTTTTAGAGCTTACTGGACTACTTACTAAATATGCTTCTAGTGAGCTTATTAAATGTATAGGTATGTTTAGTGTGTATGCTAGAGTTTTTGCTACACTAAGTCCAATTCTTAGTCCTGTGAAACTACCAGGTCCATTTATGCATACTATATTTTTTATGTCTTTGAGTGTTAAGTTATTTTCTTCAAGTATTTCTTTTATCATTGGTACAAAGTATACAGCATGACTGTAATGGCTTTCTTTTTCTTTTATGTATAGGTTTTCATTATTGTATAATGCTACTGTTATTAACTCTCCGTGAGTATCTAAAAATAATGTGTACATAGTATTCCTTCTTTCGGTAATATTTTACCACTTTTATATGAAAAAAGCCATATTATCCGAAAAGTACCTTAGAATAGGCGTTTGGAGAGATTTTTACACGTTTTCGACACGACTTTTTGCGCAAAGTTACACATTTTTGACACCACTTTATAAGCAAAGTTACACATTTTCGACACCACTTTTTATTTTGCCAAGAAAAAAAGAGCTTATAAAACTCTTTCGCATAGGTCAACATATTCATCTCCGTGTGGAGTTATGTAGAATATTCTTTTATTTTCATCAACTATTTTTATTTTTATGTCTAGTCTTTTTTTAGGTAAAATATCACTTATTATGTCTGCCCATTCAATTATGGTTACACCTTTTTTCTTAAAGTATTCTTCTATACCTAAGTCTTCTTTTACTTCATTTAATCTGTAAACATCCATATGATAAAGCTTATAGTTTTCTTCACCATCATATTCTTTTATTATATTAAATGTAGGACTAGTTATGTTGTCACTTATTCCCATAGATTTAGCAAATGCTTTAGTAAAAAGAGTTTTTCCACTTCCTAAATCTCCTTCCAGGCATATTACCATATTTGGAAATTTTTCACTTTCAATGTTTTCTGCTAATTCTATTGTATCTAAATCAGAATTAGATGTTATTTTGTAATTCATTTTTGCTTCACCTATTTTATTGTAACATATGAGTTTTTTAATTCAAGTATTATTTAATAATTTTACAATTTTTTAAATGGGCTTTACAATATAAACTTTTAACCATACAAAGTAGTTATTAACACATAGAATAATTACGAAAGGGGAAAATGTTATGTATTATGATGAGAGAGAAAATAATTTGAATTATAATACTAGTAATAAAGAAGAGTTAGATATTACTAATAGTTATGAAGAAAATTATAATGAGTTTAATAGTAAACTTAATGATACTGATATTAATATAAATAACATTAATATTAATAATTTTAGAAAAGAACATTCTAAAGATTTATATAGTTTAGAGGAAGGTTTAAATAAAGGTAATTCTTTTAAAGATGAGTATATCCCATATAAAAATTATGTTTATAGAGTAGTTGTTAAGGGAGATAAGGATGAACTTTTGTTAAAAGTGCAAGAACTTACTTTTAGGGTTATTGATTTAAATTTATATTTAGATATTATGCCTAGTTCTAGTTTGTATAATGAATTTAGAAGAACTTTAAGAGAACTTAATAATACTAAGGCACTTTATGAGAAGAAGTATGGACCACTATGTTTAACAGATTCTGGAGAGTATGATAAGTATATGTGGAGTAGTAATCCTTGGCCTTGGATGAATGAAGGAGGTAAGTATTAATGTTTAAATATGAGAAAATGCTTGAGTATCCAATTAATATTAAAAGAAAAGATTTAAAGATGGCTAAACTTTTATCGGATCAACTTGGTGGTGCGAATGGCGAACTCGGAGCATCACTTAGATACTTATGTCAAAGATTTACCATGCCTGATGAAAAAGGACGTGCATTATTATCGGATATTGGATGTGAGGAAATCGGGCATTGTGAGATGATTGCAACTATGATACATCAACTTATGAATGGAGCAACTATAGATGAGATAAAGAATGCTGGTTTATCTGATTATTATACTACTCATAAGAAAGGTATTTATCCAAGTGGTGCGAATGGAATGCCATTTACTGCAGCTTATATTGCTTCAAGTGGAGATGCTATAGTTGATCTTGCAGAAGATATGGCTGCTGAAGAGAAAGCAAGAGCTACTTATGAAAACCTTATGGATCTTACTAGTGATCCTGACTTATTAGCACCTCTAAGTTTTTTAAGACAAAGAGAAGTAGTTCATTATAATAGATTTAAAAGTTTACATGATGAATATAAGAAAAAAGGTTTATAACTCCGTTATGGAGTTTTTTTATAAGTCTTTCTTGTATAAGTTTATTGATAGTCTTGCAAATATTAGAGAGTATATAACTAGCACGATAAAGCCTAGTTTTTCTGTTATATTAGTGTTATAAATAGCATTAACATAGAGATAAGAAATGCCACTAAAGTACGTGTAATCTATATATGGAATGAAAGTATATTTGATGAAAGATAAATTGTGGATAAGGCAAATGTTTAGCACACTTGAAGAGAATATGTATATTAGTATACATATTATTAGACCAAAAGTATTACCTTTAAATAACAGTGAAAGTAAGCTGGTTAAAATCGAAATAAATGTTATTGGAATTAAAAACTTTAATGATAGTAAAAGTGAATAAATGACTAAAGGTACCTTTATAAAACTATGATTTATATATATCATTTTAGTTATTAATAAAGGTGATGATTTTGTTAGCAAGTGTGATAAGATTAATACTAATGTTGAAGAGTATAATAAAAGTGAAATACTTATTATAGTAATTCCTATTATTTTTGATAAATATATTTTTGCTTTGCTGTTACCACTTAAAAATACATATTTTAGAGTTTTATAGTTTAGGTCATAACTGAAATTATTGAAGACTATATAAATTATGAAAAAACCAATTACGTAATATATTGGAGTGGCATTAACTATCAAGTCTCTTACTTTACTTTCTTTCTCAGTGGAATTTATTTCATTTATTAAGTTTTCTTTTTCTTTATATTTTTCATACGAATCAGAATATTTATTATAATTACCTTTTTTATTTATTTCATAATAAGATATTTCATCAAGCTTGTTTTCATATGTTTCTTTTTGAAGGTTATTTTTTATGATTATTAAGGAGAATAGTACTACTATGGGGATTAGAAATATAATTAGTTTAAAACTTTTTTTCTTTGTTTCTTTATATATGTCCGCTTTTATTAATTCTTTCATTTGTCCTCCATCATACTAATTAATATGTCTTCTAATGAGCTTGTTTCGTTTACACTATATACTGGTATGTTTTTTTCAACAAGTTTTCTTACATAAACATTTACTTCATCGTCAGTTAATAATTTTGTTTTAGGTAGTATTTGTGATGCTTCGCTCATATTACCAACCCTAAAAGTCCTTGCTTTTCTGTATTTGGTTATGTCTTGCTCTTTTACTGTTTTATCATTTATAAATAATACATCTGCACTTATTTTTTCTATTTCACTTATTAAGTGACTAGATACAATTATGGTTTTGTTTAAACTTTTAAGTAAGTTTCTAAGGTCAAGTATACCTTTAGGGTCTAATCCATTTGTAGGTTCATCTAATACTAAGATGTCAGGATCTTTGAGTAAACTAATAGCTATACCTAGTCTTTGTTTCATACCTAAGCTATAGTGTTTTACCATTTTAGTATCATTTATATCTAATCCTACTAAGTCTAAAACTACCTTTGTTCTTTCTTCTTTTGCTCCATACAAAAGACTGAAATATCTTAAATTTTCTTTAGCTGACATAAACTCATATAAAGCAACATCATCTACTATACCTCCGACATTTTTAATAGCATTTCTATATTCTTTTCTAACATTGTATCCGTTTATATATACTTCGCCTTTAAAATTAGTAAGTCCTAACATTATTTTTAAAAGTGTACTTTTACCACTTCCATTCGCGCCTACTAATCCATATATTTTTCCTGGTCTTAAAGTTAAATTTACATTATTTAATAATTCTTTTCCATTAATAGTTTTTTCTACATTCAAAAACTCGATCTTTTTATTCACAATATTCACACTCCTATTCACACACAATATAAATTTTCACAATTATTTTCAACACATTTATTATTTAATAAATAACTTAGTACAACCTGATTTACTTCTTTTAGTGCTTTCTTTAATTTAATATCATTGTACTTGTAACCTTCATATATTAGGTTTACTAATTCTATAAGATTTCCTTTTTCATTATTTCTCATTATTTTCTCACTTAGTAACTTTTCATACCAGTTTATAAAGTCTTTTGCTTTTTTCTCGGTTAGTATAGATATGACTCTTATTATACTTGCTACATCTAGCATATCAGTATATTTTTTATTACCATTTGCATTTACTATATTTATTTTAGTTATTTTATTTAATACATTACTACTTTCATATAGTAGTTCTTTTTTTATCTTTTGCCATTTTCCTTTTGGGTTTTCTATTTCTAGTGAAGAGATAACATCTAGTATACTAAAATAGTATTCTTTTTCTATATAGTTAAAGTAACTTCTTATTTTGTTATTCTTAATTATACTTTTTAATTCGTACATTTTTCCTCCTTTCTAAATACACTATAACAGAAGTGAGAGTAAATTGCAAATGGGCTAAATACTAAGTTTTAGTGGCACTTTTTTGTGAATTAAGTACTCTATTTTTTATTAATGCTTTTTAATTTTTAATATTGAAGCATAAAAAAAGTATAATTTTTTTAATTTAAAATTACACCTTCACTATCAATTATGTCTTTAAATTCTTCTTTAAAGTTTATTATTGCTTTTTTTCTAGCATCATCATACACACTTTTACAGTTTTTTACTGCATCATATACGTTTGATATGCTAAGTACATTTTTGTTTTCAAATACTGCATTACTAAATGCGTTCCCAAGTAATGTTAAAGCAATGTCAGGATATCTGTTTCCTATTTCATATATTCTCTTGTATTCATCAGTTAGTTCTACTAGAAACTTAAATATTCTTTCTTTTTGGTAGTCACTGTATGGAATTGTTACTCCGCTTTTCTTTTCTAGTTTAGGATAGGTTCCCATTAGTATTTTAACTGTATCTTCAATTGTAGGCTCTTCAACATCTACTTTTTGAAATCTTCTTAAGAAAGCACGATCTCTTAAAATATAACTTTCATATTCTTCGCTAGTAGTTGCACCTATCATTTTGATTGTACCTCTGTCTAGTCCTGGCTTTAACATATTAGCAAAGTCAACATTTAAGTTACTTGTATTTCTACTTACTAATAAGTGAACTTCATCTATAAATAATATTATATTTTCTCTTTCTTTTAATTCATCTACAAGTATTTGAAGTTTGTTTTCATTAACACCTGATGAATCAACATTACCTAATAAACTAGATATGTTTATTTTAATTAAATCATAATCCTTTAATGCATTAGGTACTTCTCCTTTTTGCATTCTATACCCTATACCTTCAACAATTGCTGTTTTACCAATACCTGCTTTACCTACAAGCATTGCACTTTTTTCTGGTGTTAAAAGTATTAAAAGTGTTTCTTTTATTTCTTTGTCTCTACCAATTGCTGGGTCTGTTATGTATTCTTTTGTTTTTAAATTTTCCCCATATGTTTTGAGTACACTAAATTTATCATTATTATTAAAATCTACAACTTCAACATCTTCGTTCATAGTACCTCACCATAATTATTGTACCAAAAATGTACACAAAATACAAAAGAAAGAGTATAAATTTACAAATTTTTTCACATTTTTTATTTTTTTTAGTATTTTTAATTGACTTTAAACATATTTTGAAGTAGAATTAAATACGTAGCCCGCCCGTTTAGCTCAGTCGGTAGAGCGCACGGCTGTTAACCGTTAGGTCGCAGGTTCGAGTCCTGCAACGGGCGCCATATTTTTAAAGATACGCGTTTATGCGTTTTTTTATTTATCTAAAGGAGACTAAGATGACTATTGAAGAATTTTTAATTAAAGTTAAATCATTAAGAGAAAACAATACTCCAATTATGCTTGCCGATTTTAAAACTTATGTTAATTTATTTAATATTTTATATATAACAGATAAAGAAATAGCATTTACTATATTAGATGATTTAATTAATTTAAAAGTTTTTACTGAAAACAAGTTTGATGATAAAGAGTATTCTGATTTTTTAGATAGATTATACGAACTCAAAAGTAAGAAAAAGAACAACTAGTAGTTAGTTGCTCTTTTTTCTTGGTAAGCTTTACCATGTTTGCATACTGGACAAACTTCAAGTGCTTCTTTACTTCTGTATACATGTCCGCAGTTTCTGCATATCCAAATAGTCTCTTCTTCTGTTTCAAATACTAAATTGTCTTCTACTTTTTTTAGTAATGTTAGATATCTTTCTTCGTGATGTTTTTCTATGTCTCCTACCATTCTAAATAGTTCTGCTATGTCGTCAAAGCCTTCTTCTTTTGCAGTTTCACTAAAACTTTTATACATATCAGTCCATTCATAGTTTTCACCTTCAGCTGCGTCTTTTAGATTATTCATTGTAGTTGGAACTTTTCCTCCGTGTAAAAGTTTAAACCATAATTTAGCGTGTTCTTTTTCGTTACCAGCTGTTTCTTCAAAAATAGCAGCAATTTGTTCATAACCATCTTTCTTTGCTTGACTAGCATAATATGTATATTTATTTCTTGCCTGACTTTCCCCTGCAAACGCAGTCATCAAATTCTTTTCTGTTTGACTTCCTTTTAATTCCATAATTTTTTACCTCCGTTTTAATTCTACCAAATTTTAAAATAAAAGTCGATATTATTTAATTAAAAGAATAGAATTAATAAGAAAGTGGTGAAGTTATGGAAGACTTATTTGAGTTAAATCCTAAAGTTTCTACTGCAATTTGTGTTCTTATAGGTTATTTGCTTATAGATGACTTTACCGCTAATGAACAGAATGTTATTGGTAACTGGTTAATGCTTATTAGTCAGCTTATTATTACTAATTCAGCTAGCCAAGGACTTGTTGAAAGAAGAGTTCAAGGTACAGTTATGAATATTAATTCTAAGGAAGTCAAGAATCTTTATAACCCTTTTGAATATAATATAGAGTATTTAAGGAAAGTATTAAGTGAAGTTTATCCTGAAGAGATGAAAGCTGTTTTTAAATCTCTTAGAAATGAAATAAATAAGATGGAAGATAAATATGGTGGACTTTTTAATTAAAGTTCACCATATTCTTTTTTAGCTTCATCGTAAGCTTTTGTAATTTTATTTTCTTCTGCTGTTTCTAGACTGTACCATCCATTTACAAACATAGTATCAAATATGTCTCTAGCAAGTCCTTTACTTTCTTTAAATAGTGTGAATACTTTTTTATAAAGAACTTTGTTGCTCATTTCATTTAATGCTATGCTATAATTATTACTCATATTTTTTTCGTATTCTAATATATCATTTAATATATCTTTATCATTCATTTCTTTTCCTTTAGAAACTTCTTTTTTCTTATTTTCTATTTTTGCCATAGGTCCTCCTTATTTAAGTATGTCCATTAAATCTTCAAACTGTGCTTTATGAACTTTACTTACTCTTTCAAGTAATTTTTTTACACTTTCATCAGTGCACATTTCTGCATACATATTTGTTTTTTTAATTAATGTGAAATTCCACTTAAGCATATCCTTTATATAAGATAAGTCTTTAGTAGATATTATATTTGGTACTTCATTCATAATAATTCCTCCTAGGTATATTATTAACATTATAAATATATTTTTACTTCCAATATATACCATTTAGATAAAGGATATTTTTTTAATTAATGTACATAATTTTAATGTACTACAAAAAGTTTGAAAAAATTAGCACTCAGTGTTGACAAGTGCTAATGATAGTAGTATAATCATAATCGTAAGGAGATGATATTATGAGTTTATTACCAGGAAGATTTTATTTAGATGATATCTTTAATGATTTCGATACTGATAAAAAATTAATGAATATGAATTGTGATATTTATGAGAAAGAAGGTAAGTACAACATCGTAATGGATATTCCAGGATTTGACAAGAAAGATGTTAAAATCGAAGTTGAAGATGGATACCTTACTGTAAGTGCATATAAGAGCAAAGAAAACGATGATAAGGATAAACATTACATTAAGAGAGAAAGATATTATGGTTCATTTAAGAGAGAATTTTATATTGGTGATGTAGATCATAAAGATATCAAAGCTGAATTTAAAGATGGAACTTTAAGAGTAATTGTTCCTGAAACACCTAAAAAAGATAATAAAAAACTTATTAATATAGACTAAAAAAAAATTAAGTTTTGCAAAAAAGATTGCAAAACTTTTTTAATCTAAACTTTCCATAAGTAGGAAATCTTTTAATTTTATATGCTCAACTACACTTGTAGAATAATCTAGTTCATCGTTTGTTATAATAATTTTCTTTGAACTATTATCTATTTTTTCAAAAGCTTTAAATTCTCTTTCATATGTTTTATCATTTTCTAAACTATATGCTACTTGTATATAATATTTTTTACCATCTTTGTGTGCTAAAAAGTCTATTTCATTAACATTGTCATTATAAACGTTTACATTATATCCCATATATATAAGTTCATTATATACAACATTTTCTAAATTGTGAGTTAAATCATATCTGCCATCAACTACTCTTAAAGAATTGAATGCTACATCTTCATCATACACTTTAAAATAGTATTTAAGTGTTTCTTTTTTCTTAGTTGAATATGGTTTTATTTTTTCTATTATGTATGCTTTTTCCAAATATTCTATGTATTTAATTATTGTGTTAACTGAGCAGGATTCGTGTGTATGTTTAATATAGTCGTGAATTGATTTTGCAGAGATGATTCTACTATTAGACGCTAATATAAATTCAACTAAACTTTTGAATAAGTCAGTTTTTTTAATATTAAATCTTGTTATTAAATCATTTATTATTATAGTATCTTCTAAGTCAGATAAATATCTAACTCTTGCTTCTTCACTATTAAATTCAAATCTTTTTGGAAATCCACCCCATACTATATAATCAATTATAGAAGTATTTATATTTAATTCTTTTGAATATTCTAATATTTCTTTATATACAAATGGTTTGATTCTAAATGATACGTAACGTCCACTGAAATCTTTTGTAAATTCTTTAGAAAGTATTTTTGAGTTTGAACCAGTAATGAAAACGGAATTATTATATAATCTCAAAGTTTTGACTGCTTCTTGATAATCGTTTAAAAGTTGAATTTCATCTAAAAATATATAACATTTTCCTTTTTTTCTATTGTTTTCTACATAGTCTAAAAGTCCATCAGAACTTTTAATTAGATTTAATGTTTTTTTATCTTCAAAGTTAAGGTAAATAATATTATTTGTTTTAGCACCTATTTCTTCTTTAACTTGTTCAAGAATAATTGATTTACCGCATCTTCTTATTCCAGTTATAATTTTAATTAAGTCACTATCATAAAATTCTCTAATTTTTTCTATATAATGTTCACGTTTTATCATTTAAATCACCATAATAATTATACTGAAAGATTTTATCAAAGTCAACAAAATCTTTCAGTTGAGTGAAAGATTTTACCAAAAACAGAAAAATCTTTCAGTTAGTTGAAAGATTTACTTTTTGCTTCTAGCTTCTTGTAATCTACTTTTCCTAGATTAGTTCTAGGTAAATCACTTACGAATTCATATTCATAAGGTAAACTATATTTAGCTAAGTATTCACTAGCTAATTTTTTAAGTTCACTTTTTACTTTATCTTTGTTTACATTTTGATCATTTAAAACTACGAATGCTTTTGCAACTTCTGTTTTATATGGATGGGGCATTGATACTACACATACTTCACTTACTAGTGGGTGTTTATTTAAAATACTTTCTATGTGTGAAGGATATATGTTGTATCCACTTGATATTATTATTCTTTTTAGTCTTTGTTCAAAATATACGAAACCATTTTCATCCATTTTACCAACATCGCCTGTGTGAAGCCAAGTTATTCCTTTTTTGTCTTTTATTAGAACTTTTTTAGTTTCTTCTTCATCACTTAGGTATTCTATCATTACATTAGGGCCACTTATACATATTTCTCCAATTTCATTAGGCCTTAACTCTTCTTTTGTGTTTATGTCTACTATTTTGTATAAGCAATCTTGACAAGGAATTCCTATACTTCCTTCTGGTTGAACTTTGTTTGGAAGTAAGCAACTTGCTCCTGCTCCCTCAGTTAGTCCATAACCAGGTCTTACTGTTGCTTTACTATTGTGTTTTTTCATAAAGTTATCAACATTTCTTTTAAGTTCAGGACTTACTGTGTCTCCTCCGGTAATTATACACTTTATAAATGACAAATCCATTTCTTCTAAGCCTTTATCATTTATCATTGTGTTTAATAATGTTGGTACTCCAACTATAAAGTTAGGTTTGTATTGTTTTATAAGTCTACCAAATTTTTTGTAGTTAAATACTGGAATTAATGTACATTTTACTCCGAAAGTTAATGGAGTATGAATACATACATCTAGTCCGAATGCATGGAATATAGGCATTATTGTTAGAACTGAGTCTCCTTTTTCAATAGGTCCTATCATACTACCCGTTTGTAGTGTCGCAGCATTAAAACTATTATTAGATAACACTATTCCTTTCGGTTTACCGGTTGTGCCCCCACTATAAAGTATTACTGCTTTATCAAGTGCTTTACCATTGTGAATATATTTTCCATCATACATATATCCAAAATCAATAAAGCTATTATATGAGAATACCATATCATTATCATAAGGGACTTTTGCTTTTTTTGTTGTTAAGTTGTAGGCAAAGCGAGTTATTTTATTCATCTTTTCTGCTGGAGACATTACTATAACTTTTTCTACTTGAGTGTTTTTTATTACATTCATTACTTTTTCACAAGCAATATCAACAGTAAATATGTATTTACTTTTTGATATAGTTAGGAAATATTCAATTTCTTTTTCCGCACTTAATGGATGAACCATATTACTGATAGCGCCTACCATATTTATTGCATAGAAAAGTATTATTGCTTGAGGCATATTAGGAGAACATATTGTTACAATGTCTTTTTCTTTTACGCCTATACTTTTCAAACTTCTTGCACAAGATGCTATATCTTTCATAAGTTTTTTAAATGTACTTGTCGTTCCATAGTATTCATATGCGAGTAAGTTTGGATTTCTATCTGCACTATCCTTAATCATTTCCCATAACATTTTATCTGGGTAATTTATTGTTTTAGGTACACCTTCATCATAAAAGTTTACCCAAGGTTTGTTAATATTTGAATTTTGTTTTAATTTCAATTTTATCATTTACGTTCCTTTCAAGACTTTCTGGATTATTTAATATTTCTTGCATTAGTTTAACTGATTTAACAAAGTATACACCATCTGCAATCCTCTCATCTATATTTATTCCAAATTCACAAAAATATTTACCATTTTCTTCTTTTATTTCTCCAATTGTTGCTAAAATGCTACTTGTTCCAAAGTCAGTTAGGTTATGATATATTGCTCCACTTTGTATGCTTCCTAAATTACTTACTATGCAAGTGCTGTAGTATAGGTTATCATTTATTAGACTTTTTGGAAGTAAGTCGTGTCTATCCATAAATTTTACTATTTTTACAACTAGACTCATAATAAAATTTGGAAGTTTGCTTACTATACTCATTATGCTATTAGTACCACTTTCTTTTGCATTTCTTACTTCATTAACTGCTTTTAATGTTTTATTTTTTATAGTTTCTAAATTATCATTTCCTTCAACAGTTAGAACTTTAAGTATTTCTTTTGCTTCGTCTTCATAATTTATTTTAGAAGTGAACGCGATAGTTACTTCGTTTCTGTCATAATACTTTTTATTTACTATAAATCTGTTTAAAAGTGGTCTATTGTATATTGTTTTTGCAATAAGTGTTATAAACATATGAAAGTATGTTATATCTTTATCTTTAGCTTTTAGTTTGCCATAGTATTTTACTAATTCTGTTACATCCATTATTTGATTTATGAATACATCACTGTCACATCTATTTGGTTTTATGTATGGCATAAGTGCGTGCATTGCATCTAAGTCTTTTACTCTTTTACCATCTCTTCTATTTTTCATTTACTACCCCTATCTTTTTTTATGTTCTATTTTGTATAGTACTTTTAATACTAGTTTATATGGTAATAGTTTGCCAAATATATATCCTAGTTTTACATCTATTCCTGGGAATATTAATACTTTTCTTTTGAACATTTTATCAATTGCATATTTGCTAACATATTCACTTGTTTTTGAGTTTATACTAAAATGTCCGCCAGCAACTTTATTGAAGTTAGTGTCTACTGGTCCTGGGCAAAGACTACTAATTGAGACTTTTGATTTATTTCTTCTTAATTCTTCATATAAACCTAGGGTATAACTTCTTACATAACTTTTTGTTGCATAGTAAGTTGAAAGTAGTGGCCCACCAGGTAATACTCCAGCAATACTTGCTACATTTAATATGTAATTATTGTTTTCCATATATTTTAGACAAGTTTTTGTAATTTTATGAAGCGCTACTACATTTACCATAATCATATTTATTTCTTTGTCTACTGAAACTTCTGTGTAGTCACCAAATGCACCAAATCCAGCGTCGTTTATTACTACTTCTGGTTTTTCTTTTAATATAAATTTGCATAGTTCATTTAATTCATTTTCTTTGCTTAAATCACATAGAAAGATGCTAGAGTTTTTTATATTTTTACTAGCGCTTTCTAATTTAATTTTATCTTTTGATACTAATATCACTTCGTGACCTAGAGTGCTTAGGTATTTAGCCATATCTTTACCTATTCCACTAGATGCTCCTGTTATTAAACATTTCATATATCTATCCTCCTTTATAATTATACCAAAACTAGGAAAAATAACAATGTTAAGTTTAAGGGCATAAAAAAACTCTGCTTATTAGCAAAGTTTAACCAAGCGCTACATCGAGTACCATCATTATGGTGAAGCCTATCATTGTAAAAAGTGCCGCTTTTGTTTTGTAATTGTTATCTTGGCTTTCAGGTATTATTTCTTTGGTTACAACATAGACCATCGCTCCTGCTGCAAAACATAAGAAGAATGGAAGTACTACTTTTATTTTCATTACTAATACTGCACCTATTACTGCTGCGATTGGCTCGACTATACCACTTAATTGTCCATAGAAGAATGCTTTTTTTCTAGAGTAACCTTCTCTTCTTAGAGGCAAGCTTATTGCTGCACCTTCAGGAAAGTTTTGCATCGCTATGCCAAGAGCGAAGACAAAGGCACTTATGAGTGCGGATGATGTACGCGTAAATGATAGTGAGCCAAAGGCTAAACCTACCGCTAAGCCTTCTGGAATATTGTGGATTGTTATACTAAATATTAATAATAGACTTCTTTTGAATTTACCATTTTCACTCTCTGTTTTCTTTTTTATTATTTTGTTAACAATTTTATCACTTAGTACAATTAATAATGCTCCTGATAAAAAACCTAAACTAGCAATTAATGGTGCAATTTGATTTTGACTTTTTGCCATTTCTATTCCAGGATTTAATAAACTCCAAAAGCTCGCAGCAAGCATTAGTCCTGCGGCTAAAGCTAACATTAAATCCATAACTTTTTTATTTATATTTTTAAAAAACACGACGAGTCCAGCACCTAGTAAAGTGAATAACCAAGTTATTATTCCAGCCATCAGGGCTAGTAATACTGGACTTAAAGTAAAAACATATTCTAACATATTGCCCTCCAAGTTATTTTATGTTTTTATCTACTTATCTGTTTATGCTAAAGCCCAGATTATATTTCTTCTTCTATTATACATTTATGATTTTTCTTTAAGAATTTAATTATTATTTCACATATTTCTTCTTTTCTCTCACTATTAAATATGTCATGATTTACACCTTTTATTTTATAATATATTTTAGATTTACTTTTAACATTATTATATATATACCTAGAACTTGTTAGAGGCACTAGTTTGTCATTTTTACCATGCAATATTAGTATTGGTGCATCAACACTTTTTATTACATCTTGATTTTCTTTTACTATACTCATAAATTCTTTTAGTGAGTTAAGTGGCATTTTTAAGAATCTTGAGAATATTTCTTCTGCACTGTAATCTATTACATTTCTTTTTATTAAACTAGCTAGTTCTTTTACATTTGTTTTATTACTTCCACTATTTAAATATTGAAATGCCGCTGCTGCTAGAACAACTTTTTTTATTTCTTTGTATTCACTTGCTACTATTGATGCGATTACTCCTCCCATTGAATGGCCTATTACGTAGATGTCTTTATAGCCATGATTTATTAACATTTCTACGTGATTTCTGGCACTTTGTATCCAGTCTGCCCTTGTGGCTTTATCCTTTCTTGATTCGTGTCCTGGTAATGTGAAAGAGAATACGTCAAAGTTTTTAACAAACTCAAGAGAGTTTGCTAAATATTCTTCATCATATGTTCCTCCTGCAAAACCGTGGATTATTAATATTGCTTTTCTCCTCATTACATTCACTCCTTTATTAAATTTTATCAAATAAATAATTAAATGTCAGTTATTTTACATATTTTGTTATACTTTTTTATAATATTTTATTTTTAAAATGATATAATAGATATGTAAGGATGTGATAATAAATGAAAAAAGGAACTGGAAAAGTATTAGCAGCAATGGGAGCTGGAGCAATTATAGGAGCAGGTGCTGGTATATTATTTGCGCCTAGAAAAGGAAGCGATACTAGAAAGAAGATTAAAGAATCTTTTATTAATTTAAAAGATAAACTTTCTAATATCAGCGAAGAAGATGTACAAGAATTTATTGAAAAGAAGTTAGATGAAATTGATAGAGAGATTAATACTCTTGAACTTATGAACAATTATAAACAAGCAAGAAGACAAGCTAAAAAAGTTATTAAAAAAATTAATAAGTTAATTAGTTATACAGCTAAGAAGAAACTTGATGGGTTTGAAGATTTAATTGAAGACTTAAGAGAAAAAGCTGAAGATATTTCAGAAGAGATTCTTACCAATTTAGAAAAATAAAAAGCGATTATGAATTTTTCGCTTTTTTGTTTTCTTTAATATTTTTAATAGTTAAATAAATTATTAATACTACTATAGAAGTTATTATTGTAAATACTACAGATAAGATAAGTGTATAGTTTCTATAATATTTAGTCATTACTTCTTTTACTACATCTTTTTTACTACCACTTTGATACATTTCTAAGAATGCTTTTTCTATGTTTTCATTAACACTATCATTATATGTTATAAAGTAAGTTTGTCCAATCATTATAAATGGTGCACCAGTTAAATTACCTTGTAAATAATCAAATGTGTTCATCATTAGTTCATAGTTATCTTTGTTATTACTTACTTCATATATTCTCATTTTAAAGAATACACCATATCTGTCATATATACTATTCATATGTTCTAGGAATTCCCTACTTTTTGATTCTCCTTGCTCCCTAAAAAAGTATATTGTTACTTGGTTATTATCTTCTTTATAGTTAATATTTGTATCAATGTTTTCTGCTTTTAAAGCTTCTGGTAGTGTTTCACTTTTTATTTCTGCATTTAATATATTAGGCATTAGTGAAATAATAACAAGTGATAACATAATTAGTATTTTTTTCATTTATTACCTCCTCATATATGAATTACAATTTTATTATAAGATATATTTTTATTTTTAACAAGTGAGAAGATTTTGTTTTTTTATATTTTAATGAGTAATTTGTGGACAATTTATTAATTTTATGTTTAAATTAAGTTAGAGGGTGGTAATATGAAAAAGCAACTTTTAGACTATATAAATAGTGATAAGTTTGAAGCTATGACTTTTAGCGGGATAAAAAGATTTTTAGGGGTTAGTAGAAAGCATATGGATGATGATATTAGAAATATGCTTCTTTCATTTGAATTAGAAGGTCTTTTGTATGAAGATAAAGATGGTTTGTACAAGAAATTCCCTTCTAATTTTTTTGTTACAGAAGTGTCTTCTACTACTAAGAATACTAAGTATGTTATGATTAATGGTAATCAGGTTCTTATAAGGCCTAAAAATTTAAATGGTGCACTTACATATGATAAGGTTATTGTTAGTTATAAAGATAATCAATATAATGTTGAGAAGATTTTAATTAGAAGACTTCCTAATGTTGTATGTGAGGTTAGAATTAATAGTGATGGTAAGAAGTATTTATATCCTATTAATACTAATAATAATTTAAAGGTTACTATTGGTACAAAAGATATGAAGAAACTTCTTGTAGGACAAAGAGTACTTGTTAATACTACTACTGAAAAGTATGATGATATGTATGTTGGTAAGTATGTTAAGACTATTGGTAATATTAATGATCCAGATATTGATTTTAAAACTATTGCTTATGGGTATGGGTTTAATTTAGAGTTTCCTGATAAGGTTATGGAAGAAGTTAGAAAGATTCCTACTAAGGTTAGAGAAGAAGATACTATAGGTAGAGTTGATCTTAGAAATGAGAATATTTTTACCATAGATGGTAGTGATTGTAAGGATATGGATGATGCAGTTTCTATTAAGAAGTTAGATAATGGTAATTATGTTTTGTCAGTTCATATTGCACATGTGTCTCATTATGTTAAATTAGATTCTGAGATTTTTAAGGAAGCTGCTAGAAGAACTACATCAGTATATTTTCCTAATTCAGTAGTACCTATGCTTCCTTTTGAGATTTCTAATGGTATATGTAGTTTAAATGAAAATGAAGATAGGCTTACTAGAACTACAGATATTACTTTTAGTCCTACTGGTAAGATATTAGATTTTAAGACATATAAGTCTGTTATTAGATCTAAGAAGAAAATGAACTATGATGATGTTTCTAAAATTATAACTTCTAAAGAAGTACCAGAGGGATATGAAAATTTTGCTAAAGAGTTAAAGTTAATGGGAGAATTGTCTAGAAAACTTAGTAATATTAAGAATGAAAGAGGATATATTGGACTTGTTAATGAAGAATTAAAGTTTAAACTTGATTCACTTTGTAATACTGTTGATATTAAGGTTGAAGATAATTTAGAGAGTCACGAGCTTATAGAAAACTTTATGTTAATTCCTAATCATTTAGTTACTACTTTATTTTGTTTACCATTTATATATAGATGTCACGGTTATCCTAGTGAGTTTAAGGTTAATGAGCTTATTTATAAGTTAAAAGAGCTTGGTTATCATACTAATAATTTAAAAAATATGAAGACTTCTTTCTTACTTCAAAGACTTATTAAAGATTTTAGAGATAAGGAAGAGTTTAGTGTTATTAGTCAAATTATTTTAAGAAGTTTAAAGCTTGCTTATTATAGTGTTGAGAATGAAGGACATTTTGGGCTTGCGTTAGAGAGTTATACACATTATACTAGTCCTATTAGAAGGCTTCCTGATTTAATTGTTCATCATTTAATTGATTTATATGAGAGTGAAGAAGTAAATATGGAGAAGTTAGAGCAAATTAATAATTTATTAATAGATTTGTGTGAAAGGTCTTCGTTTATGGAAAGACAAGCTGATAAGGCTGAGTATGAAGCTGATAAACTTCAAGTAATTAATTATATTAAGAGTCATATTGGAGAAGAGAGAATTGGGTTTATTGAGATGGTTAGTCCTTCTTATATTAAAGTAAGAGTGCCTGGCCTTATGGATGGTATTGTTTATAGTGATAATATGCCTGAGATGACTTATTTGACTCCAGGTGGAAAACTTAAAGGTACTGATACAGAAAGGACTTATAAAGTTGGACATAAAGTTTTACTTAATTTGTTAGATGCTTCTTATGCTGATAAAATGATTTATTATAAGTTAGTAGATAATTTAACACTTACTGAGGCTGAAGGTAAAAAATTAGTTAAACGAGTATGAGTGTGAGGTAGTATGGAAGAAAAAAGAATATTTGGAGAAGGGATATGTTTGACTAAATTATTTGTTATATTTCTAATCGGGTGTTTGTTTGGAAATTATTATGAAATGATTCTTAATTTAGTTAGGCATTATTTAAGAGATGGGTCTATTTTCTGGGAAGTTAGAAGAGGTTTAATTTATTTTCCACTTAGTCCTGTTTATGGACTTGGTGCGGTTATTATGACTTATTTCTTAGCTGAGAAGAATTATAAGTGGTATCAGATACTTGCTTATGGATCCCTTTTAGGTGGTGCAACTGAGTATATTATTAGTTATTTACAAGAAGTATTTACGGGTACTACATCGTGGAATTATGCTAATAAGGTACTTGATATTAATGGTAGAACTACTTTCCCTATTATGCTTTTATGGGGTATAATTTGTTTAGTTTTTGTTAAAGTAGTTTATCCATTTCTTTGTAAACTAATTTATAAAATTCCTTATGAGAAAGGCATGAACATAACTAAAGTGCTTCTTGTTATTATACTTGTTGATATGTTTATATCTTTTGGGGCAGTTATTAGGCAGAATTTAAGAAGAGAAAATATTCCTGCTTATACTCCAATTGGGGAGTTCTTTGATAAGTATTATGATGATGAACGACTTAAAAAAGCCTACCCTAATATGAAAGTAAAGGTGAAGAAATGAATCCATTTTTAATTATTGGACTTTTTCTTTTTCTATCAAAGATTATTTTTAGATATTTAAAGGGAATTAAACCAACTAAAACTTATAATAAACTTAATAATTTTGCTATTTTAATTCCTGCAAGAGATGAGAGTAAAGTTATAGAAGATTTACTTATTAGTATTAGGGATCAGTCACTTAAAGTGTCTTTTAAGGATATATATGTTATTACTGAAAGTGTTAATGATAAGACCAATGATATTTCTAGAAAGTATGGAGCTAATGTCATTATTAGAGAAAAGTTAGATTTAAAAAGAAAAGGATATGCTCTTATGGAGGCAATAGAAAAGATTACAAAGGATAAAGAGTATAACGCTTATTTTATATTTGATGCAGATAATGTGTTAGATAAAGATTATTTTAAATATATGGAAGAGACTTATAAAGAAGGGTATGATATTGGAATTGGTAAGAGAAAGATAAAGAATAAAACTAATAGTATTAGTACTTCTAGTCATCTTATTTTTACTTTGATTAATGAAGTGGATAATAAGAATAAAAGTAAAAATAATCTTAATTTAAATGCTTCTGGTACTGGTTTTTATATTACTGGTAAAGTTATTAATAAGTTTAAGACTTATCCATTTCATACACTTACTGAAGATTATGAGATTTCACTTTATGCAACTGTTAATAATTTGACTATGAAATATAATGATAAAGCTATTTTTTATGATGAGCAACCTACTACTTATAAGGCATATTTTAATCAAAGAACTAGATGGGTTAAAGGATATTTTGAAGCAAGAAGAAAGTATGCTTGTAAACTCGATAGCGCTCTTAATTTAAGTAATAATAATTTTAAATCTGTTTATAATAGTGAGATTGGTGTTGTTGATTTGATATTTATTATATTAGGTATACTTCCTATTTTATTAAATCATCCACTTTTCACTATATTTGCTATTTATTTAGGATTAATTATTTTTACAATTTATTTAATTCATTTAGAGAAATTAGATATTGATTTTAAACTTTATATTAAAACAATATTAATGAACCCACTTTTACTTTTAACTTATGTACTTTGTTTATTTAAGGCTATTTTTTCAAAGGATGATGAGTGGACTAAGATAGAACATAAAGAGAAACTTGATTAGAAAACATATTTAATTTAGTTAAGTACATGCCTTTTTACTTAGTTAATACCTTTTAATTATATATCACTGTTAATTAAATAGTTTGTTTACTTCTTGGTATAATGGTGTTAGACTTACTCATAGAATGAGTAATGACGGATAAAAGAAACTTTGATGTTGAACAAGTAAAATTAAAGGATATAGACTAATCATCTATATCCTAATTTTTTATACCTATTTTTTCTCCACATTTAACTATTGTTTCTATGTTTCTAACTGAGTTATTTAGTATATCTTTATCTAGTTTAATACTTCCTTTTTGAAATGCTAGGCATATGGTCGAACCACCAAATAAAAACATACCTTTTTCTTCTCCCTTTTTGAATTTATAGTTTTCGTGTAAGTTTTTAATTTTACCTACCATAACAGCACCTACTTCAACTTCTAGTACATTACCAAAGTTTTCTGTTTGTAAGATAGTATATTCTCTTGAGTTTCTTTTAAAGACTTTACACTTTCTATAAGCAATAGGTCTTACTGTATTTAATACACCTTTTACAAAATTATTTTCTTCTTGATAACCATTATCTATGTAGTGATATCTATGATAGTCATCTTTACATAGTCTAAATATTAAGAGTTGTCCATCTATAAAATCTTTATATATTTCATTATTATTTACCAAATCTTTTAAACTATAAAAAGAATCCTTTATTTCAAAGCAAGAAAATTCATTTATGTCATATACTGTTAGTTTGGCATCACAGGGACTTATTAACAAATCTTTATTTTTATCTATGTTAATATTTTTCTTTTTCCTTATAAAAAAATCATTAAATGACTTATATTTTTTTTGTTCATAGAGATTTACATCTATGTTATTCTTTTTAATAAATGGCTTTATCATTAGTTTAGATATTCTACTACTTAGAAATAATCCCGTTATTTTAGAGAATATTGGAAGCGATATTATTTTTATTAAGAATCTACCTATTTTTGTGCCGTAGAAGAAATCTACAGTTTTGCTTTCTTTGTCGTAGTCCATATTATCTTGTCTATCTTTGTTTACATACAGCATATTTTTTTACTCCTCGTCGTCTATAAATAGTTTTACTATGTTTTTGCTTGGTACTCTCATAGTTATGTCTTTGTTAATTGAAAATTCAAATGTTTTAGTGTTGTGTTTGAATTCTTCACCATCAAGTACCCAGCTTTGTGGTACATCTTTAAATGTTATTTTAAAGTTATTAGTTTTATAGTATTCAAGTCCAGGCATATTTCTTACTTTTCCTGTTAATACTTTGTTAGCAAGTAAGACTAATTCGGTTTTCTTTTTTGCACTTATTAATATTACTTCAAATCTATTATCATTTAGTTTAATGTCATCGTATATGTTAGATACTCCACCCATTCTACTTGTGTTTGTTATAAATATAAAAGAGTATGTACCTTCTTTTTTGATTCTATCTACTTCATAGGATAAATCAAAAAGTTTAACTTCTCCTCTTAAAGCGTGAAGTGCATTAAAGATGTATGCTAGTCGTCCATATTTCTTCTTATATTCCCTAGGTGTACTATAACTTACACTTACATAGCTACCTAAGCAAGCAACGTATACAAAAGGTACTTTGTTTATCATACATACGTCTATGTTTTTATTAGTACCGTTTAATACCATTTGTGCATTTATTAACATATTTTTTGTGAAGCCATACATTGTACCTACATCATTCATTGTACCTACTGGTAATTGGCTTATTAGTAGTTTTTTATCTCTCATTAGGTTACCAGTTATTCCTTCGTTAAGAGTTCCATCTCCTCCAGCACATATTACTAAATCTATGTCATCTGGTAAATCTTTTATTATGTTTATTGTGTCTTTTGCTTTTTTAGTAGGGCACATAAGTGCCTCATAGTCATTTGCTTTTAATATCTCTGGTAAGTCTTTTAGATTCTTTTTATCAACTGGTCTACCACTTTCTGGATTATATATAACTGCGCATTTTTTCATATATTTGTCACCAAAGATATTATACTATATATTGTTTAGATAATCAATTTATAAAAATTAGGCCATTATTATTTTTTTTCTATTAAAAATGTTAGCATACTTTCTTTGTCTTGGTTTCCACATATGATGTCACTTATTAAGTCTATTATTGGCATTTTAACATTTTCTTTTTTTATTAGTTCTTTTACACTTCTTAGGGTGTATAGTCCTTCTACTGTTGTTATTTTTGCATATTCTTCAGCCTCTTTTAATTTTCCTTCTCCGATTAGTTTGCCATATGTGTAGTTTCTACTGTTTGTGCTTGTGCAAGTCATTAGTATGTCTCCGAATCCTGCATATGATAGTATTGTTTTTTTGTTGCCACCTAGAGCATCTATTAATTCTTTTATGTCGTTTAATGCTTCAGTTAAAAATAAAGCTTTTGTTGAGTCTAGTGCATTCATTCCACCTAGCATACCTGATGCGATTGCCATTACATTTTTTATTGCGCCACATATTTCTACTCCTACTAGGTCTTGTGTTGTTCTTATTTTAGTTATTTTGCTTTCTAACAAATTTTTTACTACTTCTTTTGTGTCTATGTTAGTTGTTGCAAGTGTAAGTCCAATTGGGGTATCTGTTTTAATGTCTACTGCAAATGTTGGGCCACTTATTATTGCTATTTTATTTGTGTTTATATTTCTTTCTACTATTTCATTTAAAAAAGCACAGGTGTTGTTTTCTATACCTTTTGTTGCTATTACTATATGCATATTTTCTGTAATGTATTTACTACTTTTTTTAGTTACTTCGTCTAGTGCGACTGCGGGAAGAGCAAATATTACAAGCACGCTTCCTTTTATTGCACTTTTGATGTTTGTTGTAAAGTTTATTTCTTTCGGTACTTTATAACCTTTTAGTTTGTCTGATTTTCTTTCTTTAGTTAGTATGTTAACTTCTTCTTTGTTGTTTGAGTAGCATACTACTTCGTGGTTGTTTTTTATTAATCTAGAAGCTAATGATATACCATATGCTCCTGATCCAATTATACATATTTTCATTTTTAGTCACCTATTTAATTATACAACATTTAAAATAAAAAGAATAGTTTTTACTATTCTAATTATCAATATTGCTTATTTTTGCAATAGTTATTGTTATGTTTTTATCTGCACCTTCTAGTAGTGAGCCTTCTTTTAAACTTTGGTTTATTATTTGCCCATCAGTGTATGTTTCGCTTTCTACTAGTGCTTCTTTGACTGTTAGGGTAAATCCATTTCTTGATGCCCAGGCTTTTGCTTCATCTAGTGTGTAAGAGCTTAGGTTAGGCATTAGTGATACTCTTTGTTCATCACTATAGTATGTTTTACCGATTATTTTCTTTTCATATGGTGTGTTTAAGTCAAAGTTAAATGTTTTTATTTCTTCTTTTTTTAGTAAACCTAGATTTATTTTCATTGCTTTTACTATTTCAGCTAAGCTTTGTTTATAGTATTGGAATGTATAACTTTTTGAATTACCAACTGTAATATATTGGTCATACCCTGTTAGGAATGTTTTTGTTATGTTAAGCTTAACATCTCCACTTTTTAGTAGTAGGTTTTTACCTATATTATAGAATGATAACATTTCTTCTGTAGTCATATTTGTATCCATATTTTTACCTATTGTATCAAGTATTTTATAGAAGTCTTCTACACTTTTTACGTTTTTAAGACTACCTATCATTCCTTCTACTACTAACTGCTGATTTTGTCCTCTTTGGAAGTCTCCTAGTGGAAGTGTTTTTCTGTGTCTAGCTAAGGCTAGTGCTTGTTCTCCATCTAATTTTTGCATTCCTGGTTCAAGGCATATTGTTTTGTCTCCCCACTGACGGTCTGAGTTTTGTTCACAGAATTTTACCGGTACGTCTACATTTATTCCACCTAGTATATTAACTAAGTCTACTACACCTTTAAAGTTTATTTTTGCATAGTAGTCTATTTTTATTCCAGTTAAGTTTTCTACTGTTTTTACCATACAACTTGTTCCACCCCAAGAGGCGTGATTTATTTTTGTTATTCTTCCACCACAAGCCATTTTTACATAAGTGTCTCTAGGAATACTGAACATTGTTGTACTTAGTGTTTCTGGGTCAAATGTGACCATCATTATTGTGTCTCCATTAAATGAACTACTTTTTCTAATGTCATCTTGTTCACTATCTATGCCAAGTAATAGCATTGTGAATGGTTTAGTTACTTTTGTTTTATCTATTGCTGTGTTTTCTACTTGTTTTTTCTTATATACTTTTTTTAATGATGTTATTTCAAATATTTCTTTTGAGCTATCATATTCTTCAATGTTATTAAACATATTTCTATAGTTATCACTTATAAATATTAAGTCTACTTCATTATTTATGAAAGCACTCATTAGGGTAATAGTGTCTCCATATTTTATTATTTCATTATTTTTTGATAGATTTAATTTATCAATAATTTCATTTGGTAATATGTATCCTGTTATATCTTCTTCGTTTGAAAGTATACCTATTTTTTTATCTTTTATTTCGTTTACGTTTAGTTTTTCATATGATATAAGTTTAGTTGTGTATGTTATTTCACTCTTGTTTAGATTATCTAGCCCTACATAAGCACGGTAGATGTAGAATGATACTACTCCTAATATTATGCTTAATAAGATAGTTAGTATTGAACTTATAATCATTTTTTTCTTTTTGTTATTTTTTACACTATCTAGTAGTGAGTATGTTAGTACTACTAGAAATAGTATTAAAAGGATTGAGAACATTATTCTATAGAATGTTTCTATTCCTGATAATAGTGATAAAGTGTAAAGCATAAATCCCATTGATATAACCAAAAGGGAAATTAGTATACCGCTTAATATTTTGTATATTGTTATTTTTTTCATAATTCTTTTCTCCTTAGACTTAGTAAATTATAACTCCTTTATGCTTTATCTTCAAGGGATTTTTTTGTTTTGTCTTCCTTTTCAGTTTCTTTCTCTTTTTCTTCTTGTTCAGTTATGTTTTTGATTTGTTTTTTGTTTTTGTTTTTACTTTTTCTTTTTACATTTGTTATTAATAGTACTGTTAATAATACTAGGCTTTCTACTCCTAAAACTGCAATGATTAGGAAGTAGTTGTCTATTCTTTTGTTTAATTCATCTATTATTGTAGAGTTATATTTTATTATGCTAGAATTTTCTGTATCATATTCATATAATCCTTCTTTTCCTGTTTCAATGTTAACTCCATATATTAGATAGAAGTTTGTTTGATTTTTGTATTTGTATGCTGTTACTTTTATACCATTTATTTCTATTTCTGTTTTTGTGTAGTCCTTTGGTATGTTTTTTGTTTCTTTAGGGAATATTACGATTCCACCTGTATTTATTTCAGTGTATTTTGTGTATACACCATTATCATATAAGTATAAGCTCACTTCTCCACTTATATTTTTTAAACCAATTAAAGTGAAGTTAGTTATTGTACTTTTAAATGCTGGTACGTCTATTCCATTTATGTTTTCAGTTGTTTCTTCATATGTTCTTGGGATTTCAAGACTTTTTACTCTTTTTACTACTGTGTATTTTTCGTTATCTATTACTACTTCTATAGGGTTTTTATCTTCAACATTTATTTTTAGTGTGTATGTTTTTAATCCACCATTTTGTGCTGTTACTTTGATTTCAAATTTGTTTTCTCCTTCTGATACTTCAAATTCTCCAGTTCCTATTAGACTTGCTGTTTTGTCTTCTACAGCTGCATTTATTGTTATTTTTTCTACATCTGATGGCACGCTTACAGTGTATTCTAGAGTGTTTTTGTCAAATGGAGTACTTAGTTCATAGCCTTCTACTCCTAGTGAGCTTAAGTTGTTGTTTTTGCTGTAGCTTGCTTCAAGTTCTGCTTGTGTTATTGCTGTTATTTTTACACTTCCAGCTGTTATGCTTAGTTTTGATTCGTCAAATGCATATCCATTGTATCCTTTTATTGATACTGTACTTGTTCCTTTTGCTATTACTTTAAATTTGTATGTGTAACTTCTTGATTTAGTGGATGAGTTAGAAGCATAGTCTACTACGTTTGTTGTTCCACTTATTAGTTTTAGTTTACTTGAATCATATGATAATGTGTATTCCCAAGAGCCTAATGCTTCGGCAGAAGAGATTGTTGTTGTTACAGTTATTTCTCCTCCCACGACAAGGTATGATTTATTTGTCGTTACTTTTATGTTTGCGTTTGCTGCGTTTAGTTCTTTTGTTAGTCCTAGTGCCATAGTTAGTGTTAGCAAGATCATTAGTATTATTTTTATTTTTTTATTCATTTTTTCCTCCTATAGATTTATTGTTTTTAGTATGTATTTTTGAATTCTTAGTAGATCTAGTATTGTTACTTCTCCATCTGCGTTTGTGTCGCCTGCAACTAAGTTATAATCTGTTAGTTTTGATGAACCTAGTAAGTGTTTTTGTACTCTTAGTAGGTCTAAGATTGTTACTTCTCCATCTCCACTTGTGTCTCCTATTACAGATATTATGAATGATTTTGTTTCTCCAGATGGTGTTGTTAGTTTGATTGTTTGTCCTGTTTTTAAGATTCCAGATATTGAAGCTGCATTTCCATCCATTTCGTTTAAAACAACTGTTGTGCCTGGGCTAAATTTGTTTATGCTCGTTACAAGAGTGCTTCCAAGAGTTCCAGGACTTATTCCGTGCATTATGTTACCAGTTACTTTTACTGATAAGTTGCTTATTATTTCTTCAACTGTTGTAGTGTCATTTACTTTTACCATAGTCATTTTGTATATTCTTACGTCTCCATTTTCTGCTGTTACTTTTAATTCTTGAGTTTTTGATTGTTCTTCAAAAGAAATTTTTCCAGTACCTTCAATTTTACTTGTATTATCAGTAAGAACTGCTGCGATGTCGTATTCTTTGTCGTTTACGTTTACATAAACTGTGAATTCTAGTATGTCTTTATCAAATGATGTTATTTTTTTACCATTTATTGTTATGCTTTCTATAGTGTTTATTGTACTTGCTATGTTTGGAAGACTTACTACGTCTGGCATATTTAAGAATACTGGTATTTCAAATAAATATGGTTCTTCTAATAAATTCATTTCTTTATATGAAGTGTATGCATCTGCTGAGTCTGAACAAGCTGCGATTACATTGGTTTGATATGCGTTTGTGTATAGTGCATTTTGTCCGAATGGGTTAACGTTATATCTTTGCAAGTATCTAGTAAACTGTCCTTTTCCTATGTATCTGTTGGATATGAATTCAGCTCCACCTTTTATTGCTTTTTCTCTTGTGTCCCAAGGTCTTCCGTATGAAGTTCCGTATCCACATGCAGGTCCGCATGCGTATAGAAGGCCGTTTTTTACTGGGTTAGATAGTCCATTTTGTTTATATGCACCTATGTTGTAGAAATTGTAAAAATTATTTATATTGAAACATTCCCCAGTTATTGAATTACAGTATGGATCAGGGTTATTTCCGGATACTGCTACGTAGTTTTCATTTGCTGCACCTTCTCCTTTTGAACGTGTTACTAGATGTACTGGATTAATGTCAAAATTAAATCCAGCTTCTACATAGTATTTTTTGTATTCATCAGTGTTTAAAAATGAACTTGATAAAACTGATGACATTGTTGATAAGTATTTCTTTGTTATTTCATTTTCCATATTTAGTGAGTCTTTAGTTGAGCTTGTGTAATCATATCTTAAACTTTCAAACATAAATACAAATTTTTCTGTTAGAAAGTTTCTTGGGTCTAAGTAGAATGCTACGACTGAGGATTTTGCTGGATACCAACCTGCCCCGTCGATGTTGTCATTTAAGTTTTCTAGATATGCTTCTATTTTATAGTTTAGAAGTGCAGTTTTACCTTTGAATCCATCTAATACTTCTGACCAGTAAAGATTAGTTAGTATTGGTTTGAATGTCCAAGTTGGATGTTCTTGATGTAGTTTTACTAGATATGGAATGTATGAATCAGGAAATCCAAGAGATTTTAGTGTTTGTTCATACGTTTCGTCTTTACTTGTTATTTCATCTTTTGTTACTACAAATTTTGAGCACACATAACCAGTTTGATTTTTGTAATAGTTTACTTTATAGTACCCTTCTGTACATCCTGTTCCACTTACTTTATTTCCTACTATTTTTAAGTTCGTTCCTGGCAAAAGTGTATCTAATATTTGTGAAGAAGAACTTGCTGATTTTCTTACATATATGTTTACTCCATTTATTCTTGCTTCATATGTTTCTTCATTGAATCCTGGCCCATCATCTATGCTAGGTACTTCTCCGATTGATACATATTTTCCACATATATATCCTTCTTTATCATTATAATTTATTTTATACCAACCTACTGAGCAATTTGTGTCTCCTACATTATAAAGTTCATCACTAATTAAATTAAGTACTGTGTTTCTATTTGCTATCTCTGCTAGTTCTGCACCATTAACACTTGCCTCACTTCTTACTTTGACATATGTTCCAGTTGTATAGCCCGCTAAGGCATTAAGCTTAGTTATTGTCAAAATATTAATTATTATTGTTAATATTATTAGTATGTATTTTTTCATTAATGCCTCCTACTATATTATCTCATTATATATTATATCATTAAATAGGTAGTTTTTGGCAATAAGTTTTTGTTTTTCTTTATTTTTTACAAATTAAAAAATGCACTTTTAAGTGTGCATTAGTTTTTTTCTAAATAACTTGCCATATGTTTACCCCAAGCAAAGAAGAAGAAACTTCTTGGATGTACTCCATCTGATGAGAATGGGGTTTCTTTAGTGTATACTATGAATCCATTTTCTATGAAGTCTAAGTTCATTTCTTTTGCTAAGGCTTTTAATGCTGTGTTAAATTCTTCTTGATGAGTAAATGACGCATCTTTTTCTATAGCTTTTTCTCCTACTGGTAAAACTGAGTTGATTATTATTTTGGTATTTGGTAGTTTACTTTGTAGGTTTTCTATTTGCGTTTTGTAAGCATTTATAAATTTTTCTGCATTTCCTCCCCACCATTTTATGTCGTTTGCTCCATAACTCATAAAGATGTATGATGGATTAAATTCTAATATTTTATCTATATCTATGTCCATATTATCTACTCTTCTACCACGATGCCAGATAACATTTTCTTCGTTTAAAACTTTATATGCACTTAGTCCTTCTCCCATTGAGTCAGAAACTACAAGCGCTTTTTTCTCGCTAAATATTCTTTTAGCATCATCTGTACTTAAGTGATCATATGGGTATGGATCTTTTTCTTCAGTATTTGTATTATTATTTTCGTTTGGTGGGGCCGGTTTTGTGTTATTGTTTTCGTCTGGATTGACTGGATTATCTTTTTGAATTTCATCCCATTTAGCTGTTAAGGTTATATCTTTTTTTACTTTTGAATCGAAGTCATATAATTTATCGTTAATGTACCAACCATTAAATTCGTATCCTTCTTTAGTTGGATCTTGTGGAGTATATGCTTTTTCTCCATATTTTACTACTTCTTTTTTAACAGCACTTCCACCATCAGAGTTAAAGTTTACTTTAAAACTTCTACTTCTATATATTTTACTTATTGTTAGGGCAATCAAAAATACTAGTATTAAGAATAATACTATTAACTTTATTAAGTTCTTAACTATAAGTTTTCTTTTCTTTCTTCTTCTTTTTTTCATAACTACTTACCCTTAATAATAGTATAGTCTAAGTAAATAAAAAAAGCAACTAACTAAATTGCTTTTTACAAGATATTTTACTTGGATTCTCCTAGTGATAAGAATTTATCCATTATTTTTTGTGAGTATTCATTATCCATTACTAGAAGTACTAAATCTCCTTTGCTTTCAACTAATACGTTTTTGTCTTCTACGTTTACACATACCCATTTTGCAGGATCAACTTTTTCTTTTATTTCTTTTTTAGCTCTTTCTGCATCTTTACTACTGTTTAATCTTACGAGCACTACTGAATGGGCGATTGAAGACATTAACGGCTCGCTTGCTAAAGCTTCTTTATATGAGAAAGTTATTTTTCCTAAGTAATATTCTTCATTTTTTTTTGTTACTTTAGTTTGTTCTAGTTCTGGTAATTCTCCTTCTGGCATTCCTTTGTATATCTCCTTCATTATATTGCTAAGGTTTCCATCTATGGTTTTTTCTTTTGTAGTGCATCCAATTAGCACAAATGATAGTGCTGTTAAAAGTAATATTTTTGTTATTTTTTTCATTTTATCCTCCTTTATTTTAGTGAAAAACTATTATTTATTATTGGCATACTATATATGAAAAGTACATCAGCATTTTTGAAATTAATATCAACTTTTTCTAAGTATTTACTACTTATGTATCTTAAATCAATTAGAGTTATTTTACTATAGTTTTCTATTAATAATGGAGCTAGGCTACTAGAGAATGAATCTCTGAACATTATAAGTTCCTTTTGAATTGGTGCTGCTTTGTTTTCTATTGTTAGTAAAGCTGTTGCTCCTGATAAATATATATCATAACTATCTATGTGTTTTAGATTTTCTTCGTTATATACTTTTTCATATTTATTCTTTTCATAGTTATACACTAATACATTATTTATTATATCATTTTTTAAGTAATATATTGTATCTTTTTCCACGTTTGACGCGGTGCTGCTGTAAAGTGCACCATAGAATGGGTAGTATGAACTTTTTTCTTCAGGCATTTTTGTGATTTTTAAGTTCATTTCCTTTTCTAGTTTGTTAACTACTTTGCTTAAAGTTTCTTGTTTCCAATGTATATCTGTACTATAGTAGTTACTTAGAGACAATTTTTCTTTTAAGTCTATCCATTTTAAATAGTTTAATTCGCCTTTTAGTTTCGTTTCTAGTTCATTATAGTCTAGTTTAGGCAATGTTTTGTTCTTTATGTAGTAGTTTTTATCTGGAATGAAGGCAAAGTATTTTTTGTTTGTTTCATCTAGATATTTTTCATTTATATAATTTATTTTTGAAGTTATATTATCTAGTGAAGAGTAGTTTATTTTAGAGTCTACTTTTACTAAGTGTCCTTCAGTTTCAAAAACTCCATTGTTTTCTTTTTTTTGTAAAAGTCTAGTGGCAATAGTTCCTTTTATTTTTCTAAATGTACTTCTATAGGAAAACTGATCTAGAAAGTATGTATTTAGTTCATTAAAATATGAATTATCACCTTTTATTATTTCTTTTATTTCTAGTCTTGGAGATGAAGCAAGGGTTCTTCTTTCTTCTCTAGATACTTCTTTGTCTTTTGTAAATATGTTTATTATTAGGAATATAGATAGAAAACTTACGAATGTTATTGTTATTATTTTGTCTTTCATTTTTTCTCCTTTCCTAGAATCTAAAGTATAAGAATGGACTAAAAGATTCATCTATTATAAAAGCTGTGCTAATTATTAGTAATGCAATGTACATTATTACCTCTAGTACATTTATGATTTTATTTGCTATTTTGTTTTCTTTTAGTTTTGTTATTATGTTTTTAATTAGTGGCGTGCTTATTATTACTCCAAGGGTGAACACTATAAGATAGTTTTTTATGTAGTATATTGTTTCGTTCGTTAATAGTGGTAAGCCTTCAAATCCAAACATTGATTTAAAGAATATTGTTATTTCTGGCATTGTTGTTTGATAGAAGAATATGAATCCTATCATTACTAATATGTCAGTTATTAGTCTACCTATTACTTTGTGTTCGTTTAGATATTTATAGAAGAATTTCTTTTCTATAATTAGTATTATTCCAAAGTATAGTCCCCATAATATGAAATTCCAACTTGATCCGTGCCATAAGCCTGTTAAAAGCCATACTATTAGTATGTTGATTATTCTTCTTTTTGGAGATACTTTACTACCTCCTAGTGGAATATATACGTAGTCTTTGAACCAGCTTGATAAGCTTATGTGCCACCTACGCCAGAATTCTGTCATTGTTTTTGACATAAATGGATAGTCAAAGTTTTCTAGGTACTTGAATCCAAACATAAGGCCTAAACCTATTGCCATATCGCTGTAGCCAGAGAAGTCTATGTATAATCTTAGTATGTCAGTACTTGCTTTTAACCAGTACGAAATTATACTTTTGCTAGCCATACCAGCTAAACTAGTTGTTAACTCTCCTAAAACATTTGCTATTAATACTTTTTTAGATAATCCAATTATAAATCTACTTACTCCTTTGGAGAATAGACTAAATGATTCTTTTCTGCTACTAAGTTCTTTTTCTACATCTTTGTATCTTACTATTGGACCTTGCACGATAGTTTGGAATGTGCATAAGTATAAGCTATAATTAATAAGACTATTTGATGCTTTTATTTTACCATTATATATATCTATTAAGTAACTTGCATTTTTAAATGTAAAGAAACTTATTCCTATAGGTATTACTATGTTTAAAAGACTTATTTGTGTGCCTATTAAAGCATTTATATTCTCTATAAAGAAGTCAAAATATTTAAAGTAAAATAGCAAACCAAAATTAACAATTAAACCTAGTGCTAAAAATATTTTTTTATGTTTGCTACTTTCTATTTTTTTACCTACAAGATAGTTAAATATTGAAGAAAAAACTAGTAGTAAGAAATATTTTGTTTCTCCATAAAAATAAAAGATTAGACTGCCTATTAGTAATATTATGTTTCTATATTTTTTAGGACATATAAAATAAACTAATAGCATTATTGGTAAAAAGTAATATAGAAAAGTTATGCCTGAAAATACCATTTTGATTACCTCCTGAACTAGCGTATTAGGTTTTCTACCTTGTATATCCATTGTACAACAAAGTATGAGGTTTTTGCAAGAAGAATAAATCGGGATCTTCATGTTTTTTTATATATAAATGTGATAGATTTATTTTAATCTACCTTTCTTTAGTTAATCAATTAGATTTGATATTTCATCATAAAGTTTTTTATTCGCTTCTTCTATAGTTAATTTAGATACATCAATTGGTTTTCCTATTTTAATTTTTAGGTTTTTACTTCTAAATTTGTAGTCTCCGCTTATACCGAAAGGTACTATTAAAGAGTTTGTTTTTTTTGCCATTGATACTGTACCATATTTGAACGCAAGAAGTTTTTCTTTTGTTTTGTTTCTAGTTCCTTCTGGGAATATTCCTATTGCACCACCACTTGTTAAAACATCTAATGCTTTTGATTTTGCATTTTCGTCTTTTTTACTTCTATCAACAGGTATACATTTTACCATTTTAAAGAATACTTTAGTTAGTGGATTATCAAAGTATTCTTTTTTAGCCATATAGGTAATAACTCTTTTGGTTGATATAATTATATTACACTGATCCATTATGTGTTTATGATTACCTGCGATTATTATAGGCCCTTCTTCAGGTATGTTTTGTTTTCCTTCTATTTTTGGATTATAATAAAATTTATATATTGGACTTAATATTGGTCTTAAAAATTTATACCAAAAATTATTCATTGTTTAACTCCTTTTCAATTACTTTTTTTAATTTTTCATTTTCTTTTGTTAAGTCATCTGATTCTAAGGAATATGGATTTAAATATATTAGTTTAATACTTTTTCTAAATAATTTATATTTTCCTTTTATTACAAATGGTAATATTTTTGAATTAGTTTTGCTTGCTAAGCTTACTGCTCCATATTTAAAAGGTAATAACTCACGAGTTTTATTTGTTGTTCCTTCTGGAAATATTAGTACTAATTCATTATTTAAAAGTCTCTTCTTTCCTTCTTCCATTGCTTCTTTATTTTTGCTTTTTCTGTCTACACTAATTACTCCTGCATTTTTAAATAAATATTTTATTATAGGCTTAAATATTTCTTTTTTTGCAAAGAAGTTTATGTGTTTTTTCGTAGATGATATTATTAGTAATGGGTCTAGTACTGATGTGTGATTACCCGCTAGGAGATAAGACTCGTTTTTAAGGACGTTTTCATTTTCTACTTCAATTCTATAAAATACTTTCATAAATATTTTTATAAAAGGTCTTGCTAAATGATAACAGAAATATTTCATTACCAGCCTCCATATTAATTATATATTATTTTTATTGTAAATATCAATATTTTGAATAGTTAGTTTTACATTATTATGTAACACATTAATTATTTTACCCATATACTAATACAGAAAGTGAGGTAATATGAAGAAAGTTTATTATTACATATTAGGTATTTTTTTGTTTGCTATATTGGGGTTTGTTGGAGTTTATTATAGCTTCAAGGATACAGATAGTGACTTAAAGAAAATTAGGGTTGCTGAGGTTACACATAGTGTGTTTTATGCTCCATTTTATGTAAGTTTGCATAATGGGTATTTTGAAGAAGAGGGACTTAATGTTGAAGTTATTTTAACTAGTGGTGCAGATAAGGTTGCAAGTAGTGTTTTAAGTGGAGATACTGAGATTGGTCTTTCTGGGCTTGAGGCTACTATTTATGTTAAGAACAATAGTGCAAAGGATTATTTAGTTAATTTTTCTAGTTTAACTAAGAGAGATGGTCAATTTCTTGTTGGTGATTGTAAGTTAAAAGATAATTTTGATATAAAGTCTTTATATGGTAAAAAGGTGCTTGCTGGAAGAAAAGGCGGGATGCCCGCAATGGTGTTTCTTTATGCACTACATAAAAATGGTGTAGATATTAAAGATGTTAATGTTGATACTAGTGTTGATTTTGCTAGTTTAAGTGGTGCTTATATTGGTAAGCAAGGTGACTTTGTTAATCTTTTTGAACCTAATGCTATGTTAATCGAGAAAGAAGGTTACGGATGCGCGCTTTCAAGTATTGGACTTTTAAGTGGTGAAGTGCCTTATACTGTTTTTCATACAAAGAAGAGCTATTTAGATAGTAATAAGAGTGATATTATCAAATTTAGAAATGCTATTCAAAAGGGATTGGATTTTGTTAGTAAAAAGAGTTCTAAAGAAATAGCAGAGGTTATTAAAAGTGAATTTGCTGATACTAAGTTTGGTGATTTAGTTAAAGTTGTGGATAGATATAAAAGTGCTGACTCTTGGTGGAAAAGTACTAAGATAGAGGAATATGCTTATAATAATTTGCTAGATTTAATGGAATATAATAATGCTTTAGAAGAAAGAGTAGATTTTAATTCTATAGTTTATAATGAATAATGTTTTAGAAGTTAGACATTTATGTAAGAGTTATAATAGTTTGAATGGAGAAATAGATGTAATCCAAGATGTTAGTTTTGATGTATTTGAGAATGAGTTTATTTCTATTATAGGTACTAGTGGATGTGGTAAGAGTACTATTCTTAATATAATTGGTGGACTTGATAAAGATTATACTGGGTCTGTTAATTTAAGGAGTGGTATTACTACTAGTTATATGCTTCAAGATGATGCTTTATTTCCTTGGCTTAGTGTACTTGATAATGCTTGTCTTGGGCTTAAAGTTCAAAAGAAATTATCAAGTGAAAATGTAGGTTATGTTAAATATTTACTTAAAAAGTATGGACTTGAAGAATTTCAAAATAAGAAAGTTAATAGTTTGAGTGGTGGGATGAGGCAAAGGGTTGCTCTTATTAGGACAATTGCTACTAAACCTAAGTTAGTACTACTTGATGAACCATTTTCTGCTTTGGATTATCAGACAAGGCTTAATGTTAGTAATGATGTTTATCATATATTGAAGGAAGAAGGTATTACTGCTATCATGGTTACTCACGACATTGGAGAGGCTGCTAGTATTTCTTCTAGAGTAATTGTTATGACTAAGAGGCCCACTCACATAAAGAATGTTTATGATATGAAATATGAAGTGGAAAATATGGAACCACTTGATAAAAGAAAGAGTCCTTTGTTTAATCTTTACTATGAAAAGTTGTGGAGTGATATAGATGAAAGTAAGTGATAAACAAAAGAATTATTTAAAGAAAATTAAGAGAAATAAGATTTTTATTAGATTTACTCAGATATTTATATTGATTAGTTTACTTCTTGTCTGGGAACTTCTTGCCAAGTATGAGATTATTAATTCTTTTATAACTAGTTCTCCCAGTAAGATTCTTAGATCTATTAGTTCACTATTTATTAATGGAAACTTAGTAAATCATATATTTGTTACTTTAAAGGAGACTCTTCTTGCTTTCTTTATAACGCTTGTTATTAGTTTAGTGGTTAGTACACTGATTTATGAGAGTAAGACTTTTGATAAGATAATTGATCCATATTTGACTGCTTTTAATAGTTTACCTAAGGTTGCACTTGGGCCGATTATAATTATTTGGGTTGGGGCTAATCAAAAGAGTATTGTTTTGATGGCTGTTCTTATTAGTGTCATTGTTGGGATTCAGTCTGTAAGTATAGGTTTTAAGAGTACTAATCAAAATAGGATTAAACTTTTGAAGAGTTTAGGCGCTAGTGAAGTGGATATTCTTAGATATGCAGTGGTGCCTAGTAATTATAAGATTATTATAAATAGTTCTAAAATTAGTGTAGGACTTTGCTTAATAGGTGTTATTATGGGTGAGTTTCTTACAAGTAAAGCTGGTATAGGATATTTAATTCTTTATGGGTCTCAAGTATTTAATTTGACCTTAGTTATGAGTGGAATAGTTATACTGCTTATTATATCAATTGTACTTTATGGTATTATTAATAAAATAGAAAAACATTTAGAAATTTGAATTCTAAATGTTTTTTGTTTGCTTTAGATTAGCATTCCCCATTCATTTCTATTTCGTATGGTGTCTCTGACACCCCATTTCCTGTACTATATTTGATACAAGATTTGAGGGAAATAGCAGGACGGACAGCATACGAATAGTCGACGCTGCTACTGCCCAAGAAAACAGGGTAATTTAAACCAAGCACACCCCACGAGTGAACAGAGTTGCCATTCCAATAGTTAGGCGAAAGCAACCACAACAATTGTGCACCTGTCGAACTTTCTAATGTACTATTTGTATAATACCACATTGGTGCATTAGTATCATTCACACCACCAGCATATGCTATTTCATCTGCTGTCATTAATGCTATTGGATACTTTAGTTTTGCTTCTGCATTATTTACTGAAAAAGCATCTTTTGTATTTGTGCAATTATATGTTGGTGTTTTATTTGTATTTAGTCTTTCATACGATTTGAAGTGAAATTCTGATGATGTCGAATAAGCACTTCCAGTTGCTAGTTCTCTATCATTACAATATATTGCATCATTACTTAAATAACTTGTATATGATATTAAATTATTCTCATACCAAGTATCTATATATGCTTTTATTGTGCTATCATTTGTATTTGCTCTTGCTTCTTCTAATGTGGTGTCTTCATCCCCATACATATATCCTACATATTTTGGACTATCACTGTTTGTATTAAATTTACTTTCTCCTATATACGCATCTGTTGCTGTTGTACTTGTTCCGTGATACAAGAGTCTTATACTTCCATCTG
>OIZT01000222.1_pt1 | contig 38972 bp, 62 predicted proteins | sample 1588611 | NCBI WGS metagenome assembly OIZT01 (sample SAMN03283278) | human gut metagenome | biome: human-associated habitat; material: feces | host: Homo sapiens | place: Peru | collected 2012
CACACTTGCGGCAAACACGAGTTTTCTTGTCGCCATCAAGTTTATATCCTGCTCTAACAGGGCGTCCGCATTTTTTACATACGAGCGCTACGTTCGATATATCAAGAGGAGCCTCAATCTCAACGATTCCACCGGCATCCTGCTGTGATCTTCTCTTCATCGCCTTCTTGACCAAGTTGCATCCGCCAACGATAACACATGCTTTATTGTGCTTTTCAAAAACACGAACTATCGTTCCGCGCTTACCTTTGTCCTTTCCGGCAATGATTTCTACATTGTCATCCTTATGGATCTTATACTTATGCTGCATAATCTCCAGGCTCCTTACAGAACTTCAGGAGCAAGTGATACGATCTTCATAAAGTCCATATCACGAAGCTCACGGGCTACAGGTCCAAAAATACGTTTTCCCTTCGGATTCTTGTCAGCATCGATGATAACGCAAGCATTATCATCAAAGCGAATGTAAGTTCCATCAGGGCGGCGGTATTCTTTCGATACACGAACGATTACAGCCTTCTGTACAGTACCTTCCTTAATTGTAGATGTCGGAATTGCTTCCTTAACAGCTACCACAACAATGTCACCAATACCTGCATAACGGCGGTGTGAACCACCCAAAACCTTAATGCACTGAACCAGCTTGGCACCGGAGTTATCGGCAACAACCAAATTTGATTGCATCTGAAGCATATTCTACTCCTGGTTATTTGGCCTTCTCGATGATTGCATCAAGACGCCAGCACTTGTCTTTGCTGATTGGGCTACATTCAACGATACGAACTGTGTCACCCTCATGGGCTTCGTTCTTTTCATCATGAGCCTTGCATTTCTTGGTCCGTGTAACGTATTTCTTGTAGAGACGGTCCATCTTCTTTGTATCAATAGAAACAACGATAGTCTTGTCCATCTTGTCGCTAGTGACGATACCTACGAATGAACGTTTTACAGACTTTTTCTGCACATTCTGTTCTTCCACGGGTCAGCTCCTAGTTATTTGCAGCAATAGCTTCAGCAGCTGCGGCTCTGAATTTCTCCAGATCCTGCTGGTGAATAAGCGTATTAAGACGCGCAATCTCGCGACGAATTGTACGCTTCTGCATTGGGTTCTCTACATGTCCTGTAATAGCCTGAAAGCGAAGGTCCATGTAGCTTTTCTTAAGTTCATTCCGCTTTGTTACAAGTTCGGAATAAGAAAGATCCTTGTAATTCTTTTTCTTTGAATCAGCCATCTTTTACTCCTTACATCACAGTCGGGCGGAATGCCACTTTTGTCTTGATTGGCAGTTTGCTTGCAGCAAGGTGCATAGCCTTTTCAGCGAGTTTTTTGTCTACTCCACCTACTTCAAACAAAATCATACCTGGTTTTATAACTGCGGCCCAGAATTCCGGAGCTCCCTTTCCCTTTCCCATGCGGGTGTCAGCAGGCTTCTTTGAAACCGGCTTATCAGGGAAAATACGAGTCCACAACTGGCCCTGACGGTTAATACAGCGGTTGATAGCAACACGAGCTGCTTCAATATGCTTTGCGCTAAGCCAAACCGGCTCCATAGCAACCAAAGCGACTTCGCCAAAGTCTACAAAATTATCACGTGTTGCGTTTCCTGTCGGACGACCGCGCTGAACCTTGCGGTGAGCAACTCTTTTAGGACTAAGCATTTTCTACTTTTCCTCCCTCAGCTTTCGGGGCACGTGCAGAATCATTTCTGCGTCCACGATCACCGTTTGAGCGCTCGCGACGTGGCTTCTTTACAATATCACCTGCGTCTTCGTTCTGCTCGCGACCGTAGTTCATTCCATTGTACACCCAGACCTTGATACCAATCTTACCGTATGTAGTAAGAGCTTCGAATGTACCGTAGTCAATGTCGGCACGAAGAGTATGAAGAGGAACACGTCCTTCCTTATGCTCTTCAGAGCGAGTCATATCTGCACCTGCAAGACGTCCGGAAATACGGATTTTAATACCCTGAGCTCCGGCCTTCATTGCGTTTGCAGAAGCCTGCTTGAGTGCCTTGCGGAAAGAACCGCGTCCTGCAAGCTGGCGACCAACATTCTGTGCAATGAGAGAAGCGTTGATTTCGGCACGTTTCACTTCTTTAATCTTGATCTGTACCTTTTTTGTCAACTGCTTCTGGATATCTGCGCTTATCTTTTCGATTGTAGCGCCCTTTACACCGATAATCACACCTGGGCGTGCTGTATGAATTACAATTGTAACACGCTGCGGGTGACGTACGATTTCAATTTCAGCAATATCAGCATTCTTGCATTCAGGAAGAAGTCCGACAAGCTTGCGGATTTTTACATCTTCCAAAAACAAATCCGCGTATTCACGGGGACCTGCATACCAACGAGACTGCCATGTTTTGTTTACACCAAGGCGTAAACCGATAGGATTAACTTTCTGACCCACTTTACTTTCCCGCCTTTTCGTCAACTACAACGGTGATATGGCACATGCGCTTCAGGAGCTGATCAGCACGTCCGCGACCACGGAACCAAACTCTCTTGAGTCTTGGACCTTCATCAATACGGATTTCCTTAACGTAAAGCATATCTTCATCAAGCTTCTTGTTTTTGTTAAGTGCATTTGCAACGGCAGACTTTAAAGTACCGTTTATAAGCTTTGCACCCTTCTGAGGCATGACATCGAGGATAGCCATAGCTTCAGCACAAGATTTTCTTTTGATCACATTAGCTACAGGACGAACCTTTGTAGGTGATGCAATAAGAAATTTAGTTGTGGCTACATAACCTTTCTTTTCAGCCATAATATCCACTCCTATTTCTTACCAGCTGATTTATCTGAACCGCCATGTCCTTTGAATGTACGTGTTGCAGCGAACTCGCCGAGCTTGTGGCCGACAAGGTTTTCCGTAACATATACAGGAATCCATGACTTACCGTTATGCACTGAAATTGTATTTCCTACCATTTCAGGGATGATTGTAGAGCAGCGGGAATAAGTTTTTATTATTTTCTTATCAGCTGCCGTTGATTTGTTCATTTCGTTAACCTTTTTGTAGAGAGACTTCTCAACAAAAGGTCCTTTCTTAACTGATCTAGACACAATTAACTCCTACGCTACTTCTTGCGGCGACTAATAATGAACCGATCAGAGGTCTTTCTCTTGTTACGGGTCTTATAACCTCTACAAGGCTGTCCCCAAGGAGTAACAGGATTGTGTCCCTTACCGGCGCCTTCTCCACCACCAAGCGGATGATCAACAGGGTTCATAGCCATACCACGAACTGTCGGACGAATACCGCGCCATCTGTTGCGGCCAGCTTTTCCAAGCTTTGTATTCATACGATCTTCGTTTCCTACAATACCGATTGTTGCATAGCACTTTCCGTTAATACGGCGAAGTTCACTGGAAGGAAGACGAATAGTTACATACTCACCTTCTTTTGCAGCAACAAGAGCACCGGCACCTGCAGAACGAACAAGCTGTCCGCCACGACCAAGTGTAAGCTCAATGTTATGAACTGTAAATCCAACAGGAATTGCAGAAAGCGGAAGTGCATTTCCTACAGTAGGAGCAGCATTTTCGCCAGACATAATTTTCTGACCAACAGTCAGTCCCTTTGGAGCAATTATGTAGCGCTTTTCACCGTCAGCATAGGCAATAAGAGCGATGTCCGCACTGCGGAACGGATCGTACTCAATTGTCTTGACAGTTCCAGGAATACCGTGCTTATCGCGTCTGAAATCGATTTCACGATACTTTCTCTTATGACCACCACCCTGGTGACGTACAGAAATACGTCCGCCAGCTCCACGTCCTGCTTTAGCAGCGCGACCTGAAGTCAGGCTTTTTTCGGGTTTATCGGCTGTCAGTTCTTCACGTACCAAGTCAACACGGCCACGTGTACCTTTTGAATAAGGCTTATATATCTTAAGAGCCATATGGTTCCCCTTATTTACTGTTCAAAGGCTCAAGCGCCTTCAAACACCTTAATTGTTTCGCCAGGAGCAAGCTTAACGATAGCTTTCTTGTAGCTGGCAGTTCTTCCAGGTCTTCCACGAACCCGTTTCATTTTTCCCTGTACATTGACTGTTGTGCAGTCTTCAACTTTTACATTGAAAAGTTTGCGTACAGCTTCTTTTATTTGTATCTTTGTCGCAGAAGAAGCAACCTTGAATGTATACTTATTCTGGTCGCGAAGTGCTGTTGCTTTCTCTGAAAGAATCGGTTCAATAAGAACATCTTCGAATGTCATTATTTTGCCTCCTTATCTTCGGCATAGAATTCTGAAAGATTCTTTGCAGCACCTTCAAGCATAATTACTTTTCTTCCATAGAAAAGGTCATGTGCACGAAGACGATTGAAAGAAAGGAAATAAACATTCGGAAGGTTTCTTCCAGCCTGTTTGATAAGCTTGTCATCATCCTTAAGAAGGATAACAGTGCGCTCACCTTTAGTAAAATTGTTAAGAATTTTTACAAGATCCTTTGTCTTACCGCTTTCTACAGTGAAATCTTCCACAACAGTGAGTCTGTCGCTCTGAGCCTGAAGGCTAAGAATTGTTTTCATTGCAAGACGCTTTTCTTTCTTAGGAATTGCATAGCTGTAATCACGGGGTCTTGGTCCAAATACAATACCACCGCCTACTGTGATAGGAGACTTTTTATCACCACGGCGGGCGTTACCAGTTCCCTTCTGTTTGTACGGCTTTGCATTGCTTCCATGAACTTCGGCACGTGTTTTTGTGCATGCTGTTCCAACGCGTTTATTTGCTAATTCGTTAGTGATGGCGTAGTAGATAACATCTTCGTTGACTGGGAGTCCGAAAATTTTATCATCAAGATTGATTGTCCTGAGTTCTTTACCATCGATTGAATAGACTTTCTTTTCCATACTATTCCTCGACCTTATTTCTTGACTGCAGCCTTAACGATAAGTGTGCAATCTTTGTTCCCAGGAACTGCTCCACGAACCATCAAAACTTTAAGCTCAGGGTCTACTTTTACAACCTTGAGATTCTGTACTGTTACACGCTCAAAACCCATGTGACCAGGCATCTTAATATTCTTAAGTGTGTGTCCAGGAGTTGTACTGCATCCAGTACCACCGGCCTCACGATGGAACTTAGAACCGTGTGTTGCACGTCCACCATGGAAACCCCATCTCTTCATTACACCCTGGAATCCCTTACCCTTAGAGGTAGCGGTCACATCGATGAAACGAATTTTCTCAAACATTTCGACACCAATCTGGTCGCCAACTTTTACATCGCCTTCAAAATTGCGAAATTCTTTAAGATGACGTTTTGGTGTAATGTCCTCAGGAAACTGCTTTGCATAAGGCTTGCTTGCCTTGTTTGCCTTGAGATCTTCAAGACCAAGAACAATAGCGTTGTAGCCGCACTTTTCCTCTGTCTTTGTAGCAACAACAGTGTTGGGCTCGACGCGGATCACGGTTACTGGTGTCAGATTACCGTTTTCGTCGAAAACTTGTGTCATTCCTACTTTTTTTGCTATCAGACCTTTCATCTGAATACTCCTATTTAGGAAGATCAGGATTTCCTTTACTTCCCTTCGGCCGCCATCCCCGATCCAGGGGACCGTTACCGTTTATTTTTGGAAACTAGGTTTCCGCAATTACTGTTTAATCTCTACATCAACACCGGCAGGAAGCTCAAGCTTCATAAGTGAATCCATCACTTCAGAACTGGGCTCGAATATGTCAATAAGGCGTTTGTGTGTACGCATCTCAAACTGTTCACGTGACTTCTTGTTAACAAAAGGTGAACGAAGAACTGTAACCTTATTAATTCTTGTTGGAAGGGGGATTGGTCCTGAAACCTTTGCTCCAGCCTTCTGAACCTGCTGTACGATATCTTTTGCACTCTGATCGATAAGAGCTACGTCAAAAGCACGAAGTCTTACACGAATCTTATCGTTTGCCATCATTCCTCCAGTCAGAAACCGGGGTACAAACCCCGATTTCTGATTATAAACTACTCAATAATCTTTGTAACCTGACCAGAGGCGATTGTGCGTCCACCCTCACGGATAGCAAGCTTAAGTCCCTCATCCATAGCAATCGGGTGAATAAGCTCACCAATGATCTTTACGTTGTCACCAGGTTTTACCATGTCTGTTCCTGGTTCGAGTTCTACAGTACCAGTGATATCTGTAGTGCGGAAGTAGAACTGTGGGCGGTAACCTGTAAAGAACGGGCTGTGACGTCCACCTTCTTCCTTTGAAAGAACGTAGATCTGAGCTTCGAACTTTGTGTGCGGGTGAATGCTTCCGGGAGCAGCGAGAACCTGTCCGCGAATAACATCTTTCTTTTCAACACCACGAAGAAGAATACCAGCGTTGTCTCCAGCCATACCTTCGTTAAGTGTCTTGTTGAACATTTCGATACCAGTTACAGTAGAAGCCTGTGTCGGGCGGATACCAACGATTTCAACAGCGTCACCCATGTGAACAACACCGCGCTCGATACGACCAGTAACAACAGTTCCACGTCCTGTGATTGTGAAGATGTCTTCAATAGGCATAAGGAACGGCTTTTCATCGTCGCGAACAGGATCATCAAACCATGTATCCATAGCTTTAAGAAGCTCTTCGATACACTTTGTGTTCTCAGGATTGTCAGACTCGTTAAGAGCTTTGAATGCAGATCCCTGGATGATTGGTGTATCAGCAGAGAATCCGTAACCCTGAAGAGTGTCCTTTACTTCTTCAACAACGAGTTCAAGAAGATCTGGATCGTCTACGAGGTCAACCTTGTTAAGGAATACAATAATCTTGGGAACGCCAACCTGGCGTGCAAGAAGAAGGTGTTCCTTAGTCTGAGGCATAACAGAATCAGGAGCAGAAACTACGAGAATAGCTCCATCCATCTGTGCAGCACCAGTAATCATGTTCTTGATGTAGTCAGCATGTCCCGGGCAGTCAATATGTGCATAGTGACGCTTGTCTGACTGATACTCAAGGTGACGGCTGTTGATAGTAATACCACGAGCCTTTTCCTCAGGTGCATTGTCGATTTCATCGTACTTCAGAAGCTTATCACCATACTTCTTTGCGCAGTAAGCAGTGATAGCTGCAGACAATGTGGTCTTACCATGGTCAACGTGACCGATGGTTCCAACGTTCATGTGAGGTTTGGTTCTGTTGAACTCTTCCTTTGCCATGATTTTCTCCTTGCTCTACAGGTAAATAAACCTGCGGCATATGTATTTTTTATGTGCTGCACTTTAAGCCAGAAAACACCGCGCATAAAAAATGAACGATGCTTTCGCATACACACTTTACCAAGTAAAAGAGATGATTATTATGTAACGGGCAACTAACAATTTCTGTTTCATCTATTCGAAGCAGTTGGCCGCTACCACCTAACATCATCAAGTTATTTTGATAACCGGTCTGGTATTACGAACCTTCCAATTTACTGGCGTAAATATCGTTTGCATTTGCAAACTCTGTCAGAAACCCGAAATACTTAACCAATTGAAGCCCCGCCAACGGCGGAACTTTCTGCACTAGGGGGTGTGGCAACCTGAAGACTGTTGTGTAGTACAGTCAGCTTTACGGCAACCACCGGACAACCTACAAAATTGTCCGTCTGACATCTCAAAGAACCCTCTGGCGCAAAACGCGCTTTCAACACCCACTTCGGGCGTATACGGTGCATATTTTATACACTTTTTAACAAATTTATTCAATAGGTAAATGTTTATTCTGTACGCAGACTGGTTTATTCTTAACACATCAGGCGAGAGCTGCTGAAATGTGTTGGATTTTTCAGCGGCTTTCTTAACCAAGGTCGCTGGCCCCTCTGCAAGAGGCTATCCCAGCGGATAGTTAAGACTTCATGGTAATCCAACAACCATGAAGTCTTTTTTTATTCCCAGGGTTAAGGAGGGGAAAATGACAAAATACCAATACTACATGAACAAGAGCGACAAAGAGACACAAATCGCTATCGAGTTCGCAAAAAAAGGCGAGCAAGCTCTCGCACAATTCCACAAAAACGCAAGCAACGGATTCAAAGAAAAGGCACGCAATCTAACGATTGAGGAAGGGGAAAAAGAGATTTAAATCCCTATTTAAAAAATTCTGCGTAAGAGGATTCTTGCCCGGCCGCTCCGGGGCGCAGGATATTGAATAAAGGTGGCCACCCGCATTCAAAAAAAAACAAAACAGGAGGTTACTAAATGAAAAGTAACATCAAGGAGGCTGTACATGCTTGAAAGTAAAGACTTAGAGCTGCAGAGCCGCCTCACAATTGGAACGCTGGAAAGCAACGCAGAGGCAATCAGGCAGGTTGTCCTGACCCACCTTAAAGACTACACACCGGAGAACTACATCGGAAGGGCTGACGAGGCGAAAGCCGACAAAGCCCTTTTAAACAAGGCCGACAAAGCCTTGAATTCAAAAAGGCTTGAACTTGAGCGCGAGTACATGGAGCCGTTCAACAAGTTCAAGATCACAATCACAGAAACCTGCAAGGCAATAAAAGCCGCAAGTGCCGGTCTTGATGAGATTGTCAAGGCGGAGGAAGAAAGGGAGCGCGGCGAAAAATGGGAGAAAATAGAGGACTACTGGAATAAAACAGGCTTCTCTCTCTTCGACATTACTGACTTAGCCAAGATAACAGACATCAAGAAATGGACGAACAAGACCGCGAAGCTGAAAGATGTTCTTGCCGAAATCGACGCAATCCAGAAGAAAACATTTGATGAACTCAAAATTCTGGAACAGTTCCCGCAGGAAGACGTATCACTTCTTAAGACGGTCTACCTTGACACACTGTCCATAACAGAAGCCATGCAGAAAGCGAACCAGCTCAAGGCGAACCGCGAAAGGCTCGCCAGAGAGCAGAGGGAGCGCGAGGAAGTAGAACGCTTCAAGAAAATCCAGGAGCAGAAAAAGGACGAATGGAAGGAGGAGAAAAAGGCGGAAAGCGAGAATGAATCCTTCGACCTTGCAAGCGCCGCACTCGGGCTTGAGATAAAGCCGGAGAAAACGGAGACACTGGAGGAATACGCCCTCGTTTTCACCCTTACACGCAGCCAGTTTCTTGACCTGCGTGGCTATATGTCCGACCACGGTATAACCTACTCGGAGCTTCAGGACAAGGGTTCCGGAGTGTACACAAAATGAAATCTTCCCGTATGGGAAAGATATATTGACGGCGTGGAAAAAGACACGCATTAGCACAATTTGGATTGACAGCTGGAAAGACAGTCAGGGTAAAACCTAAGACCACACAAGGCTTATAAACTTTGTGTGGCGCTTTATCCCGACAGAAGGAGCTTATATGACAGATATAAATAAAACAGTCCTTGTAGGACGACTGACTAAAGACATCGACATAAAATATACGAACAGCGGCGCGCCCATCGGCAACATGTCAATCGCCGTGAACAGAAGCCGGCAACAGGACGGCCAGTGGGTCGATGAGGCAAGTTTTTTTGATGTGAAAATCTATGGAAAAATGGCGGAAAGCCTCCGGCCCTACCTGACCAAAGGAAAGCAGATAGCGGTCGAGGGCTTTTTAAAGCAGGAGCGGTGGCAGAAAGACGGTCAGAATTTCAGCCGGGTGACAGTCGGCGCGGAAAACGTCCAACTGCTCGGCGGAAATTCCGGCAACGACAGCCAGCAGCAGCAGAACAACGACTACGGGTACTACGGAAATTAAGGAGAAACAGCAATGGTAAGAATTGTTTTTGAATACCGCGATAAATGGACACACGGAGCATGGAGCCGACAGGAATGTACCGTAAGAAGCGTAGCGGAATGCAAGAAAATCTACGGCTTAGATGAATGTGAATACAGAATCCTTGAGATTGAGGAGATAAGATGACCGCAATAGAAATATACAAATCATTGAGCCAGCCGCCGGCAACAGCCCTAAGGCAGATCACAGCCGGAAACCTGAAAGGCAAAACGGATATAAATCCGCAGTGGCGGTATGAGGCTATGACCGAGAAATTCGGACTTGTCGGAATCGGCTGGAAATACGAAATACAAAAACTGTGGACAGAGAAAGGCGCGAAAGATGAAGTCCTGGCATTCGCGCAGGTGGCGGTGTTCATCAGGAACGCGGACACAAAGGAATGGTCAGACCCTATAGTCGGAATCGGCGGAAGCAAGCTGGTGAACGCATTCAACGCGGGGCTTCAATCAAACGACGAAGGCTACAAAATGGCGGTTACAGACGCGTTCAGTACAAGCCTTAAAATGCTGGGCGTTGCGGCCGACATATACGCCGGACGCTGGGACGGCGAGAAGTACAAGAACACACCGCAGGAACAGCCGCAAAGCAACAACACCAGCCATAGCCAGAACCGTTCAAGCCAGCCGCAACAACAAAGACAGGCAACTCCACAGATGAAAGGCGGCCCTGACACGCAGGAAGAAAGGGAGCTTATAAACGAACTTCTCGGAAAGCAATTCTCCGACGGCTCGCTTGTATTCTCCAAGGAGGAATGCGCGAAGGTCGGAAAATGGAGACAGACCCGGACTGCAAAGCAGGTCATTGACTATCTCTCGGAGCTTTATATCGAACGGAAGAACCAGAAAGAGCCGGGTGAAGAATTCCCGGAAGACATTCCGTTCTAGGAGATAGAGAATCATGGCGGAAATAAAAATCACAATGAAAAGAGTTTTCAGAAAAGGATTTCTGTGCCTTGAGATTCCAGAAGACGAGGGAATCCGGGAGGCTCTGAAAAGGATTCTTACTTCCTGCCACGAGAAATACAACGACTTTGTGCAGGTAACGATTAACCCGCCGTACAAACCTAGAACAACAGGAGCAAAAAGCCAGAACCACCATCTGAACGGACACATAGTGCAGCTTTGCAACATAACGAAACACAGCTACGACGAGATAAAGTATTGCGTAAAGATGAAGGCAGTTGAAGCCCTTGAGTACCCTTACACGATAATCAACGGCTACCTTCTGCCGAAAAGCGAACACGAATGCAACACGGAGGAATGCGCAAAGCTGATAGAAGCGGCGCACCTTCTGTCAGCGGACTGGCAGATTGCGCTGAAGGAGTAAAAAAAATGAGTAAATATATTTTATTGCAGGAAGCCTCCGATGAGCTGGGGGTACCAAAAAATAATTTATATTATTATTGCAAAAATCGCGGGTTTAAAATAGTTGCTCAAAAGAAAATCATGGGCAAAGCTTACAATAGTATATCGCTTGAAGATTTTGAAAAGTTGAAGGCGATATATAAGCGGAGCCCTGATAGTATCGGCATAAACGATGCTGCGGCCAAGTTGGGAATAGACAGAAGCGCGCTCTATCAGAGAATTAATAGAGCCGGAATAAAATGCGAATTGTTCGGACGCGTGAAATATATAAAGCGCTCCGATTTTGAAAAAATGCAGGCTGACGCCGCCGGAGATTTTGACGCGGTGCCGGTTTCCGTAGCTATAGAGCGGTTAGGTTTGCCCGGTTCGACATTCTATAAATATGCGGACAATTTGAAAATTAAAACATTCAGAAAAAACGGGCGCGGCTGGGTAACGAATACAGACTTTAAAAAGTTGAAAGACTGGATAAAAAATAAGCCTGACGGCAGAAAAAAGAGCAGCTGTGACGAAAAGAAAGAAATTAAAACACGTCCGGAATGTTCGGTAGATTATTACAAAGTCGATGAGTTCAGGGACGGTCATTGGTGGGTATTTCGTTGCGGATTCTCGCAGCAGGAAGCGGAAACACTGGCCGCGGAGCTTTCAGTTTCCGGGGCGTTATTCCGGGCAAGCCCACATAAAATACGGCGGGAAAATGTTGGAAACTTGTTTAAAAAAATAGCGGAAAAGGAAATAAAAAAATATGGCAGATAGTTTTGTTTTTTACAGAAGTTTTGACGAAGCGTGTGCAGAGCTTACAAACGAGCAATATGGAAAAATAATGCGCATAATCAATAATTATGCACTTAACGGGACAATACCAGATAATCTTTCCGGAATTGAAAAAATAGTATTTACACTTATTAAGCCGCAAATCGACGCAAATAACCAGAGAAAAACAAACGGTTGTAAAGGCGGTGCTCCTTCCAACAACAATGCAAAAAAAACAACCAATGGTTATACAGAAAAACAACCTATGGTTATTACGGAAACAACCAATGGGTATGCGGAAAAACAACCTAATGTAAATGTAAATGCTAATGAGAATGTAAATGAGAGAGAGAGTCATAATGCGAACGAAATTGTTTTAAGCACACTCACACTCTCTCCTTCTCAAACTGAATATTCAAAAAAAATATTTGAGATATTCAAAAAAGCCAGGCTTCCGTGCGCAAAGGAAAACGAAATCTCATTTCTGCAAACTGATTTTAAAAACGCCATTTCTGTCATTCACAGGAAGGAAGAGCTCCAGAACGTGCACAGCGATGACATAATACAGGCTTGTAAGAATTTCACAGACATCTACTCGAACCCGGACACATACTGCGGATTCAGACAGAAGATTGGCTTCTACCAGCTTGTGCAAAAACAGTGGTTCTATGACCTTCTCCCTGCCAATTTTGACAAAAACAGGTTTGGAGTCCGAACCAACAACCAGGAAGAAACACGGAAAACGCCGGAGCAGATAGAGACACAGCTTCTTGATGAAATGAAAGACGATCCGCGCTTTATTCCAAAAATCTTTGAACATTACCACGACGAATGGGTCGAGAGAGGGATGCCGACCGGCGCAAGTTATTTGAATTTCCAACAAGAGAAATGCCTTTCAGGGTACGGACAGAAGCTGAAGTCGGACTATGAAAGCGAAACGGGAGGAAGCTATGGCCAGGAGAGCAACTGAAAACGGACAGGAAGAAGAAGTCAAACAGATGGCATGGCAGCAATGCAAGGTTTGCGGCACAAGTTACCCGGTAAGCCAGACAGTCTGCTACACCTGCTGGAGAAGAGCGAAAGCTGACGACGCCGAGAAAACAGGAAACCTGCTCAAAAGCCGATTTGCAAAAAGCCTTGTCCTGAAATGCGGGTATGAATTACCAGGCAATTTTATACGGCTTAACGTAGACTATCCGATTCCGAAAGACCTGTCGGACAAATTCTATCGCGGTGGCGGAAGATGCTTTGAATGCCAGGAAAAATCATACTGCCGGATGTTCGGAAACCCTTTCTACACTTGCGCCAAGGAGGACTGGGAATACTGCAAGTGCAGGATGTGCTGCAAGGTGTTCAGGGAAGAGGCTGCAAAACTTACAGGAAATGAAAGATGAGAGGAGAGAAAACAGAATGCGGTTTTCAGTATTTTCTTGACTTTGATTTTTATGAGCAGGAGGAGAAAAAAGAGATTGATGACTTGCTCTTTTTTGATAACCCGGAAAATGACAACCAGAGGCTTATGAATTGGCAGTATGAATACTACCACGGAATGCCAGAAAAGATTGACAAGATATTTCTGCTTCTGCTGAAGATTGCAAGAAAAATTATAAGCAAGGAGGCGAAGGAAAAGAAACTGCTTTTCTGTTCAGAGTACAAGGAAGAACTGGCTGTAGACAGCGCAAGTCTTGTGATTGAGCAGATGTTGAAGAACAGGCTAAAGATAAGAACCAGCTTCATAGCGTATCTTTATCTTCAAGTAAAAAAAACGATGTACAGCAAGACAAAAGCTGAAAAGCTGGAGGATTACTGTAGACACAACAATATAAATTTTTTCGCGCTGTCCGAGACTGAAAAAAGAAAAGTGAAGAAGATTTTTGAGGAATTTGGAAAATGAAATTTAACAAACTGACAGAAAAAGAAAAGGCGACTATCGGAGTATACAGGAACAGCAAGTTCTCATGTTATCTATGCGACAAACTGCAAGCCTGCGGAAAGGATAAAGCAAGCTTCGGAACGGATAGAAGCCGGCTTCTCAATGAACACATAGATGATAAGGACTTCTGCCAGAGAGCGGAGGCCTTCGTAGTAGCAACAACTCCGATAGCGGACAGAATCAAGCAGTGCTTTGAGCCGACAGAAAGCGAAAAAGATTTCTTTGAAAAGCAGCTTGAAGGTTGGGAACCGGTACCGCATTTCTACAACAGAAGGAAAGACGGATTCTGGGATTTTGTGGAGGAATGAAAGGTGTGAAGAAATGACATATCATTGCTTGTTTGAACAGAGTGGAACATTCAAGAACGTCATAAAAAATTGGGGGGGGGCAAGCCAAGGATTATGACATTTTGAATGATTACGGAGAAACAGATGTCCAGATAGACTTATTCGACCAAATTGACAGAGCCTATCTTGAACTCAACTCGATATTTGACAATATAAAGCAGGACGATTTTATCATGGCTTTTTTCCCTTGCACGCGTTTTGAAGATCAGTGCAACATGAGCTTCCTGGGAAACGCACATCAAATGAAAAACTGGAGTGATGAAAGAAAACTGAATTATGACTTGTATCTGCACAGCCAACTGGCCCGCAATTATGAACTGGTTACAAAACTTGCTCTCATAGCGTTAAGGAAAAAAGTTCCACTGGTTATAGAAAATCCAAAGGGGAATTCACATTACCTGACACGGTACTGGGCAATCAAACCGAAGGTTATAGACATGAACCGAGCCGAACACGGCGATTACTACAAAAAGCCTACCCAGTTTTGGTTCATTAACTGCGAGCCTAAAAATAATCTGATTTTCAAAACTTATGAAAATCACTACATAGGACAAATTGAAAATGTATATTCTACACGACAACGAAGTAAAATCCATAGCGATTATGCAGAATGGTTTTTAATGACCTATGTATTTGACGACAAGTTCATAAAACTGAAATAAATTACAGGAGATAATAAAATAGAAAATGAATGAAGAAGACCGACGCATTTTTAACAACGCTCTTAAAATTGCAACATCGCAAATGTCCAGTGAAGGGAAACTGATTTATTACGACATTGAAGGAGCGGTGCAGGACACAGAGAACAATCAATTTTCAATGTCTTTGGATGAGCTGGTAAGATTTTACTTTGCATTAAAACAGGAGGCATAGAAATGCTTAAAGCATTAGAAAAACATCAGAATAAGAAATGCTTGGAATGTCCTTACCATTGGTCTGATGGTATGTATTCTGAACAGGGATGTTACATAGAAGAGGGATGTTATGGGACGCACTGGCAGAAGTTGACAGAAATGTTACGCAGGGATGAATACAGTGGTTGTTTCATTCCTTCTTTTGTTCTGAAAGTTCTGTACATAATACAGGATATGAAAGATAGACGGAGGTATGAAAAATGACAGACATAGAAAAAATAAATGGATTAGTTCAAAGAGAATTAGTTGAAATGTGTAAAAAACACAATCAGGAGAAGTTCAACAGTTTTCATGAAGCCTATGCAGTAACCAAAGAAGAGGTTGAAGAAGCAGATGACGAAATGGACGGTGTTAAAGCAGATATGAAAGTTTTATGGAACTTTATAAAATATGATAATACTAAAAGTGCGGTTGAACTTGTTAATTTTACGCAAAAGCGTTGCAATAGAGCAATTCAAGAACTGATTCAGGTTAGTGCTTGTTGCGAAAAAATTAAAAGGGGGTTTTAAAATGAAGTTTGATGTGAATAAAGTATATACTGCGGTAAACGCAGATGAACTTAAAATTGGCGACAAAGTTTATCTTGGTGATAGTATTGCTGAACTAAAGTATAAAATTGAAAACGAAGATTATTACCCTTTAGCACTTACTAGTATAAGCGACCCTAATGATTGGGATTTTTGGTTTGCCACAAAGAACGAACCAGGTAATTTAGCCTATCTTGTAGAAAGAGCATCTGAAAAGAAGTGAAAGAGAAATAGAAAATGTATTATTTGTTTATGCTTAATAAAAAAGAACTTGAGTCGTACAAAAAAGATTTTGAGCGTGTAAAAAGTTCAATCGATAAAGGCAAAACGCCTGTATTCAGTGAAATAAGAAATGCTAAAACAATTCTGGTTGAGTCAATTCCATTCAACCTTTTGCAAGGTGGGTTGCTCATTGTGGGCACATATTTGCTGCAAAATCTCAAGGTGAACGAAACTGTAAAAATAGGAATTGTTCTTGTACTAAATAATTTTTTAGGTTGTTTGAGCAATTTTTTATTTGTTCAGATAAAACACCTGCTGCGGTTGAAGCTTTGCGAACGACTAAATCTGCCAAAGGTTGAAGAAACCTTTGCGGTTATGGAAAGTCTTGAATATCAATCAGTTTGATTTTAATGGAGGAATAGAAAATGAAAACGAAATACAAAGAAATTATAAAGCTTAAAGAAATGCTAGAACAAGCAAAAATCCCCTTTCATTTTTCTGAAAAGAACGGAGGGTTCCATATTTGTTACCCTAGGGCAGGTTTTTTCTGTATTTGTTCTGTCATTGAACACGATGGAAGTTATGGGCGAAATCAAGACCTGTTGGAAATTATGGGGTTGATGACTAAAAAAGAGTTGAAAAAAACTCAAGATACAGTCATAGGTTATTTGACTGCCGACAATGTTTTTAAAAGAATTAAAAGACATTATATTAAGCATTGTAAATAGAGGAATAGAAGATGACAGATGAAGAAAGAGTTTGAAAAAGAAAATGCAAAACTTAAAGCAGAAATTGAAGAATTAAAAACTCACTGTCGTGCGGTAGATGCTGTGAATGTAAAAATGAAGAATTGTGTTAACTGCAAATATAGTGAGGATTACGATTATTACAGGGATAGGAAGTGTTGTATATGCGATTCAAAATATTCAAAGGAGTGTCGCTTGCGTTTGAACCGCCTGCAAAAGCAATAGAAAGATTGTTGAAAACGGAAACGATAGCAAAATATTATTCAGAGGAGAATAAAAAATGAAAGTTAAATTCAAATTGTTTGGAAGGAGTGTGAAAATTTTAAAATGACTATAAGTTCAGGAGGAAACTTTTGAACTTTAGTAAATATCATGCAAAACCTGTAACAATCGACGGAATACGGTTTGCTTCCAAAAAGGAAGGAAGCCGATATTGTGAACTTAAGGTACTTGCACGCGCCGGGAAGATTTCTGACTTGCAGCTGCAGGTGCCTTTTGTTTTGTCAAAAGCTCACCGGAGGACCGGCGAAAAGAGAATGACTTCCGGAAAGAAATATGTTGCCGACTTTGTGTATTTTGACTGCATTAACAAACGGCAAGTCGTGGAAGATGTAAAAGGATTCCGCACTAAAGAATACCTGGTAAAGCGCGAATGGATGTTTGAAAAGTACGGAATTGAAATCCATGAAGTGTGAAGTCGGAATCTGCGAAATAACAAAAAAGAAAATATTTTCTTCTTACAATGACTGCGTAAAATATTCCAGGTATGTAAACAGAAAAAACAAAATACGAAGAAAATCAATCGGTTCTGAATACCAGCGCAAAGCAAACGGCGATTTGCGTTATACAAGTCATGTGAATAAAAAAAACAAAGCAATTTATAAATGCATTTTCTGCGGCGGTTATCATTTTTCAAGCCATTACAAAAGTATTGAGACACGCAAACTTGAAGAAAAATGGCTTAAAACACATACCCCAAAAAACGCGAAAAACTCATAAAAATGACTATAAATATGCAGAAAAACTGTAGAAATACGCAAAAAAAACGAAAAATTCAATGAATTTACGGAAATAAATACGGAAAAAGAATGAGCAAAAAAGAGGATATTCTGGCAGATTATGTACGCTGGTTTTTGGCGAAAGGAACAGGCGACGAAAAAAGCCAGGTAGAAATTTACAAAGAATCTCACCCGAACTGCGCAGATTCAACTGCCAATACAAAGGCTTATCTTTATTTCCGCAATGGTGAAAAACTTTTTGATTCACTTCCCTTTTCGCGCCAGTGTGATTTGTTCAACGTTGGAAAGAAAACTACTCTTGCAGAACTCGGTCATTTGATGAAAGCGACTAAACTTGTAATTACTCCGGAAGAAAAAGAAGTTCCGGACAATACAACGCGCGTTCAGGCTGTAAAGATTGCAGCTGAAATAAACGGAATGACGGGTAAAAACGCAAAGCTTGAAGAAACGGAAGAAAGCGATGATAAACTTGTTTTAAGGCTTGTTGACGGGAAAGAATAATGACGATTGATTCAAGTACGATTTTTCCGACTATGTTCAACAATGATTTTCGCGATATTGTAAATCACAAGTTTACAGAATACTGCGAAAAAGGCGGACGCGGTTCTTGCAAGTCGTCGTTTTTGTCGATTGCGATTATTTGGCTTATGGTAAACAATCCCGACTTTAACGCGCTTGTTTTGCGTAAGGTTGCAGACACTCTTTCTGATTCTGTGTATGAACAGTTGCTTTGGGCTATCGATGTGCTGGGACTTACTGACCGTTTTAAGGCTACAAAGTCACCTCTTAGAATTATTTACACAAAGACAGGGCAAAGAATAATTTTCCGTGGTGCTGATGAGCCGAAGAAAATCAAATCGATAAAACTTAAGCGCGGTTATTTTGCGATTACGTGGTTTGAAGAACTTACAGAATTTTCTGCCGAAGATGTGGAAACTATTAAACTTTCAACAATGCGCGGTGGGGATAAGTTTTGGATTTTCTACAGTTTTAATCCTCCTTCTTCTGCAAGAAACTGGTGCAATAAAGAGTTCAAATCGTCTCGGAAAAACACTCTTATTCACAGGACAGACTACCGCGGAGTTCCACAGGAATGGCTTGGGCAGGCTTTTTTTGAAGAAGCGCTTTCTCTTAAAGAACGAAATGAAAGAGCGTACAGAAATATTTTTTTGGGTGAGCCGACAGGAACAGGGCGCAACGTTTTTGAAAATGTAACACTCCGTGAAATTACGCAGAAAGAGATTGATTCTTTTGATTACTGTTTTTACGGAATTGACTGGGGATATTACCCTGACCCGTTTGCTTATGTTCAGATGGCTTATAATCCTGCAAAGAAAACGCTTTACATTTTTGATGAACTTGAACTTTTGAAGCACGGAAACGAACAGGCAAGCAACGCGCTTGAAGAACATCTTTTGAATTGGTACGGAACTGATGTAAACGGGCACTGTAAAGTGAATTACAAGAATGACAGAATTGTTGTCGACAGTGCGGAAGACAAGAGTATCGGAGATTTTATTCTTTACGGCTGGAATATCAAAGCTGCAATCAAAGGACCGCACAGTAGAGAGCCGGGCTACAAATGGCTTCAAAGTCTTAATGAAATTGTAATTGATCCTGCAAGGGCTCCGCATAGTGCAGATGAGTTTTCTTTGTATGAATATGAAATTGACAGAAAGTCTGGCGAAATATTGAGCGGGTATCCGGAAGGACAGGCAGACCACTGTATGTCGGCGGTGCGCTATGCAATGGAATCTGTCTGGAGAAGAAGAGGCGGTTAAAATGACTATAAACAGAGAGGAACTATATGTTTGAGAAGATTAAGGGGTTTTTTATGAATATACTGAATGCTTTTCACGGATACACTGTTGAAGAAGTTACAGGAATAAAAACAAACATCACGAATGAGATGTACAGGGCAATCAATCTGTGGGCAGATATGGCAAGCGGTCATGCGCCCTGGAACGAAAAGTCTCCTTCTTGCGGAATACTTGATCAGATTGCAGGAAGACTTCACATGATGGTGTCGCGTGAGATTGGGCTTGAAGTGAATAATCCTGCTATTGAAAAAGCGATGTATCATCTTAATGACAATGTTGACAAGATTGTCGATTATATTACGCTTTTTGGCGGTTGCGTGGCGCGTCCTGTTTTTTCTAACGGGAAGTTGCAGTATCAGCTTATTCCGCTTGGGAATTATCTTCCGACAAGATACGATTTTGACGGAACGCTTACAGGTGCTCTTATTTTGAAGCAGATTATCAACGGGCAGCACAAGTTTTTGCTGACTGAAGAACATCTGTATGAAAACGAAAATCACTCTGTAAAATGCACTCTTTATAATAATGATGAGCAGACTTTGCGCAAAGTGTCGCTTGCAAGTTGTCCGCAGACTGAAAATCTTACAGAAGAATATACGTGGCATAATGTAAAACAGCCGATGATTATTGAATTCAGAAGCCACTGTGTAAACAAGATTGACGGTTCAAATGTTCCTGTTGCTCTTATCGGAGCGGAAGGCGTTCCTTACCTGGTAAAATGTGCAGATGAACAGTTTGAGCGAATGAACTGGGAGCAGAAATCGGGTGAACGCAAAATGTGGGCGGATCGTGATTTGTTTGTTAAACGCGAGAAAAAAGGCAACAAGGTTGTAGGTTCGTATATTACAGGAAACGAAGACTTAAACCGTCTTATTATGCAGGTTGAAGGTGACGGCTCTCTTGATTATGCAAAAGTAAAAGAAGTCTCTCCTACTCTTCGTACAGCTGAACAGAATGCAATGTTCCAGCAGATATTGCGCCGCATTGAACTTACAATGAATATCGGCAAGGGAACTATTTCTGACGCGGAAAGTGTTCAGCAGACGGCTACCCAGTACAACGGCGGAAGACAGGAACTTTACGCAATCGTTGACAAGATTGAAGATGAAATTGAAGTGAAGTACCAGACTTGCGCTGATGTGTTTGCTTATATGGCAGCCGCTTACGGTTTGGGAAGTGCTGATTCAACTATTGTAATCAAATGGAATGATGACGCGACACGCAAAGATATTACTGCCGCAAAACAGATTGAACTTCAGGAAATTGCTTCCGGAGTACGCGCTCCGTGGGAATACAGGCGCGACTTTATGGGTGAAGATGAAGAAACTGCAAAAGCCAATGTTCCGCAAGCACAAACGCAGGGCTTTGAAGATATATTCGGAAAGGAATAACGAATGCTTACTCCGTCTTATCTTGCAGGACTTCCCGATGAAATGGTAAAGATTTATTCTCAACTTGAAGCGGACATTGCGTGTGATATGGCACGTCGTGTTTCAAAGCTCGGTAAAGTTACCGACATTGCAAAATGGCAGATGATGATTCTTGATGAATTGGGAAGTCTTAAAAGCGCGATAAACAAGGCTCTTACAAAATACAATGCACAGGCACAAAAAGAACTTAAAAAACTTTTTGAAGAAGCTATTCAGAAGTCGGCACAAAAAGATTTGGCGCAGTACAACAAGGCACATTTGAGCGACAACCAGAAGCAGATCCTTGAAGCTACTGTCATGAAACTTTCTGACGGGAAGATTGCAAAGGGCGCGGCTACTACTGACATTATCAATAATCAGTTTAAGGCAGATTATGAAGGTCTTGTGCGTCTTACGCAGACGATTGCAAGCAATGCGGAAAGCCGTTTTGTTGAAGAATGCAACAGTGCTTATATGAAAGTTGCTTCCGGGGCTTTTGATTATGACAGTGCAATAAAGCAGAGCGTAAACTCACTTGCGAAGAATGACAGGACAAGCGTAAATTACAATTACAAAAAAGAAACAAGAAGTCTTTCGATTGAAGCGGCTGTAAGAATGAATGTTATGACAGGAATAAATCAAACCTGTGCAGAAATTACAGAACGTAATTGTGAAGATTTGGGTGTTGAACTTGTAGAAGTTGACGCACACGAGGGAGCACGTCCTGAACACGCAGCATGGCAGGGAAAAGTTTATGTGCGCGGTAAAGCAAGAGAAGTTGACGGTGTGTTTTATGATTCTTTTGAAGAAGTCTGTAAGCCAGGAACTGCAACTGGTATTTGTGGAATAAACTGCCGTCACTCTTATTATCCATACTTTCCCGGAATGGAAAAACACTATGACGGTAAAGACTTAAAGGAAATGAACAAAAAAGATGTTGAGTACAACGGCAAGTTGATGACGAAGTACGAAGCACGGCAGAAGCAGAGAGCGATTGAACGAAAGATAAGACAGTGGAAACGCACGGCAGATATTCAGAAAGCGGGCGGCGTGGACGATACAAGCGCGCGCGTAAAGCTCGGTGAATGGCAGAAAATAGCACAGGACTTTACGGACAAAACAGGATTAAAAAGAGATTACGAGCGTGAGTATATCGGCACGAAGAGCGGAAAACAGCCGAAAGCTCTTTTTGAAAGTAAAACAGTTACAGGTGGCAAAAAGAAAGACCCGTTTGAAGAAAATATAAGACAAGAAAATTTTGCAAATACATATTATAATTCTATAAGAAATAGAAAATCTGAAAGTGATGTGAAAAAGGTTGCACAAAATTCAGGTTTTTCTGTTGAAGATGTAAAACAAATAAGGAATCATGTTTTTAAGGAAGAGCATGATTTAGGGAATGGTTATAAAGAATTATTTGCCCCCGCTGCCGATATAGCTCACGCTTGGCAAAGACTGGAACAAGGGAATCCAACAGAAATTGATAAAATTTTACTTGGACATGAATTGACGGAATTAACTTTAATAAAAAAATATGGTTACAGCCAAGAAAAAGCACACTTAGAGGCTGACAAACTTTACCCTTGGGAGTATAAATTAAAGAAAGGAGATTTAACAGATGATGACATTCAAAAAGATATCAGAGAACGGCTCAAAAATCTCTTACAAAGTTAGTGCTGTTGGTATTGACGGGATAATCGTTATTGATAAAGATTCCGACGAAATATATTTTGATTCAGTATCCGGGTTTCTTTCTGATTCTGAAACAGAAAAGAATAATATTTTGTATCATGCATCAAAACGTATAAGAGATTGTAATTTTGCTGATAAAGTAATTTATGCAACCCATTAAAGTACAAACTCCCCTTTTTCATTTACATCGGCAATATAAGAGCTAATAAACCACATATAAAATTGCAAGGGCTTCACTGTCAATGATTGTAACGGAGCCTTTGTCTGTGTCAACAATGTATTTATAAAAAGAGACATTTTTGCCATACAGGTTGCACATTGCTTCTGTTTTTATTGTGATGTGAGCATTGTTGGCTTCCGCGATTTTACTTCCGCCATTCCAGAACTCAATGTGTGCAACGTTATTGGGGATACCTGTTCCTTCAGAATTGTCTACGGTGCGGTTTAGACTATATTCACACCCAAAAAACAAGAAACAGCCCAACAAGAAAATTAAAAATCTTTTCATTTGCTTTACCTCTGCCCTTATAGTCAATTTTTAAAAATGACTATAGGTGTATGGACAGAATTATAAATGAGCAGACCTATTCTGCGCTTATCAATTATCTTCTGCAGAAAGATACAGGGGTTCAGCTGTTTCATGCTTTGCTGAATGCACAGAAAGCGGAACCAGAAACAACGGCAGAAAAAAAGGAAGGTGAAAGTTAATGGACTATTCGAGAGTAACGCCGCGTTCCAGAAACGGAACGACAGGTATTTCTTATGAAGGAAACATAGGTGCAGGCAAATGCATATGGTGTTCTCCGCCCGACAGGATTGCAGCTGTAAGCGTGTTTGTAAATATTCCGACTGGGGCAAGTGCAACATTTGCAATCGAAGTTACGGGCAACATGGTAGACAATCTGGGTTCAGACGGAAACGGGTCAAACGGGGCTACGGTGTACTGGTCACCTGTAGAAAGAGACAGTGCAACATATACATCGTCACGCGTGAAGATGATTGCAAACTCTGTAACCGGTATTCGTGTTCGCTGCATAGCTTTCAATGCAGGAAAAAGCGGAGCGACCGGAATAAACGTTTGTTTTGTGGGGTAATGTATGGCAAGTGTTATATCAGGAGCGGGAGCGGACAATCTTCTGATCCCGCGCTCTTACAATGAAAAAACAATCAGACTTGAACAGACAGTGGAAAGTACAGAAAGCGGAGGCATAAACACGTGGACTGCAACTTTCCATGACGGACAGCAATCTTTGCTTAATGTGAGAAACGGAAAGCAGGGCGCGACAGGACCACGTGGTGCTACAGGCGCGAAAGGTGATACAGGTGCGCAGGGACCGAAAGGAGCAACAGGCGCTACTGGCGCGAAAGGTGATACTGGAAAAACAGGGCTCGCGTTGACTGTTAACTTTACTGGCAGCTATTCAAAAGACAGTTCCGCTGTAGCAACTACATCACAATTCAACAGAACACCGGTTGTAGGAGAAACTGCATTTAATTTTTGTGCAGGAAACTCTTCGATTTGTTATTGGAAAGTTACTGCGGTAAGCGGAACAAATGTAAGTATTACTTGTACTGCGTCTTATTCAATTAAAGGTGCTACAGGGCCTCAAGGGCCACAGGGAAAGCAGGGTGCGACAGGTGCGACTGGGCCACGGGGAGCAACTGGTGCGACAGGCCCTCAAGGACCACAGGGAAAGCAGGGTGTACCCGGTGTTACTGAGGTAGCCACTACTGCAAAAGCAGGATTGATGAGTGCAGCAGACAAGACGAAACTGGAAAAATTTTGGAAATATCTTTTACAATTTCATAGTGAAAAACCTGATATTGCGGCTGGTACTTATACAACAGAACAGCTTGTAAATATTCTTGTCAATTACATACCTTCAGGAACAACACGAGCCATGCGACCGATAAAAATTGGTTCAGATTATATCAAAGATATTTTCCCAGATTCGTATCATTTTGAGGGTCCGTTAATAGGTTTGTATTCTATTCAACTAACAAAAGTAGAAAACTCATCAGGTTTTCGTCCATATTATGAATTAAGGTTCAATTATATTATTGCAGTAGATGGAGTATATTCCACTGCAACAAACAAAACTATTAGACGAACAGTAGTTTACAAAACTCTTGATAATAACAGTCATCACTTTGATGTTGGAGTAAAATTTATATGAAAATATATTATTCAGTTGCCAATTTTATTTCTGAAAAATGGATTTATGATGCAGTTCTTAGCATACTGTCTGTACATATTCATAACCCTGACACCCAGTTTAATATTTATTACGATACGGAAGAAACAAAAGAAACGCTTCTGCAATACCTCGATGGAGTAAATCTTAACTTTATTCTTGATGACTGGAGCGATACTTTTTCAAAAAAACTTACACAATCATATTCTTATACGGGGACAGGAATATATAATCTATTCCGTGCCATGCAGGAAGACAATGATTTTCTTTTCTTTGATACCGATGTATTTTGTTTTGCACCGATAGAATTCAGCAATACAACTGAACTGGCTTGCAAAGCAGTCAAAGGTGATAACGGTCAAACATTTTACACAAGAAGTTTGTGTTATGTCGGGAATATCGTAAATGCTTCTGAAAAACTTGAAAATCTGCCTATTATTGAAACAGGAGCAATTTTTCAAGATGAGATAATTTTGAATGACTGTTTTTCTGATACTTTATCACCACTTGAAATTAAGGGTGTGGCACATCTAGGCAATACTGTACACTTCCAAAAGAAACCAAACTTTGACAAGTCTTTGTTTGAAGAAATCTACAATAAATTAAAATCAAATGAAGATGTATCATCTGTTTTATATGCAAACTATATGAAAGGAATTGACTGAAATGATTATTTTTTATGATTCAGTAAAACTTACAGATACAGACGTATCAATGTATGAACCTGTTGACAAAAAAGTCATACTTGACGCTTTTTGTCAGAAAGCATCTGAAGGATTTGAACTTGCAGCTTCAGATATAAGAGACTGTCTTGAAATCTGGGGCAGACCGTTTATGTATATGTCAGACAATGACTGTTTTGATACAGACTATAAAGTGGTAACAAATTACCCTGAAATATATCACGACAGAAGCATGGAACATGCTTTGATTGTGCCGTGACAGGCTGAACTTGCAGCAATGTAAAAATGACTATAAGTGTGGGAGAAACAAGTGAGTACTACTGCGATTATTTCCTGCGCCATTGCGGTGGCAGGATTTATTATATCAATTTTCGGCACAATGGCGCGTCTTTCGGTGAGGTTCGGAAAAATGGAACAGCGTGTTGCAGAAAATGAAAGCCGTGACAAAGAAGAACGCGAAAAAACGCGCGTGAAGTTTGAGGGACTTTATCACGATGTGAATGTTCACAATACGGCAATTGCAACGCTTTCTACGAAAATTGATTCTATGGCGCAGACTGTTGCTGACACTAAAACGGAAGTTCAGCATATGAACCTTAAACTGGACAAGATGATTGAAAGACTTTATGGGGCTACTACAAAATGTCAAAAACTAGATTAAGAAACGGAATACAGACTTTTTTGTCGGAAGCGGGAGAAGCGGCCTGTTACGCGCTTTGTCTTATTGATATTGCAGAAGAATATTCCGGAAAACATATTGATGTTCTTGATTCTTTGTTCAATGCGGTTGACAGAGGCTACATTCATTACAACGCGGACGACAGAAACGACGATAACAATTTCTTTGTTGAATACCCGGGATTGTTTCTTGAAATGATGACTGGCGTAAAGTGGGATGTAAGGAAAGAAGCGGCTTTTTACGCACCAAAGGACGGTGAGTATTGTGTTCAAAGGTGGGAACGGAAAAAAACAGGAAATATTTTGTCACACTTCCAGCGGAAAGATTTTGAGCCGATTGAAGATTCTCTTACGGCAAAATACGGGAAGATTGTGTCACAGCGTATCTTAATTCCGCACAAAAAGGAAGCATAAATGGCAGAGCAGACTTACGAAGAATACAAGAAAATTGAAGAATGTCTTTCTGACGCAGAAAAGAAAAAGTATGTGTCAAGAAAATGGATTCTGACTGTCTGGTGCGGGATTCTTGCAACGCTTGTTGTTGCAATTGAGGGGTTTGCCGTTTTTATGGATTTTTCATTGCCGGAGGGATTTACGGGGCTTGGGCTTATGTTTGGGACTGAACTTATTGCTTATATTGGCGGTAATGTTGTTCAGAAAGTTGCAGGGAAAAAGGAAAGAGAACAATGAAATGTAAGGACTGTGTTTACAGTCTTAAAGATTTTACAAAAAGGGAGACAAAATGAGATGTTTAAAAAAATTGGTTTTATGTCTGTTTTTTTTCTTTGCTTCTGTTTGTTTTGCACAGGTTGCAGAAGTACAGAAATCACCCATACAGACATTGTCGACGGAAATTCACGAACAGCTGGAAAACTTGAAGCAACAGTCGAAGCTCTTGACACAGCAGCTTCTGCTAGCAGAGAACGAGTTGGAAAGCTCATCGAAACAAGTAGAAGTATTGAAGACGGAATTGAAAAACTTGAATACCTCTTTACAGGCTACGAACGTGAAGTTGAACGATTACAGTGTGACATTGAGCGCATACGAAAAGAAGCTGGCGACAAGAGCGAAGATAATAACGGTAGCGGCGCTGGCACTTACAATGGCGATAATTATACGAATATGTCTGATATTTTTAAGAATCAAATTCAATGTAAAGATTCCTTATTGGCTGAATCTGATTCTTTGAAACAAAAATGACTATATATATAAGCCCGTGAGAATGGCTCAAAACTTCTCTTACTTCAAAAGCGCTGCAGTGGCGCTCTATAAATCAACTCAAGGAAGGATAAATGACAAAAGAGTTTTTAACAGGTCTTGGACTTACTGAAGAAGTTATTGCCAAGATTCAGGAAGAAAGCGGCAAGGACATTGAACGCGAAAAAGCAAAGTATTCTGACAGGGACACTCTCAAACAGAATCTTGCAGACGCGACTAAAGAACTTGAAGCATTCAAAGCATTGAAGCCGGAAGACTTGCAAAAGCAGATTGCTGAACTTTCGGAAAAGTTAAAAACACAGGAAGCGGATTCTGCAAAACGTATTGCAGAAATGGAAACACAGGCAAAAGTAAAAGACTATCTTTCTGAAAAGAAGTTTGTCAATTCTATTACGAGAGACGCTATTGCAGGAAAACTTTCGGAAGCTCTGAACGGGGACGAAAGCAAGGGCAAAAGTCTTGACGATATTTTTGGCGGACTGATTAAGGACCAGAAGAACATTTTGCTTGATGAAAACAAACCGTCTCCTCCTACTGTACCGAGTATGACGCAGACTGGAGCTGACAGAAAAGATGACGATGTGGCAAGAACACGCGAAATTATGGGATTGCCGCCGTTAAAATAACAGGAGTAAAAAATGGGAAATGCAGTTGCATTGTTCAAGAAGTATATTTCGCTTCTTGATGAAGTTTACAAGAACGCTTCAAAAAGTGCTGTTCTTGATTCAAATGCTGCCAACATCGCAAACGGTGCCGGCGCAAATGAGTTTATTGTTCCGAAAATCTCTATGCAGGGACTTGCGGACTATTCAAGAAATTCGGGTTACGTTGGGGGCGATGTTACGCTTACCAACGAAACTATCAAGGCAAACTTTGACCGCGGCCGTTCGTTTACGATTGACGCTATGGACAATGAAGAAACAGCCGGTGTTGCTTTCGGACGCCTTTCTTCTGAATTCATTCGTGTAAAGGTTGTTCCTGAAATTGACGCTTTCCGTTTTGCCGTTTATGCAGGAAAAGCAGGTAACTCTGCAAAGGGCGTGCTTGCTACCGGTGAAGATGCAATTAAAGCAATCACTGCTGCAATGAGCAAAATGGACGATGACGAAGTGCCGGAAGAAAGCCGCATTCTTTTTGTGACACCAACAATCAAGAGATTGATTGAAGCAATGGACACAACAAAGAGCCGTGAAATTATCGCAAATTTCGGAAGCCGTCTTGTAACTGTTCCGCAGTCAAGATTCTACACGGCAATTGACCAGCTTGACGGTACTACTTCCGGAGAGACCGAGGGCGGTTATGTAAAACACGCGGCTACTGCAGATCCTGAAACTGCCGCCGGTCAGAACATCAACTTTATGATTGTTGAAAAATCGGCTGTCATTCAGTTTGAAAAACACGTTGTTCCTTCTGTGTTCTCTCCGGAAGAAAACCAGAGCGCGGACGGTTGGAAGTTCAATTATCGTAACTACGCTCTCTGCGATGTTTACGAAAACAAGACTGCGGGTATTTACCTGCATTCTGTAGCGTAAGGAGGCTGACCTATGGCGAAAGTTATAGGTCGGGTTTCTGTACCCGGCAAACCGAAAACAAGCGGACCTTCCAAGTCTGATGACAAGTCGGACAAAGGAAAGAAATAAAAAAAAGGAGGCTTTATTTTGGCACAGTTCGACAATGTAAATTATACTTTCTACTCTTCTACTTTGGGTCGGGCTGTTGTTCCGGATGAGGCTTCCTTTGACCTTTACAAGACTGAAAATATTCTTTTTGTAAAAAACCTTGTTGCTGACGGGCTTGTTTTTGAGCGTGAAGAAAACGGGATTGACAGCGCGGTCTGTATGATGTGTGAAGTTGATTATAAGGCTTCTCTTATTGAAAGCGGTAAGGCTGACAATGCGGTTGCTTCTGAAAGTCTTGGTGCTTATTCCTACTCTACCGGCGGAAAAGTTTTTGATTCTTTTGTTGACAAGAATGCAAAGAGCGTTGCCGAGCAGAAAATGAAGTGGCTCCGCCTTTACTGCGATTATGTTCCTGGAGTGAGATAATGGCAAAACTTATTCCCGAAAAATGGCTTTGCGATAGTGTTTTTGCCGAAAAAAGCTGGTCTTATGATGAAGACCGGAACAGAGTACCAGTCTCGGAAGATGTGGCGAATGTTGCGGTAACCAATATAAGAAAAACTATTTCTGACGGTAACGGTGGCAAGATTTTTACTGATTCTATGCTTTTGATTTGTGATGGGCGCGCAAAGTGGGCTGACGGCACTTGTTTTGTTCCGGAAGTTGATATGGGAATTGCCTGGAACGGCACAAAGTACACTGTTCAAAGTGTTGTTCCGTTTAAGGTAATGGGAGTTATACACCATTATGAGGCTACTCTTGTATGAATAAGCGCAGAATTGTTTTTTCAAATATTAAGGTTGATGTTGATGAAAAGCGCATTATGGAGCGTGTGGCAAAAAATGCAACAATGGCACAGAAAGCGCTCGACAGTCAGGTACTCAAGGATTCCAATTATTTTATTCCTGTTTACACGGGGACGCTCAAAAAGTCGGGAATTATGAATACTGTTCCGGGAAGCGGCAAAGTTATCTGGCACACACCTTATGCAAAAGCGCAATATTATGGCGATGATTATGACCATTCAAAGCAGGACAACCCGAACGCGTGTTCACGGTGGTTTGAAGCTGCAAAGGCAAGATTTTTGAAAAAATGGAGAAAACTTATAGATGAATACATCTAAAGCACTCAAGGCGATAAAAAAGCATATTGAAAAGTTTGTTCCGGAAAAGATAAAGATTTTCAATGACATGCGTCCGGAAGGTGAAATTGATTCGATTGTGATTTCTGTTCTGCCTGTTTCGGTACAAGCATTTGTTGATGATGAAGCGGACGCTCCGGACAGACGCGTAACGTGCAATATAAACTTTTCTGTTTGTATGAAAAACGCAACGACGGCGCGAAACCTTGTTGAAAAAATTGTTACTGACTTAAGCGGAATGACGCTTGAAAGTGAAGACGGAAGCGACATTGATTTTGCAGATGAAGTTACTGCACAGTTTTTGGGGACTGATGAAAAGAAGTATTCAACTTATATTACGGCGATAGACTGCCAATATGATATAAACGAATTGGAGGAATAAAAAAATGGGTGAACTCATTAAAAAACACAAGATTGCGCTTTTTGTAGGTGACACTGCAGAAGGCAAAACTTCGTGGACAAGAATCAGAAAATCAACTGCGTTCAATCTTTCGATGAATCCGGTTACAAATGAATTTGACTACATAGCGGACGAAACACCGACTACGGAACTTGATCACTATGCACCAAGTTTGAACCAGTCTTTGACTATGTACAAAGGCGAACCGGATTATGAAAAGATTTTTCCGAAGTTCTTCAATATGGACGTTGGAAGCGACGCTTCTATGCCTGTTCTTATTGTGTTCTTTCAGGAAGGTTTGGATTCAAAAGCAGAAAAACAGACACACTTTAAGGCTTGGCAGGCACCGAATGCACGCTTTGTTGCAAACGAACTTGACAGTGTTGCAGGGACTTTGACTTGTGATTTGTACTTTAACGGCGGCATTGAAAAAGGCTACGTTACTGTTACAGACGGTACTCCGGTCTTTACAGAAGGCTATTATACTGCTGTCTGACAGCGGTTTGTAAAAAAAGTGTAAAAAGGCTCTCCTGCTTTGTGCCGGAGGGCTTTTTTTGTTTAAAAATGACTATATGTATATGGGATTAATTGACCTTACAAAAGTTGAAAGCAAACAGGCTCAATGCGTATTGATTGACGGCGTAAGTTACGAAATTCAAACTTCGTTCAGGTACGGTCTTATGTTTTACCGTCTTATGGCTGAAAAAAAATATATGAGTGAATTTATGTTTTTGTATAAGTTTGAAAAACCGAAAGACTTAATAAAAGGTTTTGAGGCTCTGTATGACTTTTATTGTAAAAAAACTGAATTTCCAAAAGAGACTGGCTCAAACGACGGTGAAAAAGTTTTTGATTACACGGCAGACAGCGATTTGATTTATTCTGCCTTTTTGCAATGTTACGGAATAAATCTTTTGAATGCAGATATGCATTGGTATGAGTTCCGTGCTCTTGTTGCGGGGTTGAAAGACTGCAAGCTGACTGATGTTATAGGTTACAGAAGTTTTAATCCTTATGACAGAACAAAATATGAAACAACGATGACACGATTGCGCGAGGCGTGGAGTTTGGACGATGAACTTACTGATGACGAACAGGACAAGCTGGACGCGTTTAATGCGCTGTTTTAGTCGATTTTATTATGCATAAGAAGATAAAGTATGACAATGACAGCAATTCCGGAAAAGAAAATAAAAGAACTCATAATTCACGTTCCTTTTTGGTGTTTAATCTTCCCACCACATTTTTTTTTGTTCGGAAGAATCGTCGCCTTGTCCCCAACGCTTTTTTTGTTCGGGAGAATCAAAATCTGTGTCTTTAGTAGCATACTTAAAAAAGGCAATTACTATGATGAGTGAAATTAAAGAAACTAACATAGGCAACCTCACTAAAGTGAGTATAGCACAATATAAGGAGAAGTCAAGATAATGGCAGACGACGGAAAAGTAAGCATTGGAACTGAAATTGATACAAGCGGTGCTGAAAAAGGAATTAAAGGATTATCAAATAAATTAAAAAAACTTGCAGACAATAAAATATCCAAAGGACTTGCTAATATAGGAGCAGCCGTTAGTGGTGTCGGTGTTGCTTTTTCTGGGGTAACAAAGGCAGTTAACAGCGTTGCTTCCGGAATAAAAGCTGTAAATGACGCTTACCGTGTACAGATTGGAGCTGAAACGCAACTTCAAACGGCGTCACAGAATAACCCTTATCTTGACGGGAAGTCGGTAAAAAATCTTAAAGCGTATGCTTCACAACTGCAGTCTGTTTCTACTTTTGGCGATGAAGAACTTCTTCCTTTTATGGCACAGCTTGCTGCAAGTGGTAGAACGGAACAGGAAATTATGGACATAATGTCGGCTTCAATAAACGTTGCTGCAAGCGGTACTATGAGCCTTGAAAGTGCGGTGCGCAATCTTAACAAGACTTATGGAGGACTTTCAGGAGAACTGGGCGAAAGTATTCCGCAAATTAAAGAACTCACAACGGAACAACTCAAGAACGGGGACGCTGTAAAAGTTATTGCGGGGCAATATAAAGGTATGGCAGAAAGTGTTGCACAGACAACAGGTTCTTCCCAAAGACTTTCCAATACGTGGGGAGACTTCAAGGAAGCACTTGGAAGAAACTTTGCTCCTGCCGTGGACAACGTAAAAAACTCTGCACAGACACTTCTGACGAATGTTGTTGACGCAATGAACAAGTCTGTTGAAACAAAACAGGCGATTATTGAAGCACAGGCAGAAGGCGTTGAACTTGCAAAGATTCTGGACGGGAAAAACGGCGGAAGCGGAAAGACTGTAGAAGAAGCTGCAAAGGCAGAGAAAGAAGCGAAGGAGAGCGCAAAGAAAGCGGCAAAGGAAGCAAAAAGAGCTGCGGAACAGGCGGCAAAAGAAGCGGCCGCAAGTATTCAGTCAATATTTGCAGAGTCTGCCGGGCAGGCACTTCTTAATTCGGGGAAATTTTCTGCGCAACAGATTGAGAATATGGCAAAGGCTGTTAGCCAATCGCAGAGTGATATGCATGGTATACGAAGTCCTATGTATGTCAATACGACGGAACCTGTAGGACACGGATATACAAAAGAGAAGAGCCAAAGCCAATTCAATGAAGAAAAAATTGCAAAAATTGCAGAACATTACAAAATTACAAAAGAAGAAGCTGAACAACTTGCATATTATTCCGGCATTATCAAAGCAAACGAAACCGGAAGATATGACGCTATTGTTGAAGAAACAAAAGCAAAGAAAGAACAGTTGGCTCTTGAAGATGAAGCGCAGAAAAAGGCAGAAGAAGCGCAGAAGAGCGAGGCAGAAAAGGCACAGGAACTAGCCAAAAGGAATGAATACAGGGCAAAAATTGACAAAGCTATTCTTGAAGAAACTGAAAATATAAGACGCGAAGAACTGGCAAGCACTGTTCAGATTGACGAAAAAACAAAGGCGCAGAGAAAATATGCTGCGGCAGTGGCTGTTGTTTTTGATATGCTGAAAGACCCTGTATTTACAGGAATGAGTTTTGAAGACGCGGTGGGAAAGCGGCTCAAAACAATTCAAGAACTTGGAAAAGCTGCATCCGAAGTTGAAGACACTACAAAAGAGGCTGAACGCAGTGCGGAGGACGTAAAGTCGCAGTATTCCGAAAGTGCACAGCATGAAGCGAAAAAAGCCGCTCTTGAAGCAGACCTTGCCCTTCTTAATGCAGAACTTGATAAAGAAAAAATTACTGCCGAAGAAAAAGAGAAAATCGACAGAGAATGGGCAGAAGCACACAAGGCAATTCTTAAGGAAATAGAAGACGCAAATAACGAATCTCTGGAAAAGCAAAGGGAAAAGATTTCGGAAGTTGCAGGAGACATTGCAAGTGTAATGCAGCAGACACAGGATATTGTGGACCGTGCCTGTGAAATGATGAGCGACAATATTTCTACGCAGGCGGACCTTGAAACGGCGGAAGCAGAAAAGAAATATGCCAGCGGCGAACTGAATGAAGAGGAATACTACGACAGGCTGAATGAGATTCAGAAGAAAGCGGCGCAGGAAGAATACAAGGTTAAAATGGCGCAGTGGACTATGAGTGTAGCGATGGCAACAGCCAACATTGCGGAAGGTATTACAAAGGCACTTGCACAGGGATATCCTATGGGAATTATTAACGGAGCTTTGATTGGAGTGTCCGGGGCGGTACAGCTTGCTTCTCTTGCACAGTCCAAACCCACACCGCCGAAGTTTGCGACGGGTGGTATTGTTCCGGGTACAAGTTACAGCGGTGACAAAGTGCCTATTCTTGCTAATAGCGGAGAAGGAATCTTTACAAAAGGACAAATGAAAGCGTTAGGGCTTATGGCAGGGCGCGGGCAAGGAATGAACATTACAATCAACAACAGCCAGAGCGACAGGGTAAGCACGGTTGCACAGCAGAAAAATGACTATTCTGTTGTGATAGACATACTGGATAAACATATAAACGAAAGCTTTATCAACGGTTCATACGACGGAGGAATAGCGGGTATGAATACAAGACAGGCGGGAACGGTGATATTATGAGTGCGATTGCATGGCCTGCGGGCGTAAACAATAAGGCATACGGTGTAACAGTCGGTTATGTGGGCAACACGCAGTCACAGGAATATGACAGCGGCCGCATTGTCACGTATGCGAGGAATACAAGAACAATAAGAAAATTCTCCGTAAAGTTCAGATGGACAAAAGCAGAGAAAAAACTTTTTGACACATGGTTCAGAATAAGTCTGGGCGGTGGTGCCGGAACATTTTTATTCAGAGACCTTTCGGGCGGTGACTATAATACTGAATACAGATTGTCTTCTGTGCCGGAAGGAAGCGGTCAGAGATACAATGAATGGGCTATGGAGTTTACGGAAGCATGACGGAAAGAGATATATACGACGCACTGGACAAGGGCGGTTCTTTTTCACTGCCGTATCTTGTTCAGTTTATTGCGCCGGGCTATGAGACAATTTACCTGGTAAACAACAATGAAGATATTGTTTATCTGGGCAATACGTACAAGGCGGCGGCATTCAAATATACACCGCCAAAAGTCAAGGGCGGAGTTGTTCAGGGCGGAAGCCTTGACGTTTCTGTTGCAGACAATGCTCTTTCTGCATGGGCAGATCTTGCGACGCATACGATGTCGGTAAATGCCGTCGGCATTCTCAAAAACGGGACTGACGTAGAACCGCTTTCTTTTTTCAGACACCAGTATGGAAGTGTTACTATAAACAACGGATACCAGATGCAGATGAGCTTCACGAATGACGACAGACTTTCGATGACGTTTCCTCCGGTGGTATTTGACAACGAAAACAATCCGGGTAATGCGTAATGACGGCAGATATTGACGACCTTATTGGCATTCCGTACAAGGACCACGGAAGAGACCATAACGGCATGGACTGCTACGGTCTTGCGATAGAAGCAACTGCAAGGTTTGGGTACAAGCTGAATGATGTGGTATATGAAAACCACGATGCGGAACTTGCAGACGTGTACGCACCGACACTGAATGTACACAGAATAGAAAAACCGCGGGAAGGTGCGCTTCTGGAGATGACGGCGGATAACGGAAACCTGCATATAGGGATCTGTATTAATAATAAAGAATTCATACATGAAACGCGGAACGGAAGCCGCATAAACAGAATCGGGGTGCTCCCGGTAAGGAATATTTATGGCATTGATATACGTTTATAACGGAGTCGGCAAAGACTGCGACATTTACAATAATGACGGAAAAATCTGCGACATTGTAAAAGGCATTGATTTAGAAAAAAGTCTTATTATAAGCAAGGGTGAAAAACTTAAGGCAGATTATGTCGCAAAAAAAGATGACGTTATTTTTATACGCCGTCTGCCGAAGGACCCCGTCACTGTCACTATCGTTGGCGGTGCGGCGATACTCGGATTCTGCGCATTCGGTACTGCACTCGAGCAGAAAGACAAGAACGACAAAATGCAGGCAGAAATGGACAAACAGGCTGCAGCTGCAAAGGCGGCGGCAGAGACACGCGCGAAGCTTCCTTTTGTCAAAGGTTCAAAAAATCAGATTGCTACAGGCAATACGCTGCCGTTTATTATTGGCAAGACTCTTATGACGCCGTATCTTCTTTCTTCGCCATTCTATACTTTTGGCGGAGCGAACGGTTCTAAGAGTTATTACAATGCAGTCATGGAAATAGGATATGCAAAAACCGCAATCAACAAAATCTCACTGGGTACAACAGACCTTAAGTCATGGGCTGACGGAAAATTGAGCGGAACGGACACCATATCCGAAGGAACATACGGGGACAGTGAAAACCGCGTTGAAATTATACAGAGCGGAAGTTTCATGCTCGATTCGAGGTTCAACGAGAAATGGGTGAGCAACGAACTTAATACAGAAATACCGCACAGATATTTTGACGGATCTGACGCTGATGAAGGTAAGGAGATACAGGAAGAGTGGGAAACAGGCGTTGTTGAAAATCTTCCGGAACACGCAATGCAGGTTGAAGTTGTAGTTCTTCTTGACGGTTGCCGTAAATATGACGACGGGTGGAAGAATCAGGACATTACGCTTACAGTGGAATACTGTACAGACGCCAGCAATCCTGTATGGGAAAGGTTCTCGAAAGGTTTTAACCAGAACGGGACATACTCGAATACATTCAGTTACAGAACCAAGAAACAGATGCGCTTTGTTGCAACACAGACATTCACCGCGGAACAGGCGTTCGGCTCGAATATGGCTGTAAGGGTAAAACGCACAACGGCGAAAGCTGAAAGCAATGCAAATGACACGATTTACCTTCTTGCCGTACAGACAAAATGCTATGATGCAAAAAAGAGCAGCAAGTCGGCACTGGTTGCGGCAAAGCCTCTTGAAGACAATCTTGCAGGCAAGTGTACGCGCATTGCACTGCGCATGATTGCAAACACAAACACTAAAGACATTCTTGACGCCTTCAATGTGACCTGCACTTCCTACGCAAGAACATGGAACGGAACATCATGGAGTACGGAAAAGGCACCGACGCGGAACCTTGCTTCCTGGGTTCTTGAAATACTTACGAGTGATACTCATGCACCGAGCAAATACGAAGACTCGGAACTGGATCTGGACTCTTTTGGCGCGTTCTATGAATATTGTAAGTCAAACAACTTTTATGCAGACGGCGCCATTCTTGACGGAACCACAAAGAAGAATACCATTGAGACACTTTTACAGAATGCAAATGCAGCTCTTGTCTATGACCCGTCTACAGGCAAGATTGAAGTTGTAATAGACAGTGCGCGCTCCTATGCGGTTGCACTTCTTAACAGTGACAATATAATCTCGTTCCAGATGAGCAAGGAGTTCAAAAGACAGACAGACGGAAGACGCTGTACTTATCTTAACTCGGATGCAGAATACAGTTCGGACACAAAAACATTCATGCGTGACGGCGGAGATTATGATCCGGCAACAGACACGCTGACCAAGTTGAGCCGTGACTACATTACAACGCACGACCATATTTACAAGTACGCATGGCGCGAAATGGCGGCAGAAAGTGCACAGCCAAGAACCATGACGGTAAACGTGGGCCCTGTCGGTGCATACTATCCTATTTTTGACTGTGTGGACGTACAGCACAAAGCTCTTGCCATAGGACTTGGAAGTACAACAATAAAGAGCGCGGAGTATTCGGGCGGGGTTCTTTCAAAGATTAACCTTGACGGATTTGTAGACTTCCCTACAGACAGCGCATGTGGAATTATCGTGAATGCGTGCGCAGGAACTGAAAGGGGCGTTCTTTATCTTAAGGTAAGCAATGCGGAAGGCACTGCAAGAACCCATACACTTAAGGTTAGAAGTCCTGTTTCAATAAGCGACAGTGTTCTTCCGGGGCATGGCGATACAATATCTTTCGGAAGGCTCGACACTGACGGAGAGTTTACGCAGATAAGAAGCCGCATGAAGATTATGGACGCGGAACCGAACGGACGGAATTATATTCTTACGCTCAAAGATTATGTTCCCGAAATGTACAAATACGGAACAATACCCGCCTATACATCGAATGTAACAAACAGACCCAATAAGACCGGCGGAACAACAGACCAGAGCAATATTCTTGACGGTGTAATAAAGGCTGCCGAACAGGCTGCAGATAAGGGCGGAAGTGATGCGGCGCAGGAAGCCGTCAATGCAATGACCCACGGCAACCATTTTACGAATGTGCACAAAATAGACTTTGACGGAACATCTGTTGACGCTATTCTTGCCAAGGTAGATGAAGCGCTGAAAACTGCCAATTCAATGACAGAAATCAAAGACGAGGATATGAACGTCGTCATGGACGAAGCGAATACGAATATATCTACTCTGAAACAGACTGCGACAGAAATATCGGCTACCGTTGCAACAAAGGCTGACCAGTCGGCACTGGATAAAGCGAATACGAATATATCTACTCTGCAACAGACTGCGACAGAAATAACGGCAACCGTTAAGACAAAGGCTGACCAGTCGGACTTGGAAGACGCAAACACAAACATATCTACTCTACAGTCAACAGTTTCTGTACAGAGCTCATACGTTGGTGCTATGGTCCGAGGCGGTGGCAAGGAAGGGCATATGTCGCTTTCTCTTGAACTGCCTGTTGTTATTGACTCTGACACGCGTGCCAAAATGGTGAAGAAATCTTCGGAATCGGCTGTTGCGGCAGTGTATGAACAGCTTGCAGACGCGTCGGGCACTGCGATTAAAGGTAGTTACGCAATCAAAGCGAATGCTGACCCGGAGGCGGCAGTCAAGCCACTGTGGGACGCGTGTGTCAAAGGCGGCCTTCTTGCCAGCCAGATTGAACTAACCGCAGACCAGATAAAGGTTGCTGTTGGGGAACTTAATATTGACGCAAAACAGGTTGTATTTAACAACGGCGGAACTTCGACATCGATAATTGACGGCGGGAAAATCAAAACAGATTTGATAGATGTAGATAGTCTTTTCGCACAAAATATCGTTATTGGGTCACAAGGATCTGTAAGAAGTTTTAATTACAATGAATCTCTTGCAGGGTTCAAAATAGATGGAAATGGAAGT
>OIZT01000225.1_pt1 | contig 38574 bp, 27 predicted proteins | sample 1588611 | NCBI WGS metagenome assembly OIZT01 (sample SAMN03283278) | human gut metagenome | biome: human-associated habitat; material: feces | host: Homo sapiens | place: Peru | collected 2012
GTTGGATTAGGCTTGTCGCCATTCTGCTTGCGATCGCTTCCATTTGGCAGCTTTCCTTCACGGCGGTGACATCCATCCAGGAAAAGAAAGCGGCCAGGTTCGCTGAGAAGGCTGCCGTTGCGGCTCAGAATTCAGCGGCTTTTGCCCAGATTCCTGAAAATGACCAGGCTTACTATCTGGATTCAATCAGGAAGGAACAGAACAGGGTATTCATCGATTCCATCTCTTCGAAGAAGGTATTCCTTTGGAACACCTACAAGGAGTGCAAGGCCAAGGAGATCAACCTCGGTCTGGACCTCAAGGGTGGTATGAACGTCATGCTGCAGGTGCAGCTTCAGGATCTTGTCAAGGCTATCGCCGGTGACAACACTAATCCTGAGTTCCAGAAGGCTCTCTCCCTTGCCAAGGAACGCAGCGTCAATTCCAGGGAAGACTACATCTCCCTCTTTGCGGACGCATGGAAGGAAGTGAGCAACGGCCAGCATCTCGCCCAGATTTTCGGTACCTACGAGATGAAGGACAAGATCACCCCTGCCTCATCCGACGCCGATGTCATCAGCGTCATCCGTGACGAGGCCGAGAGTGCCGTGGCCAACTCATTCAATGTTTTGAGAAGCCGTATCGACCGCTTCGGCGTGACCCAGCCATCCATCCAGAAACTCGGCAACAGCGGACGTATCCTCGTCGAGCTTCCTGGCGTCAAGGAGCCTGAGCGTGTGAGGAAGCTCCTTCAGGGAACCGCTTCCCTTGAGTTCTGGGAGACCTACACCAACCAGGAACTTTCCGGCTATCTTGCAGAGGCCAACGCCAAGCTCGCAGAGATTCTTGCGGGAGAACCCGACACCACAGCGGTAGCTGAGCCTGTTGCCGAGCCTGTCGCCAAGGAAGGCGTTGACTCGCTTCTCAATTCAGAGATTGCCCGGAATCAGGACAATTCCGCTGATATTGACGCTTACAGAAAGGCCAATCCTCTCTTTGCTGTGTTGAACCCTTCAGGATCGAACAATGCCTGCATCGGTTTCGCCGCCGCGATCGACACCGCCAAGGTCAACAGGTATCTCGCCATGCCTCAGATCGCCGAGATCTTCCCGGCCGAGTTCAAGCCGATGTGGTCGGTGAAACCTTCCGAGTATGTTCAGGGTGACAATGTATTTGAGCTCATCGCCATAAAGGCGACCTCAAGGGACGGCAAGGCCAAACTTGACGGAGGTGTCATCACCGACGCGCGTGTCGTTTACGACCACGGTTCAAACGGAGAGCCTTCTGTCTCCATGACCATGAACGCCGAGGGTGCCAATGTCTGGGCCCGTATGACCAGCGACAACGTCGGCAAGGCAATCGCCATCGTCCTCGATGACATGGTATATTCCTACCCTAACGTCAATGGAGCCATCACGGGCGGAAGCTCCTCCATCACCGGCCACTTCACACCGGACGAGGCGACCGACCTTGTGAACGTCCTCAAGTCAGGTAAGCTTCCTGCGCCCGCCACCATCATCCAGGAGCAGGTCGTGGGTCCTTCACTCGGCGCCAAGTCGATCAACGCGGGTATGATCTCGTTTGTGATCGCATTCCTTCTGGTGCTCGTTTACATGATCTTCTTCTATCAGGGCGCAGGTGTCGCCGCTGACATCGCCCTCCTCTGCAACGTGCTTCTCCTCTTCGGAGTCCTCGTTTCGTTCGGAGCCGTCCTGACTCTCCCTGGTATCGCAGGTCTTGTCCTGACTATGGGTATGGCAGTTGACGCCAACGTGATCATCTACGAACGTATCAAGGAAGAGCTTGCCGCCGGCAAGGGGCTGAGCAAGGCTGTGGCCGACGGTTACAAGAACGCCTACTCCGCCATCATCGACGGTCAGGTGACCACCCTCCTTACCGGTATTGTTCTCTTCGTGTTCGGTTCCGGTCCTGTCCAGGGCTTCGCCACCACGTTGATCATCGGTATCATCACCTCTGTCCTTACCTCTATCTTCATCACAAGGCTTATCTTTGATGACCGCATCGAGAAGGGCAAGAGCATCGCTTTCGAGAACAACCTCACCAAGAACTTCCTCAAGAACACTCACTTCGACTTCATCGCCGCACGCAAGTGGTCTTACATCATTTCCGGCGCGTTGATCGTCATTTCAATCGTGTCTATCTTCACCAAGGGCTTCACCTACGGTGTTGACTTCACCGGTGGCCGTACCTACGTCGTACGTTTTGACCAGCCGGTTACAGCCGAGCAGGTTCGTGAGGCAGCCATTGTTGAGTTTGACGGTGCTGTCGAGGTAAAGCAGTTCGGTGGTGAGAGTCAGATGAAGATCACGACCCAGTACAAGAACGATCAGGAGTCAACTGACGTTGACGCAGAGGTTGAGGCTAAGCTTTACCACGCTTTGAAGCCGTTCTTTGCAGAGACTGGTATCACCCTTGACGAGTTCAAGTCAACCGTTGACAATCCTAACGGTATCATCTCCTCCGACAAGGTCGGACCTACGATCGCCAACGACATGAAGAGAGACGCCATCATCGCCGTCATCCTCTCCCTGCTCGTGATCTTCGCCTACATCGCGTTCCGATTCAAGGGATGGACATGGGGTCTTGGTGGAGTCGTTTCACTTGCCCACACGGCCATCATCGTGATCGGCTTCTTCTCCCTGTTCTCCGGGATCCTGCCGTTCAACCTTGACGTTGACCAGACATTCATCGCGGCCATTCTGACCATCATCGGTTATGCCATCAACGACAACGTGGTTATCTTCGACCGAATCCGTGAGTACAGGACCCTGCATCCTAATGTTGATGTAAGAAGCAACACCAATCTGGCCATCAACGCGACATTGACACGTACTGTCAACACCTCTGTCTCCACTCTCGTCACGATGCTCGCCATCGCCATCTTCGGAGGAGAATCCATCAGAGGTCTTGCGGTTGCCCTTATCCTTGGTATCTGCATCGGAACCTATGCTTCCATCTTCATCGGTACTCCGGTGATGTACGATGCCACAATTTGGGATCAGAAGCGCCTTGCAGCCAAGAATGGCAACGCCAAAGCCGCCAAGTCATCAAAGAAGTAATCTTTGACTAATGAATATGCGAAAGCGCCGACCCGATATGGCCGGCGCTTTTTTTCGCTTTGCGCAATAGCCATACACCCCCAGTCACTACGTGACAGCCCCGGTGGGGCATAGGGGAGCGTACTCCCCAAACCCCTTGTGTCGCTTCGCTCCGGGCCGGCGCTTTTTATGATCTTCGTGTGGCAAAGGGCAGAAAAATAAAGGCCGGCTGAACTATTTTTCAGCCGACCTTCTGGCATATTCATCAGATAATTATCTGATCATATTCTTTGGATCGAGGGCCTTGTCAAGTTCTTCCTTTGTAAGAAGGCCTTTCTCAAGGACGATGTCATAGACTGAGCGGTTGGTCTCAAGGGCTTCCTTGGCGACCTTCGTGCTGGCCTTGTAGCCGATGATAGGGTTGAGGGCGGTCACGATGCCGATGCTGTTCTTGACCATCTCGTAGCAGCGCTCCTTGTTGACGGTGATGCCTTCGACACACTTTGTGCGGAGGGTGTTCATCGCATTGGTCAGCCAGGTGATGCTCTCCATAATGGACTCGGCGATGACAGGCTCCATAACGTTCAGCTGGAGCTGTCCGGCCTCGGCGGCGAATGAGACGGTCGTGTCGTTACCAATCACCTTGAAGCAGACCTGGTTGGTAACCTCAGGGATGACAGGGTTAACCTTGCCCGGCATAATGGATGATCCCGGAGCCATAGGTGGAAGGTTGATCTCCTTAAGGCCGCAGCGAGGGCCTGAAGTCAGGAGCCTGAGGTCGTTGCAGATCTTGGAAAGCTTGACCGCCAGTCTCTTGAGAGCTCCGGAGTAGCTGACGTAAGCGCCTGTGTCCGGGGTTGCCTCGACGAGGTCCGGAGCGGCGATGAAGTGCTCGCCGGTGAGCTCGGTCATCTTCTTGGCGCAAAGCTCGGCGAAACCTGGCTTGGCGTTAAGACCTGTACCGATGGCGGTTCCGCCCATATTGATCTCGTAAAGAAGGTTCACGTTCCTCTCAAGGTTCAGGACCTCTTCCTCAAGGTTGGTGGCGTAGGCGTGGAACTCCTGGCCTGATGTCATAGGGACAGCGTCCTGGAGCTGTGTGCGGCCCATCTTGATGACGTGCTTGAACTCCTCACCCTTATCCTTGAACGCATTGATAAGATCCTTAAGACTCTTCTCCAACTTCCTGTTCATTCTGATGAAAGCGTAGCGGAAGGCTGAAGGATAAGCGTCATTGGTGGACTGGGCGCAGTTCACGTGGTCGTTAGGAGAGCAGAACTGGTACTCGCCCTTGTTGTGCCCCATAATCTCAAGGGCTCTGTTGGCAATGACCTCGTTGGCGTTCATATTCACTGACGTTCCGGCACCTCCCTGCATCATATCGACCGGGAACTGGTCGTGGAGTTTGCCGTCGATGATCTCGCGGCAGGCGGCCACGATGGCGTCAGCGATGTGAGGCTCAAGCGCTCCGAGTTCCTTGTTGGTCTCCGCGGCGGCAAGTTTGATGCAAGCCATCGCGATGACATACTCAGGATAGTCGCGCATCCTGGTGTTGGAAATCTTATAATTGTTGAGAGCCCTTTGTGTCTGAACACCGTAGTAGGCCTCAGCCGGAACCTGAAGTTCCCCAAGAAGATCGGATTCAATCCTGAATTTCTCTTCGCTCATAATAAATTAATATTATCGGTTTATAAATTGTTTTATTATCCGTCTGGCAAAGGTAAGCCCAAAAAAGATTATAAGCAAAAATGCCGCAAAAAATTTCAAATTATTATATCCGGCTCGGGGCGCTGAGCATACGGTTGCTGAGCCTGTCGAAGCATCGAAGTGACTTAATATATTCGGTAATATTATTACATTTGCACTTCGTTTTGATGTTTGCATTATGATGAAAGCGATAGGAACAGTCCTCTTGTTGGTGCTCTCCAACATATTTATGACATTCGCGTGGTACGGCCATCTGAAACTTCAGGAGATGAAAGTCTCGACGAGCTGGCCGCTCATTCTGGTCATCCTCTTCTCGTGGGGACTGGCTTTCTTTGAATATTGCGCCCAGGTTCCTGCCAACCGTCTCGGCTTCAACGGTAACGGCGGCCCGTTCAGCCTTATGCAACTTAAAGTCATTCAGGAGGTTGTGTCCTTGGTTGTCTTTACTGTGGTTGTCACGTTCCTTTTCAAGGGCGAGGCGCTGCATTGGAATCATATCGCCGCCTTCTTCTGCCTCGTTCTGGCGGTTTTCTTTGTCTTTCTGAAATAAGAAACCGCTTTGGCCTGATTGAAGGCACTATGAAGAGAAAACAGCTTCTCAATCAGACCAAATACAGATTCGGAGGGAAATATTATTCCTGAAATTCAGACAGAAGCGAGATCCATTTCCCTGCGGTGGTGACCCAGACTTCCTTGTAGCAGGCGTTGTTGGTCTGTGGCCAGTACGGAATGTCCTCGTCGCCCAGGGTACGGATTCCCACGGGCATCTCACCTGTGATCTCTCCGCTGGAGAAACTGTCCATCTGAGGATAGTTGTGACCTTCGCCATAGATCAGAGACTGGCCGAAAGGATTCTTACCGACAGTCCAGTAAAGCTGCTCGCGGGCAATTTGAAGCAAATCCTCGTCCCCAAGCATCTTTCCGCAGACAGCGGCGGCCTTGCCGGTCGAAAGGTGTACGGCGGAGTTGCCGTTGAATATTCCGAACCAGACAGGGAATCTCTTGACGAAATGCCTGTCGTCCAACTGGACTCCATTTCTGACCTGACGGGAGTATCTTTCCTCTGCGTCTGCCGGCGGGAACAGATGAAGGGCGTAGAAACTTGCGGAATCCTTCCATTCTTCCGCCTCGTAAACGCCGCTCGGGATCATTCCGTAAGAAGCCGTGAAACGCATCAGGTCCTTGAGGTATTCCCCGTGGAGACGTATCGCCCCAAGCCACTTGCCGTAGTCCGGAGACTCTTTCTGGGTCTGGCAGAGCAGCGCCAAGGCTTGCATAAAGACCTGATCCCGTGACTGATGGATGTAATGAACTATGGATCTTCTGGTCGTATCCCGGTAGAAGAATCCTCCGGAGCAATCTCCGACAGGCTCTTTCCGTTGGCATAAGAGGACATATTCAATGGCCTCCGAGGCTTTGGCGGCATATTCCTTCTTCCCTGTCAGTCTGTAGAGCTGGCTGGCCGCCCAGGAGATCGTGGCTTGGAACTGGCTGTGCGAGGTGTTGTAGGTGTGTTCGTAGGGTTGCGTGAAGATGTCGTAGCCGTCCTTGGCGAATTTCTCGGAGGCGAAGCGGAAGTCTTCCTCTGCGATGTCACACAGCCGTGCCTTCAATTCGATGTCGGTGTCGGGCAGGGTCATAGCGGCGAACGCCTCGTAACCGGAATACAGGAAATTGTCGAAAGCGTTGTTCTGCACCCTGACCGAGGTGATGTCATCGAATGTCCCGATGATCCCGTCCTGCCAGATCAGCAGCCCCATACTGCTTGCCCTGAAACCATCGCTGAAGCGGCAGCCAAGAATGAACGACAGTCCCCAGCGTGCCTCCTCAAGCATCCTCGCCGCCAGAATCGGGTTGCGGTCTTTCAGTGATGAATATGCTTCCAGAAGTGAATATGTCACATCCCCTGTCTGCAAGGTCTGCTGCGAAAGGTCGCCGGCGTCGTGCCAGCCACCGGAATATTCAATCCTCTTTCCTTCGTGCGAGGCGAACAGGTCCTTGTGGCAAACTCCGTGGATGCCAGGCACTTCATTGCCGCAGCGCTGACTGAATATGTAGTTGAGAACCCGCCAGCGGGAATCGTCCCAAAGATTGTCCGAGATCCTGAAAGTGTCAGTTTCAGCATCTTCGGCCTTGATTCTGTATGTCCCTGGCCTTGTGAGAGCGGAGAAATCCAGCACTCCGAACCTGCCTGTGGTCGTGACTTCATTCCTGATCCGTCCGGAATAGACGGCCGCTCCGGTTTCTGAGTCAACTATGCTGAATCGTCCTCCGGTCAGGTGATCAGTGACGGCTGTTTTCTTCCCCGTTACATTGTAACCGGTTGTGGAATAGACGATTCGCCCTTTCGTAGGTTCCCAGCCTGAGACTCTGTCGGGATTCCGGACTTTCTGGAACGAGATCCTGTCGATGACAAATCTGGCGGAATAATCCTTGGCTCCGATTGAACTGCCTCTGTCCGTGGAACTGAACCTCAGCCCGAGGACTTGGTCTCTTTGATATTCATCAATCTCCAGAAAGCATCTGTTCCAGATTCCGGGCTTAAGGTTGACAAGATGCGACCCGGACGGAATGTTGTAGCCCGGCTTGGCCGGAACGTTCCCGTTGATGAAAGCCAGATCCACATTGACAACGCTCAGACCTTTGCAGTCAGGATAGATCCAGAACTCTATCCGGTTGTAATCCTCCAGATTCCGTCCTCCCAAGTCGTAGGTTATCTGGCAGCCTCCGTAGGTGGCATAGTCTGGGTCTCCGGGCGAGCCTACGGCGCGGACCTCGGGCTTTTTCCGGAATCTCATCTCTATCGGGAGCCCGGCAAGCGGACCGGTCTCGGAGACCACAGCCTTTCGCCAGCCGCCAGCCTCATAGGAGTCAAGAGTGTCGATCGGCAGCGGGCTGTGAAGGAAGCCGCTTTCAATCAGCTGCTTGCGGAGTCGCTCATCGTGGCAGAACGAGGTCTGCGCCTGTGAGGCGGCACAGACCACGAGACAGGCCATCGTTGTCAGAATCCGGGACAGTCTCATTTTTCAGTCACCCAATCTATCGCGTTCAACAGAAGTGTCTTGAAATTGTCGTTGTCCAGCAGCTTAGGACTGTGTCCGAATTGGAAATAGACGTTGCGGGCCTTGACCGAGGTGTTGGTCCAGATGACAGGGTGGTCGCCCATCCTGATGTCAGATGCCGGACGGTAGGAATCTTCATCCACACTTGCCAGAACGTGGATATATTCAGTGTCCCTTGGATCCTTGTCGTAGGTGTACCACTCATCGTCCGGAATCGTGAAGACGTGGTCAACACCCTTGAACAGAGGATGTTCCGTGCTCTCAATGTGTACAGTCCCATCGGCAAGCGGCTCGATGTAATTGGCGTATCGTATTCCGCCCATAAAATCAGAGAACCATTTCCACATAGGATAGCCGTCGAACTCGCCCAGAAGAGTGGCGTGATGGAAGCCGATGTAGCCGCCGAGACCTTTTTCAACATATTCAATGAAAGCCTCTTGCGCGGCCTCAGGCCAGGTGTATGGGGGGAAGTCAAGTTGGATGACAGCGTTGAAGTTCTTGAGGAACTCCGCGTTCACATCATTCATATTGTTGATGACGGTCACAGTGAATCCACGGGAGGTGGAGACGCTGTCCAGCCAAGGCACGGCCACATCGGTGAACGGTTTGTGGTGTCCGCCGTTCTCACTGACAACCAGAATGTTGGATTTAGGAGCGGTGGCGCAGGAACACAGCAGCGCCAGAGTCGCGGCCATTAAAGATACAAGTGTCTTTTTCATATTGATTATGTGTTGTTATTCAGCTGATTGCCTTACCTTGCTCCCTCGGATGGCGTAGTAAAGCATAAACAGTTCACAGAATACCACTGCCAGCCAGGCCATCTTCCAGCCTCCGAGTATGTCGGCCAGAAATCCTTGTGCGAGTGGCAGGACAGCCCCGCCGAACACCCCGATCATAAACACACCGGAGGCAACTGAGGTATATTTCCCGAGTTTCTGGACCGAGAGGGTGTAGATGGCACCCCACATTATGGAGTGGAACAGTCCGACGGCGGACAAAAGCCACGGGTTGTCGAGCAGTGTCGCAAGAACCAACAGGACAGAGGCTACAGAGGTTGTGAATATAAGCTGCGCGCGTGGCGGAACCTTGCTCAGGGTGCTTCCCATCGCGCGCCCGGCAAGCATTCCTCCCCAATAGATTGTGGCTAGAAGGGCAGGGGAGGCCATTCCTTTCTCGATTGCGTACATATTCACGTTCGCTCCGACGCAAACCTCCGCTCCGACATAAAAGAATATTGCGATGACTCCCAGGGTAAGATGCCTGAATGACCAGACGCTCTTTTCCAGTTTTTCTCCGTTCTCGGCCCTTGTCCCTTGGATGTCAGGAAGAGAGAACTTCATAAGGGCCAGCGTGACGAGCACGATGACGGCGGCCAGAGAGATGAACGGAACGGCGAGCTGCGTTACCTGAACTTCCTCCATTGCCATCCCTCCGAACACGATTCCCGTGACAAAGTATGGGGCGATCGTGGTGCCGACCGAGTTGGCGGTCCCGCCGATGGCCAGCCTTTGGATGGACTGCGTGCCTTTCACGTCGCAGGCCACGAGATAAGGATTGATGACAACCTGAAGGATGGTGGCCGAGGCTCCGACCACGAACGAGCCCAGAAGGAAGATCAGGAATCCGGCCGGGAACGACAGATTCGCCGAACCGATGACGGCGTCCGGGAATCGCACAGTGAATTCGGAGGAAGCGAAAAACAGCAGAAGCCCGGCTGTCATAAGGATCAAACCTCGGATCAAGGTCCCTTTGTAGCCATATTTATTGACCCAGGACGAGCCGATAGGCCCGCAGATCGGGTAGGCCAGGAACCAGGAGAACGTGATCAGAGTCGCGAATGTGTTCTTAAGGCTTCCGGCGTTGGAGAGAAAGGCTTCCTTGAGCGGCCCTTGGAACTGTGAGTTGGCTGTCGTCAGAAACCCTACGATAAGGAACAGGAAAACCATCGAAAGGAATGGCACGAAGTAGTTTGTCTTCTTGTTTTCCATAGCTAATCCAGTTTTGAGGCGGCGTCTTTGTCAAGAATGAACTCACAGTCCGGGTGGAGTTGGAGAACGCTGGCCGGAATATCTTCGGTGACAGGACCTTCCACGATGCGTTTTACGATCTCCGCCTTCATTGTCCCTTTGGCTACAGCCACGATCTTTCTGGCTGTCATCACGTCCTTAAGCCCTAAGGTCACTCCTCCGAGCTCCACATTGTCCGGCGTTCCTGTCTCCCGTCTGATCCTTGCCTCAAGTTCCGGGTACATAACGGAGACGCGGCATCCGCTTCCGAACGCCGAGCCGGGTTGATTGAAACCGATGTGACCGTTCTCTCCGATTCCGACAATAAGCAGATCTATTCCTCCGCGTGACTCCAGTTCCTCAATGAACTCCTTGCAGTCCTTGGAATAATCATCGGATCTGACAGGAAGCATAAGGAAATGCCTGTCATCTGTCCCGATGTCATCGATCAGCTCGGTCTTGAGCATCTTCCAGCAAGAGCCTGAATATTCCCGTGGCACGCCCACGACCTCGTCCTGGCCGAAGAATGTCACCTCGGACACATCGAAAGGATGCTCCTTGTGGATTTCGGCGACAGTCCGGTGCAGGTCTCCGGTGGTCCTCCCTGTCGAGAGACCGATGACACTGCTGTGTTTCCGCAGAATCTGTCCGATGATCCTCCACGCCGCCGCGTCGGCGAACGCCTTCTCGTTTTCAGTGATTGTGATCTTCATCTTAGTGCTTTTAATTTGACCGCAAGATAGCGACTATATGCTCGGCCGAGGTGGATTTTCAGACAAAAAAAGTTGAAAATATGTCATTGCCCGCCAAATACTTGATAGATTTCCAACTTTTTTTGCCAATATTCGGATATACCCTATTAAGAATATGACTACCTTTGACATCAAACAATAGCCACATGATTATGATGCTTAAGAAATTTTCAACCGTATTCTTGTCACTGCTGTTGGCCGTTTGTGCCGAGGCGCAGTTCCGGGTGACGGCCCATCAGGTCGGCTGGGACAATATTCCGCCTGAGGCTGTCAAAGAGGGCTTCTGGTTTCAGAAGTCAATCATCGCGCAGATGGACGATGACCCGCAGCTGGAGGAAGTCATGCTGTTCGGCCGGGACAATGGCCATTGGCCTGAGTTCGATCTCTTTAAGGCCTATTATGTGATAGCGGGGACATATTCAAAGGAAATCAAATACATCTCCCCAGTGGAATATGTCACCGATGAATATAATATGCTTGTCGAAGACAGGAACAAGGATGGTGTCAGCGAGCTTTATATTACTTACATAAAGGAAGGCTCGTTCAGCGTCGATGCGCGAGGCTATGGCAAGAAGGCAGTATATTGCCATGACAGGATCGAATTCAGAAAGGAGGAAGGAAGATGAAAAGGATAGTCTTGACGTTGTTTGCTTTGCTGGGAATTTTCCTGTTCACTGTCTCCGCCAAGGAACAGCCGAAAATCCGGACCTTGATTGTCACCGGTCAGGACGGAAGCCACTATTGGAGAGGTGCTTCCGAGTGCATGAGACAGATTCTTGCCAACACCGGACGCTTCGATGTGGATGTCATCGAGACTCCTGACTGGGGCGGGGATATGAGCACCTTTAACCCTGATTTCAAAGCATATAGCCTTGTCATTGTCAACTATGGCGGTGTGGAGTGGATCGAGCCGTGCAAGAAGGCTTTCGAGGAATATGTCAGCGCCGGTAGTGGTGTTGCCTTCATCCACTCATCGATAATCCCGATGGAGAATTGGAATGAGTACAACGAGATGACCGGTCTCGGTGCATGGAACGGCAGGGATGAGAAATGGGGACCTTATCTTTATATGCTGAACGGGAAATACATATATGACTACACTCCTGGATGGGCGGGACATCACGGTCTCCAGCACAAGACAGTGATCGACACACAGGCTGGTGAACATCCGGCCATGAAAGGGCTCCCAAAAAGATGGAAGCACTATAAGGATGAGATCTACACAAAGTTACGCGGCCCTGCCAAGAACATCGAGATCCTTGCCACGACATCTGACGCGGGGCGTGACGAGCCGGTGATGTGGACTGTGAGATACGGCAAGGGTCGTGTTTTCGTGGATGTTCTCGGACATTGCGGCAATGATCCTGACATGACATATTCGATGACATGCACAGGATTTCAGGTCACTTTCGCAAGAGGGTGCGAATGGGCGGCCACAGGTATTGTGACACTTCCTGTTCCAAATGATTTTCCTACAGAGGACACACACACTTTGAGAATGGATTTCAAGGCTCCTTTCCACGCTTGCTCTGAATGATGTTTCGGAAGAAACATATTATATTGGTTTTGTTGACCCTTCTGTCCTTCCTCACGGCAAGGGCGGAAGGTTTTGTCACTCTTGACGGAGTCCTCAGCGGCAGGAAAGTCTATCAGGTCACGCAGGATGCGGACGGATTTGTCTGGATATACACGCAGAACGGAATCGACCGCTTCGACGGACATACCGTGAAAACATACCGGATCGAGGATCTGCCTCAGTCCAGAGACCAGATCCTGTCCTCGACAAGACTGGAATGTGACAACTCGGGAGTCCTTTGGATGGCTGTGAAAAACGGAAGGCTTTACCATTATGAAAAAGGCTCGGACTCTTTCCGTCTTGAGCTGGATCTAAGGAAGAATCATCCAGGAATATCCTTGTACAGCATTTGTTTTCCAGGGTCTGGAACCGTGGCTTTGGGCACTTCGGAGGGAATATTTTTCCTGACGGAAGGCGGAGAAGAAGTCAGATACGTCACCGACAGGATTGTCAAGGCTATCGCTGTAAAAGGGCCGGAAGCCTTCTGGCTGGGAACTGACAATGGAATATTCCTGCTGGAGAATGGAAGGGTCCGCGGGGTGGCTGATGATGTGGATGTCGCGTCTATGCTCTATGATGGTGGAAAGCTCTATGTCGGGACGTTTTCCGAAGGGATGAAGGTTGTCGGGGATGACGGAATGTTGAGGGATTTCGGCTCTGTTTCTCTCAAGGTTCCGGTTTGGGCTATTCTGAAGGATGACGAAGGGCGTCTCGTTGTCGGGTCGGACGGAGAAGGTTTGTTCTATTTCAATCCGGAGACAGGGAAAGTACTCGCTCATTATCTGGCGGACGATCTGGACCGGTCATCCATTCCGGGGAACACGGTCAGTGATCTTTGTCTCGACGTGAACGGTAACCTGTGGGTCTCCACAACCACGGATTGGGTCTGCCGCCAGAGCAAAGGCACTCCGTCGATCGACAAACTGGTCCATCAGCCCGGGAATCCGAATTCTTTGTTGTCCGATCACATCAACGTGATCTTTGAGGAGGCCTCCGGGAACATCTGGTTCGGAACCAATGAGGGCGTGTGCAGCGTTGATCCGTCCGGCCGTAACTGGAGAAACTATCCGATGCCGGACCTTGGTGTCGTGCTCGCCTTGACTCAGGATGTCCGGGGCGATGTCTGGGTCGGAGGCTACGGCTTCCCTCTGTACAAGATTAATCCTAAGACCGGAAAAGTAACTGTCTTTCAGGACGATAGCTTTAATCATACATATTCGCTCCTGACTGACGGGGAATATGTCTGGATAGGCGGAATAGACTCGCCTTTGGCAAGATATGATGTCCGGGACGGAAGCTTTGCGACCTATCCTGTCAACAATGTCGGAGACATCAGGATGGCCTCTGACGGGAAGTTGACATTGGCCACCAGCGGCGGACTGTGCTTGCTGGATCCGGAAACCGGTTCCATAACGGTTCTTGACTCGTTCGATTCCAAGACGTTGACGTACCCGGTAAGATGTCTGGCCAATCACGGAGAGGTTGTCTGGCTCGCCACGGACGGCGATGGCTTGATCTGTTATGACAGGAACACCGGGACGGCCCGCTTTTTCTCGAAGGATTCCGGTCTCTCCAGCGATTCCGTCACCGGTGTTGTGGTGGATCGGGAGGACAATGTCTGGTTTGCGACATTTGAGTCTCTATATAGGCTTGATCCGGTCTCAGGAGTTCCTGTTGATATGAATGGATTCCTCGGAGTCACCAGGGGCAGTTTCAATCCTAACGCCGTCCGCCGGCTTTCGGACGGCCGTCTGGCCTTTGGCACTGCTGACGGTGTCATTGTGTTCGATCCGGCGGAGTTCTCGATGAAGGATCCCGGACAGATAGCCCCGGTCATCTCGGGCTTCAATCTGCCTGACGGTTCAAAACCTACAGTCACCACAAACGTCGATCTTCTCGACAGGATCACACTGAAAGCCGGCCAGAACTCTTTCCGCATCGCATATTCAGCCCTCGACTTCACCTCGGGGTACAGGACATCCTTTTCAAATCAGCTCGCGGGCTTTGACAAGGTTCCACGTCTGAGCGATGCCGCGGGAGAGATTGACTACTATAATATTCCTTCCGGGAAATATGACTACACTCTGAAAGTCATAGACAAATATTCCGGAAACATCCTTGGCGAGCGTCACCTTTCCATCTTGATAAAGAGACCTTTGTGGCTGTCCTGGTGGGCGTTGTCTCTCTATGCGGCCCTCTTCGGGGCGTTCGTGGCGATGACTGTGGCGTGGTACCGCAGGAAGTCGTACAACAGGATTATGACGGAGAAGATCAACACTTTCGTGAACTTCGCCCACGACCTGAAGACACCTATAACATTGATCAAGACTCCGCTTAACGACTTGGAAAGTATGGATGACCTTTCCGACAAGGTACGGAGCTCAGTGATGACGGCGAACCGGAACTCTGACCGGCTGATGTCGATGATAAACAATCTTCTGGACATCCGGAAGAATGACCGGGACTGGAGCGTGCTGAGGTTGGCCGAATATGATTCAGGGGATTATCTGGACTCTGTCCTTGCTGATTTCAGTTATGCCGCCCGCCAGAAAGGGCTTGATTTCTCGTACCGCATCGAGCCTGGTCTGAATGACATCTGGATAGACCGTGAGAAGATGGATCTGATCATCCACAACATCCTGTCTAATTCGGTCAAATACACCTCGGAAGGCTTCGTCAAGGTCTTGGCTAAAAGCGAGCGGCGTTCCTGGACTCTGGAGATCAGCGATTCAGGAATAGGAATACCGGCGGATTTCCAATCAAGAATATTCAGAGGCAGTTACAGGGCTGACAATGCCCGCGAGTGCGATGAGAGCGGTTACGGCATAGGCCTGATGATCACCCGGCAGTTGGTCGGCCAGCATCACGGAACGATCTCATATTCAAGCGTCGAGGGAGAAGGAACCACGTTCACCCTGTCGTTCCCTAAGAAGTACAAGGCTTCGGATTCCGTGGTGTTCCTGAAAGAGTCGGACGCTTTGGAACCGATTCCGGACTCCGTCACGCAGGATCCGGACAATCCGGGGAACCGCATCCTGATCGTTGAGGATGACGCTGAGACCTTGGAGTATATGAGATCCTCTCTTGCGGAGGAATATTCAATCAGCACCGCCACGGACGGTCAGACGGCTCTTGGGGTCATCGCCGAAAAGAATCCTGACATCGTGATCTCTGATGTCATAATGCCGGTGATGAACGGCTACGACCTTTGCCGTAGCGTCAAGTCGGATATCGCGACCAGCCATATTCCAGTGCTTTTGTTGACAGGTATGACCGACAGGGAGAGTGTCATCAGGGGACTTGAGTCCGGAGCCGACGACTACATCGTCAAACCGTTTGATATGTCGGTCCTGAAAGCCAGAATCAGGAATATCCTTAACGAGCGTCAGCGCCTCAGGGAGGCCATTCTCTACTCCAGCAACGCCTCCGTGCGCAATGAATATTCCAACAAGCTGGACCAAGAGTTTATGGACAAGGTGATCTCTGTGGTTCAGAAGGAGCTGTCCAACTCGGAATTTCAGATCAACGACCTGTGCCGTGAACTGGCTATGAGCCGCACCGCATTCTACAACAAACTGAAGTCTCTCACCGGTCAGGGACCTAACGATTTCATCCGGATCTACCGTCTGGAAAGGTCGAAGGAATATCTCGCGGACCATCGCTACAGCATCGCCGAAGTCTCGGATATGGTCGGTTTCTCAGATGCTAAGTACTTCAGTGTCTGCTTTAAAAAGCAGTTTGGAGTAAGCCCAAGCAGATTTTAAACCATTTTTGTTAGATCTTAAACCCCCGTCCGGAGATAGTTGGCTAATATTGCGGAAGAATAACACTCAGACGCAATGGAAACATATCTCGGCCTCGATTTGGGAGGAACAAAATTACTCATCGGAGAAGTTGACAAGCACGGAAACATCCTTCGTTTCAAGAAGTATGATTCCGGCTATTTCAGTCAGCAGACCGCATCGGAAATAATCAAGGCATCTCTTGATGACTACATCCGCACCGTGGGATGGGTCGGTGAGAAGCCTGTCTCTATGGGCATCGGTCTGATCGGCCGTGTCGATCCAAACGAAGGGGTCTGGCTTCAGATTGATCCGAACAGGACCCATCCTATTGAACTCGCCAGGGAGATCACGGAGATCTACGGCATTCCTTGCCGCATCGACAACGATGTCAAGAGCGCGACCAGAGCCGAGCGTGTCTGGGGCGTGGGGCAGTTCTCGAAGAATTTCGTTTATATTAATGTAGGTACCGGCATCGCTGTCGGGACTGTCGTCAACGGCCGCCAGATCAGAGGTAGCCATTTCAACGCCGGGGAGGCCGGGCATATGACAGTCGGAGTCAATGTGGGCGTGAAGTGCTGCTGTGGCAGGATGGACTGCGTGGAGACAATCGCCTCGGGAAGCGGCTTTGACGCCTGCGCCAGACTTCTCAAGGACAGGTACAAGACCCGTCTTGAGATTCCTTCAGATGAAGGTGTCAGGGTGGATGTCAGGGATGTCATCCGGCTTTGTCAGGAAGGGGATGAGCTCTGCCGTGTGCTGGTGGAGAACGCCACGCAGGGAATCGCCAACCTCATAATGAATCTTGTCAGGATCACCGACCCGGACACCGTCGTCTTGGGAGGCAGCATCGTGGCGGACGAATACATATTCGAGAATATTCTTAATAAATTGAACCATAACACTATGCGCTTCGTTTCAAACGGCGTGGTCATCACGAAGCTGAACCCTCAGTTCATCGGACTTCTGGGCGCGGTGGCCGTCGCTATGAATATGTAGGCAAGACATACCATTTATATTAAGAATCAATATTATGAAGAGAATTGTTTATTCTATAGCCTGCACACTTATGGTGCTGTGCTGCTGCGCCTGGAGCAATGGCGCGGACAATGATAAGGATACCCGTCCGGCCAACTACGCCAAGAGCAAGCGGTTCAAGGCGTTGATGCTTTGGGAACCGGGCGCGGAGATAGCTCACGTGCAGTTCGACAGACAGTCTATGGAGTTTTTCCACAGATTGAACTATGGCGGAGGGTATGTTCTTGACACCACAACCACTCTCAAGGGCTATACTTATGACAAGTTGAAGGAATACAGCGTCATCATCGCTCTGAACGCCTCGCCTTCGGATCCGGAGTCCCGCACTCTTTTTGAGAGATATATGGAGAATGGAGGCGGATGGCTCGGGTTCCACGCGTCCGCCTATAATGACCGGAATACCCATTGGCCTTGGTATGTTAAATTCCTTGGATGTGGAGAGTTCAAGGCCAACAACTGGCCTCCTCAGGCGGCTCTTCTTGAGATAGACACACATAAGCACCCTGTCACCAAGAACCTTCCGGACACTTATGTGGCTCCGCCTTCAGAGTTCTATCAGTGGTCCTCGGATCTCCGTGGCAACAAGGATATTCAGGTTCTGCTGACGCTTTCCGCCAAGAATTACCCGATGGGCGTGAAGGACATCGTTTACGGAGGTGACTTTCCTGTCGTGTGGACCAACAAGAATTATCGTATGGTTTACATCAATATGGGGCACGGAGACGAGAGTTACAAGGATGCCACCCAGCAGTTGCTGTTCCTGAACGCTTTCCGCTGGGTTGTAAGCCGTGACCCTAAGGGCGATCCGTTTGACAAATAACTTGAATATTCAAGAAATTCCATCTTAATACATTTCACAAATGCTAAAACTAAGATTACATCTCCTTTTGTTGGCTTTGTTGATATCAGGAGTATCCTTCGCGCAGAATCATTTTGAGGTGCGAGGTTGTGTTACTGATAAGCAGAACGAGCCGCTGATCGGGGTTGCCGTGCAGATCAAAGACAAATCTACCGGCACAATGACCGACATTGACGGTAATTATGTTCTGCCGGGGGTTCCAGAGGGCTCAACCTTGGTGTTTACGTATCTCGGCTTCAAGTCGAAAGAGGTCAAGGCAACATCGGCCTCTCTTAATGTTGTCATGGAGTCGGACAATGAACTGCTGGATGAAGTGGTAGTCATCGGCTATGGTCAGCAGAGAAAGGTCACCCTGACCGGATCTGTCTCCAATGTCGGTGGCAAGGAACTTCTCAAATCACCTGCCGCGTCGCTTGGAAACACTCTTTCCGGTAAGCTGCCTGGCCTTCAGTCAGTGCAGTACACTGGTGTTCCAGGTGCCGACGACCCTATCATCCGCATCCGTGGTGTCGGTTCGTTCAACAGTGCCGAGCCTCTCGTGCTTGTCGATGGTGTCGAGCGTGAGTTCAGCCAGATAGATCCGAACGAGGTGCAGGACATTTCTATTCTTAAGGATGCCTCTGCCACGGCTGTATTCGGAGTTCGTGGAGCCAACGGTGTCATTCTCGTGACGACCCGGCGCGGTCAGGTCGGCAAACCGAGCGTCACTCTGACGACATCAGCCGGTCTTCAGCAGATTTCCAGATTTCTTGTGCCTGCGAACTCCTACGAGTATGCGACGGCCTACAATCACGCGCAGGAGGTTGAAGGCGTGGCCCCGGACGGATGGAAGTTCTCGCAGGAGGCCATACAGCACTGGAAGGATATGGATATGCCTACAGTCTATCCAAGCACCAACTGGTTCAAGTACTTGATGAACAACCACGCCTGGCAGGAACAGTATAATATCAATGTGTCGGGTGGCACTGAAAGGGCCCGCTATTTCGTCTCAGTCGGAGTGCTCAATCAGGATGGCCTTTTCAAAACCTTCAATCAAGGCAATGAAGCGAACTTCAAATACCATCGTTATAATTTCCGCGCCAACCTTGATGTGGATTTGTCGGAGCGCAGTTCGCTATCCATCGGTATAGGTGGACGCATCGGCAGACGCAACTCCATCGGAAACGGTGAATATAACGGGCAGTCAGGAGTCTTTGGTGTCGAGGGCCTTCTCAACAATGGTACGCCAATGTCCGGCTATGGTCTTGACAGTGAGGGACGACGCATTGTCTCTGATCCAGATCTCGTCGGAAGCGTTGGCTCCGATGGTCTTGGCCTTATTTATCAGCACGGCTACACTATCCAGCGTCAAAGCGTTGTGAATCTGGACCTTCAGTACAAACTCAAACTTGATGTCATCACAAAAGGTCTTGATTTCCGTATCAAAGGTTCCTACAACTCTGACTACACACAGCAGAAATCGCGTACCACCGGTGATGGCATAAGCTACAAGGCCACCATCGCCAAAGGTGAATATAATGAAGACGGTTCTCCGAAGATAGTCTATGTCCGTCAGGGTGATTCCTGGCCTCTTGGCTATGGTGAGTCCAAATGGGGAGGAAGAAACTGGTATGCCGAGGCGAGCCTCAACTATGCCCGTAGGTTCGGAGAGCATAATGTCAGCGCGCTTGTCCTTTACAATGAATCCAAGAACTACTATCCTGGAGGAATCTATAATTCCATCCCTCGTGGTTATGTAGGTCTGGTAGGTCGTGTCACTTACGATTACCAGACTAAGTATATGGCGGATTTCAACTTAGGCTACAATGGCTCAGAGAACTTCGCCAAAGGCAAGCGTTTCGGATTCTTCCCTTCCGCTTCCCTCGGCTGGATAATCTCTTCTGAAAAATTCTGGGAACCAATCCAAAACGTTGTCTCCTATTTTAAACTCCGTGCTTCCATCGGTATGGTAGGAAATGACCAAGGAATAGGACGTTTCCTCTATCTGCCTGGAACTTGGCAGTTCTACACCAACAACGGTGGGGCGTGGTGGACCAATGACCGTACAGGTAACTTTGGCACCAACAACGGTTCGTTTATGCCTGGAGCGCGCGAATCCAGCAATGGTAATCCCGATGTCACCTGGGAAACCGCGACAAAACAGAATTATGGCGCTGACATACATTTCTTTAGAGATCGTTTGAGCCTTGGTGTGGATTTCTTCTGGGAAGACCGTAAGAACATCCTTGTCTCCAACACGACGACCATCGCCGGCATCTCCGCTCTCAAACCAAACTACATCAATTTCGGACGTGTCAAGAATCACGGCTATGAGATCACCCTGAGCTGGAATGATCACATAGGTAATGTGAGATACTCGATAGCTCCAACATTCGCTTTCGCCCGCAACAAGGTTGTGGAGATGGCGGAAGTGAAGAAGGAATTCCCGCATATGTACCATAAGGGACATCCTGTAGGCCAGCCTTTCGGCTATGATTTCTTTGAGTTCTATGTCCCTGGTGAGACAGAACAGCACTACAAGGAGGTTTACGGAGTGGATATGCCGGACCAGCAGATTACATTGCGGCCTGGTGACAGCATATTCGTAGACCTTACCGGTGATGGCAAGGTGGACGCCAACGATGTGCACGCCATCGGCTACAGCGACATCCCTGAATATACCGGCAGCATCAACGCGACGCTCAACTGGAAAGGTCTCGACTTCTCGATGACTTGGGTGGGGGCTACCAATGTCAACCGCCAGCTCAGTTCATTCTACACTCCGGCTTTCGGTACGGGAAACCAGTCGATGCTCAACAAATGGGTATATGACAATTCCTGGACAGAGGATAACAAGGATGCCATCCTGCCTCGTATCTCCCTTGAGAAATCGGCCCGTGAACATAACGGTTCCCTTTCGTCCCCGTGGATGGTCGATGCGTCATACATCCGTCTGAAAAACCTTGAGATTGGTTATTCATTCCATATTCCGGGTGTGCCGATCAACAGCCTCCGTGTTTACGCCAATGGTTATAATCTCCTTACTTTCACAAGTTTCAAGGCTAATGACCCAGAGGCGCAGGCCGGCTATGGAAGCACGCGTTATCCTATGACCCGTGTCTATAACTTCGGTATCAACATTAATTTCTAATATTCAGGACAATGAATCTTATAGAAAAACTCAAAATAAAGACCGTCGCCATCTTATGTGTGGCCGGTACCGTGATAGGGATGGGTGCGATGAGCTCCTGTGTTGATCAGATCAGTGTCGGGAACGGCTTCCTCGACAAGCAGCCAGGTGTCGATGTGACCGTGGACACCATCTTTGTCAAGGGCGAGAACGCCAAGCGTTTCCTCTGGCATATGTATGGCGCTATGCACAACCCTTTCACCTACACAGGCGCGGTATGGTATTCTCATCCGGACGCGCTTACCGACATTTGCCAGTCGTACTGCGGATGGCATAATCTCGGAAAGTACTATGGTGGTGACCTTACCGAGACTGATCAGGATAACGGAGGTTTCGTCAAGTTCCCTTTCATCGCCAATGGTGACGGCAATAACCGCGCGGGCATCTGGCGTACCATCCGTGAGGGCTGGATATTCGTTGAGAACATCGACCGCGTCCCTGATTTGAGCGATTCGGAGAAAAGCCAGCTTCGTGGAGAGGCGTATGTGATTATGGCATCGCGCTATCTTGACGCTTTCCGTAATTTTGGAGGTCTTCCGAAAGTTGACCGGTCATTCCTGGCCGCCGATGTTGTGGATGGCAAGCGTATGAGCGTCATCGAGACAGCGGAGTTCATCGATGGCCTTCTTCAGGCCGCCATTGACGAGCCGGGTCTTCCTTTTTACGTGCAGGACCAGGCTACCAACTCCGGACGTCTGACCAAAGGTTCAGCCTATGGATTGCGTGTAAGGTTGTGGAACTTTGTTGCTTCGCCTTTGTTCAACAGCGATGAGCCTTATCTTGAGTTCACCCGCAACGAGGAGAACCAGGACATCAATCAGGTATGGGTCGGTGGCTATAAACCAGAGTTGTGGCAGAAAGCGCTGAAGGCTTGCGAGGAGTTCTTCCAGGCCAATAGCGCCAACGGCAACTATTTCGCTCTCGTTCAGCCTACCGGTAACAGCGAACAAGACTATTGCAACGCTTTCCGCGCGGCCTATTGGTTCCGTGGCAACAGTGAGAAGGTGATTGAAGTCCACGCCGGCCCTGGCACAAACGCTTGGAACGGTGACTGGAATGTTGAGGGAATGGATGAGTTCGGAATGGCTCTCTTCACCCTCGAATATATGGAGATGTTCGGAATGGCGGACGGCCGTAACTTCCCTTACGACAACGTCTTCAATACTGACAATCCGGACAATGTGGACATCTTTGCCGGCCGCGACCCGCGTCTCTACGAGACAATGGTGGTGAACCGCAACAATCTTGTCGAGCAGTATCAGGGACTTTCGAGCACCGAGCTGTGGCAGGGCGGCAATGTTGACCAGACCTTCAATCCGGCGGTTACCGACAATCCTTGGTCAACCCGTATGAAATTGTTCAAGTATCTCCGTGACAATGGCTATGCGGCATACTATCCGACCAACTACGCTTATCTGCGTATGGCTGACATCCATCTTTGCTACGCCGAGGCGCTTGCTCAGACAGGTGATCTGCAGAAAGCCTGCGATGAGATGAACAAGGTACGCGCTCGTGTAGGCCTTGGTAAGGTGGAGGTGATGAACCCGCAGCTCAACCTGACCACAAACAAGGACAATTTCATAGAGCAACTCCTGAAGGAACGTGCCTGTGAGTTCGGTTATGAGGACTGCCGCTGGTATGACCTTGTCCGCTACAAGAGATCCGACATATTCAAGAAACAAGTGCATCAGCTGCGTATATGGCGCAAGGATGCCGAAGGCAAGAAGATGGATCCCGCTGATTACAATAATAATACGAGCCTTGAACCGGGTGAGCCTTGGCCGGCTTGTATCTATGAGAAGATACCTTGCACCAACAATATCCGAGTTTGGTGGGACACTGACAGCCAGACGAGCAAATGGAGTGACAAATGGTATCTCTCGCCTATCTCACGAGACGAGATCAACAAGGGCTATGGCCTTAACCAGAATCCTGGATGGTAATGGTGATCCGGATGTTAAATATCAATAAGACTTTTAAGATATGAATATATATAGAATGTTGACGCTTGCGGCCGCTGTCGCCACCACCATCACGGCGAACGCGCAGGTTAAACTCGACGATAAGAATGCGGATGCCTATGACTTGGGGTACGGAGTTGAGACAAGCAAATTCCTGAGCACGGCCGCCGCGACCACAATCACCGGGGAAGAATTGCGGCAGACTTCGGCCACCAATCTCGCCCAGGCACTCTACGGCCGTCTGCCGGGCCTTACGGCTTTGTCACAAGGCGGTTTCTCTGGCGATGAGAACAAGGGAGCCTCGTTTAATATCCGTGGCTATCACACGCTTAACGATAAAAGCATCCTCATCCTCGTCGATGGCTACGAGCGGCCGATCGACCGCCTCAGTGTGGAGGAAGTCGAGAGTGTCACCGTCCTCAAGGATGCCGCCGCAACCGCTCTTCTTGGTTATGAGGGTGTCAATGGAGCCATCCTGGTGAAGACAAAGCGTGGAGTAGAAGGCAAGACACACGTCAAGGTGAACTACAGCCATAAGTTCCAGTTCGGCCCTGAGTTCGCTGATATGGTGGACGGTTATGTGTATGCCAACGCTTTGAACCACGCCCGCAATAACGATGGGCTCTCCCTCGCATACACCGAGAAGGAACTAAGCCTGTTCAAAGACGGCTCTGACCAATTCTTCTATCCGGATGTGAACTGGCGTGACCTCGTTTTCAAGAACAGTGCGGATGAAGACCACGCGTACGTCTCGGTGTACGGGGGCACGGACAAAGTGAAATACTATACCAACATTGATTATACCGATGCCCGCGGCGCTTTCAAGGACACCAAGCAGCCGGACTACAATTCGCAGCTGCGTCAGTCGAAGGCGAATATTCGTACAAACCTCGATTTCAACCTCACCAAAACAACTCTCATGTCGGTGAACCTCTTCGGTGTTTTCCAAGAGACAAAGCGTCCGTCTGACATTGGTGCTGACGATGCCACAGCCGCCATCTACAATCTGCCTGCGAGCGCGTTCCCTTACAAGACCACGACCGGAGTCTGGGGCGGCAATGAGGCCTACGGTGACGCCAACCCTGTCGCCAAGATTCAGGAGTCCGGCTTCTACAAGACCCATCAGCGCCAGTTGTGGGTGGATGCCAAACTGTCGCAGAAGCTTGATTTCCTGCTTGATGGACTGAATATGTTCGTCAGCGCGGGCTATGCCAATTCGGCGATCTACGCTGAAAACTCCCACAAGGCGCATCAATATGGCTATGAACGCTACAACGGCACCGTTGGCGACAAGGACAATGTGTCCTTGAATATATTCGGCAACAAGGAGACGGATCTTACTTTCAGTAATTGGAATGCAGGCCAATGGTGGAGGGCAAAGGCCAGCATAGGGGTCAACTACAAACACTCGTTCTTCGGTGACGACCACTTCAACGCCGGCCTTGTTTATGACAACAGTGGTGTGAGCACTGACGGACGTGGAAACACCTACTATCGTCAGAACGTTATGGGAGTCTTCCACTACGATTTCCGGAATCGTTATGTAGCCGATCTTGTGCTTGCCGGTAACGGCTCCAGCCGCACTTATCCTTCCAAGTGGGCGTTCTCACCGGTACTGTCACTTGGCTGGATCTATGCGGACAACAACGATGGCCTGTTCAATTATGGTAAGCTGCGTGCGTCGGCCGGTATCCAGCATACTGACTATATGCCGACCTATGGAATGTGGCTTCCTACTTGGGATGTGTCACACGGTTATGTGATCATCGGCAATAACTATGGAGCCACTTGGGGCGCATCTCTCGGTTCCTTCCCGACCACCGATTCCACTCAGGAAACATCCACGAATTTCAACTTTGGAACAGATCTTCGTCTGGCGGATGCTCTTGATGTCTCTGTTGACGCTTTCTACCAGTTGCGCAGTCACATTATGCTCTCCGCAAGCTATGAGAACTCGTCTGTTGTCGGCATACAGTCGTCTTACAATGATGTCGGTAAAGTCAAAAGTTATGGATTTGAGATCGGTGCCAAGTATGTGAAGAGAATCGCTACCGACCTCAATCTGAATCTGGGAGCCAACCTGTCTTGGGCGCGCAATGAGGTGGTCCGGTACATCGGAACACCGACCTATCCTCTGAGTGATCCTGTCGGTCACAGGGTAAACGAGGCCTGGGGCCTCAAGTCGGCAGGCTTTTTCAAGGATCTGGCCGACATCAATTCCAGCAACAGGCAGGAATATTCCACAGTAAGCGTCGGCGACATCAAGTATCAGGATCTTAACGGTGACAATGTGATCAACGAGTTCGATGTCACCAGTCTTAACGGCTCCACCGGCATCCCTGAGCTAAACTACGGTTTCAATCTTGGAGTGGAGTATAAAGGCCTCGGCCTGAACGCTTGGTTCCAGGGTACCGGCAACTATATGAAATATCTTCCGTCAGCGATATGGGGTGGTATGGCCGATAACGGCAACCTTTCGGTGGACTACTACAACAACTGCTGGGATATTGCTGGAGATAACGCTCTCTACCCTCGTCTGACAAGTCAGAACAACAGCAACAACAGCCAGGCGAGCGATGTCTGGTACAAGTCTGTCCACTTCTTGAAGATGCGTAACGTCGAGGTTTACTATAAGGTTCCGGCCAGGGTTCTCTCGAAGATCTCTGTCGCGGCGGCGAAGATATTCGTGCAAGGTGAGAACCTTTTGTCCTTTGACAATGTCGATGCTATGGATGCCGAGGTTCTTTCAACGGCATATCCAATGTTCAAAGGTGTCAATATAGGTGTCTCGTTAACTTTCTAATCAAGATATATTTATGTACAAGATAAAATATGCTCTTTTAGGTATGGCCGCCGCGGTCTTCGCAGGTTGCGCCGACCTGAATTACAACGAAGCGTCGAATCGTGATGAGGATTGGACCTACAACAGCCCCATCAATGGTGTCAAGGCTCTTGTCTATGATGTCTATGCACAGATGCCAAGCGAGTTCAAGGACAATTCCTACGGCAACGGGGCTCTGATCGCCAGCGCTACCGACGAGTCTGAGTTCGCGCTTTCATTCTCGCCTATTCACAATTATTTCAATGGAGGCTGGACTCCTTCGAATCCTTTCTCTACCACGTGGAACAGGTCATATCGCGCCATCACACAGGTGCATATGTATCTGGAGCGGATCCATAAGATTGACCTGTCGGACTATGAATATGATCCTGACTATCAGACGATGGTGCAACAGTTCGAGATATTCCCTTACGAACTGCGTTTCCTGCGCGCCTATTTCTATTTCGAGTTGGTGCGCGCCTACGGTGATGTGCCGCTGGTGACCACAACCCTTACCAATGAGCAGGCCAACAGTGTGGAGCGCACTCCTGCCAAGGATGTCTTCAAGTTCATTGTCAACGAATTGGATGCCGTGGCTGAGTACCTTCCTGTGTCATACAATGACATCCCAGGCCAGGAAATCGGCCGCGCCACCCGTGGAGCCGCCCTTGCGCTGAAGGCCCGCGTGCTTCTATATCAGGCTTCACCATTGTTCAATGCTGAAGGTGACAAGGAACTTTGGAAAGAATCTGCAGCTGCCTGCAAGGTTATCATTGACAATGCTTCGCTTTGGGGTTACAGGCTCAGCGAATATGCTGCTTTGTGGGGGTATGAAACATTCACCAATCCTGAATTCATATTCGTTCTTGGAACTCAGGCGAGCAACTCTTTCGAGAAGTTCAATTATCCTGTGGGTGTGGAGAACGGCAACTCCGGCAACTGCCCTACGCAGGCACTGGTGGACGCTTACGAATATCAGTCGGACGGCAAGACATTCAAGGAGAAGCATCCAGGTGATGTTAACGTGACCGCCGAGAATCCATACGAAGGCTTGGATCCGCGTTTTGGGCTCACCGTGGTGAAGAACGGAGATCTTTGGCCGTCCAATGCGACTCAGCAGATCTTCATCGAGACGTATCAGGGAGGTTACAACGGCGCTCCTAAGTACGGCGCCACTCCGACCGGCTACTATCTGAAGAAGTTTGTTGACGGCAACTGCGTCACAACGGCCAACAACCAGACAACAACCCGGCACAACTGGATTGTGATGCGTCTTGCCGAGGTGTACCTGAACTATGCGGAGGCTATGTACAACTACTATGGCGATGCTGATGCGAAAGGAGATTTCGGTATGTCGGCCAATGATGCTGTCAATGTGCTCCGTAACCGTCCGGACATTATGATGCCTGAATTCCACGGAAATGATGGCTTTGAAGAGCGCTATATGCGTGAGCGTATGGTGGAGCTTGCTTTCGAAGGCCAGCGTTTCTGGGATGTGCGCCGCTGGAAGAAGGGCGCGGAGTTCTTCAAGAATATAGATGAGGCGGACTTCAAATTGGACGCGAATGGTGATTTGATCCTCAATCGTGTCACCAAGGCCCGCCAGTGGGACGAGAAGTACAATCTGTACCCGATTCCTCAGTCTGAGATCCAGAAGAACGGCAATCTTACGCAGAACCCTAATTGGTAAACAGGTTTAACAAGATTTCAAACGAGTAAGATTTATGAAAAAGAATATTATATATCTTATGACCGCAGGGTTGGCGTTGCTCTCGGGCATCGCTGTGACCTCTTGCAACAACAATGATTTGGAGGATGCCAACGATGTGCTTGCGGTGAAGTCAGTCCTGCCTACAAAAGTCATTGAAGGACAGGTAGTGACCATCACCGGTACCGGTCTGGAAAGGGCCACTTCCGTTGTGTTCCCCGGCAATGTCTCCGTGAGCGACATCACCAAAGTAGGCAACGGCTACATCTCGGTGAGGACTCCCACCGGTGTCTCGGCGGACGGAGGAAAGGTAATGGTTGAGGCAGAGGGCGAATCGGCTGAGTCGGCCGTGACGCTGACCGTGGGCAGCCCGAAACCTTCGCGCGTAGCACCTCTTGACAAGGAAATCAAGATCAACGAATGTGTAGAGGTGTATGGCAGCGACCTCGAATTCATCACCAAGGCTTATTTCCCTGGTGCCGACGGCAAAGAAATAGCTGTGGATGCAAGCGTCTTCAAGCGAAAGGCTACCGGTTCTCTCTACATCTATTCGCCGATGGGCATCAAGGCCGGTCCCGCACAGGTTGTCCTTGAGGACTGCGGCGGCAAGAAATATACTTTGCCGGAGGTGACGCTGTCAGACGAGGTTTCCGGCGGCGAGGCCGAAGAGGACAACTATATTCAGATTTGGTCTGGCGAGTACACAACAGGTTGGTGGTGGTATCTCTCTGCGTCTGATCTTGACCTTTCGGCGATAACTCCGACGGCCGGCCAAACCATCAAGTTTACGTTCACACACCACGACGCTCCTCAGACTTTCTGTCTGTGCGATGGCTGGTGGGGAGCTCCGTTTATCCGTGAAGGCGGAGAGAGTGACAACAACATTGTCCTTGCCGCCGGAGAGGATATTCTGGAATTTGAGATCTCTGAGGGGATGGCTACGACCATGAACGGAACGGATACCGCTCTCATAATCGGCGGTGATATCACAGTCACTCAGATAGAAATCAGGGTAGATTAAAAATAACCAGATACGGGCTATGAATCTTTCGAGTCTGCCGGAGAACCAAGATTCTTCGGCAGACTTTTATATGAAGCATCAACTGTCAAAATAACTTGTCGCCAAAGAATATCTCCAAGTGCTGAGCTGCCCATTGCTATTGCATCGCTCGCCGCGGATTGCTAACTTTGCAAGATACAAAAAACAACTATATGAAAAAGTCGCTGATAATAGCAACTGCGCTGGCGCTGACGCTGTGTGCAGGATGCAAAGAGAAAAATGTCAATGATGCAAGGGTGGACGAGCTCATGTCCAAGATGACTCTCGCTGAAAAAATCGGACAATTGAACCAGTTCGTGCCGACAAATTCTGTCGTAACGGGACCTGACGGCAGTCCGGTGGATGTGAACCGTGTGATAAAAGAAGGACAATGCGGTTCGCTTCTGAATGTCTGGAAGCCTGAAGATATCATTGAATTACAGAGACTTGCCGTTGACAGTTCGCGTCTGGGAATTCCTATTCTTTTCGGGCATGACATCATACATGGGGCAAGGACAGGTTTCCCTGAAAATCTCGGAATATCTTGTTCCTGGGACCCGAAAGCCGCAGAAACGGTGGCAAGAATCTCCGCTGCCGAGGCATCCGCATTCGGTATAGCATGGACATTCTCACCTATGTGCGACGTTTCCGCGGAACCTCGCTGGGGACGTGTTTCAGAAGGCTCCGGAGAGGATCCGTATCTTTCAGGACAGATGTCTGCCGCCATGGTCCGCGGTTATCAGGGAGACGACCTTTCTGCCGGCAATACCATACTTTCTTGCGTGAAACATTTTGCCGCTTATGGCGGACCTGAGGCCGGAAGGGATTACAATACGGTGGACATGTCTGAGATGATGTTCCGTGACCGTTACCTTCCTTCATATAAAGCCGCCATCGAAGCCGGAGCATTGAGCGTAATGTCTTCTTTCAATGATTTTGAGGGGATCCCTTCCAGCGGAAATAAGTGGCTGCTTACGGACGTGCTTCGCAATGAATTGGGATTCAAGGGCTTCGTGGTATCTGACTATAACGCCATCAATGAGATGACCAACCACAGGGTTGTTGCAGACGGAAAGGAAGCGGCAGAACTGGCATTGAACGCAGGTCTGAATATGGACATGGTCGACGGGGACTATTATAAGTTCGCGGAAGAACTTGTCAAGGAGGGCCGTGTCAGCGAAAAGCAGATAGACAAACTTTGCCGTGAAGTCCTTAATATCAAGTTCAAGCTCGGATTGTTCGATGATCCGTTCCGCTATGGCGGCGAAGGCCGATGGGACAAGGAAACCTGTCTGCCCGAATACATGGAAGCATCCCGTGAAGTTGCCAGAAGTTCGATGGTTCTGCTCAAAAATCAGAATGACGTACTTCCGCTTAAAGAGAATGCCAGAATAGCATTGATAGGACCCGCAGCCGATTCCCGCAGAGAAATGATTGGCACGTGGAGCGCTTTTGTCAGCTCGAAAAATGCGGTAAGTTTCTTCGAAGGTCTCAAGGCGCGGTTTGGCAATGTTGTCTGCGAACGAGGCTGCGACTTCTTCGAGCCTATCGAGGGCGGCATTTCCAGGGCAGTGGCCGCGGCCCGCAATTCTGATGTCGTCCTGATTACATTGGGCCTGCCGAACTCATGCAGCGGCGAGGCGGCATCATTGACCGACATTGACATTCCTGCTGCGCAGAAGAGTCTTTTCAATGCCGTGAAGTCTGTCGGCAAGCCAGTTGTTATCCTCCTTGTCACAGGCCGTCCGATGACGATTGCTCCGGAGACGGAAGCCGCTGACGGACTTTTGGTTACATGGCATCCTGGTTCGATGGGAGGCGCTGCTCTTGCCGATGTCGTTTCCGGAGACTACAATCCTTCAGGCCGTCTTACCATGACATTCCCGCTCTGTCTCGGACAGGTTCCGATACATTACAATTATAAGAGTACGGGCCGTCCGCGAAAGTCGCCTGACAGCGATGAAAAATTTGTCTCACGTTATCTGAAGACTCCTAACGAGCCTCTCTTCGCCTTCGGTGAGGGCTTGAGCTATACCGAATTCAGTTATTCCGACCTCGAAGTTTCGGCCCCGGAAGTCAAACTCGGGGGTAATGTCAATGTCAGTGTGAAGGTTACCAATGTGGGCTCCCGTGACGGAGAGGAAGTGGTACAGCTCTATCTGAAAGATGTGGTCGGAAGCCGTACCCGTCCGGTCCGTGAACTCAAGGGCTTCAGAAAAGTGAATCTGAAGGCAGGGGAGTCGACTGTGGTCTCATTCGAGATAACCCCTGAAAGCCGTTCGTTCTTCCGTGCGGACAACACGTGGGGAGAGGAATCCGGTGATTTCGAAGTGTTTGCCGGACACGATTCCCATGCAGACCTGAAATGCGGATTCAAAGTCGTGAAATAGAATTGTTTAGCCCTGAGTTTTCTCGGGGCTTTTTCTTTCATATGCGAGAAATTTGACGTCTTCTGAGTGGGCCTTCTGTTCGTCATATTTCCTGTCCCATTCGCGGTAGAAGCTGAGTTTCGGGTCTTCGAACAGCATCAGTTGCTCAGTTTCTTCCTTCGTGAATTTGGACAGGCCGATGCCGACCTGCCTGATGGGTGCCGTTCCGTCCCACATGTCGCTGAGCATTCTTCTCGCTTCATTGAGTATCAATGCGGTGACGTCAGTCGGTCCTGATATCTGGCATTGTTTCTGGGCCACGCTGAAGTCAGTGAACTTTATGAACATTGACACGCATGAGCATCTGAACCCCTGGCTTCTCAACCTGTGCGCGACGGTGCATGCGACCTTGAACATTTCCCTGTCCAGTTCTTCCGGATTGACAATGTTCTTTGCGAAAGTGCGCTCCACGCTGAGGCTTTTCGCCTCCTGAAATTCAGTGATAATCGGCTCATTGTCAATGCCGTTGGCGTTGTCGTGCATCTGTGCCGCAAACTTTTTTCCGACTATTCTTGCCAATGAATTTTCAGGCAGCCCTGCGATGTCGCCGATTGTGTAAATCCCGTATGCGGACAGCCTTTCCCTTGTCTTTTTGCCTACCCAGAGCAGGTCTCCGGCCGGCAGCGGCCACATTTTTTCCTGCACTTCGTCTTGCCAGAGCGTGTGGACCTTGTCCGGTTTCTCGAAGTCAGAGGCCATCTTGGCCAGCAGTTTATTGGACCCTACACCGACATTGACAGTAAACCCGAGCTTCTCCTTGATTTCATCTTTCAGCGTCTGCGCCACTTCCGCAGGGTCTTTCCGGTAGAGCCTGAATGTCATGTCAATGAAACATTCATCGATGGAAAACTGCTGAAGGACAGCGCAAGGCTGCGGTTAAAAGCCAGGAGTCGGGCCTTGCCATTGTGAATATGCAGGTGAAGAACGTCCCGATGGTTTTTGACATCGAAGACAACTACTGGGAGAAGATATTCATAGAGAACGCGCGTTTTGAGAATATCTCAGGTCCGGCGTTCAACATCGCTGTCGAGAACAACAGCAACAACTCCATCACCTTGAGGAATGTCTGGTGTTCCAATGTTCCTGTGCTCGCCGCTTTCAAAAGAACCGGGGAACAGACCCGTGTCTCTTACCGGAAATATTATGTCAAGTCATTTGACCACGGCCTTCAGATGGAGAGCCTCGTGGACACTCCAGAGTATAAGACTTTGCTTTCAGCCGAGCCTGTTGACAAGCTTCCCGCGGCCGTTCAGTCAGTTCTCCCGGCTCTTACGTCAATGATGTCAAATTCATCGGCGGGCACGGCTCGATGTGGAAACCGGTTGCCGGTCAGAAGGCTCCAAGGTGGAGTTGGGGCCCGCGCGAGGTGAGCACACCGGACAAGCCGGTCCGTGAGCAGGGGATGGATCAGGCTTGGGACACCCAGTACTGGAGTCTTTGGGTGACAGACGGCGGAGGCGGAATATTCAAAGACATCTGGACCGCGAACACTTATGCAACCAATGGTTTTTATGCGGAGAACACTTCCACGGAGGGAAGGATCTACGCCATGTCCATTGAACATCATGTCCGCAATGAGGTGAGATTCAGGAACGTGTCAAACTGGAAGGTTTACTGTATGCAGACCGAGGAGGAGACTGTCGAAAGTTCGGAGTGCCAGCCTGTCGAAATGGATGGCTGCCGCGACATCACCTTCGCGAACCTTTATATGTTCCGTGTCATCCGTGTTGTGAGACCGTACTACAGCGCCGTAAGACTCAGAGGGTGTAGCGGCATCGAGTTCATGAACGTGCACAATTACGCCCAGACCAAGTACACGACCGACATCGCTGTCTTCGATCAGAACAAAGGCATTGAAGTGCGTCCTTGGGAGTTCTCACGGCTTATCGTCAAAGGTGACGAACAACAGACCGGTCTAACATCCTCTGACGGCGTGAGAATGTTGGCCGGAGACTTCGACTTCACCGAAGGCATCGCCTGTGACAGCAAGGGTGCTCACATCCGCACCATTCATATCCCGGAACGGCCATCGACCTTGACAATTATCAGAGACAAGCTCTACATAACAGCCCGGAAATCCATTTACCGCGCAGACCTGTAAAGTAAATTATACACAGCATTCGGAGCGTAGCGACGCAAGGGGTCTGGGGAGAACGCTCCCCAGTGCCCCACCGGGGCTGTCCCGCAGGGACTGGGGGTGAATAAAAGGCACAAAAGGACGGCTAATGCCGTCCTTTTGTGCCTCAGGCGGGAACAAAAGCCACCCCTTAATCGTTTGATTTCAAATATATTTACGCTTTATCGGGTGTACTAAAAGTGTACTATTTGATTTTTTCCCTATGTGGATTTTCTGCAATCGCGTTTCCAGAACAGGGGGTGTGGTCTTGGAAAAGGTTGGCAAAGAGATTCAAAGCCCCCTCCCCCTTGTCGCTGGGCTAAATCTTATCACTGTTCAGCAACCCTCTATTGTTCATTATAGAGACGCTCACCCAATCCATTACCACGGTTTGAAGTTTGATTATAAGCGGGGTTATTCCCTCTTCAGTCATTTCTTCTACCTGTGTGCCTGAATACATCTCACTCAAACCGTTGCTTATGTGTCTTGATACCTCGCCTAAAAGGTCATAGGCTTTGACTAGTTCAGCGGTCTCTTTACTTACTTTGTACTCCATAACTCTATCATTTAGGAATATAAAAGCCCCCTGTTTAGGTGTCCTAGGCTGATAGAAGCCTCGTGGGTGTTTCCACTACCACCACCGTGCAAAGGGCAAATTATCTGCTTCGGCTAATTAGCCGTCTATCATTTAGGGACTGCAAATATAGGGCGTTTCTCTGAAATAACCTCATCAACAAAGAAAAATAACGACATCAAGCCCACACCCACCCCGTTGAGGCTCCCTGCGACACATCGCACCAGCGGGCAACCGACAACACCCACCAGAACCAGAAAGCGGGGAACAACCTCCCAAGAAGTCAACCCCGCCCCCGCTAACATACGCCCGTGTCAGTCACAAGAACACCGTGTCATACATACACCCTCGGTTGCAGATTCTGAAACCAGCGACAGCTTAATATAGAGAATCGGCCTCAACGGTAAAACTTGACGGCTTCGGCCACCTTTTTATCAAGTTCTTTTATAGCCTCGTTCTTGGCTGTCTGGCCGCCTGTCTCTTGGCACGCATTGTTAATCGCTTTCTTAAGTCTGCAAGCCTGTACCTTGTCAATCTCTCCCCGCTGCTGCGCTTCTTGAATCTGGTTCAAGAACTGAATCAAGCCGCCCGCTTCCTGTACTGCTATCCTAATGCAGACTTTATTTAATTGAGGTACTGTTTTCACCGATTGAAAGTCTATTGTATCAATGTCGTTTATCTTCTGAATGGCTTGGTAGTCGTCTTTCCAAGCGTTGAGGACTTGGATATAGAACGCTTCTTCATAGAGCTTCGCCCCCGTTACCTCTGTAGCCCCAAATTTGGCCGCTATCCGCTTTATAAATCGCCTTTCACACCTCAACACATTCTTACCACGGTAAAGGGCTGGAATCGTTCCCCCTTTGTCCCTCTGCTCCCTGTTCTTGTCATAGAGGCAAAGACTATCTTTTTTGTTGAAGCTGTAGTATAGCCCGCTGGGTTCTTCCAGCCGTTTAGTGTTCCTCAGCACCCCAAGATGATTCAGATACACCGCTACAGGGTTATTCATTATGAAATTTTGTGCCACGTCCATACGGGTAACGCTGGCTTTGTTCATTGGCAAATGCAAAGAATCGGACAACTTCTCGATAGCCCGCTGGGTGTCGCTCCGTCCCATTGTCTGGAAGTTATCACCCAACTGGAACTTACAAAGACTGCCGCCCCTTATCCTCAACCTCTGGTCTGTAACCGCCACGTTAAGCCCGTTGAGGTCTCCTGTGACGCTCACCACATCATTACAGCGGTACTCCACGACATTATCAAGAAAGCGGGGAACAACCTCCCAAGAAGTCAACCCCGCCCCCGCTAACATACGCCCGTGTCAGTCACAAGAACACCGTGTCATACATACACCCTCGGTTGCAGATTCTGAAACCAGCGACAGCTTAATATAGAGAATCGGCCTCAACGGCTTTTTCCTCTGGTGTCGCTGCCGCTCTCAAAGTGTTCATTTCCTCATCCAAATCACCGTCTGAAAGAAGATTCCACAGGACAATACGGGCGTTGCTTTTCCCCCTCGCTACAAATACTTCAATCTCCCCGTCTGGCTGTATGATGCCGTTAACCGTGTTGAGGTCTTTGAACACAAACAGCAATGCGTCTTTAGTGCCTTTGACATCACCGTATGCGGATGCGCTTTCAAGGTCTGGGGTGTATATGCTAGTGATATTCTCCCCTCTCATGTTGAAAATCTTATCCGCCCTCCTGCATGCCCTGCCTCTGAAATTGTTGGGCATATCGGTGTAGTAAGCCGCCAAAGTGCCTTTAGCCCGCTTTGCCTCGAATGCTGGATAACCGTGTGTTGAGGCTATACAATCCATCCTTGAACGGCTTTTTGTGGCCGTCCTCTTGAACTTGTAGTAATCTGTAAGTATCATCGCACACCTCCTCTCTTACAGTAGGCCTCGGCCTGTCCCCGTGCCTCGTTCACGGTTGCAACACGGTTGTTTTGCAACCACTGCTCCAATTCGGCACGCTTGAAATAGATAACCTTTCCCGCTGGCTTGTAGTGTGGAACCTCCCGTCTACAGGTCAACTTATACAAGTGACTTCTGGAAATGCCCATATAACGGGCTGCCTCCTCGCTGGTAAGAACCTCTTTGGTGTTACCGCTTATGTTTGCTGATACACGGTCAGCAATAGCCGTTATCTCCTCCTTTGTCATAATGATGATTTGTTAGAGGTTTAGGCCGTCTGGGGGTGTCAGCAAGCAAACCACCCCTTTCTTCGCCTTTGCTCTCCTGTCACGGGGCTTGCTGTACGCCCGTTCTTGGAAAGCAAGAGCAAAGATAAAGGGTATAAGAAAGAAAAACGCCCAACGTTGGACTGTGGTAAAGTGCTGTAAGGTGCTGTAAGGTGTAAAGGCCGCTACTATACAAATAAGGCGTTTATCTTATCTGCGTCTTCTGGGGTAAAATCGGGATACAACTTTTCATAATCGGCCTTTGATTGCCTCAACGATTCCACTTGGAAAAGGACTTCAAACGGTTTCCAACTTACCTTGCCTTTCGTTCTCAATTTCAAATATGCCGTTGCCTTGACTGCAAAATATGCTAACAATACCTTTGTATCGTTCCATGTGTGCCGCCCCTCCTTAACGGTGATGAATCCCGCCTCAACGGCCTTGTCTATCAACTCCCTTGCCTTGGTTGTATTCAATTCATCGGGGAACTCTGGGGCTTCTTGTTGAGGCTGGCCGCCCTGATTTTCTGGAAGTGGTAGGATATACTTTTGGGCAATGTCGTTGCAAACTTCATATCCACTGCTCTGACTTGTAGAAAGATTTGTCCATAGCCTTACCCCGCTTCGCTTCATCATTTCCCAAACTTCTTCCCCCGTGTTTAGCAATATGGCCTTTAGGTTGTATAAAGTATCGGACGCTTTTATACAGTTATTCCCGAAATCAATGGATTCAACCCGTTGCCCAATGCCTGGACTTAGGCAACCAAATTCTGTAAAGCATGTTGAACTCAATTGGCCAAACATATATATTGCGCCTGAATATAAGGGCTTTTCATCTATACTATACCAATCAACGCCCGCTTTTTCTTGCTGTTGTCTGCATATATCCTGTAAAACGCTGGCTATAGACTTCACGATATAGTTGCTTTCCTCTCCCGTTCCAGCAAACAGCGTGAAATTGTCGTTGATTAGGTGAACATCCGTTCTGGTTATTAGTCCCTTGCTGGGGGTCATCTTGCGGGCTTTTCCTGCCTCGTCCTTTCCCTCATTATCGGCAATATATGAATAATCCACACACACCGATAGCATTTTTCCCTCTCTGAATGCGGCCAAACACAGGCCGTCCAAATCCTTTCTCATACTTTTCCCTCCCCCTTTATGAATGTTATTGAATGTCTATCGCTGGCAAACTATTCAACGCCCGCTTCTTGCTCTCATCAATCGCCCTAACGTATCTTTCCACATAGGAAAGGCCGCTGTGTCCCAACAGGTCAGCTACCACCTTGACATTCGCCCCGTTCTCCAGAAGATTTGTAGCAAAGGAATGGCGGCCACAATGCCACGTTATATGCTTGCTTATTCCCGCCTTTGCGCTCCAATGCCTCAACGCCTTCAGGCACATCGTATGGCTTGGAAGTTCAAAGATAAGGCCGTCTTTGTCCTTGCCTCGGGCTTCTGGCGTGCCTATCACATCATTCAGCAAGTCATCTCTCAACGGCATCACTACAACGCTCTTGGAGCTGTGTCCCTTTGTCTTGGCCTGTTCAAATTTTAGTATCTTATTCTGATAGTCTATATTGCTATACCTCAACTCGACAACATCACACCACCGCACCCCCGTGAATAGGGTGAATATGAAAGCCCGCCTTATATTGGGGTTCTCGTTCTTGACGTGTGTCTGGAGTAAGGCCTTGATTTCCTCAACGCTCAATATATCTTTTGTTAGGCATTCATTTCTCTTGCAGACAATATCGGTACACGGGTTCTTTGAGAGTTGGCCGTCCTGTACCGCATTCCTCACAATCTTCTTAAAACGCTCGTAGGCGGTGGCCGCCCCGCTTCCCGTGCTGTTGGCCTGTAGGAAGTCAACAAAGCCCCTTATCATCTTCTCTGTAAACTGCTTCTCGGTAAGGTTGAAACGATAGTATTCATTGGGGTTTATATCGTGCTTGCCGTGAACGCCCTTGTGGCTGGCCGCCCATTGCGCTTCAATCTGCCTTATCTCGGCATCCGTCCGCCTAAAGGCACATAGAGGGAAAGAGAGCCTTAAGTATTCTTTGAACCTGTTTAACGCCAAACGTATGTTCCTCACATCTTTTTTTGTGTATGTCGCTAGATAGTTTTCAAAACAGGCGATAACATTCATGTTCTTGGAAGCGACCTTATATCCCATAGTCCCCGCCAATACTTCCTGCTCCTTGGCGTTCCTTATCTGCCTTGCAAGGGTAAGGGTGTTTGTGTTGTGTGTTCGTTCCTCTGGGCTTTTGGGCTTGGAATACAGGTACAATTTCAGTTCCTCTTTTCTCCTTATGTGCTTGATTTCATACATAGGTTTTCCCTCCATTTTCCCCGCTGTATAACATAGCGGGGTGCCGTCTTTGGCGGTCTTTGGCGTTGAGGTTCGCCCAAGATAGTATTCCAGATACAGGGCTATTTTCCCGTCTTTTAGTACACGTTCCCTCAACTTGGGGTTATCCTTTACACTCGCTTTCATTCTTCTTCTTTTCTATTCTCTTGATTTCCTTTGTTTTGCAAATATAGAAAAATATCCTTTACAGGTGTACTAAAAGTGTACTATTTGGCCAAAAATGGGATAAAAAAAGAAAGCACCAGAGAAGTGCTTTCTTTGAAATGTGGCCTGTAGTGGCCTGTAGGCCGCCTTTGTGCCTTTTGTTTTCCCTTAAAATCGGGGTTTGGTGCCTCAGGCGGGAATCGAACCCGCACGGACATTTCTGTCCAAGGGATTTTAAGTCCCTCGT
>OIZT01000226.1_pt1 | contig 38348 bp, 72 predicted proteins | sample 1588611 | NCBI WGS metagenome assembly OIZT01 (sample SAMN03283278) | human gut metagenome | biome: human-associated habitat; material: feces | host: Homo sapiens | place: Peru | collected 2012
CTTGGAGAACGCGGCGATGTTGGCATCCGTCTGATCATCGGAGTCTCCGATGAGGTTGCCTGCGAACTCCACAGGAAGCCCCTGTTTGGCGAGCTCGCCCTGCGCTCTGGTGACGGCCAGGGTACGCTTGAGCTCCGCGAGCTCGGTATCCCTTGCCTTCACCTTCTGCTCATACTCGGCCTTGACGCGCTCCTCCCCTTCAAGCTGGGCGATGCGGGCCTGCTCCGCTGCCTCGTCGGCGCGGGTCTTGTCCTCGCGATCTCTCCGCTCCCTCTCCGCTTTGAGACGCTGCGACACGATCTTGTCCACCTCGTCCTGGGTGAAGGTCTTGAGCTCGGGTTGGGGTTCTCCCCCTGTGCCGGTACCGTCGATGTTCTCTTTTCCGTCTGTCACGGGTACAACCCCCCCTTGGGGTGGTTAAAACGACGAGGATAGGGGTATAAAAACGAAATTCGGGATTAAGAGGTTTCAAGGGGTTTTTCAGTCCTTCTTCTTGAATTTAGGCTTGTACTCGATGCCGTCCTTCCTGCCGGGTCCGAGATGCGTGTACCACTGCTCGTAGGTGTAGTCATGCGGGACGGGGACCATCTCTCCTGTGGCATCGTCGCGGATCGCCCTCGGTGCGGAGAGCTTCTCGATGTCCTTGCCGAGATAAGCCACTGTGGTGCATCTGCAGTTGGGGTGCATCGGCGGATAGTTGACTCCGACCTGCGCCTTGTCGCGGTCGAATATCTTGCCGTCGAGCCGACCGCATACCGGACACGTGCGCTCGTCATAGGATGCCATGAAGCGATATTGGCTCACGCCGTGCTTCTTATAGGCCTCCATGTGGGCCTCGCCCGCCGTCTCGGTGATGACGGTCCGGGCCTCGCGCTTAGATCTGAACCTCATGGCTCCCTTGATGTCGTCCACGCTTTTTGAAACCATGTCCGGCGGGAGGCCGCGGAGCATGGAGTTTATGACCGTTTTGGACGAGAAATCGACGAGAGGGTCCATGTACCGCCGTGCATCGGGCAGGTCGAACACGGAGTCCACGATGACCTGCACGCGGCCGCCTTTGATGGCGTCGACCGCCCACCCCATGCCCGTCTCCTTCTGGAGGACGAACATCCCGCGATAGTAGCCGTCCTTCGCGACCTCGGAGAGGATCCTCGCGGTCGTGTAGAGCATGTCGTCGAGAACGGCGTAGCAGTTGAGACGCGCTAGCGTCCTTATGGCGCGGATGTTGGTCATGCGGTGATGGGCGATCTGCCCCACGATGCTCTTCCATATCGTTTCGCGGTAGCGCTCCGGGACCGCCTTGAGAAGCGCCTGCATCCTGATGATGGTGGCGGAGTCCGCGAAGCCGTTGAGGAAGATGGCGGCGGGCTGGTCCGCGTACCTCCCGCGCTCCATCATGGCGCGGACGTCCGAGATCAGCCCGTCGATGGCGCGGTTGGTGATGCGCGAGAGGGACTTGGCGAGGGGCGTCATGTTGCCCTGGTAGCTCGCCACCTCCCTCTCGATGTCGTCATTCCAGGACGGGGCCTTCGCCATCGTCCTCGTCCTCGTCATCCATCGGAGGGTTCTGCATCCTGCCGAGCGACCTCGTGGCGTCGTCCTCGAAGGACATGGCGTCGGAGGACGATGCGGACGACGCCTCCTCCTCGACCAGCTCCGCCTCCTCTATCGGGTCGGGAATGGCGGAGATCTGCATCCTCGCGGTCGCCTTGGACATGATGCCGGAGGACGTGAGCTGCGTCAGGGCGGTCGCCATGTAGGACAGGTCCTGCGGAGCGTTGAACTGGAATATGATGTCCATGCTCTCGATGTCCGTCCTCGGCTCGTACCCGACGGACATGGAGGGGTTGTTCATGCGGTAGTCGTAGAGCTTGACACGGCGGATGAAACCCTCGCGGAAGCGCGCGGTCTTCTCCGCCATCATCTGATCGGTGCCGAACATCTTGTAGGCCATGGCGATGCCCGACGCGTTGCCCGCGAACTGCTCGTCGGACAGGTCGGGGACCATGGCGAACTTGTGGATGTCGTTGGCGTACTGGTCCTGCAGGACCTGGATGCCCGCCTCGTCCATGGTCTTGGTGAGCCATGTGGCGGTGGTGTCGTCGTCGCCCTGTAAGACGCGGGTCTTCTTCAGGAACTCCTTGCCCTGCTCGATCTCCTCCGGTGTGGCGCCGATGATGGAGCCTTGAATGAAGAGCATGGTCTGGGCGAAGGCGTCCTTATCGTCCTGTCTGTCGGACAGGAGCGAGTTGTAGGCATCCTGCAGGTCCATGATGCCCTCGAAGTCTCCGAGCATGTCCCGTGAGTTGCGATACTCGATCAGAGGCACGCGTCCGAAGCCGTGCGGTACGGGGTCCTGTATCATGCGCCAGCCATCGGCGGAGTCGTCGTTGACGGACTCCCACACGCTCATGCTCTGCCGGTCGTACATGTACATCGTATAGTGGATGGTGTCGGCCTCGTCGCGGTAGAAGTAGATGACCGCGCCGAAGACCGAATCGCGCTCCATGTCTCCGGTGTAAGCAACGAATGCGTTGCGAGGGGACACGACGACCGAGTTCGGTTCTGTCTTGTCCTTCGGAAGATAGACGAGCTCGAACGCCTTGCCGTAGATGCTCATGTCGAGAGCGAGCTGGGAGTCCACCGACCATTTGGTCTGGCGGTGCATGAGGTCGATGATCTGCTGGCCGTAGGAGTCGTTCTCCGCGCAGACGTACTTCGGCTGGTTGCCGACCATGTATCCGCGGAGGGCTTTGGAGATGTACGCGCAGAAGTTGGAGACGATGCGGTTGCCGTCACGGTCGGGGAAGTCCTGGTCCCCGATGTAGTAGCGGTAGAGCGTGTCGTAGCGCGACTTCTGGCCGATCCAGTCCACGAATGCGTTGCGGACCGTCCTCGGCGTGATGTTCTCTTGCGTGACGATGGTTTCAGGCGGTTCTGTTTTCATGCTATCAGTCCTACGATTGGCCTCATGAATGTATATCCGAAGTAGCGAACCGCGTCCATGCGGTCATCGCCGAGTTTGACGGGCTTCTCGATGCCGTTCTCGGCGGCCTTGGAATCCCATGAGTATGTGCGAAATTCTCCCAGAATGTCTTGGAGGGTGTCGTGAAAAACGAGCATTCCCGACCTCATAGCCTCGCGGATATACTCGATCCCGGGCAGTACGTCGTTCTTGGCCTTGCGAACATTGAGGCCGTGCTTGACGAACTCGTCACGGAGGGTCCTCGCAGCCGGATCTATGGCCACCTGGATGCGATTGGGGTCGGCCCCGATGCGTCTGCACACATCGAGGAATCCGCAATAGTGGTCATAGGTCGTCTTCCCACTGGCCTCGTCGAAGTACTCGGCGCAGATGCGCCAGTCCCTGCGGTTGCCCTTGAATGTTCCGCCGAAGACCATGACGGTCGGATGGGTGGCTCCGAAATCGATGGCGCAGTAGCGCACATCCACATCGGAGATGTCGAACGGACGGAACGAGGACTCCGCGAGGATCGGATAGACGAGTCCTTCCGCCACGCATCTCTCTCCGAGCACGTATCTGCGATAGAGGTAGGATCCTTCGGGATATTGCGCCTTGAGGGATGCGATCATCTGCTCCGTCATGATGGGGTTGTCTTCGAGGGTGAAGTGCCACCAGTGATATCCGCCGAGGGCATTCCGCTCCTCTTCGGTCATCGCGTCGTACCGGTCGAGGAAATCGCGGTATATCCACTCGTTCGGTGACCCCGGATTCAACGTGAAGAAATGCCGACGGTCCCTCGATGCAACGGTACGCTTCAGTGCCTCGACGACGAACTCCCTGTCGTGCATGTTGATCTCATCCGCGAACCATCCGCCGTAAGACTGACCGCGCAGGGCCATGTAGTCCTTGATCGTGGATGCTCCCTGTACGATGATGACCTTGGGGGTCATCGTGCCGTCCTTCTCCTTCACGCGGAACGTTATCCCCCACTTCTTGCCGACCTGATGATACTCCGATCCCGGGATCATGTTCAGGAGGCCGAAATCGTTGAGGATACAGTTCTGTTCGATTGTTCCCATCGTCCTCCCGGACATCAGGAATCTGGTCTCCTTGGACTGCCGGACGTACAGCGAGAATGCCACCAATGCGATGACGGTCTTGGACGATCTGACCGCTCCCTCCCACACGGTCAGATAACCGGTGGACGATGCGATGGACTCCAACGCCTTCCGGTTCCTCACGGGGTCCGGATGCGGCAGGATCGTGACAGCTTCCGCCGTCATGTCTTCTCCTTGAGCAGGTCCAGCGCCTTTTCGAGATAGTCATCGACAGGGCTGGCCGGGACTCCGAGGACGGCATCGCGCGATAAGCCGGTGCAGTCTATCAGCATCTTGATCCCGTCCTTGTACAGCTTCAGATACTGGACCTCCTGCCAGGTCTTCTTGTCGGGTTCCTGCGGCGATTCCTTGGCCTTCTTGTAGCCGACCTTGGCGATTGCGATGTACGTCAGGAGCTCCTTCGCGGTGCGCTCCTTCGTGAGCGCTTCGAGGGACGTATCCGGGGGTGTGTCCTTTGTTTCGGGCGGTGTGTCCTTTGGTGTGTCCTTTGGTGTGTCCTTTGCATCGGACACGGGCTTGCTTTTGACGCGCGCACGTGCGGGTGTGGGCTTGGGTGCCGTCTGTGTTTTGTCTTTCGGATCGGACTCTGTGTCCTTCGACTCGGCACGCTTGAGGATCTTCCTGACGGTGGACTTGTTCACGCCGGTGGTCCTCTCGATCTCGCCGAGACTGTAACCGGACTCGTGCAGACGGATGACTTCGGCCTCGGTTAACGGGTCCGTGCGTGCCTTCGGCATCGTCAGACCTCCTGAGAACAATGGTGCGCAGAGGTCGGAATCGCACCGCCCTCTGAATCCTGGGAGGAATCCGTGTCGCTACAACACTTCCTGCGCGATTCCATATCCGTCTCCGCTCTATTTCTCTTTTCCCCTCTGTACATCCCCGCCCCGATCTCGTCTATCTTCGAGAACGGGATGATCGGGACCGTGAGTCTGTCCCGTGCGGTGGGGTCGATGAAATAGATGTAGCGGAGCATGAACCCCTCGGCGAACGAGCATCCCAACCCCACCCATTGATGTCTCGTCCTGTATCCCGGAGGAACTCCGCACAGATGCGCCGCTCTCCTCGATTCGGTTCCGAGCGGGATGGTCTCCAACGTAGCGGCCGCAACGGTGGAACCGTCGGGAAGCCTCAATATCGTCTTGTTACGGGTTATCCCCGTGAGGACGAAGTTGGATGCGCGGTATATCGTCCCGTCTCCACATTGGCATCCGTCGGCGAATGAGACTATCCATTTGATGTGAGGTGCATTCTTCCGGATCATCCTTATCGCCTGTGCTATGCACCTGCTCTCGGAGTTCTTCGGGAGATAGTCGTCGAAGGCCATCCTGTTGAGCTCGATGAACTCGTTCCAGCCTGTACCCCTCACCAGCCCTTGCAGTTTGGATTTGTCCATGGACAGCCCGAAGGACATGACACCATGGAGCTTCCCGTCCAGAAACGCACCAATGTGGAGCTGGGAGTTCTGGACGACCTTTCCGCTGTAATGGTGTGCCTTGATGAAGGGCGTGGCCACCGACGAGGGGATGACCTTGCATATCACGTCCTTTGCGCCAGCCATTGACGGCACACCTCCGAGATCTTGAATCCGCTGAGTGTTCCGATCTCCTCTGAATCCTCCTCGGGGATGCTGTTGAGTGCCTCACGGACGATGGCAGCCTGTTGATTCGTAAGGATGAATGCAATGCGCTCGGTCTCTCCCTTCTCCCCTTCCGGGAGCATGAAATCCTCGCCCATCGCATCATCAAGGTCAACACATTCATCTCCGAATCCGACATCGAAGCCGAGGTCGTCTACATCGAAGTAATCGTCCAGATAATCGAGTTCTTCCTGCAGGAGGTCGTCGTCCCATTCGGCCAACTCCCCGATCTTGTTGTCTGCGAGCCTGTATGCTCTCGTCTGCGCTTCGGACAGATCGGAAGCGACCACCACGGGGACCTCCTTCAATCCCAGGAGCTTCGCCGCCTTGAGGCGGGTGTGTCCTGCGATGATGACCAGGTCCTTGTCCACGATGATCGGATTCTTGAACCCGAACTCGGTGATGCTGTTCGCCAATGCCTCGACAGCACCGTCGTTCCTCCTCGGGTTTTTTTCATAAGGTTTGATGCACCCGGTGGGCATCCACTCAATCTCTGTCCGATTCACGGTTAACCCTCCGTTTAGGTGATGAAAAGACGAGCCGGGAGGTATAAAAACGAAATTCGGAAAAACGGAGGAAAAAGGTTTGTCCGACATGGCACAAAAACATCCTCGTCATGTCGGGGTTTGCGAGGTCGACCGCTGTGTTTCATCAATGTGCCGACAAACCAGCATCGTTTTTGTCCGATATACATCATCACATCAGCTCCCAGACGGCGAGATGGCAGGACGTGTCCAGGCGCTTGCGACGGATATATCCCAACCACTTGAGACGGTCGAGCGCCGCGGCGATGTCAGCGTCATGGCGGTTCCTCCCCATCGCCTCCTCGATGTCCTTCATGGTCATGGGTCTAGTGCGGAGATGCCTCACGATCTCCTGCTCGATGGGCGTCAGCGGCTGCATGACACCTCTGTCCATGCCCATGCGATGCCTGCGAGCCATGCTGATGCGCCTGCGACGATACCCCCGGGCGTGCATGTGACTGCAAGGATGGAGACGACCGTCGCTCCGAGGACGATGACGGCGGATGCGAGGATGCGGTCTTCGCGGTCTGTCATATCCACTTCCTCCTCTGCTTCACGTTCCACCTGCCTATGGCCTCGATCCGCGACCGATACATGCGGGTGTGTCTTCCGCAGTAGATGCACTGGACGCGGTAGCGGTAGTTCGTCCAGTCGTGGAGGTCCGGGTCGAACTCCTTGGTGACTATGAGACACACTCCGTCAGAGCATCTTTTGCATGGGAGGATATGGGCATCGCTTAGGGGGGTCCTCTCCGTCTCGGTCATCGACCCTCCACTCCCATCCGCTCTGGTCCAACGCCTCGTCCATCGCGTCCCTGCGCTTCGCCACCAGGTCCCAATCTCCCGATCCTATCGCCGCGAGGTAGTAGTGGTAGCACGTCTGCAGCCTCTTCCGCTTGTCCTCCGGCATGGTCGCGCCGGTCAGGATGTCGTCGATGCACAGCGCGTAGTCCATCGCCCTGCGATGGGCACGGCGTTCCCGTTCCATCTCTTTTTGAAGTTTGCAACCATTGAAATAAAGGATGCTCGCGCAGATGATGGCGAGTATCCCAGACATCAGTGTGATCCAATCCGCCATCCATCTCACCTCTCCCTCGTTCCCGATGCGTAGCTTCCGCATCCGAACCCCTCTGGGTCCCATCTGATCAGACAGCCGTTGTGTCTGCAATACGGTGTCAATCCGCGCCACGTCAGACTGTCGCACTCGTAGCATGTGAACCAGTCGCGGCTCATGAACGCGTGGATCTTGGCCATCGCTCGTCCACCTCGAACATCATCGCTCCGACAATGTGCTTCCCATTGAGGACACGCCTGGTGCCGGGCTTGGGGCCTTCGCTCATGACGGTCCTGTCGTTTGCGATGGCGTTCTCGATGTAGCAGAGTCTTTCCTGCGCCTCCTTCTGTGTCCCATAGATCTCGTCGATGACGAGGATGCTCTCGTGCGTCGGATAAACGCAGACGCGCCATTGAGTCATTCCCCCATCTCCTCCCTTATCCACGCCTTCATCTCCTGCGTCCCTTGGATGACCGCCTCCTCGAACTGATAGTCTCCGGCATACCACGCCGTGTCCATCAGGAGGTCCTGGATCATGCCGACCTTCCTGTCGTACTCCTCGGGCATGAGACCTCTGATGCGGTCCAATGCTTCTATCGCAGCATTAAGGGCGTTCCAGGTGATGTCCACCTGATCGAGTTCGTCGGTCATTCCTCCGCCTCCCAGTCGTCTTCCTCGTCGACCCCCACGGGGGCCTTGACCCATTTGTGGATGATCCCGCAGTGAGAACAGTAGTAGATGTCCTCACTCTCTACCAGCAGCTCTCCGCAGATGGGGCATTTCATTCTGACCTCTCCTTCATCATCTTGTGGAATCTCCCGTTGCACGCCGGGCATAGCACTCTCTTGCCGATTGACCAGCCCTCCTTGCGGAGCCGCTTCATCATCTCCTTCTTGGGAATCGATGCCATCTCCCAGAAGCTGCACCGGTCGCACTGCCACTCTGTCATTTCTTCGCCTCCTTGAGTTCCTTGCGATCCTGTCGCACATTCTCTTTGTTTGGGCCCTCTGTTCCTTCATGAGCTTCTTCATCCCATTGTACGCCTGGATGCGCTGATTTTGAAGACAGTCAAAGCACAGGCCCGTGTCTGCCGCCTGTTCCTCTGCGGGATGGCTTGGGGTGAATGTCTTTCCACAGGTCTTGCATGTGCACTCGTTCATTCCTCCGCCTCCTTTTCCAGATACTTGAACACAATCTCATCGATGCAGTCGGCGCACAGCGGGATACTCTTGGGGAAGCTCATATAGATCCTTCCCGCACCTGCTTCGTCGAGATTGAATCCCGTCTTGCATCTGGAGCATGCGATAAAGCAGGTCATCGCACCATCCTCCATCTGGCCGTGAAATGGTCGTCGCACAGCTCGACGATGTGGCCGTTGGCCTTCGGTCCGAGTCTGGCGGTCGGTTCCCCTGCGACGATCCGCTTCTTGGCGTTCATCCAGAAGTTGAACTCGGGCGCGAACTCGCATTGGCAGATCTTCCCTTCGCGCATGCACGCCAGCGCACCCTCGAAGGACAACTCCCAATCGTCCTTGATCTCGGCGCCGGCGAAGAAGCTGCTGTCCCGCCACGACTCCGTGTACCTAACCAGCAATTCACCCCCGGGATCCAGGACGTAATCCGCACTCCCGCAGGTGATGACCTTTCCCTGGAGCAGTGCGACCATCGCCTCCCTCTGCGTCAGGGTCATCTCTCCCACTCTCCTACTCTCACCACATCGATCTTGATGATCGCACTGTTCCTGATGAATGTGCCCTTGACCTCTCCGGCCGCGTCCTTCATAGTGTACGACTTGGGGTTGTTCATCACGTTCCTCACGGTCTCCATGGCCTCCACGTAGTCGCTGTAATACGAGCGAGAGAACGTCTCTCCCGTCACGAGCGTGAACACGAGCTTGAATCCGCTCATTCCTTGCCCCTCCCGAACGCTTTGGCGAGGTCGGGCCATCCCATGCACTCGCATGTCCTCTTGTCCTCTCTCGCGTCTCCTGACAGCCCCTGCATGTGCAGGGCGGAGAATCTGTCGGCCATGAGGACGGAGATTGTGGATGGAGTCCTCATTCGCTCTCCTCCAGCTTCTCCTTCTCCACCTCGCGAATGCTGACGAGGATCACCCTTGCGCACAGCACGTCGCTCGGCCTGACCATGATGGACTCCCGATCGTAGCCGTCCTTGATGGTGACGACATCGTCCCTCTTGTCCTGCGGCACGTCCAGCTTCGCCATGGCCTCGTCCGCTCTGTACTTGGTCTGATAGAACAGGGAGGTCCCGTCGTCAGGGCCTCCAGGGATGGTGATGTCGAGACACCACACCTTCCTGGACTGCTCCTCCGGCGTGGGCTTGGTGCAGGTCTGGTCGAGGACCTTGTCGGACAATCTGCCGTCAGAGTTGCCAAGGGTAGCACGGATGGGATCGAACAACCTCATTCGCCCACTATCCTGATGACATAGACCGACTCTATATGCTCCGGATTGACCGCCACATCCGAGACCTCTGTTGTGAATGTGGGTGCGAGGACCGGGCTACCGAACATCAGCAATCTCTCTTTCCACCGTATAGCGTTACGGATTGCGCTCGCGGTCTCCTGCGCTTCTTCCATGCTCTTGCAGGGGATCACCCAATCATCCCTGCTTACCATGATAATGCGGACGGCGTACTCCAGTGTCTTGTCCTCTGTCATTCACCCATCCTCCTGTTCGCCTTCTCCTTGAATCCGTCCACCCATCCCGCGTCAGGGAAGTCGATGTCCCACGCATAGATCATCATGTAGTATCCGCAGTTGCAGGTCATGATGATGGTCTCGACAGCCGACAGTGACTCGGCGTAGATCTCGGATGCCTGACGGCGGTCCGCCTCGGACATGTGCGCCCAATCCTCGGGGGCGGCGATGTTGCTCGGGTCTCTGGTATGCTCGAAATCGTGCATCGTCTCAAGGTCCTCTATGAGCTCGCCATCGCAATCGCAGAAATGGAGGTCGTTCATGGTGAGCCTGCGTCCGCACATCGGGCAGGGCCTGAATCCGTCAGGGCCTTTGCGCATCATCTTCTCCCAATTCTCCGCCTTCATTTGGAGTCCGGCGTAGTGGCAGTCCCGAGCCTCGTCTTCGCTGAATATGCCCATTCATTCCACCTTCTCCCAATCATCTGCGGTCATGTCGCCTACGTTGAGTATCCTCACAAACGCGTCCTCATAGGCGGGATATTTGGTGTTGATGATGGCCGGTGCCGGACCGGACATGTCCAGCACAGCATCGCGCCTGTATTCGGCCCATCTTCTGCGCCTGAACTGCGAGTACTTCGCACCACACCTCACACGTGCGAGGACCCACTCGAACGTCCCGATCTTCGGAAGATATCCTGCCGATTCCTCCACCATCTTGTCGATGCGTCCGCCGGACTTCCAAACGTCCAGACTGTCCATCGTCTCCATGGCGTGCGTCACGGATCCGGTGATGGCCGTCTCGAAGACGACAGTGGCATCCCGGATCGCCTTGATGTCATCCTCGGGCAGGACTTGGTCCAGCTTCAACTCGTGCAGGTCCTTGGTCTCCCTTATGAGATCGCCGCAGATGACCACGAACTTCACGGCCTGTATCAGGGTGGCCATCTCTGTGGAGCGATCCGCTTTCTTGACCTGTCTCGCGAGTCCTCTGATCCTTGCTATCAACTCCGAGGTGGCGTTGGTGTCGTCGTCATCGCACAGGGTGTTGATCATTTCCAGAATGTCCAGCACGCCCTCGATCTCCTCGAAGGTCTGTGACTTGTCCTCGGTCATTCCTTCCCCTCCGTCTCGTAGAACTTCTGAAGAATCCGTTCGTATGGATTGATCGCCGTGGGCGGATTGGATTTCCCGAACCCCAGATATGCGGCATCGATGATCTTGCCCAGTCTCTCGAACCGCTTGGCCTGGTCTTCGAGATGGCTGTACTTCGCCAGCATCTCTCCGATCTCGTCGAGGGTGACCTTTTTGCCGTCGATCGTAAGGGTATCGGGAGGCTCGGGGTTTTTGATGGCATCTATCAGCCTCTCCATCTGCTCGTCGTCCAGCCTTATGGTCACCTCGCGATGCTCGTATTTTTTCAACCCCTCGGCGGTCGTGGGGCATTCGTCGCTTATGCGGACATCGCGGACGTACTTCGATTCGTCCTCGTCCTCTCCCATCTGCTTGTAGTAAGGGCATCTGCCCACGTCGCACTTCTCGCAGTCCTCGTCGGTCATGACAGACTCCATGTCGCACTCCGCTTCGAGGTATCCCGGGCCGTCGAAATCCACCTTGATCTCGACGCCATGACAGTGTGCGCAGTCGCTGCACTGGTCGGTCACTCGCACCCCTCCATGATCTCCTTGCCGCTCCTCTGATCCGCCGGCACTCCGGCGTAATCGTAGATGGCGTTGGCCCATTCCATCACGGTCCCCATCTCCTCGTCGTCCATCAGTTCCATCGCATAGGACATCATCCTGTCCGCCAGATCCACCAGTCCGTCAGTAGTCATCGTATGTCATCTCCCTCATTGCCTCGTTCACGGCTTCCATTGTCTTGATGTAGAGTTTCATCGGGACCCCCGCCGGGAGGTCCTTGATGCAGACGACCTCCCCGAGGGCGGTCATCGCTCCGAGCCTGACCGCATCCATCAACGCGGTCTTCTCGTCTGTCGTTATCTCTGTCATCCTCGGTCCCTCGCGTATGACGAGCATCCGTCGCATGTGCGGTCGTAGGCGACTCCACCCATGAGTCTGCATGTCCCCATGACGAAGACCTCGCCTCCTGCCATCAGTCCGCTGTCGATGTCGGTCTTGAGCCATCTGCAGCGCTTCCCGTCCGGGAAGACCCTGTCGATGTCTCCGACCGTGTCCATGTCCATCTGTCTCACTCTATCGCTCTCCATGTGGCGAGCCATGTGGTGCATCCGGGCTTCCGGACTGGCTCACCGTCCTCGACGAATTTGTATTTGGCCAGCTTTTTCAGCGACCTGCGGACGTAGGTCGGACTGCATCCGGTGTCGTCGCAGATCTGCGTGACCGTCATCGGCCCGTGCTTGCGGAGGGACGACAGGACGATCTCCTGGGATTGGGTCATGCGAACGCCTCCAATATCGCTGTCATCATCAGCGCACCTCCCATCTGCGCGTTCCCTTGGAGTCCACGGAGCGGGTCACACGGCCCTCGTCGTACAAACGGCGGAGCGTGCTTCCGACGGCGTTGGGTCCGATCTCCCACCTGTCGCCGAGGGCATCCAGTACCTCCGACGCGGTGGACGGACGTCCGAGCATCTTGAGCGCGTTGTAGACCATGCCGGCACGACTGCCCGTGAGGATGCTCCCAGTCAATCGACCGCCTCCCAGATCTGGACCCATCTCTGGGCGATGCCCTTGCCGTAGGCGGGGTTGGTCTTGTAACCGACCATGCGGATGCTACCCTGACTCTTGAGGACGGAGATCGCGTTGGCGACCCTCCACGGCGGGAGTCCGGTCCTGCGTGCGATCTCGACGATGGTCGCGCGTCCGAGGTCGCAGATGATGCAGTAGACTCTCGATACGGACATCGCTCTCCCTCCATGCGGACGTACTGCGAGCATGAGGGGAAATCGCACATGTCCTCGTCGGTGATGTCCTTGGAGCCGCACTCGTAGACCATCTCGCCGTCCACGTAGGCGTGGGCGCATGTGGAGCATTGGCTCTCGATGCGGATGTCCTGGAGGCGCCATCCGTCCGTCAGTCCGGCGCGGATGCGCCCGATCAGCGCCACGACGCTCCTGCATCCGTCGATGGTCTCCCTGCGGGTCTCGGTGGTGCCGTTGGTCCTGTGCCGGGAGTAGGTCATGATGATGCTGTCCATCATGATCGGTCCTCCCTCGGGATCAGGTCCTGCGCCTCCATCCAGGCGTTGAGCGTCAGGACGGCGTTCTGGACCTCCTGGAGCCTTCCGTCGAGTTCGGGTTTGGCTCCGAACCTCGCGTCGGCGATGGCTCTCGCGAGGGCCTTTCCGCGGGCGCGGACGACGCACAGCTTCTCGGTCTGGTCCATCAGGCGTCACCGTCCAGCTGCTTGAGCATGGCCTTGGCCTTGACGCCGGTGATCCACCCCTTCCCGCATGTGCCGGGTGCGATGGCGAGTTCCTTGGATGCCACCATCTTGAGCATCAGGGACGATGCGATGGAGCGGTCGATGCCGAGGTGGTCCATGATCTCCTGCTGGGTGTGCGCGGTCTCGCAGTATGCGAGGATGCGGTCCTTCAGCTGGGTGACGGTTGCTTCGGTCACTCTATCGCCTCCCAGACACGGGTGGGCTTGGAGGTCTTGGGGGCTTTCCTGATCTCCTTGACGCGGACCCTGCTGGCTTCGACGAGGATGTGGATCGTGTTGAGGATGGAGTCGTAGTTGGACCGAGGGATGCGGTCGACCATCTCGCTGATGGTGGCCGGTCCCTCGGCGAGGGCGGCCATGACCAATGGCTCGTAGATCGCGCTCATTCGACGGCCTCCCAGATCGGAGCATATGCATACGGGGTCAACCGCTCGAAGCGGAGGATCCTCGCCTCTCCGCGCGCCTCCATCCTGCGGAGCGCCCTGCGGACGCCGTTCTCGCTCGCGCGAGGGATGCGGGCTACGATCTGCTTGACGCTCCCGGGGCCTTGCTTGAGGGCCTCGCGGACGTCCTCCTCGTAGGTCATTCCGCTCCCTCCTGCCATGATGCGATCAGGTCGCAGGGGCAATGTCTCGGGACCATCTCCGCATCCTCGGTGACCATCTCGCACGCTCCGCCGTCGTCGTGACAGCGGTTGCATGTCCAGACGTGGATCCTCATGGACGGTCCTCCGGTGTCGCACCGCAGAACGGGCAGGAGCGGATGGTCATGCCCTTGCGAGGATTGTCGGTCATGCGGAGCATCAGCTGGCCCTTGGTGCCGGTGTAGACCTGTCCGCGCAGGACGCAGACGTCCATGTCGCGGCAACATGCGGCGATGCCGGTCTTGGTGACGGCGAGATGACCGTCATACGTGGCGGTCATAGGTTATGCCCCCACTGATTGACGGTCGGCTCCCCGTCGCCGAGCCAGACGGTCTTGAGCGGTGCCACGACTCCGGACGAGGAGATGATGGAGATCTTGCACCATGCCTCGGGCTTGATGCCCCTGCGGTCGCACTCGGCGAGGATGTCCGGCATGCGGTCCTCGATGCGCTGCTGGTCGCTGGCGACTTTGATCTTGATCGACTCGGCGCCGTAGGGCGTGACGAGATAGCGTGTAATCTTGGGGATCATTCGGCGTCCCTCCTGATTAAGCGGCGGGGGCGGTGGTTGCCGGACGAGGCGATGTTGTCTATGTACCCCCTGACCTGCAGGTAATCGCACGCGCTCTTGACGCGCCTGTGCGCGATGCCGGTTGCGTCCGCGATCTCCTGCGTGGTGCGTCCGGGATACATCGTGATGTGGTCGAGGACGCGGTACCTGATGCTGGTCGAATCCTTCTCGAACGGCCTCATTCGTACTCCTCCAAAGGCTTCCAATCGGTGGCGTCGATAAAGTCACCGCGAGCGGCGCACGCCGGAGCGAACTCGTCCGTGTAGCTGCCGTCCTCGTGGCTGTCATGGAGGTATCTCTGCCAGCCGAAGGCGTGGCGCGTGGTCCACATGACCATCAGGCTCCCTCCCTCGTGACCCATGCAGTGACAATGCCCTCGTCCGTGGTGGTGCCGAGGATCGTCCATCCGAACCTCCGCAGCTTGTCCACCTCGGCCAGGAACTCCGCGTGGTCGTCAGTCTTCCCGTAGGTCTCCGCGAACGGCTTGGTCACGATCGAGTTCCATACTGCGACGATCTCGTACCTCATGCGTACTCCCTCCTGCGGAGCCAGGCATTGCGTTCCTTTCTGCCAGCGTCCCTGCGCATGGCTTCAATGCGGGCTTCCTCGGCCTCGATCTCCGCCTTGTAGTCGTCGGAGTACTCGGTGTCGACGATGGCCCTGCATCCGGGCATGGAGCAACGGACGACCATGCCGATGGTACGGTCGCCCTCCTTGAGGGCCTCCGCCTGGAGGTACATCCCACCGCATGCCGGGCATGCGTGGCTGATGACGGTGCGTCCGCACATGGCGAGCCTCTGTCCGAGGTAGTCCGCACCGACGTGGTCGGCGATCACTGCGATCCCTCCCTTGCCTTGAGGCACTCGTTGTAGCATGTCTTGACCACATCGATGGGCCATGTGTCCATCTGACCATGCTCGGTCGCGTAGCGTCCGATGATGCCTGCGATCTCCATGTCCATGTCGGTCCATGCCCAGCGGGTCATGGTCTCGATGAGGATCCTGCGTTGCTTCTCGCGGGGGTCGGGCGTGGATGACTTCTTGGATGCGGTCTTGATGCGGTCGGCCTCTGCGTAGATCTCCTCATTGGAGTAGCTGTCGATGTCGTCGAGTGCGAGGGCGCCGATGTCGAATGTGGACTTGTAAAAATTCTTGATCAGATTGGTGATGACCTTTCCAGTACCCTTGTCGCCGTTGTCCATGGCCTCGCCGAGTGCTTCGTACTCGATGACCTCCGAGGGGTTATCGGCGTTGATGATGCGGAATTTCGCGCTCGCGTAGAAATGAACTGTCTTCTCGCCGGGGTTCTGAATCCTGTCGAGGTCGATGTCGTAGGGTCCGACGTGGATGATGCCGGCCTCGACGCATGCTGACCTCACTCTTGCGCGCATGGTGTCGATGGTGATCGACTTGTAGGTCGAGTTGGACAGGTCCTGCTCCCATGCCTGGGACCCGAGAATCTCGCACGCCTTGACGATGCGCTGACAGATGTTGAGGGTGTCGCTCACTGCGATCCCTCCTTGGTCTCGGGTATGTGTGTGTATATGTATGGTGTGTGTGTGCGCACCAAATCGTGTCTGCCCTCGGCGACGAGGGCGAGTTTGATGGCGGGGATGTCGAGGATCAGGACGCCCTCTGCATAGGGTGACTGCTCTGCGTAGATCGATGCTTCGAGCGACTTCCACATCCTGTCGAGGACGGGCTTGGACACGATCGTGTCCGATGTCATCATGATCCTTGTGTAGACCGACCGGTTCAACGGACGGTTCGACTCCCTCGGATCGATCTCCAATCCGACCCACAACGCAGGGAGCACGTCACGGGTCAGCGTCTTTTTTGCTGGCATTTTTCAACCTCTCTTTCAGGCAAAAAACGCACTTTTTCGACGGATTTTCGATTAGGATGTATTACACATGTAATACCTCCGTTTGAAAAATGACGTCGAATCGCTTGGATTTTGCCTATTTTCCTAATTGTCGTTCTGATATTTATAAGGCACGATGCGGTTTATTCCGCCCGGATCGTGCCTCTCATTATCGCAGATAGACCGTCCTGCGCAGCGTGCATTTTGCTCGGATCGGCGTGGACGTAGCACCGGAGCGTCGTCGTGATGTCGCTGTGGCGCATCAGGCGGCGGACGGTGTCCAGGTCGGCCTCGACGATATTGACGAGCGTCGACGCGTACAGTCTCCGGAGCGCATGGGTCGTGACCTTGATGCCGACACGCTCTCCGAGGGCGTCCATCCACATGTAGATCCTGTTGGGGACGACTCCCGTCCATTTCCCGGCCCTCTCGACTTGGATCAGCTTCGCGTCGGATCTCGGTCCGCTGCCTTTCCATCTCCGGTAGGCTCTGATCTCGTCGGCGACCATCAGAGGGATGTCCATGATCTGGACCAATCCGTTCCCGTGGCCTTTTCCGCGGATCGTCATCTTGTGCGCGCGGAGGTCTATGTCGTCGTCCTCCAATCCTGCGATCTCCGCTCTCCGGAGTCCCATCAATGCTCCGAGGACGAGGATCATCCTCTCGGTCGGCTCGGCCGCGTAGTACAGCCGTCCGTAGTCCTCGACGGACAGCCACACGCGGTCCGGCTCGTAGCGGTTGCGGAGGATGTCCATCCTCTTGATCCAATGCGGGCATCCGTAAAAATCGGACATCCTCGACAGGTATCCAATCTCCCGGAACCGCACCTCGTCGCTCTTCGTCTCTCCGAGTCTGTCGTACAGCCAATAGACGTCGTCCTCGGTGATCTCCTCGATCCTTGTCGGCCTTCCGTCCTCGGACAGCGTCCGGAGGAGTCTCATGCAGACGCACCTCGTCTGCTTAAGCGTCAACGGCCTCCTTCCATGGAGGTCGAGATATTGGATGTACTCGTACACCTGCGAGTAGTCGACTGTTGTCATGTGCATCTCTTTCCTCCCATCCCTTGGGGTTTTCCGACGCACACACACATATCACATACACATATCGCGATTTTAAGCATCCGCTTATATATCGGTAGCGTGTAGAGATATGCGGTGCAAATCGGGGTTCGGTCCTCGGGGGCGTCCGGTTGGATTTTGCCGTCTTTTTCGGGCGCCCGCACCCATGCACTCGGCATGTCAAATCTCTCTTGATCCCTGATGGGATCCCGGGGCCTGACTGGGGAGCAAGGCCCCGGTGTTCGTTTCATCTTGTGTATCTATGATTCTTCGACATCGGCTTAAAGCCATCGCCTTCAGAGCTCGATGGAGTACACTCCGAACCCCTGGTCGAGGTAGTATAGGCACTCAAGGGGTGCGGCCGCGTCGATGTCCTCTCCGACGACCTTCTCTCCGATCCTCGCGTACAGCCTTGCCGCATCCTCGTTGTCCGGCGCGGCGTAAAGGGCGTCGAAGTCTCCGAGGATCTCCCTGATCGCGGCGGTTCCGATGCCCTGTCCGCGGAATCCCTCGTCCACGTCGATGCGCTCCAGGTATGCGGAGCCGTCGTCGAACTCCTGGACGATGGCGCGCACATGCTCGCCGGTGTAGGTCCTGAAGGTTCCCTCGTCCTCGTAGGTCTCGGTGGTGTAGTCCATGTCTTTTCTCTCCTTGTTCCGGGTGTTCCCGTCTAATTACTATATGGCAATTCCAGTATATATAACTATTTACCAAATAGCAATTACTCTTTCCTCCGCCTCTGATCCGGCACTCCGACCTTGCGTCTGGCCTTGGCGAGGTAGGCCATCGCCGTGGTCGGCGTGACCTCCCGCCTGGCCATCCTCGACATGCTCGCCGACATGGACGGAACATCCTCCCCGGAGTCCGTCAGGGCCATGGCGAGGGCCTCCATGGGCGATAGGCCGGAGTCGAGGATCAGGTGCGTCATGGCGATGCGCACCTCGTCCTCGCTGGCCGTTCTCAATCCCTCCTGACCTCGACCGCGCTGTCGTAGGTGTCGTCGCCCATGCCGACGCGGACCGCGAAGCATATGATGTCCTCGTCCTCCGGGATCTCGTCGCCGAAGCTGCGGTCGAGCCATATCTGCACGGTCTTCCCGGCGATCCTGACCTGCACGGTGTCGCCGTCGGGGTCGGTGACTCCTCCGACGATCTCCCCTGCCTCGAGGATCTGCTCGATGGTGTCCATCGTCGGCGCGCCGTTGCCGGGGCAGACGGTCTCGCCGAGTCCGTCCTCCCACACGCCGACGGGCGACTCGTCCTCGTCCAGCTTGATCCTGCACTCCTGCGAGTCCTCCACGGTGGCCGGGTGGACGTCCTGGCGGACGATGAAGCCGTCGCGGTCCATCAGGACCGCGAAGCACTCCATGTCGCCGCCGACGCTCACCGCGACGACGACGCAGTCCTTGAGGATCCAGCAGTTCTGGCCCTCGATCAAATCCATCTTCTCTGCGATCTGCTCTCCGTTCATCTTCACTCCTCCTCGTCTTCCTCGTCATCGGCCTCTGCGCAGGGTGTCCTCGCGCGGATAAGGCCGCTCTCCTCGACGACATCCACGATCTCGTCGACCAACTGACCGTCCTCGTCGTACTCGCAGACGACGATCTCCCTTCCGCCGGTCTTGCGCTTGAGGTCGCTGCGGGTGCATCCGTCGAGGATCTCCAGCGCGGCCTTCTTCGCCTCCGCGAAGTTCGCGTAGGGTCCGGTCACATCTGTGTCCATGTCCGAGTAGCGGTCTTCGACCATCAGGATCCTCTTGTCTTTGTATGCCATGTTCGGTCCTCTTGCAGGTCTCATTCCCTGCAATTACTATATGGCAATTCCAGTATATATAACTATTTACTACATAGCAATTACAAACATTCCACTTTACATCCGAATGAAAAGTTGTGAAAAATTCGGAGGACACGGCCCGGCACGCGTTCCATCTTGGGCCGTGATAAGGTCCCGGGAGGTCCAATCCCGGGTTGATGCCCCCCGTAGGGGGGGGGGAAGGGGTTTGCTGTTCAGGTTTCCGGATCCCGATCACTGCTCGGGTTTCTTGGCCCTTGCGACGTCGGCCTTGGCTTTATCGCGGATCGACTCCACGAAAGGGAGGGCGAGGAACTTGGATCCTCCCAGACCGATGATGGCGCTCACGACGAGGGCCATCGAGTTGCAGAGTCCGGCGGTGACCTGGACTCCGCTCGCGTCGGCATACCACCCGATCATCGCGAGAGATGCGACGACGCAAATGGCGACGATCAGGATGTTAGACGACAGATACGATATGCCGTAGGTGATCTTGCCGCCGTTCTTCCTTGCGACCTCTTTGTCCTGCTCGTAAAACCCGGGCAAAGATACCGCGAAGGTGCAGATCAGCCCGATGACCATGGCGATGACCATGGTGACCGGGATGAACTCGGCAGGAACGCCGAGGACGTAGTTTGCTGCCGCTTCGATTTCTGATGCCATTTTATCGACTCCGATTACGAGGACGATCTCACAGCCGACCATGACGGCCCGGACCTCCCACACGACGCGGGAGGTCAGACCGCGTTCGGCCAGTGCGATCAGGCCTGGCCGTCCCCAGGGCCCTTCTTGCCCTTGTCCAGCCTCTTGAGCATCGCGACGCGGATGGCCTCGCGCTTCCAAATGGCCAGTGCGATCATCGCCAGAACGAGGGTTCCGAGGCAGATGGCGAGGACCTGTGTGGTCGGGTCGTCGAATCCGGTGGGTGCAGGAGCCGGTGTCGGCTCGAAGACGGCCTGGATGTCCTGGTCGGAGGTCACGGGCGCGGAGAAGTCGTGATCCCATGCCACGAAATCGTAGCCCTCCTTGACGGGGATGGTCTTGGGCTCGGTGACGAGCTCTCCGTGCTTGACGGACTGTGCGGGCAGGATCTCCTCACCGTCGGCGTAGAAGTGGACGGTGTAGACGGCAGGCTCCCAGACCGCGACCAGAGTGGTGTCGGCGGCGACGGACTCCGCGAAGGCGGAGAGGTCGCTGATGACCTCAGTTCCGTCGGACCAGCCGAGGAAGGTGAATCCCTCCTTGGTCGGAGCTGAGGGCAGGACGATGCCGTAGACGGTGTGAGAGTAGGTTGTGGTGCCGTCGACGATGAAGGTCAGGACGGGGTTGTGGGCGTAAACCGCGACATATGCCGTGTTGCCCGTGACGGTCGCCTCGGCAGCGTCCGAGGCGATGACGACCTCAGTGGTGTTCTTGAGCGCCCATCCGACGAAGCACCGGCCATCGACGAACTCGATGACCTTTCCGGCTCCCTTGGTCTCGGAGACGACAGGGAGGGCGACGGTCTGGCCGTAGCTCTTGGTGTTGTCCGAGGAGATGACGGTGCCGTCCTTATAGGTGAAGCTCACGGTGTAGACATCGACCGTGATGTAGGCGTAGAGGTTCGCGCCGGTAACGACTCCGACGGAGTAGGTGGATCCTGCGGAGTAGACGTTGGCGGGTGCGGTGCCCTCGACGATCTCGGAGGTGGACCATCCGTGGAAGGTCTTTCCGGCAGGGATGGAGTATCCGAGAGTGGCGAGATCCTTGAGAGTAGTGGGGATCGCAGCTCCGGTGCCTGTGACCGTGTCGTTGACGACGGTGGTACCGATGTGATATACGACGGTCGCAGTGACCGCCGGCTCGGTCGGGGTCTCCGAAGTCTCGGATCCGGAGTCCGCTGCGCCGTCGCCCTCCGCGTAGGCATCGCCCATGACGGCGACACCTGCGAACGCGGCCAGAAGGACGACGCTCACGACCAAAAATGCGCATTTGGTGTTCATTTTCTCATCTCATCCGCGTGAGAGGGCCACGGATAAGAATGATTGAGTTTTTGGGGGTATATAAACGAAATCCGATATTCAGCGATCGGAGTCGGTTTCCTGCGTCCTCCGCATCCGTTTCGCCTGCCGATAAGCCCTCTTGATACGCTTGGCTCCCGCCGGTGTCGTCGCATATCCGAGGAGCGCCTGCTCCGTCCTCGGCTTGGATCTGCGCTCGGCCATCGGACTCCCTCGACCGGATGTAGACACGGTTGACCGTGGTCTTGTAGTCCTCAACGGCCTGCGCGTAGCGGGGATCCTTGAGGCACATCTCGGAGATGATAGAGGTCTTGATGTCCGCGACCTTCTGGCGCGCCTCCCGGACCTCCGGGTCGCTCTTGACCGATGCTTCCATCACGGCCAGCAACTCCGCGTTCGCATCGTGTTTGGGCTGGGCTTCGAGGGTCTTGACCTTGGCTTCCAGCTCGTCCATGCGCTTGATCAGATCCGGCAGATACACGCCTTTTTTCATCAGCTCGGAGAAAGCCGTGTAGTTGTCGGACTGCTGCTCGTAGGTCAGTCCCGGCGCCGATGCCGTTGCAGGGGACTGCATGCCCTGGAGGGCCTTCATGACGTTGCTGTACTGCTCCATCCTATCGCCTCTGTGTGGGGTTTGGAGGCCCCGCAGGGCCTCATATGTCCGGCATGGATGCGTCGGACAGGTCAGGAGAGCGATCCGGTGCCGGTGAACGCGGTGGCTCCGGCGGTTCCCTGAAAGCTGATGGCGTCCTTGTTCGCGATCGCGTTGAGGATCGCCAGCGTGTTGGCGTTGTCCCTCTGCTCGGACAGCTTGTCGCGGAGGGACTGGATCTCGCGCTGGTCCTCGCGAGACTTGATCTGGCAGAACTGGTCGGCCAAGTACGCGTTCTGCGCACTGAACAGGCTCTGCATGAGATTGTCCTGGGCAGATGCCGTGGACTGGACGAGGTACCTGACATCCTGGATATCGGCCCTGGTCTGGCATCCCTGACGCTCGATGTTGAGGTTGGTCTGGCAGCAACAGTCCTGGATCTTGCCCTGGAGGTTGCAGCAACACGACTGGACCGCGTTGATGATCGATCCCTGGTTGACGGCGATCTGCTTGTCCACGCCTGCGAGCGCGGAGGTGATCTGCCCCTGGGTGCAGTTGAGAGTCTGCGCCAGCTGGCTGATCGCCTCGCGGTTGCCTCCGATGGCGTCCAGCATACGCGAGTAGTTGGCTTCGTTGACCACGGTGCGGTCCACTCCGGCCACGTCGCGGTTCGCGCCCCCGAAGAATCCCGAACCGCCTCCGAAGCCCATGATCAGGATCAGGAAAAGGATGACCAGCATCCCGCCGTCTCCGCCCCATGCGCCCTTTTCTTTGCAATCATTGAGCATCGCGATGATGCCCGGGTCCACACCCTTGTTCGCCAGCATGCCGATAAGGGCCCCCGTGTCGATAGAATCTCCCATCTTTTCACACTCCATTCTTTTGATGATCTCGTCGGTGTCGCGACCGATGTCGGAGATCATGTCATGCTCCCACTGCTCGTGGTCATCGGTCTCATACGTCTCCCCTGCCCGTTTCCGGGCATGTAAAAAATCGGGACGGAGGTTTAAAAGGGGATTTTAGCGAGGCTTTAAGGATGGTCGGACGATTCGCGGTAGGTGTAGGTCGGGAAACGTTGCTTGGAGCATCTCTAAATGTGCTTGCACGCCCCGGCACGGCTGTAAACGGCGAAAAGATCCTTGTTGCAGTACGGACACAAACGCGGGATCTCACCGCGATCATCGTACATGAGGGAATCTAAGTTTCCTTGTTATTTAACTAAAATTCGGGAACCGGGGGAGTGAATCCCCCGTTAAGGCGTTTAGAGTCCCGGATACTCCGGGTAATCGGCTTCCGCAGGGAAGCCTGGTTGCGTCTTGGTGGCACGGACGGCCATCTTATAGGCCCTCAATGCCTTCACGCGCTCGGACCAGTCCTCGCCCGATGCGATGTAGTCCTCGGCCTTGGCGATGTCGATGTCCGCCGCATCCAGCTTCGCGGACCTCTCGATCCTGCGGAGTTCCGCATCCCATACGGCTCCGTCCGGGAGGATCCCGGCGCGTATGAGGTCGTATTCCCCTGCTTCGAGGCGGTACTGCGTGTAGACGCATCCCATACGGCTCTCGCCACGCTCGTCCTCGATGGTCTCCGTGCGCGGGTTGCGGTTGACGAGGACCATGGTAGGCCCTGTGATGATCTCTGGCGGTGTCGTTGTGCTTCTTGCTTCGATGATCTCCATTTATACTCCTCCATCAGTGGATAAACCGTTTGCTTGCCCAGATAGTGGCCGTTGCACCACTCCAGGCATCCGTTGTATGCTGCGAGGACTCCGCGATCGTGCAGATCGGGTTCGTGCCCCTCGGCCCATTTGCGGCGTATGCGTCTGCATGCGCGCTTGAGTCTTATCTTGGTTCTTTTGCGCAGGAGGCAGTGGTCGGGGAACGTGACGTATCCGACCCAATCGACCCCCTCGGTGACCGGGCGGATGCACCAGTTGTCCTTGACCTCCAATCCCCACGGTGCGATGATCTCCCCGATCTTCCGGAGCGCACGGCGGAGCCACGGCTTCGACCACCCCAGGATGATGATGTCGTCCATGTAGCGGAGATACCACCGGCAGTGGAACTCCTCCTTCATGTAGTGGTCCAGGTCGGACAGATAGAAATTCGCGAAATACTGCGACGTGTAGTTCCCGATCGGGAGACCGCCGTAGGGGTACTCGTAGATGATCCGGGCGCACAGGTCCAGAACGTCCTTGTCCTTGACACGCGCCTCGATCTTGTCCATCATGACGTCCTTGTCGATGGACGGGAAGAATTTGCGGATGTCCAGCTTGAGATAGTACTTGGCTTGCGGGTCGCGGAGATACTGCTTGAGTTTGGTCAGACCCTGATGCGCTCCTCTCTCCGGCAATGCCGCGTAGGTCTGCGGGATCAGGTTGCGCATGACCATATCGTGAAGCACCTGCATCAACGCCCAATGGATGATGCGATCGGGATAATAGGGGAGGTCCGCCACCTCACGGGTCTTCCCCTTCTCGTGGATCTCGAACATCCTGTAGGGGGATGTGTGGTATGTCCCGTCGACGAGCATCGTCTGGATGCTCTTGATGTAGCGCTCCGGGTCCTCATCGACCTTCCGCACGTCCGGACGATGCGTCTTGCCCTTACGGGAGTTCTGGTAGGCACGTTTGATGTTGTCGTAGCTTACGAGCATTTCCCAGATGTTTCCGAGTCTTTTCGTCATGTTCTCCGCCTTTGTGCTTTGAGCGTCCTTTCCCTTTCGGTACTAAACCGCTTTGTGCATAGTCTATTTCGGCGAGGGCCGAGGTCATGGGCGGATTGGATGGTGTTGAGGTTTTACAGGATCGATGGTCCTGTGGCCCAAAGGCCAGACGCGCCCCAATGTTCGAGTTGGAGTTGGACAGGGAATTGTTCGCATTCAGGTAAGAGGGGCCGGCATTGCCATTCGACACATTGTCCGAATTGCCCCCGACGTTACCGAGGAACCCCCGAGGTGCGCGTCACTTCCGCTCTGACCTGTCCTCCGTTTCCGGATGGACTGTGATGGATGACGGGGCTGGCGCCCCGATGATGGTTTAAATGATTTGGATAGGAGGTTGCTTTAGTCGCGCGAGGACGCGCTCACAAGTCGAATACAAAGGCCAGACGCGCCCCAACGTCCGAGCTGGAGTAGGACAGGGAATCGCTCGCATACAGGCAAGAGGGGCCGGCAAGGCCATGCGACACATAGTCCGAATGGCCCCCGACGTGACCGAGGAATGTTCCATTGGCCGACCACAGATAGTCGCACTGGTATGTCGTGCTCGATCCGCCGACGTTGTTCGGCATTCCCCACCACGGTCCCGCCGTTTTCGCGCTCTTCTGCCATCCGGACGATGTGACGAGCGGCATGCTGACCTTGTTGTTGACGTCATCCGTATGCTTGGAGTTCTGTCCTGCGTACATCCATCCTTGGATGTTAACGAAATCGTCGATGAACTCGAACTTGTACCCCCACGGGTTCTCGATTAACGCCTTGACGCTGTGCGACGCGTCCGCACTCGCGACGGTGCATCCTGCCCAGAGCCCCATTTTGTTGCATAGGCCCTGACCTGTCGAGCCGTTGTACGGGAATCCGCCCTGTCCGATTGCACGCTGGCCGTTGAAATCCTTGGCGGCGAACAGACATAGATGCCACCAATCTCTCCATTGGTGGAAATTCCAGACCATCGCCTTCCCGTTCTTCACGGTGTTCGCAGCTGCATAGGTGCGGAAGGTCGGACGAGTGATGTTCGCGGATGATGCCTTGCCGGACAGGGACATCAGCTTGGAGCCGTTGACGTAGCCTTCGTAGACCCCGATAGCCTCGTACTCGTAGGTATGGCCGTCTATGGTCGCGCCGTAGGCCACTCCCGACTTCGCGGTGTCTCCGATCGTCACGGAGTTGGCCGACCCTTTGCGATATAGCGCAGGGAAGCAGAACATTGTGTTCTCGGTCGTGATGGCCGATGATCCGCTCGAATCGATCCACTTCTTGGAGGTCGCATTCCACACGGAGATCACCTGCGTCAGATCCTTCGGATTGAGGCGCTGATGGAGGTTTCCTGCAGAATCGAATGTCGCGTAGAAGCATTTGTTCAGATACGGGTTGGATGATGATCCATCCTCATTCATGTCCCATGAGCCGACGGTCTGACACGCTCCCAATGCGCTCGGAGGCGAACCGACCGGCGTGAAACCTGCACAATCGTCGGAGTAGGTCAAACAACCCCTGGGGTCCGTCGCGAACGTGGACGCGTTGAATGCCATGCTGAACACGATCGATTTTCCGACCGTGATGCTTTGAAGCAGGCGGTCGATCGTGACAGTGGCCGAGGCACCGTTTGCTGTGAACGTCCAGACGGAGCCGGTGGCCAATCCGCTGAATTGGGCCAATCCGTTATTGTCTGCGACGACCGACATGGAGTTGGACCCGGAGGTTCCGACAACCGTCGTTCCTGCGTCCGTGTAGACCTGCACCACAGTCTTGATGTCCGGATACTGGAAAAGGTCGAAATAGACCCAAACGACCCCCGTGGATGTCGCGGCGACCGTCTGCGGATCGTCGTTGTAGTAGCTGCCCTGGTGGGTCAGCGTGACCGTGTACATCAACCCCGAATCTACGAGCAGATCCGCCCTTCCGGTGCTGTCCGCTGTGGCTGTGAAGCTCTTTCCGGTCGCGGTAACGGTCCATGATGCTGTCCCCAGATTGAGGCGGTCGATGGTGTTGATGGATAGATGCAGCAGACATTTCCCGGCGGGGACGGTTTTATTCCCGCCCCCGTAGAACGCGCCGACGATGGTCATTCGACGACCTCCGTCCAGTCGTCCATGAGCATGTCCGTCTGGCTGGCCAGCCAGGGGACCATCTCGCCCCGGACCGTCCTCATGTAGATGAACGGCAGGAACGGCGTCCCGTCCGCAGCTTCGACGCCGGGCTGGAGGCTGATCCACATCCTCTTCCCGTTCCATCCGTCTCTCGCATACCTTTTCTCCGGAGTCTTCTTCAGACCCTCTAAAACCTCTCCGAAATTCATTCGTTCTCCTCCTCGTAAGACGGGATGTCCGTCGGAAGGCGTTTCATCACGTCGCGGAGCGCTCTCGCGTATCCGCGCCAGTACTCGGTGTCGGTCTCCCCGACCTCCGCCTCCATCCTCTCGATGGTGCGTCTCACGACCTCGATGGGTCCAGATGCCATCACTCGGCCTCCGACGTCTCCCACATGACCGCGGGAGCGAGGTCGATGGTCGGCTTGGATTCGATGGCCCGGACCGTAATTGTCTTGCCGTTGATCGCGGAGACGCTGATGATGGCGTTGGCCATCTCCAGCACCTGCGCGTCGCTCATGCCCTCATGGGCGCCGATGACCGCATTGACAGGCACGGTGGTCAGCGTGGCGGTCTGCGTCCACGGCCCCGACCCTTGCCAGCCGGATGCGGGCAGATTGATCACCTGATGCAGATGGAATCCCCCTATTGACAGTCTGATCGGCAGATCCTCGTCGGGCTTGACTGACAATGCCCAGATGCGGATGTGCCGGTCGGAAACGATTTGCGGCTTGAGGGTCGCGTCGTATTCGGCGACCCTCTGCTCCAGTGTTGCGATGTGGGCGACGTAGGCCAGCACATCGGTGTCGGTCATGATCCCGGGGGTCACGAGGTCGTGATAGTACGGCCCCGTTCCCTTCCACGCATCCGCGAATAGAGTCGCGGAGTATGTAACGAGGATCTTTCCTGCCGGGATCCTCTCTCCAATCCCGCCCATGGCGGTGTATAGCGTCCAGAAATTGGACTCCCACCTCTCGAAATCCGCGAAGGAGACGGTGCGGTTGTAACCCCACGCCTCCTCGATCCGGATGGCGACTCCGATCTTGGAGGCGACCGCCGCCAGAAGGTTCTCCAGCTTCTGCGCCTCGTCGTAGCGGAACTGGTGCTTGCGCTGGACCTCGATGAACTCGACGTTCGGGATCTCCGCCTCGGTCGCCAGGGCGTTGGCGTTGAACTCCACGCGGTTCATGTCGAGCCATGTGAAATATTCGTTCGGGTCCCCGTCCCATATCTTGCACATCAGATGCGGGAGTGTCATAGCGCAGCCACCCCGATGGTCACGGCGGTCGACGGCTTGGCCAGCATCGCGCGGATCGTCACGGTCGCACCGCTGACGGCGGATACGTGCATACCGCAGTCAGACACGGCCTTGGCGGACGCGTTGTCGCTCCCGCTGACCTGTCCGCACATGGCGGTCCTGACTGTCTTGCCCATCCCCACCTGTGCGGTCCATGGTCCGCTTCCGGACCATGATCCTGCGGAGATGGTGACGGTCTTGAGCGTCGGGAGTGGTCCCGTGATGATGCGCAGGACGAGGTTCACGGTCGGCTTGATGCCTAACGCCGTGAACTTCACACGTCCGGCCTGGACGACCTCCGCACGGATGACGGCGTTGAACTCCGCCACGCGAGCATCCACGCTCATGGTGTGATCTCCGTAGACCAGGAGGTCGTCTGTAGGCGTTATATCGCTGGCCACCGCCAGCGTCTGTGTGTACGGCCCCGTCCCCGACCATGCGGAGGCGGACAGGGTGTACTGGCGCGAGACGATCTCCTTGAGTCCCACGCTCACGAGGCACGACTGCCCCGTGGTCGCAGGATTGGGAGATAGACGGATCGCAGTGATGACCGCTCCTGTGATGTCCGCGCTCATACTCCGATTTCCTCGACGCTGATCAGATGCGGGGTCTTGTACCGGTCCAATCCCATGGACCAGGACACCTCGATCGTGTTGACCCCGACGGATGTCGCGTTGAAACGGAACCGCCCGGTCTTGCCGTCCGCGTCGATGCTCATGGTCCCCGCTTGCACGGTGGCGCCGTCCTGCGCCAGGATGCGGTAGGACGCTTCGTCGACCTTGCGGTCGGGGTCCTTCGGGTCAGAGAACTCGAAGACCAACTCGAAACTCTCGTCGATGTAGGCGTGTTGCATCAAGCCTCACCTGCCAGTGGACACACATGCGGACGGAGGACGCACGTTGGACGGGCCGTGATGTCGACGGCATCCGCGCAGGAGCGGCACATGGTCGTCTCCGGCTTGGGGATGGTCAGCGTCGCGGTCGGATGGCCGGACGCCAGCATGATGCAGTCGCATCCGGTCGTCAGCCACCGCCAGCACTTGATGGATCCCTTGTCGAGGGTGATCAATGCCGCGCGATAACCCACGTTGCCGTACTCGTCCTGCGCCCAGAACTCGCAGACCAGCGCCCCCGACGCCCCAGCGGGCATCGGGAAGCACCAGTCGTCCCCGTCGTGCGTCAGGGGGAGGACATCCGTTCCCTGGACCCTCCCCCACATATCCGTCACGGTCATGGTCAGTCTGTCGCCGTGACCTTGATCACGTAGGTCTTACCGCCGTCCACGGGGTTCGGCGTCAACTCGATCTTGGTGATGACAGGCGCTCCGGTATCGACGGTGACGGTCCTCGTGACGGTCGAGACCTTGCCGGCGGAATCCGTTGCCGTGACGGTGATGGTGTTCGCACCCTCGGACAGGTCCACGACCTGCGAGAACGCGCCGCCGGTGCCGACGGTCGGGTTGTAGGTCTTGCCTCCGCAGGTGATCTTGATGGTGACAGGCGAGGACGTGACGTCGTTGGTCGTTCCGGTGACGGTCACGGTCGAGGCGTTGGTCTTGAGGCCGTCGGCAGGAGCCGTGATGTTGAGGGTGGGCGGAACGGTGTCCACGGTGAACGTCGAGGACACGGCATCGGACTGGTTGCCGTCGTAGTCGAAACCGTAGACCTGGATGGTGTGCTGTCCTTCGGACAGGGCCGTGGCCGGTGTGTAGGTGCATGTGGCGGTGTTGCCGGAGACGCTGACGGCGGAGGTAGGCAGGGCCGTCGCATCGCCGGAGTCGATCTTGATGTAGCACTTGGCGGGGTTGACTCCCGAGCCGGCATCCGTGACGGTGAAGACCATCGCGGGCTTGCTGTTGGTTATGTAGGACCCGGTTCCGGGCGAGGTGATCGCAGCTGTCGGCTTGGTCTTCTCCAGGACCTTGAGTTTGAGGACGTTCCCCCACGTTGCGTCGGTTGTGTCCACGGTGGTGGTGTTCCCTGCGTCGTCGGTCACCTTGACGACACCGGGATAATAGCCCTTGCCCTTGGCGTTGGCGCCGACTCCGGGGCCGTTTCCGGCGTTATTGCTGCCGGATGTGGCGGTCGGAGCCGTAACGGTCGCAGAATAGACGCCGTCGGACCCTTTTGTGAGGGTGACGGTCTCGCCGTTGATGGCGAACGTGACGGTTTTTATCGTCATGCCTGAAAAGACGAGAGACAGGGTATAAAAACGAAATTCGTGGGGAAGTGGTTTGGGAAATGGTTTATCGCTCAAATCGTGAGGTTCGGATCGTACTCGAAATTGATGATCTTCCCGCCGTCGTAGGTGCATGTGACCTTCAGGTCGGCGAGGTCGACGCTCTTGTCGACTTCCCAGCAGAACGCCATCTTCGCCTTCCCGCCTTCATTGATCTTGATCAGGTCGGGGGTTGGATATGTCGCCTCGCTGTTGGTGAAGGTGAGTGATGTGTGGTCGGGCATTTCGACGGCCCACATTACGTTAAGTTCGTTGTTGTAGAACCCATCGGACACCTTGTCGTTGGCGATCACACAGTCCAGGGCGATGAATTTCTTGCCTTCCGCCGGCGTGTACGTGAAGCTGACGTACTCTCCTTGGTAGGACTCGATCTCTTTCAATTCGTAGTTGTAGCGTGCGTTCTTTTCGGTGACCGCCGAGCCGAACGCCGCGAAACAAATGAAACCGATGACCACGACAGCCACGATTCCGATTATGACCTTCTTTGAGACCATGGCTGCATCCAGACCCTACAAATCTTATAATGCTTCCGACGATTGCCTGGCTGCGACCTCGTGCCGGCAGGGGGCCGCGGGGCATATCGAGACCACACTGCCGGCGATCATCTCGTTCCTCTCATCGTTGCGCGATATGTGCTGTCGTATGTTTCCTCGATGTAGGTCGTCGAGTACGTCCTCGGCTCCTCCTGCGTCCATCTCCCCGGGATCATGACCGTATCGCCGAGGTCCATGGCGGGATCTCCGCGCCAGTCCGTCTCGGTCTCCTCGTCATAGAGCCGACCGATCAGGCGGGTCATGAGCGCCGTGGCGCGTGTCGACGTGGTGATGAGCGGATTGCCGGAGATCTGGAGGACGGTCTTGCCCTCGGTCGGATCCGTGCGCAGGTCCTGCTCGACGTAGTAGGTCTTGGTCCCCTGCCCTTCCTGGACCACGTAGCCTATCTGGACATAGTTGTAGCGCTTGGATTGCTTGGGGGATGGCCACGTGTAGATCGTGGTCACGGGTGCCGTTCCGTAGGTCCCTGCGGGCCACTCCGTCGTGACTTTGATGGAGCCTTGGCGGTCGGGGACGCAGAATATCGCGTATGCTTGCTGGATGGTAAGGAGGTCGTCGGCAATCGACGACTCGTCGCTGAACGTGTAGGCGCCGTCGGGCATCATCTCGTAGATGGATGTGTCCACGATATGCGGGACCGAGTAGTCGGTCAGGAGGTCGTCCAGCGTCTTGCCGATGGACTGCTCCGCCGACATGGTCCATGCCACGAATAGTTCCGACAGGACCCACCGCGCGTCGAACGCCGTTATGTCCAGCCGCGTCTCGGATGAGTTGCGCTCGCCGATCCAGTAGCGTCCGCAGGGGACGGTGTAGCGTCTGCCGGCGTCGTTGATGACGGTGAAACTCAAACCGAGGAGGTTCCCGATGCGCAACTCGTCCAATCTCGACGTCGGATTGTCCGGGTCGAACGACCCCGTGACGTTGAGGATGGACAGGTCCAGTTCGCTCATGGGTGCGGACTGCTCCGTCGGATCCATCTCGCGGATGACCGTGACCTCGCCCGCCACCTCGCTCTTGGACAATGTGACGGACGCCCCGAACTCAACTTCGACAACGCGGACATGACGGTATGGCGCATCAAGCGTGAAGATGACGACCTCGATGGTTTGGTATGTCTGGACCTCTGCGACCTCGATGTACCCAGAATGGCACGAGAACGCCTTTTCCACGGACGTTTCTCCGTTTGTGAATACCGCCTTGGCGGATGTGACTGTCGGACCCTCGGTGTACACCCTCAATGCCGAGGTGTGGGCTTGCGACAGCGAGATCGTGAAGACGAAGCTTATGGCGCCCTGCGCGTCGGAGATGCTCTCGGACCAGATTCCTGCCTCGGGCGGATAATGGACCGCTTGGAGCGGAGGTGCGATCATCCCCGCGTCCACTGCGGTCTTGATGCCGTAACCCTCGAACGTTGCGAGTTCCGGTGTCAGATAATAGATGGCATCTGTGACCTGCGCAGTGTTGCTCATGGGCAGGAACGACCCGCCGACGGCTGTGATGTCGTCGGCGGCGGTATTGTCGATGCCGGTTCCGATGGACAGATACACGTCGATCTTGCGGTTGGGGGATGCGGCGGCATCGGAGTAGCCGTCTGGCATGTCCTGCATGTCAGGCCTCCACGAACTCGAACACGACGTCGTAGTACTGGAACGTGGTGCCCTCGAACCTGCCGTAGCCTTTGATCTCCGGCGAGGACCCACGGTAGAACGTGCCGTACTTGACGGTGTCGTCGAAGATGTCGAGGTACCGCATCGAGAACGTGTTGGCCGATGTGGCGCTGACGACGGCGTTCTTCTCCTTCGCCGTCAGGCCGTGCCATTCCGCCTTGATGTTCGTCTTGACGGTGATGCGCTCCTTGATGAGGTTGCCGAGGGTATTCCTGTCGGCCTTGGACAGCTCCTCGGGGACGGAGGTGTAGGCCATGTAGGCCGGGTCCGGGAACTCGATGTAGGAGCCGGTGGAGTTGGCTGCGAGGACGCTCATGCCCTTGACCCCCTGCGCCTGGATTCGGTCTGGAGCGGGTCGTACACCGCCCTGGCGATCTTGCGCCCGTCGAGGTTGACGACCAGCTCGATGGGTCCTGACGACTGCCTGCCGGCCCCGCCCATCTCGGAGATGGCGGACTTGACCGCGTCTTTCATCAGGCTCACAGGAGAGACGACCTCGTACTCGCGGGTGTTGTCGCCGAGGATATAGGGCATCGGATTGTTGGGTGCGACCGCTCCTCCGGATGCGAGGCCGAGCGCGCCCTTGATCTTGCTGGTGACCTTGCCGGGGATGGATGTGATGCCTCCGATAGGGTCCTGGACGAACGATGTGACTCCTCCGACCGCGCCCTTGATGCCTTCGAGGATCTTGTCCTTGATGAACGTGGCGATCTTGCCCATGGTCTCGGTGAAGCGGTTCCACAGCTCGATCCAGTCGAATCCGGTGGCATCGGTGAGCTTCTGAAGGATCCAATCTCTCGTTTCGCCCATCGCATCGGTGAATCCCGTCCATAGCCCTCCCCAGTCGAAGCTCAACACGTCCGTGAGCTTTCCGAGAAGCCAATCCTTGAGGCCTCCGAGGGTCTCGCAGAAACCATTCCATAGACCGCCCCAATCGAACGATAGGATGGGATTGAGGACGTTGTCCCTGAACCAATCTCCGGCTCCTCCGAGGGTCTCGCAGAAGCCGTTCCACAATCCACCCCAGTCGATGTTCAGGATCTTGTCCGTGACGTTCTTCTTGAACCACTTGGGGATCTTTCCTAGTGTCTCGCAGAACCCGTTGTAGAGTCCTCCCCAGTCGATGCTGGTGAGCTCCTTGACGATGCCTTTGATGTTGAGCTTCTCGCCCAACTTCTCGCCCAGCTTGGAGGCCTCCTCCATGCCGTCCTTGAGCTTGTCGGCCTGCTCCGCATCGCCGGAATTGGACATGTCGAGCGTGTTCAGCTTGTCGAAGCCCGCCAGCCCTGCGGATGTGGCCTCGACGACCTCGCCCATGGAATCGGCCGCATCCTTCGCCGACTCGGACGACGATTTGAAGACGTCTCCGAATCCGAGGAAGTTGGCGAGGGTGTTGATGCCGCTCTTTATCCACTCGACGACCTGCTTGAGTCCGTCGATGACGGGCCGGATCATGCCCTTTATGATCCCCCATATGAATGAGCGTAGTATGCGGATCTTCTCCAGGATCCATGTGATGCCGTCCACGACCTTGGAGACGACCGTCATGATGCCGTTGACCAGCGGAGCCGTGAAGGACCCGATCGTGGTCTTCAGCTTCTTGACGCTCTTCTGCATCTGCCCCGCAGCCTTGGAGTAGCCTTTCGGGTCGAACATCCGAGCCGTGTCCTTGGCGAACTGCCAGGCGACCTTGGCGACCTTGGCCGCGATGGCCACCAGCGCACCGATCACACCGAGCTTGAAAAGCTTGGCCATCCCGGACGACTTGCCGAAGGCTCCGTCGATCTTGCTGGAGGACTCCTGCCATGTGTCGGACACCTTTTTGAACGTGGGCGAGATGGCAGACAACTTGGAGTTGAACTGCCCCCATTTGGACTGCGACTTCTCCGATTTGTCGGCGGTCTGGTCGAGCTTGCGGTCGACCGCGTCCATGTCCTTCTCGAAGGACTTGGTATCGGCCGTGACCTTGATCTTGATCTCATCTGCCATGTGATAACCTCATGAGCTTGGCGATCTGCTGGCGCTGGGCCATCAGCTGGCGCTCCTCCTCGGCACGACGCTCCAGGTCGGCCCACTCCCTCTCGGTGTAGAACGGCCGCAGGACGCGAGAGGTGTCGCCCCCGCCGATGTTGATGCCGATGCCCGCGCAGATGGACAGTGAGAGCGATACCAGCTCCTCCCTCCTCCGCTCGCGCTTGAGCATCGCAGCCTGCCAGATGAGGGATGGCGGCAGAGAGGGATCCATGCCCTCTGACACTGCCACCAGCCTCGTTAGCTCTCTCACTCCCCCTGTGCCGGGGAACCCGTAAACCCCATCAGCTTGGAGTTCTGCACGATGTCTCCCATCGTGGTGATGTCCACGCCCTGCTCCAGGGCATCCTTGTAGTCGCGGAAGCCGAGGAGCATGGACATAAGGTTGAGGTCCGTGAACCGCATCTTCTCCATGCGCTGGAACAAGTCGAGGATGGACCAGTCGGGATGCTCCTCCTCGTATGCGCAGATGGCATCGATGTCGAGGTCGATATCCCTCTCGGTGCCGTCGGCGAGGGTGACGAGGGTCACTCGGTCGCCTCCGGGATCTCCTCTGCCGCGTCCACCCACATGGGATAGAGGTGCAGGGATTCGATCATGGTGATCTTCTTGCCGGGCTTGTATACCGCGCCAGTTCCGTCCTCGCGGGTGTTCCACGCATAGAACGCCTTGCCGTCGGGGACGGGGCCGTCGTATGCCTTGATGACGATCTCGGCTCCGATGCGGTGCTTGGTCATGGTCATGCGACCGCCCCCTGCTGTCCGTCCTCATATGTGAGCATTAGAGTCTGGGTGATCTCCCCCACGGTCAGAGCAGACTGCGGGATGATGGTCAGTATGAAGTCCTGCTTGGAGGACACTGCACCTGCGCCGAAGCGGTAGGAGAACTGGCCCTTGAAGCTGACCTGTTTCTTGAGCTGGGAGTAGACGACTTTCCATTCGTAGACGGTCTCCTCGTCCATGGCGAGGATCAGGTCCATGTTGGAGTCCGTCACGCCCGCGGGCATAGCGTTCATCGTGAACTCCAAATCGGAGCTCCAGTCGGGAATGTCACGGATATATTCCTTCATCTCGGAGGTCAGGTGGGTCACGTCGATCTTCTCCGCGCTCTGCCCGATCTCGGGCACGGCGCTCACCTCCTTGATCTCCTTCCAGTCCGTGCTCTGCTTCACGTAGAGCTGGACGCCTTTGGCGGATACTGCTTCTGACATATGATCTCCTCATGCGAAGATTCTCCCGCGCGTGTCCATCAGCCCTCCGATGGTCAGATTGACGCGGTAAAGGTGGTTGGGCTCCTCGTAGATGCCGGAGAAGCCGGTGGATTGGATGTTGTAACGGGATAGAGCGTCGAGGACGTCCATCGCGGTCTTGCGCGCAACAGATGGCGAGGATGCGAGGATGCCCACGGAGTAGGTGAGACGGACGAGGACCTCGGAGCCGTCGGGTCCGACCTGCTCCGGTGTCCTGCCGATCATGTCGATGACGGCGTAGGGTCCCTTGGGGGACTTCTGCGGCCATGCGAGGTAGGCGGAGCCTACCACACCCTTGATGATGGATAGGATGTGCTCGGTAGGGTCTATCATGCCTCGAACTCCTCCTTGATGCCGTCCTTGATGATCTTGACGAAGGCCCTGCGATTGTCATAGAGCGCGGGGCGCATGAACGGTCTGGCGGGCTGGCTGACGGCGACCTTGAATGGCCCCTCTGGGTCGCCCGTAGGATAGACCCATGAGGACTTGGACGTGTGCGGTATCTCCGGGTCGCCTTTGGGTCCGGTGCCGTACTCGATGAAGAGCGCGTAGGACACGTCCGTGCGGATGCCGACCGACACGCCCTCCTCCGGATGCTCCACGAATGAGTTGTAGCCGTCGTCCGTCTCAATGGAGTTGCGCAGGAGGCCCGTGTCCACAGCCTTCTGGTCCGTGAGCTTCTGTGCGGCGGTAGTCCGCATCTGCTCCTGGATCTTGTCCGCGCACCGTCTCTCGATGATGCCGTCCAGATCCACCATGCTGCGAAGCTTCCTCTGCACGTCCTCGGCGTCGACCTCGATCCTCATATCGGCCTGACCTCCAGGTTCTGACTGCCTGGATAGTCCAGACAGGACACGATCTCATAGGTCGGCTCGGTGGAGCCCGCAGGCCCCATCCTGTCGCCGAGGACGAACGGATGTGCGAACGACACGACGGCCCTCCAGCGGGTCTCGGAGTCCGAAGTCCCCGAGTCGGACTGGGTCCGACCGGAGGACAGGGGTGAGAAGCCGATGAAGATGACCTTGGGCTCACGCACATAGGATGGCACGGCATCGCCGGTCTCGGAGTCCGTGGACTCGACCCTGCGATACCGCAGCATGCGGCGGAGATCGGTTGCCAGACACTGCATCGACACCGACCACCAGCTTCCATGCCTTGATCTCGCGCTCGATATCCGCGGGCATGGTCGCCTCCGGATACTCGCGCTCGACCTCGCCGTCCTTGACGTGCTTGGCACCCTCGCCGCCCTCCATGTTGGACCACATCACCGCGATGCGCGTGATGATGGAATCCGCACGGGCTCCGGGATCCGCACTGCGATGGGTCACGGAGAGGAAATAGTCCCTCGAATCCTCCAGGAGCATCGTCAGATACTCGTCGGATTTGTCCGTGAGGGTCCTCCTGGTGCGGAGACGGGATAGACGGCGGAGGGTGTCGGTGTCCATGCGATCAACTCGATTTCTTTCCGCACTGGGCGTAGATGCCGCTTGCGCCGGAGTTCTTCTCCACGATCACATCGTGGTAGAGCCTGTACATCAGAGAGTCCGCATCCTTGGACTGGTTGATGCTCGCGTCGATGAACTTGGGCTCGCTGAAGACGGTGACTCCCTGGGCGCATCCGGGTGCGACGATGACGAAGTAGATGTCCTGTGCGTCGGTGCCGGGTGCGATGCCGCCCTTGTTGCCGGAGGTGGCCCCGGGGGTGTTGTAGGAGTAGATGGTCTTCATCCTTGCAGACGGGACCCACACGATGGGGTTGCCGTCGATGGACTCGGTGGTGAGGTCGATGTTGGGCACTCCGGAGATCTGCTTGACCTTGGTGTACTCGCTGGACTCGCGGAGGACCGATTTCATGTTGTTGTTGAGGTAGATGGTGCTTCCGGAGTCCACTCCGCGCTCCTCGTAGATGGTGTCGAGTCCGACTCCGATCTTGGAGAGGAGGTTGGCCTTGGTGGGTGCGGCGGTCTCTTCGACCACGTGGGATGCCAGTGCGGTCTTGGTCTTGGAGACGGCTCCGCTGAGTCTGGTCGCATCGATCTCGGGGATGACCTGGAGCCTCATGAGCTGGGCCGCTGCTGCGGCGGTGCTTGCGAGTCCGTCGGTCTGGACCTTGTCCTTGCGGTCGATGTCGATCTTGATTCCCCTGTCGTATGCCAGGGTGTAGTCCGTCCACTCGATGGTGGCGGCTCCGACGGGATATCCCTTGACCTTGTCATAGTCTCCGAGTCCGTCGGTGGACATGGTGGGGAGCTTGGCGGTCGCCGAGCCGTTGAAGGCCTGGACGATCACCGAAGATGCATTCATCCCCGCCGTTACGCTTTCTTTCTTAACGATCTCGCCCATCTTGGTGGAGATCATCTTGACGATGGTGGTGATGGAGTTGTCCACACCACTGCCTGAGTATGTCGCTGCCATGTGATCATCTCTTAATGCCCATGAGGCGATCGAGCATGCTGCTCATTTCGTCCTCCTTGGTCGGGCCGGCACCCTGTCCTGCCGGAGGGGTGCCCCGATTGAGGCTCTCGCTGACCTGTCTGGCCACGAGATCCGAGACGGACTTGGAGAACGCGGCGATGTTGGCATCCGTCTGATCATCGGAGTCTCCGATGAGG
>OIZT01000229.1_pt1 | contig 38109 bp, 35 predicted proteins | sample 1588611 | NCBI WGS metagenome assembly OIZT01 (sample SAMN03283278) | human gut metagenome | biome: human-associated habitat; material: feces | host: Homo sapiens | place: Peru | collected 2012
ATAACCCGGGCAATAGTGGTTTTCAGGACACTGCGCAACATTGACATAATACATTGGGTTTGATGTAGTATTACAATATCCACTGCTCAGTCTATCCTTTAAATACCAACCTGGCTTCAGCATAGTGTAATATCTGCTGCCACCAACGTCGTATTTACCAGTTGTAGTGTTATAACCAACATTTTCTACACCAAATCTGCCGGCCTCGTTAACGAACGAATATGACGTCATACAACCTGTTATTGCCTTTATGCCTGATGGCCACGATTGCAACGCAATTCTCAAAAATTCCGGGTTCAGATAATCATCTGGATACGTTGTGCGCACGTGTTCTGTTGCCGCCGGACACGCAGTTGGCGAATTAGCAGAACCGTATGCCACAGATTCCGACGGGCAATAATTCTTGGCCGGACACGTTGTTTGCGTGCTGTCATTGGCCGCGGCAATATATTTACCAGCGTCTGTTTTTACCTTGCACTCGGTATCCTTGGTTTTACCGCTGGTGGTATCAGACTGGTATATGGTCGGGCAGGTTGAACACGATGTCGCTGTGCCACCGGCACTGTATGTCGCACCAGTGCAGATTGGACATGTTGTTCCACTGACGACATAACCTGCTTTCGCACTCAACGCCGTGTTGACAACCGACGTCGCCCACGTTGTTGCACCATTAGATGCCGCCGTCTGTTTTACATTACCAGACGCACAACCTGCCGGTGTTGGACTGATTTGGACACAACTGGTGTGCGATGTCCAACCGGTGCCGGTTGAATTCGCCTTGGACCAGCCAGATGTCAACGTCGGGCAGGCCGTACACGACGCCATACCTGAACTTGGTGCGTATGTCCAGTTAGGACACTTTGTCGCCGTGGTCGCAGCCGTCGGGCAATATGTCCCAGCCGGGCATGTTGTACATGTTGCCGCCGCATTTGCAGTCGTTGGTTTATACGTTCCAGCCGCGCACGGTGTCCAAACCGCATAGACCGTGGTTGCCGCAGTGATGGTTATAGCAAACGAACCACTTGTCGCCGTCTGTGATGTTGACCACCCGGCCAGCACATAACCATTGCGATGAAATGCCGTCGTTGTTCCTGCGTTCAGGGCGCAACTCTGTCCCAGTGTGCAGGGGTGTGCCAACGGTGCCGTTCCCGAACCGCCGTTCAAATTATACGTCACAACATACGAACTGGGCGAGCATACCGGCGCATGTGTCCCAGCACCACTGCTGATATAATATCCTGTATTACACTTTGTATCATACGTGCATGCGCCCGTTGTTTCGTTCACCGTCAATGTGCACGAACCATTTGGAACCGTTGCACAATTCTGGCACCAATTTGCCTCCAAAATGGTATCGCCAGCCGTGGTATAACTATACTGGGTATCAGATTTTGGATAGTTTCCACCCCAGCCGGCAAATGTCCAACCACTGCGTGTGAACGTATCCGCCGACAATGTTTGGAAAGCTGCGTTGTACTTAACGTTCTGTTCGCGATATTCGCTTTCCCCGGCGTCCCCCATGGTATAGCGTATCGTATATGAATTCGGCACCCATGCCGCCACCAACGTGAGGGTTGCGCCATCTGCCATACCCGTAAATAAATTACTCAGTTCTGTTCCGGCACGAACCATCTGCTGGCCGCCAACACGCCAAGCGACAAATGTATGCCCTGTCAAAGTATACGTGTTTTCTGGTGCATAGCAATTACCACTGCCAACTACGCACGATGTTGGTGCGGTCGGGGCAGGACCAGAACCACCATACGCATTATATTCTATATAGAACGTGTTTCCTGTGCACGAACATTTGCCCGCACTGTCACAGGTCGGATTTTTATACCCGCTGCTACACGTCGCAGAATACTTGCACGCATTATCGGTGACCGACGCACTGCACGACGCGACACCTTTGCCCTTGGTACATGCGGCGCACGCACTGAACTGGGCATACAGTGTTGTGTTTGCCGTAAATGTTGTTGACGCCGGCAGTTCACCCGTCTTGGTTATACGCTGGGTTCCACCCGTTGCTGCCGTGTAATAACCGTTAAACACGCTGTTCGCCTTGATCGGAATTGGAACACCTATTTCCACAAGCGATGTAGGATCATTTATATCTCTGTACCAAGCACCATTATATACTTCATAGACTTTTGCCCAACCACCTGTGCCACCATTTTGTGTGGCATTCAGTGTTATTGTATAAGTTCCCGGATCACAGGTTGCCGTCGCGGTATTGTTGTTTATGGCAACATAACCCGCATTTGGCGTCACAGTATACGCCCCTATGTTGTCTGGCCACGATTGTCCCGTATATGTCACGGTAATTGGTGTGACTGTTTTGCACCCTGCAATGGTCTTTTGTGGCGCAGTATACGTACATTCTTTGTTGCTTTTTGCGCCCTGTGGCGAATTAAACGTCCCTGTGCTTGGACTGCCACTCAAAGACCTACACGACTCCATAGTCATGCACCCGATACCAGGGCGGTCATCCAGGTACGTCACCTGACAATCGTTTGGATAATATCCTGCGTCTACTGGCGAACATAAGCCCGCCGAATCACCCCACGTTCCAGCCGGACACAGTTCTTTGTTGGCGCACGAACCACCCGACAGGGCCGCATTTTGCCACCCAAGGCCCATAAACTCCCAACCACCGGTTGACCCATAATAAACCTTGATTCCGCCCGGATAATAGTAATCAGTCGGATCTGTGACATTACATGCAACCTGGTTTTCTTTGGCTGTTGCGACGTATTTGCCAGCCGTAGTCATCAAATAACAGTTGTTTACTGATGAACGCGCACCATCACTGTGTGTGTATTCGCCCGGACACGACATCCGACCAAAATCCGTGGTATGAACCGTGGACTGGTTTGATGCGTTGCACACCGTCTTGGCCTTGCCCGGACAGTATGAACCGTCTGGACACGCGACAACCTGTTTATAATACGCATACGCGCCACAGGCCGATTTATTCGTCAGATAATATCCCGGTCCAACCGCATCATACATCCAGTTTTCTACGGTGCCTTCGTATCGCATAGTGGCGTCAGACAAATAAACATATTCAAACAACCCAACACGTTGACCCGTTGCGTTTGGATCTGGGTCATACCATATCAGGGCCTTACACTCGCCAGGCTCTTTTCGTCCATTGGCCGACTCTACACCTGCACTGGCAAACTTTGCACCCTTGTATGCCGCCGGTAATGTTTCACGACGATTTGTGGCCAAATTCGGGTCAGGACATTCTTGTTTTATATGATCCTGGCAATATGTGGTGCCGGTACACTGGGCCTGGCCGGTACAGGCCGTATATCCACCAGATGCGCAACCGGTTCCATAGTATCCGCTGGACATAGACGAACACGATGCCGTAGCCGTCGCAGATGCAGGTTTATATGTTCCCTGGGTGCACGGAACCCATACCGCGTAAAGCTTGGTGTTACTGGTAAAGGTCATTGTAAATGTCCCGGACGTTGCCGTTTGGGACGTTGACCAACCACGGAAACGATACCCAGCACGATAATACTCGTTTTCGGTATCTTCTATCAAACTTATAGTTTCGCCAAAATCATATGTTGCTACTGGTTGTGGCACAACATCCGGCGCCGGTCTGTAATCCGCACCATTCCAATCATAGGTCACTGTCACCGTTTTTCTCACTGGCGCAGCCGTGCCACCGGCACACGTATATATATCAATGCCGTTATATTGACCCATGGCCGAAGCCGGACGACAGGCGTTGCCAACCTTGCCCGGGGTTGCGTCATACACGGTGGACGTGGGACTGGCCGTTAAATAATAGCCTTTGTTACAGCCCGTATAAACCTTGTACGTTGGGCATGTATAGCCCCCAGCCAGCACATTTCCGGCAAAAAATACACCAACAACAAATGCAAAAACACGCAGAAATCTGGACATTTTCCCCACTTCTTTTTCCCTTTTATTACCTATCTTAGAAAAAAAGGCGCAATCACTGCAAGGGAAAAAACATGTTTTTTATTTATTGTGGGCCGGGGGTATAAATTTTTCGTTGAACTTTGACAAAAGATTGGTAAAATTTGTCTAACCAGATGCACAGAGCATAGCGGTCCCCCACCACGGGGGCCCGAGGAAAGTCCGGACTGCATGGGACGGCACACCGGCTAACGGCCGGGCGGGGCAACCCGACGATTAGAGCAACAGTGACGAAACGATTAAATTCGGGTGAAACGGGCAATCTCTGTGCGCAGCAACTTCAAATAGGCCCCTGTTAAAGTGTCCCAACCAGGGGGCGGGTAGAAGGCTTGACGTCCGGTGGCAACATCGGATGCAGATTAATTATGCTCGCTACCCCGATGGCGGTTGTAATGACGGCCCCGGGGCAGTACAGAATCCGGCTTATCGTGCATCTGAAAACCGCCCATCGGGCGGTTTTTTTAGTGACAAAGTGAGAGAGTGATAAAGTGATAGAGTGAAAAAGTGTAAATGGAAAACAAAAAAGCATCGTCACCCCGACGAAGGTCGGAGGCCATTGCCCCACAGGGACATCTTTATTCTGTGGCGTATCCATACGATTTCAATACAATCGGATACAAATCCACCCAATTAGGATTTTTTTGCACAATCAGCCTGATTTTCCAATTCCTGTGCCATTGTTTTAATTGCCGTTCGCGCAATACCATTTCTTTCAAACTGTCGTGCCATTCATAATACACTAATTTGTCTACGTCATATTTTGATGTAAATCCTAAAAATGTAAGAAAACTTTCTAAAATAAGAAATCAATCTTATCTTGAACCAAGTGAATTTACTGAAAAAAATTGGAAAACTATAACTGAAATTGGTTTACGAGATATGAGTCTTTATTATAATGATATACGTTTATCTTGGAGAACTGTTGAAAAAGATGAAATTGATATTTCACTAAACATATTACCAGATGTTGAAACAATGGAAGATTTAAATAATTATGAATCTAGAAGATTAGCTTTATGTGATGAATATTTTAAAACAGCAATAGAGCAGAGAGATTTAGACGGAGCAAAGAATGCATATTTAAATAAATACTTTAATATAAATATTCAAGAAGCATATGAAATAGTAAGAATGTTTAGCCATTCTATACAAGAATTTAGTGAAAAACCAGAATGTTTAATGCAAGTTAAATATATTGAACAACTTCAAAAAATAATTAATTTAGAGAAATTGGATACTATTTCAGATATATATACTAGTTCTCAAATTGAACCACTGTCTTTTGATGAAACTATATTTATAGATCAATCTATTAGACAAATGTTTAGTAAGCAAATGTCCGATAGTATGTTTAAAATAACAGATAATATTTTGAATGAAAATGGTGAATTTGTACCTAATACTCCAAGAGATATGGAATTTGTTGTTGAAGTTGACGGAGTAAAAACTTTAAAGAAAGTTCCCGTTTATGAACCTGGATTTGATTTTAAGATGTTAATTCATAGTACAGCAGCATATGGGGAAATGCAACTGATAAATGATAATTATTTTGATTCTTGGAATAAAAGTAGTAGAAAATCAAATCATGGAATTTGCTGTTCAATGATTTCAAACGATAACATGGGTATGGCAATGGTGAATGATGTTTTATTTGGTTTTGATAGTTGGGATCCAAAAGCTATTACTAAATCATCTCCTTATGATATTTATTCTTCAAATGATGATTATGATATTCAAGAAGGAAGACCAATGACTTTTATGAGCGCTCAAGATATAATTGATAATACTAGACACACTCATAATGAGCACGTCTTAGAAAGATATGAATTGCGTCCAGAAAAAAGAACTACTGAATGTCAAAATATTCAGCCTAGTTATGTAATAATTTATAGCGATATGGAAGATAAAATTAAACAAAAAGCAATTAAATGTTCTAGTGAAATGAATATTCCAATCGTTTATTTAGATAAGGAAAAAATAGTTCAACATGAAGTAAGTAAAATTGATAAAAAAATAACTGATTTAAGTAAATGCGATAATCTAGAAGAAAAATTAAATATATTAGAACAAATACTATTATCACACGAAAATAATCGAAGTGGCTTAAAAGCTACAAATAATGATTGGATGGAACAATATTTTCCAACGTCCAAAATGGAAATGTTATTTGAACAGGCAATAACAGAAATACAATCAAGATATCAAGAAACAGGAGACATTGCTGATTATTTTAAACATAGTTCGCAACTCATGGATATATTAGAAAGAGAAGATAAAAAATTTAAAGTAACTATGGAAAGTACGGAAAGAAAAAATTATATTGATATTCCGGTTGAAGAATATACTACAAAGTTAATGCAATTTATAAATCCAAATTTATGTAGAACTAATATTCCTAAACTTGAAACAATCATTCAAACGAGTTTAACTGAAACTCCTGATTTGCCATTGAGTCAAGTATTTGCATCAATTCAAACACCTGCGATACAATCGCAAATAAATGATGCTGTTAAAAAAAATTTATATCCAAATGATGGAAAAAATCATAATATAGGACATATAGAAAGAGTTGTTTTTCTATCACAATTGATAGGAAGACAAGAATTAAAATTAGAAAATGGACAAGTTGATGAACGTGCTATTAGTTTGGTGTCAGAATGTGCAAAATATCATGATTGTGGTAGAGAAAATGATATGGTCGATAGAAAACATGGACAAAAAAGTGCTAGTAAAATGATTGAGTTTTTACAACAATCTGGTTTTAATGAAGAGGAAATTAAAATTATGCAAGTTGCAGTTGAATATCACGAAGAAGTAGATGATATTTTTAGATTTAAAAAGATTTGTGAAAAGTATGGCGTTGATTCTAAGAAACAAAATTATGCAAAAAGAATAGCCAATTGTTTAAAAGATGCTGATGCATTAGATAGAACTAGATTTTCAAATCCAAATGCAAGACTTGATGCAGGTATGTTAAGATTGGAATCATCTAAGAATTTAATACCAATTGCTGAAAAATTAAATAGATGTTATGAGGCATTTGATAGAAAACAATTTATTAAGAATTGTCAATATATATATCAGCAATCACTTTTACAATCCCAAAATATACAAAATATTTCGGCAGAACAATTTGAATCAATTAGTCAAGGAAGGAAAAAATGATGAATAATAATATTTTAAATAAAAATTTCATTAAAGGTAGTCAACAACCTATTGAAAAGATAACAGATAATAAAACATCTGGAAATAATATATTAGAATCTCAAATAATAAAAAAACTTATTTCATTAGAACAGGTAATAGACACTTCAATAAAAAAACATGGGGATAAAACTCTATCATTGACTATAAAAAAATAATTGGATAAAAAATGCCAAATATAATGTTTAAAAATGTAAAAAAATATTTTATTTGAAGATAATTGTTACTAATTATTACCAATTTCTATTGCATAACTAAAATAGCGAGGATTAATCGCTATTTTTGCATGACATATTATTCCGTGAACCTTACATAATTGAAAATTATATTCTTTTAATATTATTATAATATGAAGCGCATTTAATAAAAAGTAAAATTATAAAAATAAATTTACTAGTCAATAAACACTATTATTTTTAAAATTAATTTGTTATAATAGATATAGAAAAAGGTGATATTATGAATTATAAATTTAATGATGATACTTTAATACATGGTATTAGTTTTAATCCGATGAAATTAGAAGGTATATTAAAATATGGAATAGTTAGTGAAAACTATGCTAGGAGTAATAATATACCATATTCAAAGAATTATAATTTTACAATAGATGAAGAAATTAAAGATAAAGATAGTATTAATAAATTAATTATGGATGCTAATAAAGACAATATTTATTTAGTTAGATATTTATATGTATCTGATGATCCATTAAGTGCTTATAATATGTATATTAAAAATGGTATTAGTATAATTATTGAAGATGTTCCTTTTATATATGATAAAAATAAAGAACTTCTTAAAAGGAGTGATGAAGTAGTAGTAAAAAATAGTATTAGTCCATCAAATATAACAGGTATTATGATACCTGAAGATTATAAAGATAAACCTTTGAATGAAGTAATGATGTTACCTAAGAATATTTTAAATTATAATTTAATTAAAAGTAGTGCAATTGAATTAGTTAACTATTTACAAAGTAATAATTATGAAGTAGATATTACTGAGTTATCATATTTATTAAAGGATTTAGGTATAGCAAATAAATCTGTTAATTCATTATCTAAAGATAATATTGATTATAATGATGCTTTAAATGATTATAAAGATATAATTAATGATATAAATTATTTTCTTAGTGAAAATGTATATAATTATTTTTCTAATGTTTTAGGTAAGAGTGCTACTGTATTAGATATGGTAGAGTTTATTAATAATAAATATAGCAAGAATATAGTAATAGAAAGTATGCAAGGTAAAACAAGATGATTGAGGAAAAATTAAGTAAAGTACCACATACCCCTGGATGTTATCTTATGAAAAATAAAGATAATGTTATAATATATGTAGGTAAAAGTAAAAATTTAAAGAATAGATTAAGTTCTTATTTTAAACAATCTCATACGGGTAAAACTGCTAGATTAGTTAGTGATATTTATACTTTTGATTATATACTTACTTCGAGTGAATTAGAAAGTTTACTTTTAGAAATAAATTTAATTAAAAAGTATAATCCTAAATATAATATAATGTTAACAGATGATAAGAGTTATCCTTATATTGAATTAACTAATGATAATATACCTAGATTAATAGTAGTTAGAAATCCTAAGATTAGTAAAAAAAATAATTATGTATTTGGACCATATCCAAATGTAGCTGCGGCTAGAAAAACAGTAGAATTATTAAATAGATTATATCCAATTAGAAAGTGTAAGAATTATTCTAAAAAAGAATGTTTATATTATCATATAGGAGAGTGTTTAGGTTATTGCACTAATAAAGTAGATATAAATTTAGTTAATAAAATGAAGGAAGAAATAATATCTTTTTTAAATGGTAATGATAAGATAGTTACTGATAAATTAAAAGAAAAGATGGAAAGTTATGCAGAAAAATTAGAGTTTGAAAAAGCTTTAGAATATAAAGAATTGTTAGACTATGTAAATATTACTTTAGAAAAACAAAAAGTAGAATTAGATGATAAAGTAAATAGAGATGTAATAGGGTATTATACTAAAGATAATTATTTATCTATATCAATTTTATTTATTCGTGGAGGCAAATTATTAGATAAGAAAAGTGTTGTATTTCCTATGGTAGATACTTTAGAAGAAGAGTTATCTACATATATTTATAAATTCTATTTTGAACATACAATAAGACCAAAAGAAGTATTAGTAAGTGGTATAGATAATGAAGTATTTAGTAATTCTTTTAATATTAAATTTATTACTCCTGAAAAAGGTAGTAAAAAGAAATTATTAGATTTATCTAATGAGAATGCTAGGGTATGTTATAATGAGAAAGTATCTTTAATGTTAGAAAGAGAAGAAAATTTATTAGATTCAATGAAGGAATTAGAAAGTCTACTTAATATACCTAAGGTTAGTAGAATTGAATTATTTGATAACTCTAACTTATTTGGTAGTTTTAATGTATCTGGTATGGTTGTATTTATTGATGGTAAGCCTGCAAAAAATGAATATAGGAAATTTAAGATAACAAATGATGTTAATGATGATTATGGTACCATGAAGGAAGTTATTTATCGAAGATATTTTAGAATATTAAAAGATAAGTTAGAACGCCCTGACTTAATAATTGTAGATGGTGGACTTGGACAAGTTAATGTTTGTGAAGAAATAATTAATTCTTTGAATATGAATATACCTGTCGCAGGACTAAAAAAAGATGATAGACATAGTACTAATATGTTAATTACAAGTGATAGGGAAATAGTACTTGATAAGAAGAGTAATTTATTTTTACTTTTAACTAGGATGCAAGATGAAGTACATAATTACACAATTAGTTATCATAAGAATTTAAGAAGTAAGGGTGCTTTAGCAAGTATTTTAGATAATATACCTGGAGTAGGAGAAGTTAGAAGAAATAAACTATTAAAGAAATATAAAACAATAGATAATATGAAGAATGCTAGTATTGAAGAATTAAGTGAAATATTACCTAGTGAGATAGCTAAGGAATTTAGGGAATATTTATTAAATAATTCTTAAATATATTCTATGCCATTACATAACTTAAAAGTTATTCCATGGTTTTAAAAGCCTTAAAAAGTCTTTTAAAAGAATTTAGATACCTTAAAAAGTTATCTAAATTTAATTGTTTGTATAGATTATAGTTAATATTTATGATAAAATAATTATTAGTGCAAGAATATTTTATTGTAGGAATAGTTAGTTAGTACTAAGCCGAATTTTGTGAAAAAACAATTAAATAAATAAAGAAATGAGTGAAGTTTATATGGATGAATATAAAAGTATGAGAGAATTATTTAATAGTTTAAAGCCTGCGTTTGATGTTAAATTAAGATTAATTAATAAAGATTATGATTATATAACTAGAACTGATATATGGAATTATTTAAAGATAAATAAATGGTGTAAGGATGTTAATTTAAGTATATCTGAAATGGTTGATGATATAATGATGGTTGATATTTATAAAGTAGATAGATTTTTAAAAGATCATTTAAAGAAAAATGATAGAAATATGTTATAGAGGTAAAGAAATGAATAAATTGAAAATAAATCATGTATATAAACATTTTAAAGGAGATTTATATTTAGTATTAGATGTTGCAATAAACAGTGAAACTAATGAAGAAATGGTTGTATATAGGGCATTATATGGTGAAAATAAATTATATGTAAGAAATAAAGACATGTTTTTAAGTGAAGTAGATCATAATAAATATCCTAACTTCAAAGAAAAATATCGTTTTACTTTACAAAATATTAAAAGCGTTAAAGAAAAATAGAAAGAAGTGAAAGTATGAATTTTAATTTAATTATGTTAATATTAGGTATACTTTTAGTTATATCTGTTATATTAATTTTAGTTATAAAGAATAAAAAGTTTAAAGTAATACCAGGTATATTAATATCTCTTGTTATAGTTATAAGTGGTAGTTTATATTTACCTAAATTAATGGATAAAATTAATTATGGATTAGATTTACAAGGAGGATTTGAAGTATTATATCAAGTTAGTCCAATTGAAGGAGAACTTAATAGTGATATGGTATATAATACTTATAAATCTATATTAAAAAGAATAGATATTTTAGGAGTTAGTGAACCAGAAATATCTATTGAAGGTGAAGATAAAATAAGAATAAGACTTGCAGGAGTAAAAAATAAAGATGAAGCAAGAGAAATATTGTCTTCAACTGCAGTTTTAACATTTAGAGATCCTTCGGATAATATTTTATTAACTTCTGATGTTCTTGGAGGTAATGCAAAAGTATCTACAGATAATCAAGGAAGATATGTAATAAGTTTATCTATAAAAGATAAAGATGCTTTTTATGAAGCTACTAAAAAAGTAAAAGATATGATGGATAACAGAATGGTTATTTGGTTAGATTTTGAAGAAGGAGTAGATTCATTTAGAAAAGAAGAAAAGAAATGTGGTAGTGATAGTTCTAATTGTTTATCTGCACCATATGTAAATGAAGCGTTTGCAAGTGATGTTGTAATTCAAGGAAACTTTACTAAAGAATCTGCAAAGAAATTAACTGATTTAATTAATTCGGGAGCACTACCTACAAAATTAGAAGAAATATCTAGTCGTACAGTGGAAGCTTCTTTTGGAGAAAATGCTTTAAATAAAACTTTAATTGCAGGTGTTATAGGAATAATTTTAGTAATTATATTAATGATTATAGTATATAGATTTTCAGGATTTATTACGGGAATTTGTTTTATAATTTATACTATTTGTTCATTATATATATTCTATTTAATAAATGGGGTATTAACATTACCTGGTATTGCTGCAATGTTACTTGGTATAGGTATGGCTGCAGACTCTGCAATTATATGTTTTGAAAGAATTAAAGAACAATTAAAAATAGGTAATAATTTAAGTAAATCCTTTGAAATAGGTAATAAAACTTCATTAAGTAGTATAATAGACTCTAATATTACTACAATAATTGTAGCAATTATATTATTTATTCTTGGACAAAGTAGTGTTAAAGGATTTGCTACTATGTTAATTATTAATATTATTGTTACTGTTATAGTAATGGTATATTTAGAAAGACAAATATTAAAATTATTTATTAAAACAACATACTTTGATGATAAGTTAAATTTATTTATTGGAGTAAATAAAAAGAAAATAACTAAATCAAAAGAAATAGAAGTTCCATTTAAAAAGTTAAATTTTATTTCTATTGCTAAAAAATATACAATTGGTATACTTATAATTATAATAGTATGTGGTATTGCTACTATATTTACTAAATATAATCTAGGAGTAGACTTTACCGGAGGTACTAGTATTACTATTAATAGTGATACTGATTTAGCTAATGATATAAAAGAGTTAAATTATACTTTAAAAGACTATAAAATAGAAAATAATAATTCTACATATATAATTGATGAAGTATTAAATAAAGATGAAATAAAGAATTTAAATGATTATATTGAATCTAATTATGAATTATCTTCAGATATCTATGTAGTAAGTGATGTAGTTAAAAAAGAATTAGTTAAGAATGCTATTAAAGCTTTAATTATATCTAGTATTGCAATTATTATTTATGTAAGTATTAGATTTAAGTTTAATTATGCTATTAGTGGTATTATTGCTTTATTACATGATGTAATATTAACTATATTATTCTTTGGATTATTTAATATAGAAATAAATTCTACCTTTATTGCAGCAATTCTTACTATAATAGGTTATTCAATTAACGATACTATTGTAACATTTGATATGATAAGGGAATTATATAAAGAAAAGAAGAATGTTAAAACTAGTGAAGATATAAATAAAATTGTAGATACTAGTGTTAAAAGAGTGTTATCTAGAACTATATTAACTAGTGTTACTACAATTATACCTGTAATTATATTACTTATTATGGGTGCTAGAGAAATAGTTAATTTTAATATAGCATTACTCGTAGGATTTATCTTTGGTACATTATCAAGCATCTTTGTATCTAATTATTTATGGAGTAAATTAGAGTACATTAGAATTACTAAGCCAATCAAAGATGATGATGACGATGATGAAATAACTGAATATAAAGTAAAGGGAATTAATTGTTAGAAATAAAATGTAATCAGTATAATAATGTTTTGGTTTAAAAAATATTAAATACAATACTTTACAAAAGTAATATTTGATTATATAATTAAATTGTGATGCAAATGAAAAAAATAATAGTAATAACAGGACCTACTGGAGTAGGTAAAACAAAATTATCAGTTAATCTTGCTAAAAAATTAGATGCCGAAATAATTAATGCTGATAGTATGCAAATATATAAAGATCTAAATATAGGAACTGCTAAAATAACTGAAGAAGAAAAAGAAAGTATTCCACATCATTTATTTGATATAAAAAATATTAATGAAGATTATTCTATATATGATTATCAAATGGATGCTAGAAATAAAATTGAAGAAATTACTTCAAGAGATAAACAAGTCATTTTTGTCGGAGGAACTGGATTATATATTAAAAGTGCTTTATATGACTATAAATTAAATAAAGAAAATATTAATGATAATTATGATAATTTATCTTGTGAAGAATTATATAATGAATTAATTAAGTTGGATAAAGATATAATTATAGATAGAAATAATAAAAGAAGATTAATTAGAGCATTAAATTATTATAAAGAAAATAACAAGTCAATTAGTAATAATAAAACAGATAAATTATTATATGATGTAATAATGATAGGACTAACTACTTCAAGAGATAAGTTATATAATATAATTAATTCAAGAGTAGATAAAATGATAGATAATGGATTAATTGATGAAGTTAAATATTTCTATGATAATAAGATATATACTAAACCATTAATAAATGGAATAGGATATAAAGAACTATATAAGTATTTTAATAACGAAATAACACTTGATGAAGCAGTTGAACTTATAAAAAAGAATTCTAGACATTATGCTAAAAGACAATATACTTTCTTTAATAATCAATTAAATATTAAATGGTTTGATGTTGATTTTGATAATTTTGATAATACAATAAATGATGTATATAATTATATAAAGGAATGTGATAATGATGAAAAAGTCTAATCTTTTAATCACAATATTATTATTTATAGCAATTATTATATTATTTGTTTCTGTTAAATTTATTTCTAAAAGTAGAAATAATTATAAAAATATAGATTTTATAGATAATCAATTATTAGCAGTAGCGTTCTTAAATAATTTAGATGATATAACTTCAACATATAATGATATTATTGATAATGTTAGTGTAATAGATTATGAAGAAAATAATACTTTAGATAGTGAAGAATTATTTTTGATTATTCCTAGATATGATATTAATATAAATATTTATAAAATTAAATTAGATAATGATACGGGAAAAATAATAAAAGATGAATTAATTAAAACTATCAATAAACCATTTGTTATTAAGTGTTATACTAGTGATACTATGTCTAATATATTGTTAGAATTTAATTATAAAAATAAAAATTATGAATATCAGCCGAGATTAAGTTTAAAAGACAATAAAATAAATCACAATAATATAATACTTGATATAACAAAATATAACTAAAGCTAAATTGTTTAGCTTTTTTATTATGCTTGATAAATTTGACAAAATACAATAGTTATGTTAAAATACATAATCACCAAAGGGGGATTTATTATGAAAAGAGAGATAGTAAATAAAGCAGATTTTGATAATTTAGTTGAAAAAATTGAAGGATGTTTAACATGGTATGAAAAGAGAAATTTTGATGAAAAAGTCTATAAGTTATGTCTTGCAAATGGAGATAATATAAGTATTATTTTTCCTAAACAAACAATTGCACATTTATTTGGTATAAAAACTGAATATTTGAAATCAACAAATTTATTTAAAACAAAAAGTAGTTATGATATGTTAAAAGAAATTTGTAGTGATCCATATAAAGTATATAAATTAGTTAATAATGGTTATTTAACATATAATTCATTTATTTCTCCTTATGCTGATGATAAAACCGATAATTTTATAAGCAATTGTGGTATAAATGATATAAATAGTATAGAGTTTATTTGTCCTTACGTTAAAGAATATAGTTTTATAACAGGAAAACAACAACTTGAAGGTGATTATTATATTTGCTATAGAAAACAAAATGGATTATTAATTTTAGGGTTAAAAAAAGAAGGAAAGTACTATCAGCCAATGACTAATAGGGTTATTGATTTTAATGATAGAGACTCTAAGGAATTTTTAAGTCAATTACTTACTAATCAAAATATAACGATGATATCTACAATTATGTTAAATAATGGTTATGATGATAGTAAAAAAATATTTTATGATTATAATGAAAAAATAAAAAAAATAAAATTATTAAGATCATATGCTGAAGATTATGACTCTACAGTTGAAATTGATAGAGATTATTTATTTGTTTTAGAAAAGTATAGTAAGTTATTTAATTTAAGTAAAGAATTAGATGACGTATTATCTTTTATTTCAGAAGCAATGCAAAATAAATGTCCAATAAATTTAAATAAATTAAAATCTACTGGAGTAATTTTAACTGAAAGCATGATTAATATGATAAATGAATATAACAAATCATTAGAAAAAGAACTTACAACTTTAAGTACAAGTACTTATGTTAAAAAAGCTAAAGATGAAAGAGATAAACTTCGTGAAGAATTTGTTGAACTTACAAATAAGTTTAATGAATTAATGAGTAGTAATAATGAATTAACTCAAAAAATTACATCACTAGAAGATGAAAATACAAAGTTAAAAGAAGAAAATCAAGAACATATTGCTAAAGAAAGTAAAATAATGAAAATATTATCAAAAAAATAATTTGTTGACAAACAATTGTATATATGTTATTATATGTAATACAAAAAAAGAAATATGGAGGTAGATGTTATGAAAAAACTTAATATAGTTAATAAAAGAAATATAGTTGAAGATATAGATATATTAAAAGAAAGAGAACCATTTGGAAAATTAACTGATAAAGAATTTATGAGAATAGTTTTACTTGTTGGAGCATATCTTGGTATATGTGCTATTGGTATTGGTTTCAACTTTCCACTTTTTGCTGCTTTAATACCATTTGTAGGTATAACTGGAGCAAATATATTTATTATTAAAGAATTTGTTAAGTTAAGAAAGAAAAGAAAGGCTGAAAAAAATATAGAACAAGTAGTAAAAGTTTTAGGAGTTAATGATATCAAAACAAATTCTAATAGACTTGCAAATAGTACAGTTGAACATAAAGATAATCTAGAAAAATATAGTAATTGTTATTTGTTTTTAGATAAAGAAGATAAATTAAGTGGATTATATGAAGAAATAGATACTGTTAACAAGGTTGCTAATTATTATGCATTAGATAATAATGAAGTAAGTGAAATAGCAATGAAAAATGTTAAAAAGAGAGTATTAACTAAATCTAATACAATGATATGGAGGTAAGAAAATGTTTGAGTTTAAATTTGATAATCAAGAGAATTATAAAGGAATAGAAAAAGATATACAAAATTATAATAAAAAAGATAACATTCCATTTATTAGTAAAGTTGGAGTATGTTCAGTATTTGGTGCAACATTAGGTACTCTTGCAACTACTTTAAATACAAGTGGTATAAATCCTGCAATTTCTATTGCAACTGGAGTAGTAGCAGGAACTGTATTATCTGGTACATTATTTGAATTAGTTACTAAAATGGTAAATACATCTAAAAGGAATAAAGCTAAAAACAATTTAGAATTAATTGTTAATGGATGTGAAAAAAATGATGTAAAGACAAATACTGATAATTTATCAGAAAGTATTATAATTAAACAAAGTAATAAAGAAATGAAAGAAATAATTGATGAAGGAGAAGTTAATTCTAGAGAATCAATTATAAATGATAACTATTATTTATTCTTAAATGAAAATGAAGAATTATGTGGAATATTAGAAAGACAAACTATAAATAAAAATAATGACGAAACATTTGATAATACATGTTATTATATATTAGAGGATACAGATATTGAGCCTTTAGAAAAAAGAATAACTCCGGTTAAAAAACTTATTAGAAAACCAAAAGATAATTAATTTTATCTTTTTTTCTTTACTTTTTTCAAATTTATTATATAATTATTATGGAGGATATAAAATATGAGTAAAATAAAAGATGTATATGCAAGAGAAATATTAGACTCTAGAGGTAATCCTACAGTTGAAGTAGAAATAGAGTTAGATTCAGGAATAAAAGCTACTGCAAGTGTACCTAGTGGTGCATCTACTGGAATACATGAAGCATTAGAATTAAGAGATAAAGATGAAAAAAGATATTTAGGAAAAGGTGTATTAAAAGCAGTTAATAATGTTAATACTATAATTAGAGATAATATTATTGGACTAGATTCATTAAATCAAGAAGCACTAGATCGTAGATTAATATCGCTTGATGGAACACCAAATAAGAGTAGACTAGGTGCTAATGCAATTCTTGGAGTTAGCTTGGCTAATTTAAAAGCAGCAGCACTTGATAGTAAAAAAGAATTATATGAATATTTAGGTAATAATTATTCTATGCCTAGATGTATGATGAATATTTTGAATGGTGGAGCACACGCTAATAATAAGTTAGATATACAAGAATTCATGATTATTCCGTCACTTAAAAATTATAAAGAAAATTTAAGAATGGGTTCTGAAATATTCCATCATTTAAGTAATATTTTAAAAGATAAAAATTTAGCTTGTGGAGTAGGGGATGAAGGTGGTTTTGCACCAAACATTTCTAGTACAAAAGAAGCATTAGATTTAATTTGCGAAGCAATAAATAAATCAGGATATAAATTGGGTAAAGATGTATATTTAGGTTTAGATGTTGCAGCAAGTGAATTTTATAAAAATGGTAAATATTATTTTGAAGGTATGAAATTATCTAGTAATCAATTATCGGATTATCTTGTTAATTTAGTTAATAGTTATCCAATAATATCAATTGAAGATGGTATGGCTGAAGATGACTATGATGGTTGGAAAATATTAACAAGTAAATTATCTAATATTCAATTAGTTGGAGATGATTTGTTTGTTACAAATAAAAAATTACTAAAAAAAGGTATTGATTTAAAAATAGCGAATGCTATATTGATTAAATTAAATCAAATTGGAACAGTAACAGAAACATTAGAAACAATAGAACTAGCTAAAAAGAATAATTATAATACAATTATATCTCATCGTAGTGGTGAAACTGAAGATAATTATATTGCTGACTTTGCAGTAGGATTAAATTTAGGACAAATTAAAACAGGTAGTTTATCAAGAAGTGATAGAATAAGTAAGTATAATAGATTATTAAGAATTAATGAAGATATTAAAAAATGAAAAAGATTTTAATTATATTTATTACCTTAATCTTATTCTTAACTGGTTGTAATAATGACACTAATATTGATAAAGAAAAAGAAGATTATTTAACAATTAAGCAAGAATTGTTAAGTAGTAATAACTTTACAAATAAAGATGATTTACCATTTGATTTAAATGTATATGTAAATAGAGTTAATGATGAAGAATTATCTTATAGAGCAATAATTGATAATGAAAAAGAAAATATGTATGATGTAAGGGCTATACTTATACATAATTATTATACTGATGATATTTTCCCTTCGATTGGTATATTTGATGATGGAGTAGATTTATTAGTTGATAATGATGATGTAAAAGGTATATCTTTAGTAGGGTATATAAATAGTAATAAAGACATAGATAATTTAGAATATAGAGTATATATTGAATACAAAGATGATAATGATAAGTTAAATAAAATATACTATAAAACGACAATTTAAAGTATACAATAAGTGTATACTTTTTTTGGAGGTTTATATATGAAAGTAAAAGTGTTTGATGAATCACATGAAAAAGATTTGGAAGATGATATTAATAAATTTTTATTGGATAATGATATTGAAGTAGTAGATATAAAATTTAGTGTTTCAACTAGTTTATTTTCTGATGAACAAATATATTGTTTTTCAGCATTAGTTATGTATAATAAGAATAAAAATTAATTTTAATATGTAAAAGGTTAAAAATAATGTAATTAATTAGTAAAGGATATTGTTAAATATTTCTAATTATGATAAAATATATATGTAAGTAAAACTAAGAGGTGAATATATGGACGAAGATAAAACGATGGTATTTGATGTAGATAGTATTAGTGAAAAAGAAGCACATGATAAATTAAGATTAATATATGATAATCTTGAAGAAAGAGGATATAATCCTGTTAATCAAATTGTAGGATATATTTTAAGTGGAGATTTAGGATATATATCTAGTTATAAAAATTCAAGAAAAATGATGTCAGAGTTAGATCGCAGTATGCTTACTGAGGTACTTTTAAAGAAGTTTTTATCATGAGATATTTAGGATTAGATTTAGGAAGTAAAACCTTAGGTGTAGCTTTATCTGATACTACTAATACAATAGCAAGTTCACTTAAAACAATTTTCTTTAAAGAAGATGACTATAATTCATTAATTGAACCAATTAGAGAATTAGTTAATGAATATAATATATCTAAAATTGTATTAGGGCTACCTAAAAATATGAATAATACTTTAGGACCTCGTGCAGAATTATCATATAGTTTTAAGAAATTACTCGAAGATAATCTAAATATTGAAGTAATACTTGAAGATGAAAGATTAACTACAGTAATATCTAATAATATAATGATTAAAGCAGATATGTCTAGAAAGAAAAGAAAAAAGAAAGTTGATTCAATAGCCGCAAGTTTAATATTACAAAGTTACTTAGATAGGAGAATTTAAAATGGAAAAAGAAAACATATTTACAATAATAGATAATAAGGGAAAAGAAAGACAATGTGAAGTATTATTTACATTTGAAAGTGATGAAACTAAAAAGAATTACATAGTATACACTGATAACACATTAGATTATGAAGGAAATGTAAGAGTATATGCTTCAATATATAATCAAAAAGATAAAGGTGTTGAACTAGAGCCAATTAATTCAGAAAGAGAATGGAAGATAGTAGAGACTATACTTAGTTCAATTCAAGAGGAAAGTAAAAAAGAAGGCAACTAATGAAACGTAATAAAAGTAGTAAAAAGAGAGTAAAAAATATTTTAATAGCATTAATTATTTTAGGTATTAGTGTGATTATTTTTATGTTTTGTTTTTATAAGTATAACTTAACTAGTGTATCTAATGATAATACTGCAAAAAATGTAGAAATATCTGGCACTGCAACACAAATAGGTAAAACTTTAAAAGATAATAATTTAATTAGAAATGAATTAATATTTAAAATATATATTAAATTAAATAAAATAAACAATATGAAAGCTTCAACTTATAGTTTAAATGAGACAATGACATTACCTCAAATTGTAGATATATTAACTAAGGGTAATAGTTATAATCCTGATTCAATTAGAATTACTTTTAAGGAAGGGAAAAATATTAGATATATTGCTAATGTTATTTCAGAAAATACTAATAATTCTTATGATTCAGTAATTGAAAAAGTAAATGATGAAAAATATATTGATACATTAATAAATAAGTATTGGTTCTTAACTAATGATATTAAAAATAGTAAAATATATTATGATTTAGAAGGTTATTTATTCCCTGATACATATAATTTTGCTAATAAAGATGTAAGTGTAGAAAAGATACTTGAAACTATGTTAGATGAAACAGACAAGAAATTAACTCCATATAAAGGTGAAATCGAATCAAGTAAACTATCTATTCATGAATTATTTACTTTGGCTTCTATTGTAGAATTAGAAGGTGCTAAGGCAGATGATAGAGCATCAGTCGCTGGAGTATTTTATAATAGAATTAATTCTAAATGGAGTTTAGGTAGTGATGTTACAACTTATTATGCTTTAAAAATAGATGATTTTCATGTATCATTAACTGAAGAATTAGGTTTATATAAATGTGATAATGCTTATAATACAAGATGTACTAGTTTTATAGGATTACCTGTTGGACCAATATGTAATCCTGGTATGGAATCATTAATTGCTACAATTAAGCCTAATGAACATAATTATTATTACTTTGTCGCAGATTGTAATGGTAAAGTATATTTAAATAGTAATTCTACTGGACACTTTAATACTATAAATAAACTTAAAAATGAAGGTAATTGGTGTGCATAGATAAAATAAAAAGAATTAAATATTATATTTAATTCTTTTTTTATAAATATGCTAATATTGCAATTACTGCAGAAGCTATCATCAATACAAGCATTCCTATTACTAATATTTTAGAACCTAAATTCTTTACTTTCTTTTTCTTCTTGTTTTTACTCATAATAATTCCTTTCTACTTATGTAATTCATATTACTAATATAATTATATCTAATATTTGTAATATTTTCAAGTATAAATAATATAATTTAGTGGTGATACTAATGAACGTGAAAATAAATAAGCTTATATCTACAATTATACCTAGTAAGAAAATTAATTATATTGGATTATTTTTACTTAGTTTAGGAATAATCTCTGGTGCTATATTTCTAGTAGTTATTAATCAAAATGATAAAATAACTATAACTACTCAAATTAATGAATTTATGTCTAATATTAATACTAATAGTATAAATAGTGTACAAGCATTAAAAAATAGTTTAATATCTAATATTACTTATATATTATTAATATGGATATTAGGTATGTCTATAATAGGAATACTAATTAATATTTTTGCTACTTATATAAAAGGATTTATATTAGGATTTTCTATTACATCATTAATTTATGTATATGGAATTAAAGGATTACTTGCATCATTTATATATATATTTCCTCATCAATTATTAAATATAATGGCTATACTTTTAGTGTTTATTTATTCAGTGATGTTAACTAAATATTTATTTAGAATAATTTCAGGGGATAAGACTATAAATATTAAAGCATTTTTAAAGAAATATTTCTTTATTTTTTCGATATCTTTGGGTATTACATTAATATCTTCATTATTTGAAGCATTTGTAACTCCAGCATTATTTAAATTAATTATTAAGTTATTTGTGTAAATTAATAAAATAATATTATTTTAATTACTAAAATATCTAAATTTATGATATAATATCACTAGATATATTTTTAGGAAGTGATATTTATGAAAACAGTAGTAATTGGTATGTCTGGGGGAGTAGATTCTTCAGTCGCAGCATACTTATTGAAAAAAGAAGGATATAATGTAATTGGACTATTCATGAGAAACTGGGATAGTGTTATAAATAATGATTATTTAGGTAATCCTAATTTAGATAATGACATATGTCCTCAAGAAGTAGATTATAATGATGCAGTGGAAGTATGTAAGAAATTAGATATACCACTTCATAGAGTAGATTTTGTTAAAGAATATTGGGATAATGTGTTTACTTACTTTTTAGATGAATTAAATAAGGGTAGAACTCCCAATCCTGATGTTATGTGTAATAAATATATTAAGTTTGATGCTTTCTTTAAAAAAGCTAAAGAATTAGGGGCAGACTATATTGCTACAGGACATTATGCAAGGGTTATTGATGGTAAGTTATGCAAAGCAGTTGATGATAATAAGGATCAATCTTATTTCTTAGCATATGTAGATAAGAATAAATTTAAGGAAGTATTATTTCCTATCGGAGAATTAACTAAACCGATGGTAAGAAAAATTGCGGTAGAATTAGATTTAGTTACTGCTAGAAAAAAAGATTCTACTGGGATATGTTTTATTGGAGAAAGAAATTTCCGTAATTTCTTAAAGAATTATTTACCAAATATGCCTGGTGATATTGTAGATATTGAAACAAAAGAAGTTCTTGGTAAACATATTGGATTAATGTATTATACTTTAGGCCAACGAAGAGGATTAAATCTTGGGGGTAATGAATTAAAACATTATGTATGTGAAAAAGATTTAAAAAATAACATTTTATATGTTGCTAATGGGGATGAGAATAAATATTTATTTACTACTTCTTCTTTAATTGAAAACTTTAATTTCTTAACTGATGATAGACCTAGTCAGTGTAATTGTAAGTTTAGATATCGTCAAAAAGATGTTTCAGTTAATGTTGAATATCTAGAAGATAATATGATTAAAGTATCTTATACTAATGTTAAAGCAGTTACACCAGGACAATTTTGTGTCTTATATGATAATGATGTATGTTTAGGTGGAGGAATAATTAAAGAAACTTTTAAATAACTTTAATTGTTCTTTTTATTTGCAATAAACTAACTAATTGTATTACTTATTATAGTACATTTTCTTTACATTTTATTAAAATCACTTGACATATTAGTGTAAAACAAGTACAATATAATTAGAGATATGGAGGGATAGTATGAATACTATTGAGAAAATAAATTTAATTTTAAAACAGGCAAATATTTCAAAGGTAAATTTAGCTAAATATCTTGGAGTGTCAAGACAAATGGTATATAATTATCTAGATGGTGATGATTTATCTAAATTACCTAATGAGAAATGTCAATTACTATTAAAATTATTAGATGTAAAATCAGAAAAAGAAATTGATGAAATTGAAGTAGATAATGAATATATTCAAAGTGTTGGTAATAAGATATATAACTCTAAGAAAAGTACTCCAAAGAAGAATGAAATAATTGAATTATCAGGACTTAGAAAAGATGAACAAGAATTAGTTAGTGATATTGTATTCTTGTTAAAGGAAATGTTTAATGAGGATAAGACTAGAACATGTTATGATACAATTAATTATTACTATCACTTTTTACAAGCAATGGGTAATATGAAAGAATTGAAGTATTTACTGGGATATGTTTCAAAGGCTGCAGGATTTATTAAGCCAAATGTTTATGCTTTCGAAGAGGAAAAACAATTTATCTTTGAGAGTATAATGTATTCTGCAATGACACTATATTCAAATGGTGGTGCTTCAAGAACTAAATTAGCAGAGTCACATCGTAGATGGGAAGCAGAACTTGCTAAGAAAAGTGAAGAAAAATTAAGCAGAACACAAGAATTGAATACTGCTAAGGTACAAGCTTTAAAAGAACTTGGATATACTGAAATAAATGAAAAGAATGCTAGTGAAGTATTTGATAAGATTGCAGAAATACAATCTAGGAAGATAAGCTAATTGAATAAAAAGAAGGGGAGATTCAAATGAATAAGAATATTGTAATTATTGTTTTGTCTATTTTAGTAGTAGCATTTGGAGGATTTATTGTATATGATAAATTTATTAATGAAAGTACAAATAATATAGTAAATAATGGAAATGTAAATGGTAATAATAACAAGAAAGATAATATTGTATATATAAAGTTAAGTCAGTTTGAGAGTGTTATAGAAAATGAATTATCTGGTATTGAAGCCTTTAATTCATTAAGTGAAGTGTCAAATGAAAATAAACTTATTTTACTATATAATCTATATAAAAAGAATACTAAGAATACATCAGAAACATTTAAGAAAAGTGATTTAGAAAAAGTAAAAGAGAATAGTAGTTTAGTTAATGTAGATATTACTTATGATAATATTTGTGATATGTATGGAATATACACTATTGATAATAGTAAAGTAGGGTATAAGTATGATAAAAGTACTGAAGAATATACCTATACTGGAGAGTTAGGACATGGTGGAGTAACTGAAGGAATAATTTATAAAAAGTTAATTGATTATAAATATCAAGATGGTAAGTATATATTAGAATATAATTATATATTCTATAATGGTGGAAGTTTAATGGATAAGGAAGATACAGATATCTATTATACAGTTACAGATTTATTTGATGGTAAATCAATTAAAACTTTTAATAATAATAAAAATGAATTAGCTATGTATAATCAGTTTGATGCAATTAGCTATATTAAGAATAATTATAGTGAACTAGAATCTAAATTAAAAACATTTACTTATGAGTTTGAAATAATAAATAATAAAATAGTTTTATCTAATTATTATGTTAAATAAAATTTAATATAGTCCCCCTATTTTAAAATTCTGTAAGAGTAGGGGGCTTATTATTTTTAAAGAGTATGACTACTCTTTTTTATTTAATATTTAATTTAACAGTTGTTAACTTATTATAAAAGTAAGATTATCGTTTATATTAAGTTTATTTCTTGTGAATTTTAGTTTAGTTTATAATTTTAGCTTTAATTTTATATTATATAAATTTAATTGCTATTCTAAATTTAAATTCAGATGTATAATTATCCATCTCAGCTTATCTCGATTCAAATTTTAATAACTGAAATTTAATTTGAGATATTAAAAGTAATATAATTATCCACCTCGATTTAAAATTGATACTCCCCCTATTTTATATTTTGAGTTAAGTAGGGGAGTAATATAGTTTAAATTTAATATAAGGCTTAAATTTGAATCGAGAATATATTTTAGGTATAATTATCCATCTAGAATTATAATTAATTAATAAAGTATTAATATATAATTAAATAATAAAATTAAATTTAAAATAAATATTAATAAGTTTTAAATAATAATTTAAATTAATAATAATTAATATAAATGATGATGGAGTAAAAATATATTTATTAAAAAATTATATTTTAATAATAATATGCATTATTTTTTATTATATATTAAATTCCTATAATTAATATTATGTTAAGTTCTATAAAAAGAAGAAAGTAAGATTAAACATTTATTGTTCACCTTTCATTTTCTTTATATAATTATATATGTCTTTTGCAAATTCTTCTCTCGTTGGATAAAGGCTTGCGAATGGTCCAGTTACTGGACTGCCACCGCCTTCAAAGTATTGTAAGAATGTATCTGAAGCTTGTTCTGGTGTCGTACAATTTTGCATTCTTGACAATGTAGATACACCTCCCCAATTTAATCCGTTTTCTAATTCATTCCATGCATGGTCTAATTGAGTTTGAACTTCCCAATTTTCTGGTTGTCTAAAATCAAGCCATTGAAAGAATCCTTGTGCAGTAGAATTAGGGTTTTTAGCATTTTTATCAAAGCCACTCTCCCCTGCTGCATTTGCCATTATTCCAGCTATTTGCTTATCAGTTAATCCTTTTATTGCAAAATATGCATACATTGTTTCAAAGTTTTCCCATCTATCTTCTGAAACATTAAGTGCATCAGCTATGTATTTGCTGCCTTCGAATACTCTATATCCATTTGCTTCTGAATTTGTAAGTATTCCTTTACAATATTCAATATAATGTTCTCTTTCTTTTTCTTTTAAAACTTCTTGGAATGATTTTTGAACAAGATTACCATCTTTGTCTTCGCTATATACATATACTACTCCGTTTTCACCAGTTTGAGCACCTCGTAACTCTTCTGCTAATCGACGCGTTCTTTCTGTTATTTCATCATTAAATTTACGATAATTTTTAAGCTGTGAACTTGCAAAATCATTTATTGCCTCTTTTTCTTCTCGTAATTTGGAAGATATATTACTAATATCTATTGCTTCAGCACCTACTAGTGATACAAGCTTATTATATGCACTGTCAAATGAATCTAATGCTGATATAAGTTCATTAAAAGTAGTATTGATTCTTCCAAGTTCTCTGTCCATTTCAAGATATCTTATTTCTACATAACTGACATTAGAATAATCATTTTCAACATAACTTGCTTTTTCTTGTATTTTTTGTTCGTTTTCCTCATTAATTTTATCTGCTACACTCATTATTTATTAACTCCTTTACTTATTATCATATTTACTACATCTGTAAATTCTTCTTCTATTTCTTTTAATCTTATCTTGGTACTTGCTTCATATCTCATTGTAATATTCGGTCCAGTATTTGATGCTCTTACTAAAGCGAATCCATCATCGAATTTAACTTTAACTCCATCAAGGGTAACGATATTATAATTTTTACTTATTGCGTATTCCTTTACTTCATCAATTATTTTAAATTTTTCACTGTCTTCAACTTGAATTTTTAATTCCTTCGTAGAATAATATTTATTTATGCCATTTAATAATTCGCTTAATTTTTCACTAGTATGTGACAATCTTTCGACTATTCTAAGACCTGCATATATTCCATCATCATATCCTGGGAATTTATCTCTATAATAGACATGTCCAGATAACTCTCCACCAAGTGGGTAATTACCATCGTGACTTATTTTTCTGGTATATGAGTTACCAGTTCTAGTTTCTACTGGCTTAATTCCTAGTTTAATTAGTTCGTCTTCAAGAGCTTTTGTACATTTAACATCAAAGAATCCTTCTTTTTTATTAACTTTATCACATAGATATCTCCACATAATAATCATATATTTGTCAATATCTATCATATTACCTTTTTCATCAATTATCCCTACTCTATCACCATCGCCATCAAATCCAACTCCTAAATCAGCTTTATTTTTTATTACCATATCTTTTAAATCTTTATTATTTTCTTCAACGCATGGATCTGGATGGTGATTTGGAAAACTTCCATCAGATATATTATATAATGGTATAGCTTCTACATTAAGTTGTTTAAATATATCATCTGCAATAATACTTGTTGTACCATTGCCACAATCATATACAACTTTAATTTTTCTTTTGCCTAGCTTAATATTTGAAGTTAATAACTTGATATATTCACTTCTTATATCTTTTGATATTACTTTACCTTGTCCATCTACGAAATCTTTGCTTTCAATAATATCGTATATTTCTCTAACTTGATCTCCAAAAGCATTGTGTATGCCATTATAACTAAATTTAAATCCGTTATATTCTTTTGGGTTGTGACTAGCAGTAATCATCATACTTGTATTTACATTATAATAATTAGTAGCAAAATAACACATTGGAGTACTTGCTAATCCTAAATCATATACAGTTATTCCTGAATCTACTAAACCTTTTAATAAATTCTCTTTAATAACGGGTGAAGATAATCTATTATCATGTGCTAAAACTGTCTTATTTAGTCCCAATTTTGTTAATTTTGAAGCAAATGCTCTTCCTATTAAATAAGATACTTCTTCATCAATATCTTCACCATATATACCTCTTATGTCATATTCTCTAAACATTAATTTATTTACTTTCATTTATTCATTTCCTTTCTTTATACCTGGATGGTACATATCATAATTTTCTTTTAAATATTCATTATTAACATGAGTGTATATTTGTGTAGTAGTTAAATTCTCATGTCCTAACATTATTTGTATACTTCTTAAATCTGCTCCATTATTAAGCAAATGAGTAGCAAATGAATGCCTTAACATATGTGGTGTAATTTCTTTATCTATTCCTACATCTCTAGCAATATTTTTTAATATATATAAAAATCCATGTCTACTTATTGGTTTACCGTGGTTATTTAAAAATATATTATCTGTAATGTATCCTTTTTTCATACTATCCCTATAATTATTAATATATATTTTCAAATATTTCATGGCAATTTCTCCGATTGGAACAATTCTTTCTTTATTACCTTTACCAAAGCACCTTACATAGCAATTTTCTAAATCTATTTGGTCCATCTTTAAATTAACTAATTCACTAACTCTAAGTCCTGTTCCATACATTAATTCTATCATTGCCTTGTTTCTATAGTCAAATTCATCTTCGAGATTAAAATCTAGTAATTTGTCTACTTCTTCAATAGATAATACATTAGGTAATTTCTTATAAAATCTTGGTATGTCTATCTTATTACTTATATCTTGATAATTGTATTTCTTCGATAAGTAATGATGAAACTTTTTAATAGAGCTAATTTTTCTAACTACTGAATATATACTATATTCTTCATCATCTAATTTTTTTAAATATCCTTCGATTACATCTTTATTTATTTTGCTATAATCAGTTATTTTTATACTTTCTAAATATTCCATATATTTATATATATCATATAAATAAGAATTACAAGTTGTAGATTCTTCGAGGTATTCTTCTTTTAGTAAAGTGTACTTATAGTCATTTAGTATGTTTTTATTATTATTATTAATGTGTAATCTATCTATCTCTATCATATTATCACATTATAATTATAACAAATTATTTATTGTTTTTCTACATTTTTTACATATATTTAACATAAATATTAAAAAAAAGAAAGATTTTTGTCTTTCTTTATGCGTTTTCTATATCTACATTTCTATTATGTTTAATTGGATCCCATTTACAATCTTTAATAAATAAACATATTACATTAACAGGTAACCAAGTAAGTATAAATAAATCAAATAATAATATTCCTCCGATGTTATCTATAATACTACGATTACATTTTTTAATAAGCAACATTCTAAAGATTACTCCAAATAAATATCCAATAATTATTGAAACTATATTATATATTATAAAGTATTCATTTATAGATTTAAAATTAATTATGTCATATATAAGTATTAGTAATGGAACAAAACTAAATACTACATGAAGTATAATTGATGAATAAAATAATATTATATCAAAGCATTCAAATCTATGAGATTTAAATCCTGTTTTTAATAATTCATTAAAATATGCTCTTAGACATTGTATTGTACCATATGACCATCTTTTTCTTTGCTTAAGCGATACTTTTAAATTATTAACTTGCTCATCGTAGGTTATTGCTTCTTCGACAAACGCTATTTTTTCACCGTTAATTGCACACATTGCTGTAAATTCTATATCTTCGGTTACTGTTTTAGGATTAAAGCCATGCTCATCAATAACACTTTTTTTAACCATAAATCCTGTACCATTTAAAAATGATGATTTGCCTAAATTGTATCTAGATTTATTTAGGAAATAATTTTGTAAGTAATATAGCATTGCATAACTACAACTTAGCCAATTATCTTCGACATTTTTAGTTTCTCTAAATCCTTGTGCTACGGTATATCCTTCGTTTATTGTTTCATTCATTTTAGATAAAAATTCAGGATGTACTAAATTATCTGCATCAAATATTACATAAGCATCAATATCTTTATTATCTTTAAAATGATTAAAAGTAAATTTTAATACATCTCCTTTGGATTTTACTTTATCAGTACATTCAATTACTGTGGCACCAGCTTTTTTTGCAACTTCACTTGTATTATCAGTGCAATTATTTGCTATTACATAAATGTTGTATTGTTCTTTAGGATACTTTTGCTTCTTTAAGCTTTTAACTAAGTTAGCTATTACATTCTCTTCATTTCTTGCAGCAATTATTATAGCAAAATTATTATATTTTTCTTCCTTTATTACTTTCTTTTTCTTTCTTTTTAATATGCCTGACGCAGTAATTAAATAATATGCTCCATATAGACTTGATAAAATAAATAATATATAAATTATTGTTCTTAACATTTCACACCTCAAAAATTTAAATTGTACTATTGTAAATAATACAATCTAATTGTACTACTAATAATATGATTTGTCAATTACTTTTGATATTATTGTTGTATTATGTAATATTATGGTAAAAAATTAGTAAATAATGGTAACACTTTATCGTGTTATTTTTTTAAAGTAATTTACTTAAGTTAGATTTTATAGTACAATATATTTAAGGTGAAGTTATGGAAGAATTATTAGCAATAAAATTAAGACCAAATAAAATTAGTGATATAGTTGGACAACAACATTTAGTTGGAGAAAATAAAATAATATATAATTTAGTTAAAAATAAAAAATTATTTTCTATGATACTATATGGGAACCCTGGTATTGGTAAAACAAGTATAGCACTTGCAATAGTAAATGAATTAGGATTAAAACATCGTGTATTAAATGCTGTAATTAATAATAAAAAAGATTTTGATGTGGTAATTGAAGAAGCTAAAATGTATAATGGTATGGTTTTAGTACTTGATGAGATTCATAGGATGAATAAAGATAAGCAAGATTTATTACTACCCTATTTAGAGTCTGGATTAATTACTTTGATTGGTATGACTACTTCAAATCCATATCATTCAATTAATCCTGCAATAAGAAGTAGATGTCAATTATTTGAATTATTACCATTAAAGGAAGATGATATAATACAAGCACTACATAAAGTTAAAGAAAAAAATATATTACCTAATTTAATAATCGAAGATGATGCAATTAAGTATATAGCAAGAGTAAGTGGTAATGATTTAAGGTCATCTTATAATTTACTTGAAGTATCTTATTATAGTACTAGTGATGGTAATGTTACAATTGATGTACTTAAAAATATTAATGGTAAGGCTAAAATATATTTTGATAAAAATGAAGATGGATATTATGATGTAATAAGTGCTTTTCAAAAATCTATTCGTGGTAGTGATGTTAATGCTAGTTTGCATTATTTAGCAAGATTAATCGAAGCAGATAATTTAGATATTATTTTAAGGCGACTTGCAGTTATTGTATATGAAGATATTGGACTTGCTAACCCTATGATGGGACCAAAAGTAATGGCAGCGATTAGTTCTGCTCAAATGTTAGGATTTCCTGAAGCGAGAATTCCTTTGGCAGAAATAGTTATTGAACTAGCTTTATCTCCAAAAAGTAACTCTGCTGAAATGGCAATAGATTTAGCATTAAACGAAATAAGAAGTAAGGATGTTGGAAATGTACCTAAACATTTACATAATGGTAATCCTGATTATTTATATCCTCATAATTATAAAAATGATTATGTAAAGCAACAATATTTACCTGATAATATTAAAAACAGTACTTATTATTATCCTAAACTTAATAAAAATGAAATAATTTTAAAAGATATTATGGATAAGTTAGCTAAAATGTAGAAAAAGAAGGTTGTTAGCCTTCTTTTATAATGTCATTAATTACATAACTAGAACAAAGTAATCCAGATACTGATGGTACAAATGATATTGAACTTACCTTTCCTTCAACTTTTTTGGGTTGTTCTGTTGAACATACTACCATAACTTTTTCTTTTATTTTATTATCTACAACAAACTTTCTAATTCGTTTAGCAAGTGGATCATAACTAGTTTTTCTAATATCTACTATTTTAAGTAATTCAGGATTTAGTTTATTTCCTGTTCCCATACTACTTATTAGTTTTATTTTTCTTTTTATGCATTCAAGTATTAATTGTTCTTTTACTATTAATGTATCGCAAGCATCTATTACATAATCTATTTTATAATCAAATATTTTATTTAAGTTATCCTTATCTAGTTTTTCATATATCTTTATAACATTACACTCTGGATTAATCGATTTAATTCTTTCTTCAATTACATCTACTTTATACTTGCCAATGTTATTTTGTAATGATATTACTTGTCTATTTAAATTGGTTATATCTACCGTGTCGTAGTCTACTACTAATATATTAGATATTCCTGCTCTAACTAAGGATTCTACTGCATATCCACCTACTCCCCCTACTCCAATTACTGCAACTGTAATAGACTTTATTTTATTTAAATTATCTATTCCTATTAATTTTATTTCTCTTTCAAACATATTATCACATCCATTAATAGTATATCATAAAAATAATAAAATTTATTGTTAAATTTATTGGAATATGATATAATTTTACTAGAATATTAAGGAGGTATTATTTATGAATGATTATTCTGATATAGTATATGATGCTAGTGGTTTAGATAAAATGTTTGGACAAACTGATATGCTTACAAATGCTTTATTTGTATTTACCATTATATTCTTTATTTTATCATTAAATTTTGCATTATTATTACTTTTTAGTCCTAAGTTTAAAAATAAAATAATGGGTACAAATTCTAAAAGTAATAAAAAGAAAGAAAAACTAGATAATATTAAAGAAGTAAAAGATATTAAAGAAAATGATGAGACTATATATTGTAAATATTGTGGTGAGGAAATAGATAGTGATTCTATATATTGTAAAAATTGTGGTAGAAAGATAAAATAAAATATAGATTTAAATAATTTTAAGTCTATATTTTTTATCTTTTTTAATAATTTCTCGTGTTTTTCCTCCTAATTTTTAGTTCCGAGTATGGTTTGTTGGATAAAATATAGAATGTATTTACTCTTTCTTTTTATGTTTATTTTGCTCAATTCTATTTCGATTTTTTATATAAATTATTATTTTTTGCTATTTTTTTAATAGCACCATTTAAAATGGCATAAATCTAAAACTATAATAACAGCAATAAAATATTAGTTAATAAAACCGGCATAGATGAAAGTATAACTAAGATATTTGAGAGTAGACAACAAAGAGAATTATTGAAAGAACATTTACTAGTTTTTTCTGATTTAGGTGATATAATTGAACATTCAAAATTAGTTAATCAAATTCCTGAAACCAAGGGAAGAGAAAAATATAATAGTTGGAATTATTATTATGATGGATTAAAAATAGGCAATAATTCATATAACTTTGAATTTGAAGTAGTAATTATGTTCAATGGTGAAAATCATTATAGAGTTCAAAAATTAGAAAAAATAAATAATAAAAAAGCAGAAGTTTCCACTGGGAGTACCAATGTAGGCACCTTGCCAGTTACCGAAACATCTGCTTTTTCTGCAAATAATATATCACAATCAAACAACAATGTCAATAGTGGCATATTACCTACTATTAATAATATGCAAAATAGCGAAGAAAATGCTAATAAAATATTAAATTCAAATGAAATATCAAAATTAACCAAAGAGGATGCCGATATTACACCAGTATTACCTGTAAGAGGAATTGGTTTTAATACCATTTAAGATGACATAAATCTAAAACTAATTTTAAAGCTTATCAACTAATTTTATAGTTTTAATACCATTTAAGATGACATAGAGAGTTAAAATAAAAGCCTTTGGCCTAAATACTTACTCTTGTAAGAACAACTGCTTTGGCAGTTTTTTATTGCTTTAATATGTCAAATTAATAGTCTTATATGATTATTGTATCATACATTTTTATATTTTACTATCAAAAGTTGTTAAATTTGTATTTTGATATGTTAATCGGAAGAAAAAAATATAGATTTAAATAATTTTAAGTCTATATTTTATTATTATTTTTTAAGGGTTTTTATATTCGTATTTTGTTTATAACATTTTTTTATAAAACTATCCATATAGTCTAATTTTGTTTCTATATCTTTAACTAATGCTAATTGTGCTTTAGTTCTATATAAATTCTGTTTATTATATTCTACTTTAAAATAAGTATCACCATTTATATAATCATTTAAAAATCTTATTGCTAGTTCAAGTGTAATTATTTCAATAGATTTTGCCATTAAATTTAATTCTTCTTGTGTTATACAATTACTTATTTCACTTAAATATCCTTTGGTGTATGATTCAAATAATTCTAAATCTATTTTTACTTTTGTTAAATCATGTTCATCTTCTAAACATTTACAGGCTGTTGATCTAATGCCATCACCATAATCAAATAACATACTACCAGGCATAACTGTATCTAAATCAATTACTGCAAGATAGTCTAAAGTTTCTTTATTCATTAAAACATTATTTACTTTGGTATCATTATGAGTAACACGATATGGAATAATATTATTATTAAGTTTATTTATTATTAAATCGCATATATTTTGATGTTCTATAATAAATTTAATTTCTTGATATGCTTCTTTTACTCTATCATTTGATAAGTTATTTATATCTTTGATTAATTTATCATATCTTTTTTTAGTGTCATGAAAATCTTTAATTGTTTCATTTAAATTATTCATTGGATAATTATTAAGTAACTTTTGAAAATTACCAAAGGCTTTTCCTGTATTATATACAATATCTTTATTAAAAGATTTATCATAAGAAATAGAATTATCTATATATTTATAAATACGATAATATTTCTTTACTTTATTATCGTCATATATATAACACATTGGATTATTATCTTTTGTTTTGATTACTTCCAGTACTTTATGACTGTTATCATTATTTAATATGAATTGTTCTTTTAGATAATTAGTAACTCCGAGTATATTTTCCATTAAAATATATGGATCATTAAATACGTTTGTATTTATTTGTTGTACTAAGTATTTATATTCTATATCATTATTAATAAATGTTATAATATATGTCTTATTAATGTTTCCAGTATTATCTTCTTTTATACTGATTAAGTTTCCTTTTATATTGTAATTATCAAGTATTTTATTTATCATTTACCATAACCTCCATAATAATTTTATCATAAAATACATATTTTGCAACTAAATATTATTAGAAAAGAAAAAAACATGGAATTTTCCATATTTTCTTACCCTTTTTATCTTTTGCAATACTATATATAATTAATCTCTTCTTTTATATCCCCAAGCTTTTGCAGTGCCGTATACAAAGATTTTGAAAAATATATATGCTATTATTAATAATGCCATTGTCTTTCCCCCTTCTTTTATTTTTATATCGTTATTAATGCAGTTAATATAATAAAGATTTTGATTATTGAAAGAATTATAAATTTAATTATAGAATATTCTATGTAAAATAACCATTTAATTAATTTAATTAGGCATTTTATAAATGCATATATAATCATAGATAATATCCCCTTTCAAATAATTGGTTGTATTATAGCACAAATGTTTGTATAATGCAAGTGATTTTTTAATAAAATTAAAAAGTAGCTAAATGCTACTTTATTTATTACTTACTAAGTATTGTAAAATGTGCTTTTAAAGCTTTAACAATATCATTAATATTTTTCTTTAATATTATCATATCAATAATATTAGATACTGCATATATAATAATTACTATTCCTACTGCAGATGTAATAACTGATGCACTTGTAAGTGGATTAATTATAAATAATACTCCACATATTAATGATACTATTGATAAAAGTAATGATAATACCCAAGGAGTATCTTCATAATCTTTTAATGCTAAAGATATTCTTATTTTAAATAAGCTAAACATAATGAACCAAACTCCAAGTACTATTGGAATAAGAATACTTAATGATTCTGGATAAATTAATAAGATAATACCAAGTAATGTTATTAATGCTCCAAAATACATTGTATCAATTAAGAATATTGTTTTATAATCTATTACAAGTAAATATATACCTAATGCTATAAAGAATGCTGAAATAGTATATGCAATAACATTAAGTGATACTTCTGGATAAAATATCATACATCCACCGATTAAAGCAAATACTATAGATAATATAATTGAACCTGTAATAAATCTATTAATTTTCTTTGGCATAATTCACCTCCTTACCTTCTAATTTAATTTTATCATATATTTATTATTTTGTCATTCAAAAAATATAATATACTACACTTTTTAAATTATTGTCTATTATTATAGAAAAAAAGAACCTATTTAGTCCTTTTCTTTGCTTTATTTTTGATAATTAATATTTCTTGTATTCTTTGATTGATAACATTTTTGGGTAATTGATAATTCTTACCTAGCATTTCAACTGTTTTATCATAATGTATATATTCTAATTTATATGAATTATATTTATTTATAAAATCTTCATAAGGCATAAATATTTGATTTGCTAATTTAGTTGTATCAGAATTAAAGCAATATTCACATAATAAATCAATGTATTTATTATCATTGCCATATAAAAGATAATTGGATAATTCTAAAGCAATATAATAATTTTGTGCTTCTTTTTTATACTCTTCATTCACAACAATTCTTTTTTTATTTTTATTAACTTCTAGATATGCTAAAGATAAATTTGACAAATCTTTACTTTTATAGACTTTAAATCCATATAATTTTGCTAACTTTATAATATCAATATTTGTTGTATCACTGTATTTATTGAAATATAAATCTAGTGCTTGATCAGACATATTAGTTATTTTATCTTCTTCCATAAATCCCCCATAAATAATTAATCTCTTATTTTGATATGAGTTTCTCTTAATTGTTTTTCAAATACTTCGTTAGGGCAACCCATCATTGCATCTGCGCCGTTTGCTCCAAGTGGGAACGCAACCATTTCTCTTATGTTTTCTTCATCTTTTAAAAGCATAAGAATTCTATCAATTCCAGGAGCCATACCTGCATGTGGTGGAGCACCATAATTAAATGCTGTATATAGTGACGGGAATTTAGATTTAACTACTTCTTCATTATATCCTGCTATTTCAAAGGCTTTTCTTAGTATTTCTGGACTATGATTTCTAACTCCTCCACTTGCCATTTCATATCCATTACATACGAAGTCATATTGGTATGCTTTGATATCGAATGGATTCATTTCATTTAATGCTTTTAATCCTCCTTGTGGCATACTAAATGGATTATGTGAGAATTCTATTTCTCCTTCATCTCCTTCTTCATAGAATGGGAAATCATTTATAATACAAAATTCATATTTATTTTTGTCTATTAAATCTAGTTCGTTACCTAATTTATTTCTGAAGTTGCCTGCTAATTTAGCACAATTCTTTTTATCTGCGATGATAAATAAAACATTACCACCTTTTAAATTTAATCTATTAGTTAATTCTTGTCTTTCTTCATCAGTTAAGAATTTATCTAATGATGACTTAAATGTATTATCTTCGTTTACTTTGATGTATGCAAGTCCACTACCACCGATATTTTTAACATATTCTTCCATAGATTTATACCAAGAATTAGATTTTTCTACTTTGTCTACTTTTATTCCACGAATTGTTGTGTCTTTAAATGGTGCGAATGATGTGTTACTAAATATATCAGTTAATTCAGTAATTATTAATGGATTTCTTAAATCTGGTTTATCAGAACCATACATTAACATTGCATCATTATAAGCAATTCTTCTGAAAGGTCTTGGTGATACTTCTTTATTACCAAATTTAGTAAATGTATCATAGAATACTCTTTCTCCAACTTCATAAACATCTTCTTCAGTAGCAAATGACATTTCAAAGTCTAATTGATAGAATTCTCCATAAAGTCTATCACTTCTTG